>Ga0137436_1000458_pt1 | contig 11936 bp, 8 predicted proteins | sample EasRivERMGT119_2_FD_102328 | JGI IMG/M metagenome (GOLD analysis project Ga0137436, IMG submission 102328) | Soil microbial communities from meander-bound floodplain in the East River, Colorado, USA - East River MetaG ERMGT119_2 | ecosystem: Environmental > Terrestrial > Soil > Floodplain ...
AGCCGCCGATGACCTCCTTCGACTCCGTGAAGGGCCCGTCGCGGACGGTGACCTTGCCGTTCTCGAGCCGCACGCGCGCACCCTTCGAGCTCGGGTGCAGCCCGTCGGTCGCGAGCATCACGCCCGCCTTGGTGATCTCCTCGATGAAGGTTCCCATCCGGGCCATCAGGTCCGGGTCCGGGGGAGCTCCGGCCTCGGAGCTCGTGTCGGCCCGCAAGAGTCCCAGGAATCGCATGGCAGTCCTCTTTCCTTCGCTCGTGCCTTCGCTCGTGAGAGAGCGGGCCCGGACGGCGTCACACCGTCCGCAGGGTCCGCCCCTGCCGCTGCGTCGAGCGCGCGCCCGGCGGCTCGACACGATTCTGCGAGATCTCCCGAAAGCGAGCTCGGGCACGCCTGCGCCCGGGCGGCTCAGTGCTTCGTGTACGCCGTCAGCTCGGCCCGCGAGGTCTCGCGCCCGCCGTCGTGGAACACGCTCTTGATCGGCAGCGCGAGCTCGGGGTCGACCGTCCACTCCCAGATGAGCTGCTCCGTGTCGCCCTCCTTCTGGAGGAACTGGCAGGTGAAGCCCGTCCGGCCGCCGATCGTCTCCTTGCCCGTGACCTTCACGGTGCCAGCGCCGAAAACGCTCATCTTCTCGCCCTCCTTCAGCTCGAGGTCGTTCACGAACATCGCGTACATCGGGTTCATGATCGTGTAGGCGGGCGCGGCGCTCGCCCAGCCGACGAGCAGCGTCTGCTCGTTCAGCTCGTCCTTCGGCAGCGTGGAGCGGATGGACCAGGTCACGTCGTAGGCCGCGTCGTCCTTCTTCACGATGTCGAGCCCGAAGCCCGTCTCCTTCGGCCCGCTGCCGTCGTCCACGACGAGCTTGAAGTCGTAGCGCTCGTTCCCCTGGAACTGGAACGGCTTCCACTTGGTCTGCGGGGGCGTGCCCGAGGCGAGCGCGACGGGCACGACGAGAGCCACGAGTGCGGCGAGAGCGAGCTTCAAGGTTTCCTCCGACGAGCAGGGGTCTGGTCGTAGGTTATTCGCTGCGCGCGCGCAGGGTCAATGGACGGTCAGCGGCGCTCGTACTTCCAGTTGCGGCGCTTGCCCTGGGCCATCCACTCGACGGCCTGCGCGACGCGGCGCTTGCGCGTGTCGTCGGTCTTCGCGTCGGCCACCCAGTCGAGGTACTCGCGCTTCTGGCTGGGCGGGAAGGCCTCGTAGGTCTTCTTCGCCTTCGCGCTCCTCGCGAGCGCGGCCGCGAGCTCCGGTGGCATCTTCACCGGCGTCTTCGGGCGCGTCTTGGCGCGCACGACCTTCACGCCCGCCTCGTTGAGGCGCATGGCCTTCTTCACGTAGCCCGCGAAGCGCGCCTTCGTCGGCAGGTCGGAGAGCTTCGCAATGCGGCCGAGGCTGCCCATGGCCTCGGCGGCCTTCGGGTCTTGGCCGACGACGAGGTCGTGCTTCCAGAAGCCGAAGGCGCAGTGCTGCTTGAAGGCCGCCATGCCGCACAGGAGGCCCTCGTACTCGAAAGACGGGTTGCGCCACTTCAGCGTCTCGACGACGTCGGGGCAGCTCTCGTGCACGAGCTTGCGCATGCGCGTCAGGATCGGACGCGCAAACTCGGCGGACTTCCCGATGTAGGTGTCGATGCGCGGATCGCGGGTACCCATGGAGCCTTCTTTCGGTGGGACGAGGGCAATCTACCGGAGCGCGTCACGAGCACCAGCGCGCTCTCGAAGCGATCCGCTGCTCACGTTCTCTTCCCTCCGCGCCCCTCCGCGTCTCCGCGCCTCCGCGGTCGGTTTCTCAGGGCACGAGCGCCGCGATCCGCACCGGTCCCCCGCTACCGCCAGCGATCTTCATGGGCAGGGCGAAGACGCGGAAGCCGCGCGCGGGCAGCTGCTCGAGCGCCGCGACGTTCTCGAGGATCGGCACGTTGGCCTGGGCCAGCGCGCGGTGCGCGTCGAACGTCTTCGACTGCCCGAGGTCGATGCTCGCCGTATCGAGACCGACCGCTGCGATCGCGCGCTCGCCCACGAGCCAGCGCGCCGCAGGCGCGTCCAGCCCCGGGAAGTGCAGCGCGGCGACCGCCTCCGGGCCGCGCGCGTCCGTGCCGAGGTAGCGCACGCGGTCCGGCCAGTAGCGGCCGAAGCCCGTGCAGAGGAGCACGATCGCGCCGTCAGGGATGCGCCCGTGCTCGTGCTCCCAGGCCTCGAGCTCCGCGATCGTCACGCGGTGGTCGCGGTCGCGCGCGCAGGCCTCGCTCACGTCCACGACGACGCCCGGACCGATCAGGTCCTCGAGCGGCACCGCGTCGACCGAGCGCTGGCCCTCGGCGAAGTGGCACGGCGCGTCGAGGTGCGTTCCGCCGTGCTCGGCCGCGGCGAAGGCGTTGGCCTCGTAGTGGAAGCCCCCTTCCGTCTGCCCATGGAAGACGACCGCGAGCCGGAAGGGCTCGGCCGTGGGCCAGTAGACCGTCTCCGCGTCGAACGGGTGCGTGAGGTCGATGACGCGCGGCGGCGCCGGCACCGAGACCGTGCGACAGGCGCCGAGGATCGAGACGAGCAGCGCGAGCGCGAGACGTTGCACGGTGGACCATCCTCCTGCGATGGCGACGCGCGCGAGCTTACACCTTCAGCCGTCCGAAGTGCTGCAGCACGATCGCGGCACGCAGCGTGATCCACTTCGACGGGCGGCCCTTCCTCTCGACGTCGGCCAGCATCTTGCCGTTGAGCGAGTCGTCGAGCTTCCAGCGCCCGTCCGCGCCGCGACGCGACTCGACGTGGTCGAGCGCCTCGTCCAGCGCCGGATCGTGCGCGACGCCCAGCTCGGCCAGCGCGAGCAGCGCCTCGAGCAGGTCGGGGTTGTAGCTGTTCGGGAAGCCGAAGCGCAGCCAGCCCGGCTTGGGCTGGAGGTCGCGCGTCGCCACGGGATGATCGCGCAGGTAGGCGGCCTTGAACACGCGCAGGCTCGTGCCCTTCGACCGCTTCGGCTCGATCCGCTCGCGGAACGCGCGCAAATCGGGCCGCACGTAGCGGTGGACGCGCACCTCGAGCAAGCGACGCACGAGCAGGGTGCGCAGCTCCGCCATCTCGCTTCGCTTCGCGCCAGGGGCAACGGCCAGCGCGCGCAGCGTCTGCGGGATCGTCATCGTGCACGAGGGCTGCAGGCTGTGCAGGTCCACGATGACGCACGGGACGCCGCCGCAGGGCAGGATGCGCTCGGCGAGACGCCGGTAGCCGCGCTCGACGGCCGCGTGATCGCCGAAGCCGAGCTGCACGAGCGCCCGCAGGCAGTTGGCGGTCAGGCACACGATCTCGTAGCGCTCGCTTCCATCAGGCGAGAAGCCGCCGTTCGCGAGCTGGCGCCCGAGCACGTGGCGCGCGAGCCGCCGCGCCCGCTCGTCGCGCCCGTCGGCCTGAAGCTCGGAGAGGAAGATCAGCGTCCAGAAGGCGCCGCGGTACTTGTGGTAGTCGCCGGCCGCGATCGCGCGGTCCACGTGAGCCAGCATGCGCGCGACCGGCGGATAGCCATTGCACGCCGCGCGCAGCGCAGCCATGCGGCGCGAGCGCGGGGATTCCCCGAGCAAGCGCTGGCGCGCCAGGAGCTGTACCGCGGGGACGTCGTCCTCCAGGAGCCAGTCGAGCACGCCCCTCGATCCTCCCCGGCCGGCCGGGAGGTGTCGAGGGGACAAGAACCCATCCCAGAACCTGGCCCAGCCATCTTCGGCCGTCCTCCACCGCCTGGCGGCGTTGCTCCTTCTCGGCGTATCGCCCTGGATACGCGGTCGTCGTCGCGCCTTGCCAGACGGCGGATGCCGGCTGAATCTGCCCGCGCCAGGTTCTGGGATAGGTTCAAACCTGACGGCCGGGAGACCGGGAAAGCGGATGGAGGGTTTGGGACGCGATGCGTCCCTCCCGCTCCCATGCAGAAGACCCTCGCGCCGCCGGCCGAGTTCCCGCGTGTCCTGCCGCTCGTGCTCTCGATCCTGCACGAGATCCAGGAGCGCGACCGGCGAGCGCGCCTGCTTCAGGACGCCGCGCGCGTCGAGCCGCGCACGACCACGGGCCAGCGCCTCCAGTCGCTCCTGCTCGCCGAGTGCCAGGTCCAGCGCGTCGAGCTCGAGCGCTCGAGGCGCGAGCTCGAGCGCCTGGGCTGCTTCCTGATCGCGCTCGATCCGCCGCTGCTCGCGGTGCGAACGAGGCGGGGCCGGAGGCTCGCCTGCTTCCTCTGGCAGCTCTGAAGCCAACCGACCGCGGAGTCGCGGAGAGCGCGGAGCATCGCGGAGAGGACGAACGGGAGGATCAGGAAGCCTCCGGGGCTCCAGTTCACGGGGAGTCGACGATCCGGAGGCCCCTTCGTTCCTTCTCCGCGATCCTCCACGCTCTCCGCGCCTCCGCGGTCGGTTGACCGAAAAAGGCGGGCCCGCCACCTCGATCAGCTCCGGGAGCAAGTACGGGTTGGAGCCTCACGGGATGACGGACCCGGGACACGATCACGAGCACACGTACCGTTCACACGGTCACGAGGAGGGACGGGTCACGCCTCCGCCAGAGTTGAGGGAGGAGGAGGGGTCGAGACCTGGGGGTCGGTCTCTGGAGTGGGCTCGGGCGTGCCCGTCCGAATTCTCATGGAAGCCCGGGATGCCTCGGCTGGCTCGGCGTCCCGTTCACCCTCCATCCGCGAAGGGGGACGGAGCCCCGTCAGGATTCGGCAGGGTTTTCCGGCCGCGTACGGCCATCCCCACCGGGCGCGCAGGCCGGGACGGTATCCTCGATGGGATGGGGCCCGCGCGGGAGGAGATCACTCGCGTCCTCAAGGCCGCGGCGGAGGGAGACCGTAGCGCAGCCGAGGAGCTGCTGCCGCTCGTCTACGAGGACCTGAAGGACCTCGCGCGCTCGCGCCTGCGACGCCAGCGCCGCGGCGAGACGATCACGACGACGGACCTCGTCCACGACTCGTGGCTGCGCCTGCTGGCGGCTGGTGATCCAGGCTGGGAGAGCCGGCGCCACTTCTTCGGCGCCGCCGCGCGCGCGATGCGGAACATCCTGGTCGAGAAGGTGCGCCGCAAGAGCGCGCTCAAGCGCGACGCGGCGCGCCGGGTCGAGCTCGACGACGACCTGCCGGAGATCGAGGCCGGCCCCGAGCTCGAGGACGTGATCGCCGTGGGCGACGCGCTCGAACGCCTCGAACGCGAGCACGTGCGGCCCGCGGAGGTCACGTGGCTGCGCTTCTTCGGCGGGCTCTCCATGCCCGAGGTGGCGGAGGTGCTGGGCATCTCGCTGGCCTCGGCCGAGCGCGACTGGCGCTTCGCGCGCGCCTGGCTCGCGGGCGTGCTCGAGCAGCGCGAGACCTGATGCAGCCCGCTCGCCCGGAAGCAGAGCTCGAGCGCGTGTTCCACGGCGCGCGCTTGCTGCGCGGGCCCGAGCGCGAGCGCTATCTCGAGCGCGAGACGAGCGGCGATCCGGGGCTGCTCGAGCGGCTGCGCGCGATGCTCGCTGCCGACGAGGAGGAGACCACGCCCGCGCTCCGCAAGAGCCCGCATCCGATGTCCACGCCGGGCGACATGCGCATCGGACGCTACCGCCTGGTCAAGGTCCTGGGCGAGGGCGGCATGGGCACGGTGCACCTCGCGGAGCAGGAGGATCCGGTGCGGCGCCTGGTGGCGCTCAAGGTCGTGCGCATCGGCCGCAACACGGCCGAGGTGGCCGCGCGCTTCCAGGCCGAGCGCCAGGCGCTGGCGCTCATGGAGCACGCCGGCATCGCGCAGATCTTCGACGGTGGCGTGTCCGAGTCCGGCCTGCCGTACTTCGTCATGGAGTACGTGCCCGGCAAGACGCTCGACGAGCACTGCGACACGCGCCGTCTCTCGATCCGCGCGCGCCTCGAGCTCTTCGCGAAGGTGTGCGACGCGGTGCAGCACGCGCACCAGAAGGGCGTCATCCACCGCGATCTGAAGTCGAGCAACGTGCTCGTGCTCGAGCAGGACGGCATCGCGCAGCCCAAGGTCATCGACTTCGGCGTCGCGCGCGCCCTGGCCGGCTCGCTGGCGGGCGAGTCGCTGGTCGAGGCGCGCGTGCGCGTGGTCGGGACGCGCTTCTTCATGAGCCCCGAGCAGGCGCGCGGCGAGGACGTGGACACGCGCAGCGACGTGTTCGCGCTGGGCGTGATGCTCTATCGCCTCACGACCGGCGCGTGGCCGTTCGATCCCGAGGCGCTCGCGGCGCTGCCGCCCGAGAAGTACCTGTCGCACGTGATCGAGGCCGATCCGCCGGCGCCGAGCACGCGCGTGGCCGCGTTCGGGGAGGGCGCCAAGGCCGTGGCCGCTACCCGCGGCACGCGGCCGGCGGCGCTGGTCTCGGCGCTCGCCGGCGATATCGACTGGATCGTCGCGCGGGCGCTCGCGCGCGACAGCACGCAGCGCTACCCGACCGCCTCCGAGCTCGCGGCCGACGTGCGACGCCATCTCGCGGACGAGCCCATCACCGCGGCGCCGCGGGGCCGACGCTACCGCCTGGTGAAGTTCGTGCGCCGCCACCGTCCGGGCGTGGCGCTGGGCTCCGCGATCGCGCTCCTCTTCGTGACCGCGACCACGACGATCGGCGTGCTGCTGGGCAAGGAGTCGAGCGCCCGTGCGCGCGCCGATTACCAGGCGAAGCGCGCGCTCGCCATCGCCGACTTCGTCGAGCTCGCGATCGAGGATCGCATGCTGGCCGCCGAGACGGGCGTCGCGCCGAGCGTGACCGAGCTCTTCCGCGATCCCCTGCGCGATCTCGGCCAGCGCTACGCGGACGAGCCCGCGGTCGAGGGCGGCGTCCTGACCGCCGTCGGGCGCATGCTGCTCGACCTCGGCCAGGATCGCGAGGCGCTGGAGCTCCTCCAGCGCGCGGAGTTCCTGCAGAAGGGCACGCGCGGCCTCGGCCCCTACGACCGCTTCGAGACGCTCGACGCGATCATCATCGCGTCGCGGCGCGTGAACGGACCGCGGGGCGCGCAGCCGTTCGTCGCGCCGACCCTCGCGGCCGCGCGCGAGCTGCTGGCCGACCTCGACGCGCGCGAGGAGCGCGCGCTGGAGGCGCTGTTGCGCTATCAGGCTGGCGAGGACGTGCCCGGACCCGAGATCGTCGCCGGCCTCGACGTCCTGCTGGCCGCGCTGCCCGAGCGGCTCGACCGGCGCGACCCGCGCACGCACGGCATCGCGCGCGTCGCGTTCGAGGTGGGCGGGCAGATGATCGAGCGCGGCTCCGACTCCATCGGCGAGTACCTGGCGCATCTCGAGGACCGCGCGCGCACGCTGGTCGGCGAGGAGAGCTACGTGTGGGTGCACTTCCTGTGGGCCGTGACGCGCTACCTCGTCAGCGAGGAGCGTGCCCCGCGCGAGCTCGCGCTCGAGCACGCGCACCGGCTGTCCGAAGCGTGCCAGAGGCTGCCGGAGGACCACTGGCTGCGGCGCGAGGCGGAAGAGCTCGTGGCGAACGCTGCCGCGCCGCACTGAGAGCGCTCGGCCAGAACGGAGTGCAGGAGAACAGAGCCGTGACCGGACGCCCGTATCCTGCCGTCGACGGGCGTCCGGTCCGACGAGCCTACGGCATCGGCGCTTCGCCGCCAGCCGCGCTCACTGCAGCACGTCCCAGTCGCTCCACTTGCCGTGATGGTCCGCGGCCCGCACCCGGTCGCCTAGGTGCACGCCGCCGGTCATCGTCACGGTCGCGCGCCAGCCGTTCGTGATCGGCACGATCGTCGCGTTCGACCAGTCGTACTGCGTCGCGCCGCCGTCCACCTCGAGCGTCCAGAGCATCGTGGGGTCGAGATCGAGCGCACCGTCCGTGGGATCCGTGATGTCGACCACCATCTTGGGCTGGCCGCCGATCGGGATCGGCCACGGCGGAGGACCGGACGGGGAGACGATGTTCACGACGGGCTGGCCGTTCCAGCCCGGCGGACCGTCGGACGATCCGGCCGCGCCCACGGACAACGCCTGGAGGTAGGCGATGAGCTCGTCCTTCTCCGCCTGCGTCAGGCCGATGCGGCGATTCGTCTCCTCGGCGACGCCGTCGTGCCCGATCTCGTCGAGCAGGTAGCCGCCCTCGCCCGTCTGCGGGTTCGAGTCCGCGCGAACGCCGCCCGCGTCGTAGAAGTCGACCACGGCCGCGAGATCCGGCGCGTGACCGTCGTGAAAGTACGGCGCCGTGCGCGTGAGCTCGCGCAGCGTGGGCGTCTTGAAGGCACCCAGGTAGCGCTCGCGGTCCTTGGTCTCGATACCCGTGGCGGATGCGCCGTCGTCGTGCCCGTCGCGGCGGAACGTGCCCGTCACGCGCAGGAGGCCGTCGGTGAATCCTGGCCCCGCGTGGCAGCCACTGCAGCGCGCCTTGCCCTCGAACAGCGCCTTGCCGGCCTCCAGCGACGGATCGATCGGGACCGCGTCGGCCGGTGCATCGCCCGCGGTGACGAGCCGCTCGTAGGTCGCGATCGCCTGGCGCACGTGCTCCTCGGTGATCGGACCGCCGCCGTGCGTGGCCAGCCACGGCGCGAACGCGGCGGAGTAGCCCGGGTCGTTCTGGATGTACCCGGAGATGTCGCTCCACTGGTCGAAGCCCATCTCGTCGTGATTGAAGACGGGATCGAGCGCCTGGTCCTCGAGGTCGACCGCGCGCGCGTCCCAGAACTGTCGCGTCGTGTAGCGCACGTTGTAGATCGTCGGCGTGTTGCGCAGGAGCGGGCCACTGATGCCCATCGCGATGGCGAGGCCGTCGGTGAACCCGTTGCTCGGCTGGTGGCAGGAGGCGCAGCTGATCTCGCGGGTGCTCGAGAGCTGCACGTCGTGGAACAGGTCGGCGCCGATGTTCGACAGGTTCGCGTCGTACGAGTGCCCCGCGGGTACGCGCTCGTCCGCGAGCTGGAACGGCGCGGGCCCGGCGGGGAAGCCCTCGTCCGTCCACGTCGGCTGCGCAACCGGCAGGAGCGCGAGGTTCGCGATCTCGGGCGGCTCGAGCGCGCTGTTCTTGAGCGCCACCTCGTCCAGCAAGAGAACCGCGGACGTCGGCGTCGTCGCGCAGGTCTCGAGGCACCCGGCCTGGATGAGACCGGTCGAGAGCTTGAGCTGCGCGAAAGCCAGGCTCGCGTTCGAGGCGACCTCGACGCCGTTCACGTAGAGGCGCATCTCCGACGTGCTCGCCTCGGTCTCGCGCCAGGTCAGTGCCACGTGCGTCCAGTCGTTGATCGGCGCATTGCCGCCGCTGATCGTGTGCTCGGTGTCCCCCGCGTCTCGCACGCCGGCGGTGAACGTGCCGTTCACGTTCAACGCGATGCGCACGTGGTGCGAGAAGAGGTTCGTGGCCGCGTTGCGCGTCTGCAGCGGGCGCACCCACAGCGACGCGGTCAGGGCCTTGCTCGCGCCGGCCGCGCTCGTGCCCGGGTGCAGCTCGGGCCTGGATGCGCCGGGATTCGCCACGCGCACGCCGGTGCGGTGCTTGAAGAACATCGCCTGGCCGACGCGGCCCCAGCAGACGTCGCTGTCCATGTCGCGCTTCGCGCCACGCCCCGTGAACGGCGCCGTCGTCGGCGCGCCGCTCGCATTCGGCGTCTTGCCGTCGACCCAGTCCGCGATCGGGGCCCAGTACTTGTCCGAGCCCGGGACCTGCGGCGGGTCGTAGATGACGACGTCGGAGGCGGTCCAGTTCGGATGGATGGCTTGAGGCGTCGCCGCCGGCTGGTACAGCCCGAGCAGCGTGTTCGAGCCGGGGCTCGAGCCCGTGTTCGAAGGCAGCTCGAAGTACTCGCAAGGGAGCTGCCCGCCGATCACGGTCGCGAAGTTGCCGTTGCCCGACAGGTCGGGCGTGCGCGTGAGGTCCACCTCGCGCTCGTTGCCGGGCAGCAGGCGGATCATCTCCGACATCGGCAGGTAGAAGCCGTAGTCGCGCTCCTGGTAGGGCGAGAGGTCGAGCTCGTAGTAGCGTAGCAGGTTGTTGTTGACGAGCTGCAGCTTGAGCGCGCCGTCCTTGCGCATCGGCAGGCCCTCCGCGCCCTTCAGCATCTCCCAGAATCCGGGGCCGAACCCGAAGGACGCCGTGCGCAGGTGCGTGGTGCGGCTGTTCTGGTCCCAGGCCGTGAACATGTGCCGCGTCGCGTTCACCGCGGCGTGGTCGATGCGCCACATCTGCCAGCCCGTGACGCTGCCGACGATGCTGACATGCGCGCGGTTCGAGGTGCCGCCGCCGTCCGCGGAGAGCGTCGTCTCGGGGTGGTACATGCCGACACCACCGGTGACGCAGGTGTAAAGGACGAAGCGTCCGTCCGGGTCGAACCACGTGTAGCCGCCCTCGAAGCAAGCGCTCGAGGAGAGAACGGTGCCGTCGTAGTCCTTCAGCTGCCGGCGCGCGATCGGGTAGCGCTCGCCGATCGTCAGGCCGTCGAGAACGACGTTGCGCTTGGAGTAGATCTCCGTCATCTCCCACGGGCCACGCCAGCCGTCCTTCGCAAACGCGACGGGGTTGTAGTAGAAGCACACGCGCGAGGGCAGGTCGTACTGGACGAGGAGCTTGCTGCCCTTGCCGACCATCAGGTGGCCGTCCATCGAGAGGTTGGGTTCGAAGTTGTCGGCCCACATCGTCGAGGACGTCGGAATGGAGACACCCACGGTCGGCGACGGATTGTGCGCCACGTAGTTCGCATCCTTGCCGGACACGGTGAACGGCTGCCACTTCTGCACGACGTTGACGCGCGCGACCTGGTCCTTCGCGCCGCCCGTGCCCACGAGCACGGTGATGCGCAGACGGCAGAGGCCGTTGCGCTTCACGGTGATGCTGGTGATCGAGCCGGTGACGCCGTTCGGGTAGACGAGCGCCGACTCGTACTGCGTGAGAAAGCTCGTGTTGCCGTACCCGAACCAGCGTCCGGGCGCGGGACCGGGACCGGGAGGCGACGGGTACCAGAACCTCGGAAGGTCCTGGAGCGTCACCCACGCGTCGTAGACGCGATACGCCCCGTTGGGGTCGTAGACTCCGTTCAGCGTGCCTGGATAGGGATTCTGTCCTCCCGGAACGCTCGTCGCCGCGGGATACAGGTTCGCCGAGAGGTACTCGGCCTGATACAGACCGAGCTCGCCCATGGAACCGCCGGCGTTGGGGTATCCCTTGCCGGCCTCGGGATAGGTCCCGTTCGTGTCCGGCAGCGTGTTCGGCCCGCTGTTCGCGAAGCGCGCGAGCGGCGTTCCGAAGCAATCGCTGAAGTCCGGAGTTCCGGCCGAGGCGTCGACGCGGTCCTTGTTGAACGTCGTGAAGCAATAGCCCTCCTCGACGGTGCCGGCGGGCCGGTTCGCCCACAGCGTGGCACCCGAATCCACGTACATGAGCAGGCGACCGTCCCAGCTGATGGTCAACGAGGCCGACTTGCCCTCCATCGTCCCCGTCGGGCCAGCGATCTTCCTCCGCCCTGCCGCGTTCAGCTCCTGCGGGAGCTGGAACGGCACCCCGCGATCCGGCTGCTGGCCCGCCGGAGCGTAGGGCGTGACCTGGGCCGCGGCGATGGCGGCCGTGAGCTCGAGTGCGACGACGGGAAGGAGCGAGCCGATGCGCATGGGGACACCTCGGGTACGTGCCCGACGACGGCGCGCGGGCGCGGCCGCGCGGCGGACCTGGCCTGTTTGCGACGACGCGTCGCACGGCACGCATCGAGTTGCGAGAAGGCGGGAATCCCTTCAGGATCACCCAGCGCTTCGCCGCGCTCACGCGGGAAGCCGTCAGGCGAGCGGTGCGCCCAGGCCTCGGCCGCCGTGAATCCGCTGGCTCACCCCTCTTGCTCGAAGCGCGCGAGCTCCGCGAGGTGCCCGGCCGCCGAACGCAGGCCGCGACCCGAGAGCGCCTCCACGATGCGCCGCGCCCGCGGGCCGAGACCCGGGCGCTCGACGTAGCGGCGCGACAGCATCTGGCCCGCGGCGAGGAGCGCGAGGCCGA
>Ga0137436_1000459_pt1 | contig 11932 bp, 3 predicted proteins | sample EasRivERMGT119_2_FD_102328 | JGI IMG/M metagenome (GOLD analysis project Ga0137436, IMG submission 102328) | Soil microbial communities from meander-bound floodplain in the East River, Colorado, USA - East River MetaG ERMGT119_2 | ecosystem: Environmental > Terrestrial > Soil > Floodplain ...
GCTGATTCCCTCGGCCGACATCGCCAACGATCCGGCGAAGGTGCTGCCGCTCGCTCCGGCGCCGGTCGATCTCGGCGTGGAGGACGAGCTTGCCGCAACCGATACGGACGCGCTGGTGGTGCTGCACCGGGGCAAGCTGGTGTACGAGCGGTACGCGAACGGCATGGCGGCGGATACGCCGCACATCCTGATGTCGGTGTCGAAGTCGATGCTCGGGCTGCTGGCCGGGGTGCTGGCGGAGAAGGGCGTGCTCGACCTCGAGCGCGACGTGACGCAGATCGTGCCGGAGCTGGCGCGCACGGCATATCGCGGTGCGAGCGTACGCCAGCTCCTGGACATGCGCGCCGGGATCCTGTGGGACGAGGACTATCACGCCGTCTCGGGGCCGATCGTCGAATACCGCAAGTCGACCAACTGGAACCCGCTCGGGCCGGGCGAAACGCCGTCGGATCTGCGTTCTTTTTTTGAAAAGCTCAAGGAAAAGGATGCCAATCACGGGGAGCGCTTCCACTACGTTTCGCCGAACACCGACCTGCTGGGCTGGGTCATCGAGCGCGCGGCCGGGCGGCGCTACGCGGACCTGATGAGCGAGCTGGTGTGGAAGCCGGCCGGCGCCGAGCGCAGCGCCTACATCACCGTCGACCGCCTCGGCGCGCCGCGTTGCGCCGGCGGCATGTGCGCCACCGCGCGCGACCTGGCGCGCGTCGGCCAGGCGCTGATCGATAGCCGCGTGGCGCCCAAGGCGTGGATCGACGACATCGAATCGAACGGCGATCCGGCCGCCTGGCAGGCCGGCCCCTTCGTCGAGCTGTTCCGCGGCGCGCCTATTCACTACCGCAGCAAATGGTATGTGCTGCGCGGCGCGACGCCGGCGCCGTTCGGCTTCGGCGTGCATGGCCAGATCCTGCTCGTCGACCGCCGCAATCAGGTGGTAGTCGCCAAATTCTCGTCACAGGAGCTGCCGCTCGACGCGCAGCGCATCCCCGCCACGTTGGCGCTTGCCGAAACGATCAGGAACCGCCTTGCCGCAGGCTGAGGGGCGCTGGCAGTTCTGGATCGATCGCGGCGGCACTTTCACCGACATCGTCGCGCGGCGGCCCGACGGGTCCTTGCTGACGCACAAGCTGCTTTCGGAGAACCCGGAGCGCTACGCCGACGCTGCGCTTGCCGGGATCAGGCAGCTTCTGGGAATAGGCAGCCGATCCGCCATACCCGGTGAAATGATCGATGCGGTCAAGATGGGCACGACCGTCGCGACCAATGCGCTGCTGGAAAGGAAGGGCGAGCGCACGGCGCTGTTCGTCACGCGCGGCTTCCGCGACGCGCTGCGCATCGCCTACCAGAACCGGCCGCGCATCTTCGACCGGCGCATCGTCCTGCCCGAGATGCTGTACCAGGAAGTGTTCGAGGTCGAGGAGCGCGTCGGCGCGCGCGGCGAGGTGCTGTTGCCCTTGAATCTGCACAAGCTTTCCGCCGACATGCGCAAGGCGCGAGAGCTGGGATTCCGCTCCATCGCTATCCTCTTCATGCACGGCTACCGGTTCCCCGAGCATGAGAACCGCGCCTTCGAGCTGGCCAGGCAGACCGGCTTCGAGCAGATCTCGGTCTCGCACCGCGTCAGCCCGCTGATGAAGCTGGTCGGGCGCGGCGATACCACGGTGGTCGACGCCTACCTGTCGCCGATCCTGCGCCGCTACGTCAGGCAGGTCGCCGGCGAGCTCGACGGCGTGCGGCTGCTGTTCATGCAGTCGAACGGCGGCCTCGCCGACGCGCACCGCTTCCAGGGCAAGGACGCGATCCTGTCCGGCCCGGCGGGCGGCATCGTCGGCGCGGTGCGCACCGCCGCCGCGGCGGGCCTCGAGCGGATCATCGGCTTCGACATGGGCGGCACCTCGACCGACGTCTCGCACTACGCGGGAGAGCTGGAGCGCGAGTTCGAGACGCGCGTCGCCGGCGTGCGCATGCGCGCGCCGATGATGAGCATCCATACCGTGGCCGCCGGCGGCGGCTCGATCCTGCGCTTCGACGGCGCGCGCTACCGGGTCGGCCCCGAGTCCGCCGGTGCGAATCCGGGGCCCGCCTGCTACCGGCGCGGCGGGCCGCTAACTGTCACAGACGCCAACGTCCTGCTCGGCAAGGTGCAGCCGAAGCACTTTCCGAAGGTATTCGGGCCCGGCGGTAACGAGGCACTGGACGAAATTGCGGTCAGGAATGCTTTTTCACAGCTGAAAGAACGAATAAAGGACCATCGCACCGAGGAGCAGATCGCCGAAGGGTTCGTGCAGATCGCGGTCGGCAACATGGCGAACGCGATCAAGCACATCTCGGTGCAGCGCGGGCACGACATCACCGCCTACACGCTGTGCTGCTTCGGCGGCGCGGCCGGCCAGCACGCCTGCCTGGTGGCCGACGCGCTCGCCATGACGCGCGCCTTCATCCATCCGCTCGCGGGGGTGCTGTCGGCTTACGGCATGGGGCTGGCCGACCAGGTCGCCATCCGCCAGCAGGCCGTCGAGGCGGCGCTGGATGCCGATCTTCTGGAAAAAATCGCAGCCACCCTGGCGAGCCAAGCGCGCAGCGAGTTGCTTGCCCAGGGCGTGCCGGCGGACAGGATCGCCACCTCGGCCAGGGCGCACCTCAAATATGAAGGGACCGACACCGCGCTGCTGGTCGCGCTGGGCAGCGCCGGGGAGATGACGGCGCGCTTCGAGGCGGCCTACCGCAAGCAGTTCTCCTTCCTCATGCCGGGCCGGGCGCTGGTCGCCGAGGCGCTGTCGGTCGAGGCGGTCGGCGGCGGGGAGGTTTTTCAGGAAAATGAATCCCCGCAAAAGAGCCACGCCATGCCCGCCGAGACCGTGCGCATGTTCAGCGGCGGCACATGGCACGCCGCGCCGCTCTACCGCCGCGGCGAGCTGGCGCCCGGCCAGCGCATAGAGGGGCCGGCGATCATCGCCGAGGCGAACGCCACCACGGTGCTCGAGCCCGAGTGGCGGGCGCAGGTGACGCCTCTCAATCACCTGCTCCTGCAAAGGACTGTTCCGCGAAAAAACCGGGTTGCGATAGGCACATCGGTCGACCCGGTGATGCTGGAGATCTTCAACAACCTGTACATGTCGATCGCCGAGCAGATGGGCCTGCGCCTGCAGAACACCGCCTACTCGGTGAACATCAAGGAACGCCTCGACTTTTCCTGCGCGCTGTTCGACGCCGTGGGCAACCTGATCGCGAATGCGCCGCACATGCCGGTGCACCTGGGCTCGATGGGCGAGTCGATCAAGACCGTGATCCGCCTGAACGCCGGCAAGATGAAGCCGGGCGACGTATTCGTCCTGAACGCGCCCTACAACGGCGGCACGCACTTGCCGGACGTCACCGTGATCACGCCGGTCTTTTCCGCTGCCAATGAAATCCTCTTCTATGTGGGATCCAGGGGCCATCATGCCGACATCGGGGGGATCACCCCGGGCTCGATGCCGCCGGGCTCCAAGGTGGTGGAGGAGGAGGGCGTGCTGGTCGACAACTTCCTCCTGGTCGAGCAGGGCCGCTTTCGCGAGGCCGAGGCTGTCGCGCTGCTGACGGCGGGCCGCTACCCGGTGCGCAACGTCGAGCAGAACATCGCCGACCTGCGCGCCCAGGTCGCCGCCAACGAAAAGGGCGTGCAGGAGCTGGGCCGCATGGTCGAGCACTTCGGGCTCGACGTGGTGCAGGCCTACATGCGGCACGTGCAGGACAACGCCGAGGAGTCGGTGCGCCGCGTCATAGACGTGCTGAAAGATGGTTCCTTTGAGCTGCCTTTGGACAACGGCGCGGTTATCAAGGTCAAGATAACCATCGATAGGGACCGCAGGGCCGCAAGGATTGATTTCACGGGAACGTCGGCGCAGCTACCGAACAACTTCAACGCGCCGGCGGCCGTCTGCATGGCCGCGGTGCTCTATGTATTCCGCACCCTGGTCGACGACGACATTCCGCTCAACGCCGGCTGCCTGAAGCCGCTCGAGGTGGTGATCCCGGAGGGCTGCATGCTGCGGCCGCGCTACCCGGCGGCGGTGGTCGCGGGCAACGTCGAAACCTCACAATGTATTACTGACGCCCTGTACGGTGCCCTTGGGGTGCTCGCCGCCTCGCAGGGGACAATGAACAACTTCACCTTCGGCAACTCGCGCCACCAGTACTACGAAACCATTGCAGGCGGCTCGGGCGCGGGACCCGACTTCGAAGGCGCGGACGTGGTACAGACGCATATGACCAACTCAAGGCTGACCGATCCCGAGGTGCTGGAGTGGCGCTTCCCGGTGCTGCTCGAGAGCTTCGCCATCCGCCCCGGCTCGGGCGGCGGCGGGCGGCGGCGCGGCGGCCATGGCGCGGTGCGCCGGATCCGCTTCCTCGAGCCGATGACCGCCGCCATCCTGTCCGGGCATCGCCTGGTGCGGCCGCACGGCATGGCCGGGGGCGAGCCGGGCCAGCCGGGGCGAAACTATGTGGAGCGGGCGGCGGGCGGCAGCACCGACCTTGGCCCCTTCGGCCAGACCGAAATGGCGCCCGGCGACGTGTTCGTTGTCGAGACTCCAGGCGGCGGGGGCTACGGCCATGCCGACTAACCGATAAAATAGCGCGCAAAGAATGAATCCCACAGCAATCTTCTCGAAATCCGGCAAGGGCGTGCAGGAAGCGTCCGGGAAGACCAGTTCGCTCTCGCGCGGCGACCGCGCGGTGCTATCCGCCATCGATGGCCGCGCCACCCTGGGCGACGTGGCGGGGAAGGTGGGCAAGCAGTTCGACAACGAATTCAAGTCGCTGATCACCAAGCTGGACAAGGACGGCTTCATCCGGGAAGTGTCTCCGGGGGCCGCCGGCGCGGCGCCGAAAGGCGGCGGCGCCCCGGCCAAGCCCGCCGCCAGCAAGCCGACCGCGCCGATGGACGTGGCCTCGGACCTGGACTTCACCGCCGCGATGGCGGTGCCCAAGAAGAGCGGCCCCGCGGCACCGCCGCCGCAGACAGTGGCGCGCGCGCCGGCACCGCCGCCCAAGCCGACCGTAGCCGTGCCGCCCAAGCCGCCGCCGCCCTCCGCGGCCGAGCAGGTGAAGCAGGCGCAGATCGCCAAGGACCAGCAGTCGGCCTTCGCCAAGGCGCGCGAGGAAGCCGAGCGCAAGCAGCAGGAAGATCGCGACCGCCTGAAGTCCGAGGCCGAGGCGAAGGTGCGCGCCGAGACCGAATCCAAGCTCCGGGCCGAGGCCGAGGAGAAGGCGAAAGCGGATGCCGAGGCGAAGGCCAAGAAGGCCGAAGCCGAGGCCGCCACCGCGCGCTCGGCCGCCATCCGCGCCGCCGCCGAGGCCAAGGTCAAGGCCGAGGCCGAGGCGAGGCGCGCCAGGGAGGAGGCCGAGCGGGCCAAGCGCGAGGCCGAGGCCGAGGCGAAGCGGGCGAGGGAAGAGGCCGAGCGGGCGAAGCGCGAGGCCGAGGAAAAGGCGGCGCGCGCGCGCCAGGAAGCGGAGGAAAAGGCGCGCCGCGAGCAGGAGGAGCTCAAGCGCAAGCTCGAGGAGGAGCGCAGGGCGCGCGAGGAGGCCGAGCGCAAGGCCAAGGAAGAGGCCGAGCGCGCGCGCCGCGAGCTCGAGGAAGAGCGCCGCAAGATGGAGGAGGAGCGCAAGCAGCGCGAGGAGGAGACCCGCCGCGAGGAAGAGGAGCGCGCGGCGCGCCGCAAGCGCGAGGACGAGGAAGAGCAGCTGCGCCGTGCGCTGAAGGAAGAGCAGGAGGAGACCGAGCGCACCGCGCGCCGCAAGCAGCGCGAGGAGGAAGAGGAGCGCGAGCGCGAGGAGAAGGAAGCGAAGCGCAAGCGCGAGTCCGAGCCGTCGCTGGAGGATCTCATGGCAGCGCAGTCGGCGCCGCCCGCGGCGCCGCCGCCCGCCGCCAAGAAGGCCGCCACCGGCGACGCCTTCGCCGACTCGCTGCTGGCCGACCTGGATTCGTTCACGCAGCGCGACGACGAGGACCGCAAGGCCAAGGAAGAGTCCGACCGCAAGGGCAAGGAGGAGGTCGCGCGCCGCAAGCAGGAGGAGGCCGAGCGCCAGGAGCGCGAGGCGGCCGAGGGGCGGCAGCGCGAGGAAGACGCCCGGCGCCGCAAGGAAGAGGAGAAGCAGCGCGCGCGCGACGAGGAAGAGCGCCGCGTGCGCAAGGTGCAGGAGGAGCAGGAGCAGGCCGAGCGCGAGACCGAGGAGCGCCGACGCAAGATCGCGGCGGCCTCCGGCGCGGCGGCCGCGCCGACCGACGACATCGGCATCACCGACGACGACCTCCAGATGGACGAGGTGAAGAAGGAAGCCGCGCTGCTGGAGAAGAAGAAGGACCGCAAGGCGGAGCGCGAGAAGGAGCGCGAGAAGGAGCGCGCGCAGAAGAAGGAGCGCGACCGCGAGGCGAAGTCGAAGAAGGAGAAGGAGAAGGAGGAGAAGGAGGCGAAGAAGTCCGCCGCCGCCTACTCGCCGCGGCGCCGCAAGTCCAACCTCGGCCGCAACCTGGTGCTCGGCGTGCTGCTGCTGGCGATCATCGGCGTCGGCGCGCTGCACGTGATGCCGGTCTCGACCGACGAGTACGAGACCGCCGCCACCGAGGCGATCGGCCGGCCGGTGAAGATCGGCGCCGGCCGCTTCTCGCTGATCGGCGGCGTGCAGTACAAGTTCGACAACGTCAGCGTCGGCGGCCTCGCCATCCCGACGGTGCGCGCCTTCCCCGAGCTCGGCTCGCTGCTCGGCGACAAGAAGGTGTTCACCCGCCTCGAGCTCGACGGCATGACGCTGCCGCAGGATGCGATCGCCGAGGTGCTGTTCGGCAAGGCGAGGAGCGACCGCTTCCACATCGAGCGGGTCGTGGCGAAGAACCTCAAGCTGGCCGGCGCCCTGCCGCTGCCGGCGCTGGAGGTCGACGTGCAGCTCGAGGGCGGCGGCATGCGCACCGCCACGCTGCGCGGCGGCGAAGGCCTGGTCGCCAAGCTCTCGGCCAAGGAGTCGTCGATCGACTTCGACGTCGGCACCAGCCAGTTCACGCTGCCGTTCGCGCCCGAGATCACGCTGGTCCAGTTCGCGATGAAGGGCGAGGCGACGCGCCAGGGCATGAAGGTCTCGGCGTGGGACGGGCTGCTGTACAGCGGCCACATGACCGGCACCGCCACCGTGCGCTGGGGCAATACCTGGACCATCGAGGGCGTGGTGACCGCGCGCGGCGTCAACGCCGCGGTGTTCGCGCCGGCGCTGGTGTCCAACGGCAGGGGCGAGGGCACCGGCCGCTTCTCGATGAGCGGCGTGGAGCCCGCCAAGCTCGGCTCGACCGGGCGCCTGGAGGGCAACTTCATGGTGACCAAGGGCGTGCTCGGCAGCTTCGACCTGTCGCGCGCGCTGCAGACCGGCGGCCGCCAGGTCACCGGCCAGACCCAGTTCGCCGAGATGAGCGGCCAGGGCGTCTACGACCGCGGCGCGCTGAGCCTGCGCAACATCAACCTCAGCGCCGGGGCGCTCAACGCGGGCGCCAGCGCGGACATTTCCGAGAGCGGGGCGCTTTCCGGGCGCATCATCGCCGACGTCAAGACCTCGGCGCAGAACCTGCGCGCCACGCTGGTCATGGGGGGGACAGTCAAGGAGCCCCAGGTAAAGTAAGGAACTAGTGCCCCACGTCCTCCAGCTCCGCGGCCCGAGCGCGCTGTCGGAGTTCCGCCTCGACAAGCTCGCCGCCTCGCTGAAGAAGATCGACCCCGGCGTGCGCGCCGTCGCCGCCGAGTTCCGTCATTTCGTCGAGTTCGACGCGCCCCCCGCCGCCGCCGAAGGCGCGCTGCTCGAGCGCCTGCTTGCCTACGGCCCGCTGCCGCAACCGGCGGCCGGCGAGCTGTTCCTGGTGGTGCCCCGGGTCGGCACCATCTCGCCCTGGTCGTCGAAGGCGACCGACATCGCGCGCAACTGCGGCCTGCAGGTGCGCAGGATAGAGCGAGGGGTGGCTTTTTTCCTTGATGGAAAAATCTCCCAGGAAAAAAAACTGATCCCGCTTCTGCACGACCGCATGACCGAAGCCGTCTTCCGCTCGTACGAAGAGGCCGGCAAGCTGTTCACGCACGTGCCGCCGCGGCCGCTGCAGGCGGTGCCGGTGGGGGCGCTGCGCGAAGCCAACCAGAAGCTCGGCCTGGCGCTTGCCGCGGACGAGATCGAGTACCTGGAGCAGGCCTATCGCTCGCTCGGCCGCGACCCGACCGACGCCGAGCTGACCATGTTCGCGCAGGCCAACTCGGAGCACTGCCGGCACAAGATCTTCAACGCCGACTGGATCGTCGACGGCGAGAAGAAGAGCCAGTCGCTGTTCGCCATGATCCGCCACACGCACGCCGCCAGCCCGCAGGGCACGGTGCTGGCGTATGAGGACAACTCGGCGATCCTGCAAGGCCGCGAAGCGGTGCGCTTTTTTCCCGGCCCTGATTTTTCCTACAGGGAAAAAAGCGAGCTCACCCACATCGCCATCAAGTGCGAGACGCACAACCACCCGACCGCGATCTCGCCCTTTCCCGGCGCCGCCACCGGCTCCGGCGGCGAGATCCGCGACGAGGGCGCCACCGGCCGCGGCGCCAAGCCCAAGGCGGGCCTGGTCGGCTTCTCGGTCTCGCACCTGCGCATTCCCGGCGCCGCGCAGCCCTGGGAGGAGCGCGACCCCGGCAAGCCGGCGCACATCGCCTCGGCGCTCGAGATCATGCTCGACGGGCCGATCGGCGCGGCGTCGTTCAACAACGAGTTCGGCCGGCCGAACCTGGCGGGCTACTTCCGCACCTTCGAGCATGACAACAGGGGTTATCACAAGCCCATCATGCTGGCGGGTGGGCTGGGGTCGCTTAGCGCAGCGCAGTCCGCCAAGGAGCCGCTGCCGCCGGGAACGCTGCTGGTGCAACTCGGCGGCCCGGGCATGCTGATCGGCATGGGCGGCGGCGCCGCCTCGTCGATGGGCGCCGGCGCCAACCTGGCCGAGCTCGACTTCGACTCGGTGCAGCGCGGCAACGCCGAGATCGAGCGCCGCGCGCAGGAGGTGCTCGACCGCTGCTGGCAGATGGGCGCCGCCAACCCGATCCTGTCGGTGCACGACGTCGGCGCCGGCGGCCTGTCCAACGCGGTGCCCGAGATCGTGCACGCGGCCGGGCGCGGCGCGCGCCTGGACCTGCGCGCCATCCCCTCCGAGGACAGCGGCATGTCGCCGCGCGAGATCTGGTGCAACGAAGCGCAGGAGCGCTATGTCCTCGCGATAGCGCCCCAAGATCTTTCAAAATTCAAAAGTATTTGTGAAAGAGAGCGCTGCCCCTTCGCGGTTCTCGGCACCGCCACCGCGGACGGCAAACTGGTGGTCGAGGACCCGAAGCTCGGCGGCCGGCCGATCGACATCGACCTGGCGGTGATCCTCGGCAAGCCGCCGAAGATGCTGCGGGACGTCCGCCGCAAGGCCAACCGGCTGCAAAAGCTGTCCCTGGAGAAGATCTCGCTGGACGGCGCGATCCAGCGCGTCCTGCGCCACCCGGCGGTGGCGAACAAGACGTTCCTCGTCGCCATCGGCGACCGCACCGTCGGCGGCTTGTGCGCGCGCGACCCCTTCGTCGGCCCGTGGCAGGTGCCGGTAGCCGATTGCGCCGTGACGCTCGCCGACTACCAGGGCTACGCCGGCGAGGCGTTCGCCATCGGCGAGCGCACGCCGCTCGCGCTGATCGACGCGCCGGCCTCCGGGCGCATGGCGGTGGGCGAGGCGATCACCAATATCGCGTCAGCGCAAATAGCGTCTATCAAACAAATAAAACTTTCGGCGAATTGGATGGCCGCCGCCGGCTACCCGGGCGAGGACGCCGCGCTCTACGACACGGTGAAAGCGGTCGCGCTCGACCTCTGCCCGGCGCTCGGCGTCTCGATCCCGGTCGGCAAGGATTCGCTGTCGATGCGCACCGCGTGGCAGGGCGGCGAGGTGGTGGCGCCGATGTCGCTCATCGTGTCGGCATTCGCGCTGGCGGAAGACGCGCGCGCGACGCTGACGCCGCGCCTGCGTACCGACGCCGGCGACAGCGAGCTGATCCTGGTCGACCTCGGGCGCGGGAAGAACCGCCTCGGCGGCTCGATCCTGGCGCAGGTGCATTCGCAGATGGGCGACGAATGCCCTGATCTCGATTCACCTGCCTTGCTCAGCGGCTTCTTCCAGGCGGTGCAGGACCTGAGGCCATCCATCCTTGCCTACCACGATCGTTCCGACGGCGGCCTGTTCACCGCCGCCTGCGAGATGGCGTTCGCCGGGCACTGCGGCGTGACCATCAACCTCGACCCGATCGCCTTCGACGCCGCAGTGGACGACATCGACGCGTTCAAGCGAGACGGGCAGGAGCAGCTCGCCGGCCGCGCGCGCGATCTCGCGCTGGCCGCTCTCTTCAACGAGGAGCTGGGCGCAGTGCTGCAGGTTCGCGTCGCCGACCGCGCCAGGGTGATGGCGGCCCTGCGCGAGGCGGGACTCGGCGATTGCTCGCACATCGTCGGCGAGCTCAACCCGCGCGACGAGATCCGCGTCGTGCGCAACGCGAGGCAGGTATTCGGCGCGAAGCGCGACCAGCTGCAGCGCGTCTGGAGCGAGACCAGCTGGCGCATGCAGACCCTGCGCGACAACCCCGACTGCGCGCGCGAGGAGTACGACCGCATCCTGGACGCCGGCGATCCCGGCCTTTCCGTCTCTCTTTCTTTTAACGAGAAAGAGACCTTCGTGAATACCGGAAAGCGTCCGAAGATCGCGATCCTTCGCGAGCAGGGCGTGAACGGCCAGGTCGAGATGGCCGCCGCGTTCGACCGCGCCGGCTTCGAGGCGGTCGACGTGCACATGACCGACCTGATCGCCGGCCGCATGAACCTCGCCGGCTTCAAAGGCTTCTCCGCCGGCGGCGGCTTTTCCTACGGCGACGTGCTCGGCGGCGGGCGCGGCTGGGCGAGCACCATCCTGCTTAACGGCAAGGTGCGGGCCGAGTTCGAGCGCTTCTTCGCCCGCAGCGACACCTTCGCGCTCGGCGCCTGCAACGGCTGCCAGATGATGGGGCAGCTGCGCGAGCTGGTTCCCGGCGCGCAGCACTGGCCCCTCTTCATGAAGAACCGCTCCGAGCAGTTCGAGGCCCGCGTGGTGATGGCCGAAGTGATCGACAGCCCGTCGATCCTGTTCAAGGGCATGTCCGGCAGCCGCATCCCGATCGTCACCGCGCACGGCGAGGGACGCGCCGTGTTCGACAAGGGCAGCATGGAAAAAGCGATCGTCTCGATGCGCTACGTCGACAACCGCGGCCAGCCGACCGAGGTCTATCCCTACAACCCGAGCGGCACCCCGCAGGGCATCACCGGCCTCACCACCGCCGACGGCCGCTTCACCATCGTCATGCCGCACCCCGAGCGCGTGTTCCGCAACGTGCAGATGTCCTGGTCGCCGGACCACGCCGGCGAGGACTCGCCGTGGATGAAGCTCTTCAGGAACGCGCGCGCCTGGGTCGGCTGAAGCCAGGTGAGTCGAACTGGCCGGCGAAACAGATAAAGCACTTGGCTCCCCGCGCGCAGTGCACACATGGTCCAGTAGTCGCGCCCTCAGGCGCATCTCACCCTCATACCTTCCGGCCCTAACTCCCCCGCATGCAGGGCCGAATTGCAGGCGCCCATCGTCAGGCGTAACGTACTGGCGCTACGAGAAATAGCAGCCAAATCCCGGAAGAGGCGCGATTTGCAAACCGACCTGTCAACTAAAAAGTCAACCAATTCACGTTAGGCTGCAGCACTCTGGCGGCCGTGGAACTGTCGTTCCCACTCCTTACACTACCGCCTGGTCATGCCCTTTTTGCTAACTCTCCAGCTCGAGGTCACCATCAGGTGCGCCTTGGAGCCCGAAGCCCCGGTCAGGAGGCCAAAAATGGACCAA
>Ga0137436_1000462_pt1 | contig 11887 bp, 10 predicted proteins | sample EasRivERMGT119_2_FD_102328 | JGI IMG/M metagenome (GOLD analysis project Ga0137436, IMG submission 102328) | Soil microbial communities from meander-bound floodplain in the East River, Colorado, USA - East River MetaG ERMGT119_2 | ecosystem: Environmental > Terrestrial > Soil > Floodplain ...
GAGGCCTCCGAAGAAGTGGCGCGCCAGCTCAGGCTGCGCGACCTCGGCGGCCTGATCGTCATCGACTTCATCGACATGGAGTCGCAGCGCAACCAGCGCGAGGTGGAGAACCGCCTGCGCGAGGCGCTGCGCTTCGACCGCGCGCGCGTGCAGATCGGCAAGATCTCGCGCTTCGGCCTGATGGAGCTGTCGCGCCAGCGCCTGCAGCCTTCGCTGGAAGAGACCGCGCACATCAGCTGCCCGCGCTGCAGCGGCACCGGCTTCATCCGCGGCGTCGAGTCCACCGCGCTGCATGTGCTGAGGATCATCCAGGAAGAGGCCATGAAGGAGAACACCGGCGCGGTGCACGCGCAGGTGCCGGTCGACGTCTCCTCGTTCCTGCTGAACGAGAAGCGCGCCGAGATCCAGAAGCTCGAAGCCCGCCTCAAGGTGACCATCGTGCTGGTGCCCAACCCGCACCTCGAGACGCCGCACTACAAGGTGCAGCGCCTGAAGCACGACGAGCTCAACCAGATGGAGAAAGTGCCGTCCAGCTACGAGCTGGTCGAGCGGCCCGAGGAGCCTAAGGCACCCGGCGCCGACGAGGAAAACAAGCGCGAGCGCCAGGAGGCGGTGGTCAAGGCGATCACTCCGGCGCAGCCGGCGCCGATGGTCGACCAGTCGCTGCCTCGGCCCGTGCCAGCGCCGGCGCCGCAGCCGGCCCCGGCACCGCAGGCAGCCGCGCCTCAGCCGCAAGCGGCGGCCCCTTCGGGCGGCGGATTCCTCAGCCGCCTGTTCGGCGGCCTGTTCAGTGCGCCGCAGCCTTCGCCCGCCCCCGCGCCGGCGCCGACCGACGCATCCAGGCCCCAGCACCGCGACCGCGGCCGTGACGGTGGCGGCCGCGACCGCGGCCGCGACGGCGGCCGGGATCGTGGACGCGACCGCGGCCGTGACGGTGGTGGACGCGACGGCCGCGATGGCCGCGGCGGCGAGCGCCACGACCGGCAGCAGCAAGGCCGCCTCGAGGGACAGCGCCGGGACGGCCAGCAGCCGCGAGGCGACCGTGATCGCGGTGGACGCGGCGGCGGCGATCGCCGTCCCGACCAGCAGCAACGCCAGCCGCGCCCGCAACAGGGGCAGCCGCAAGGCCAGCGCCAGCCGCACCAGGGACAACCCTCCCAGCAAGGACAGGCGCCCCAGCAGGCACAAGCGCCGCAACAGGCGGAGCCGCAGGATCTGCAGGCCCTGCCGCAGGACTTTCAGCCGGGCCAGCCGCAGGATCTGCAGCCACAGGGGCAGCCGCAGCAGCCTCGCCAGCAGAACCAGCAGCCGCGTCCGCCGCGTGACGGCGAAGGCGGCGAGCGCGGTGAACGTGGCGAGCGTGGCGGCAGGCGCCGTCGGCGCGGCCGCGGCGGAGAGCGTGGCGAGCGCGCCGGACAGCCGTCAAACGGCCAGCAGCGCCAGGGGCCGCCGGCGTTCCTGATGAAGGACGACAGCCGCCGCGAGGACCAGCTGCGCGAAGAGCAGCGCCTCGAAGGCCTGCGCATGCGCCAGCAGGAAGAGCACCACGAGGAGCCGCAGCACAACGCTCCTGCCGCGGCAGCCGAGCCCCGCTACGAAGCGCCTCGCGAAGAGGCGCCGCGTTACGAGGCGCCGCGCGAGGAAGCTCCGCGCCAGGAGGTCTCGCACTATGCAGCCGAAGCCCCTCGCGTAGAGGCGCCGCGCGTCGAGAGGCAGCGCGAAGAAGCGCCGCGCGTCGAAAGGCAGCGCGAAGAAGCGCCGCGCGTCGAGAGGCAGCGCGAAGAAGCGCCGCGCTACGAGACGCCCAAGATCGATCCCAAGGCGCTGCTCGCCAACGACGGCCTGGTGATGATCGAGACCGATCGCGCCAAGGCGCCCCCCTCGCAGCCGGTGTCGGAAGAGCCGCAGCAGCTCGGCCGTCCGCGCCGCGAGCGGCCGAAGGCGGCGGAGTCAGAGGACCTGGTCCAGATCGAGACCGGCCCCAAGAAGTAGGTTCTTCTAGGGGGTTCTGATTTCGCTCAGCAGGCCGAGGCAGGCGGCTTCGACCATGTCGAGCACCTGCTCGAAGCCTTCCGGCCCGCCGTAGTACGGGTCGGGCACGTCGTGCCCGCCGACCAGCATGCGCAGCTTGCCCTGGTGCTGCGGCGGGCAGTGCCGCTGCAGGATCTCCAGGTGGCCGCGGTCCATCGCCACGATCAGGTCGAACTCATCGAAGTCCCGCTTGCGTACCTGCCGGGCGCGCTGCGCGCTGAGGTCGTAGCCGCGCGCCTTGGCGTGGTGCTGCGCTCGCTCATCCGGCGCGTTACCGACGTGGTAGTCGTGCGTTCCCGCGGATTCGACGTGGATGTCGAGCCCCATGTCCGAGCCCATCTTGCGCAGGACCCCCTCGGCCGTCGGCGAGCGGCAGATGTTCCCGGTGCAGACGAAGAGAACCCGCCTCATTCCTCGGACGCCGCCGCCACGCCGAACACCTTCTTCTTCAGCTCGGTGAGCTGGTCGCGCGTCTTCGCCGCGTCCTCGAACTCGAGGTTCCTCGCGTGCTCGAGCATCTTCTTCTCCAGCGCCCTCATCTCGCGCGCGATCTGCTTCTCCGACATGGTGTCGTAGCGCGCCTCTTCCTGCGCCAGCTGCATCTGCGCGGCGTCGTACACGCCGTCGATCAGGTCCTTGATGCGCTTGATGATGCCCTTGGGCGTGATCGAGTTCTTCTGGTTGTAGGTGACCTGCTTCGCGCGCCGCCGGTCGGTCTCGGCGATCGCCCGCTTGATCGAATTGGTCATCTGGTCGGCGTACAGGATCGCCGTGCCGTTGATGTGTCGCGCGGCGCGGCCGATGGTCTGGATCAGCGAGCGCTCCGAGCGCAGGAAGCCTTCCTTGTCGGCGTCGAGGATCGCCACCAGCGACACCTCGGGCAGGTCGAGGCCCTCGCGCAGCAGGTTGATGCCCACCAGCACGTCGAACTCGCCCAGGCGCAGGTCGCGGATGATCTCGACCCGCTCGACGGTCTCGACCTCGGAATGCAGGTAGCGCACCTTGACGCCGTGCTCGGCCAGGTAGTCGGTCAGCTCCTCGGCCATGCGCTTGGTCAGGGTGGTGACCAGGACGCGCTCCTTCTTCTTGACCTTGAGGTTGATCTCGGTCAGCAGGTCGTCGACCTGCGTGGAGGCCGGCCGCACGATCACCTGCGGATCGATCAGCCCGGTCGGGCGCACCACCTGCTCCACCACCTGCGCCGATTTCTGGCGCTCGTATTCGGCCGGAGTCGCCGAGACGAAGGTGGTCTGGCGCACCACCGCCTCGAACTCGTCGAAGCGCAGCGGCCGGTTGTCGAGCGCCGAGGGCAGGCGGAAGCCGTACTCGACCAGGTTCTCCTTGCGCGAGCGGTCGCCCTTGTACATGCCGCCGAGCTGCGGGATGGTGACGTGGCTCTCGTCGACGATCATCAGCGCGTCGGAGGGCAGGTAGTCGATGAGCGTCGGCGGCGGCTCGCCGGCCTGGCGCCCCGACAGGTGGCGCGAGTAGTTCTCGATGCCCTTGCAGAAGCCCAGCTCGGCCAGCATCTCGAGATCGAAGCGCGTGCGCTGCTCGATCCTCTGCGCCTCGACCAGCCGGCCGGCGTCCTGGAAGAACTTGATCCGCACGCGCAGCTCGGCCTTGATCGCCTCGACGGCGCGCAGCGTGGTCTCGCGCGGCGTCACGTAGTGGCTCGAGGGGTAGACCGTGAAGCGCGCCATCGGGTGCAGCGAACGCCCGGTGAGCGGGTCGAAGACCTCGAGCTTCCCGACCGCGTCGTCATCCAGGGAGATGCGGATCGCATGCTCGGCGTGCTCCGCCGGGAAGACGTCGATGACCTCGCCGCGAACGCGGAAGGTTCCGCGCCGGAAATCCAGCTCGTTGCGGTCGTACTGCATCGCCACCAGCCGCGCGATAACGTCGCGCTGCGACATCTTCTCGCCCTGGCGCAGGTGCAGGATCATGCCGTGGTACTCGGACGGGTCGCCGATGCCGTAGATCGCCGACACCGTGCCGACGATCACCACGTCGCGCCGCTCGAGCAGCGACTTGGTGGCCGACAGGCGCATCTGCTCGATGTGCTCGTTGATCGACGAGTCCTTCTCGATGAACAGGTCGCGCGACGGGACGTAGGCTTCCGGCTGGTAGTAGTCGTAGTAGGAGACGAAGTACTCGACCGCGTTCTCAGGAAAGAACTCGCGGAACTCGGAGTAGAGCTGCGCGGCGAGCGTCTTGTTCGGCGCCAGCACCAGCGCCGGCCGCCCGAGGCGCGCGATGACGTTCGCCATGGTGTAGGTCTTGCCCGAGCCGGTGACGCCGAGCAGCGTCTGGAAGGCCAAGCCGTCGCCAATGCCCTCGGCGAGCTTGTCTATCGCTTCGGGCTGATCGCCGGCGGGGGCGAACAGCTGGTTGAGGCGGAAGGGGCTGTCAGGAAAGGTTACGAGCACGTAGAATCGCTTGCTGAACCCTACATTTTAGCGGATGAACGCTCCCCACACCCCCTCTCCCCTCGCCGCGGTGCCGATGGCGCCCAGCGACCCGATCCTCGGCGTCACCGAAGCCTTCGTCGCCGACCAGAGCCCGCGCAAAGTGAACCTCGGCGTCGGCGTCTACTACGACAACGACGGCAAGATCCCGGTTCTCGAGTGCGTGCGGCACGCCGAGAGCGAGCGGCTGAAGGCCGTCGCGCCGCGCGGCTACCTGCCGATCGACGGCATCGCGGCCTACGACAAGGCGGTGCAGCAGCTGGTGTTCGAGAAAGAGAGCAAGAGCATCGTCACCGTGCAGGCCCTCGGCGGCACCGGCGGGCTCAAGATCGGCGCCGATTTCCTGAGGCAGATCAGCCCCCAGGCGCAGGTCTGGATCAGCGAGCCGAGCTGGGAGAACCACCGCCAGCTGTTCGAGGCGGCGGGCTTCACGGTCAAGTCCTACCCCTACTACGACGCCAAGACCCGCGGCCTGGACTTCGCCGGCATGAAGCAGTCGCTGGGCGCGCTGCCGGCGGGCAGCATCGTCGTGCTGCACGCCTGTTGCCACAACCCGACGGGCGTCGACCTGACGCAGGAGCAGTGGCCGGCCATCCTCGAGATCGTGAAATCGCGCGGCCTGATCCCGTTCCTCGACCTCGCCTACCAGGGCTTCGCAGACGGCCTGGCCGCCGACGCCTACGCCGCGCGCCTGTTCGCCACGTCGATGAGCCCGGTGTTCCTGTCGAGCTCGTTCTCCAAGTCGTTCTCGCTCTACGGCGAGCGCGTCGGCGCGCTGAGCGTGGTCACCGGCAGCGACGAGGAAGCCAAGCGCGTCCTCTCCAACCTGAAGCGCATCGTGCGCACCAACTACTCCAACCCGCCCACCCACGGCGGGCAGATCGTCGCCACGGTGCTGGGCAACCCCCAGCTCACCAGCCTGTGGGACCGCGAGCTCGGCGGCATGCGCGAGCGCATCAAGGCGATGCGCAAGCTGTTCGTGGAGGGCATCCACAAGCGCGTTCCCGGCGCCGACTGGAACTTCATCCTGCGCCAGCGCGGCATGTTCTCGTACACCGGCCTGACGCGGGACCAGGTGCTGACCCTGCGCAAGGACAACTCGATCTACACCATCGAGACCGGCCGCGTCTGCGTCGCCGCGCTCAACACGAAGAACGTCGACTACGTCGCCGACGCGATCGCGAAAGTAATCGGCTAATCCGGCCCCAGCTCGAGGCATCGCCCCGGCGTTCGATGGGGTAAAATCGCGCCCCGTAGAGCCGTAGTACTCCCAATTCCCCGATAGCTCAGTTGGTAGAGCGACGGACTGTTAATCCGCAGGTCCCAGGTTCGAGCCCTGGTCGGGGAGCCAACTCCTTCTACTTTGCAGCGAGCAGCTGCCGCGCGGCCGCGACCGCGGCGCGGTTCGACTGCCCGCTGCCCGCGAGCGCGACCAGCTTTTCCGAATAGGTCCTCGCCTTCGTCGTGTCGCCCAGGCGTTGCGCCGACTGCGCAGCGCCGGCATAGGCATTGAAGCGGTTGGGCTCTTTCTGCAAGGTTGTCTCGAACTGGGTCAACGCTTCCGCGACCATCCCGCGTTCGAGCAGCATCTCGCCATAAAGCTCGCGTGCCGGCGCCAGCGGTCCCGGCGTGACGACCGATTTCTCGGTGCCGTCTTCCGCGTCTGCCGCCGCGCGCAGCCTCGCCAGGGCGTCCTGATGGCGGCCTTGGGCGTGCAGTATCCAGGCGCTCGCGACACCCCACTGGATTTCCACCTGCTCCGCCCAGTAAGCGTCCTTCGCCTGCCGAAGCTTGTCGTGCAGCGCGGCGAGCTGCGCGGCGTCGGCCGCAGCCTGGTCCAGGTTCCCGCTGCGCGCGGCACCCAGCGCGCGCGCGAAATGCGTGATCGCGTCGACGTAGGCGAAGCGGGTTGGCTGCACCTGCAGCGCGGCTGCGCCCTTCCAGTCGCCGCGCTCGATGGCGTAGCGGGCCTGGCTCGCCGCGACGGCATAGGGCCCGGTGCGCACGTTGGGGTTGTAGCCCTTGGTCTCGATCATCTCGTCGATGACGGCGCGCGCTTCCCGGTCCTGCGCAAGCTGAAGATGCGCGTACACCAGGTAGTCCATCGCGTGCAGCTGATCGTGCCATTCCTTTTCGGCTTTCGCGGCGCGCGACGAGGCTGCGTTGGACGAGATCGATTCCTTCCAGTGGCCCACGCGGGTGAAGATATGCGAGGGCATGTGCAGCGCGTGCGGCGCTGCGGGCGCGATCTCGGCGTAGCGCTTGGCGGCGTCGAGGCCTTTCTCTGCGATCGGGGGATAGTCGTAGAGGTGGATCAGGTAGTGCGCCGCTCCGGGATGCTGCGGCTTGCGCTGGAAGATGGGCTCCAGGATCGCCGCGCCCTTCAGCTGGTTCGCGTAGGTCTTGTCGTTGGGCGACGCCGCCACGTTGAGCGTGATCGCATAGGCGATCTGGGCCTCGTCGTCGTCGGGATAGCGCCGCGCCAGCGCCTCCTCGGCCGCCAGATAGCGCTGCACGCGTTGCGCGTGGGGCACTTTTTCATGGTCACTGTAGAAAGCGAGCAGCGTGTCGATATAGTCGCGCTCGCGCTGCGTCTTCGCGCCCAGCGCCTTGCCCTTCTGCAGCGCGGCCAGGCCAAGCTCGAGGTTCGGCGCCGGCGGCGGAACGTGCGGGTTAAGGAGCAGACCGAGCGCAATTCCCCAGTAGGCAATGGCGCACTGACTGTCCGCGGCGAGCGCCTGCTCGAAAAAGTCTTTCGACGATCGGTACCAGAACGAGTGCTGGTAGCGCATCGCAGTGTCGAAGCGCTGCTGCGCGGCTGCGTTGCACGACGTGGGAAAGTGAACCTCGCCGAGCTGGTCCTTGCTCGCCTCGTGGGCAAGGGCCGGCTGAAGGGCCAGCGCTGCCACGGCTGCGATCGCTATCGATAGTGTTCTATTCATGCGCGTGGAGCCTGTGGCACTCCGAACCTTTCGTCCAATACATAATTACTCTGTAACTTCATGCTGCTTCGGCATAGACTCCCGGCATGGATCTGCGCCGCCTGCGCACCTTCGTCACGGTCGCCGAGCAGGGAACCGTGTCGAAGGCAGCGTTGCACCTGCGAACCGCCCAGCCGGCGCTGTCCCGCCAGATCCTCGATCTCGAGGAGGAGCTGGGTGTCAGGCTCTTCGACCGGGTGCGCCGCCGGCTGGTGCTGACCAGCGAGGGCGAGCAGTTGCTGGGGGACTGCCGGACGGTCCTTGGCGCGGTGAGCTCCCTGGGCGATCGGGCGCAGCACCTTCGCCGCGGAGACAGCGGCATCCTCAGGGTGGCGGCGACGCCGCAGACCATCGAGGGGGTCTTCGCCACGTTCCTGAGCCGGCACGCCGAGCGCCGCCCCAACGTGCAGATCAAGCTGTCCGAGGCAGTCGGCGCGAACCTGCTGGGGATGCTGGAGCGAGGCGAGATAGACCTGGCCATCGCCCTGGTCGGGCTGCTACGGGAGGTCAAGGGTGACTATCGGACGATCGAAAGCTTCGATCTCGCGCCGATCGCGTTTCTTGCTGCGTACCCGGCGTCCCTGAAAGTCGGCAGCGGCGGCACCGTCGACATCGGCCGGCTCGCGTCCTATCCGCTTCTGCTCCTCAGCTCGAGCTTCTACGTACGCGCCACATTCGATGCGGCGTGCCGCCTCGCTGGCGTCAAGCCGGACGTCTTCATGGAGAGCAGCTCCCCGCAGGCGCTGCTCGCGCTGGCCGAGGCCGGGCACGGCGTAGCGGTCGTTCCTTCCGTCCTGCCGACGAATCGCTACCGGCTGCGCATCGCGCGCATCACGCACCGGCGCAAGCCGCTACGCGAGACGCTCGCCGTCCTATGGGACAAGCGGCGCGCGCTTCCGCCCTATGCCAGGGATTTCTGCGAATCCCTTGCCGCGCACATGCGCGAAGTCCTGCCGCACAAGCTCACATCTTCCTAGCCAGCGCGAGCGCGAACCCCTACTAGCGCGGCCCGTTGGCGTTCATGCTGGCGGGCATGGCTTCGGCTTGGGAGCCTTGTCGAGGAACGCGCTGATCTGCCCGGCTATCCCCTTGAATTCCTCGACCTTGCCGTACTTGGCGACGAAGCTCGCGAGTAGAGCGCGCCCCTCGTTGCGTTCCTGCTCGAGACGCTGGCACTCACGCGCGGCTGCCTCACGCGCTTCCTGCTCGGCGCGCTGGCGGGCACGGGCTTCTGCCTCCGCCTTCTCCCGACGCTCGCGCTCTGCCGCAGCCGCGGCCGCGGCCGCGGCCTCAGCCCGGCGGCGCTCGGCGGCGAGCCGCTCCTCCTCGGCAGCCCGCGCCTTCCGGGCGGCCTCTTCCCGGGCAAGCTGCTCGGCGCGCTCACGCTCGAGGCGCTCGCGCGCGGCGCGATCCTCGGCTTCCTTCCGGGCCCTGGCCTGCCGCTCTTCTTCCGCGATCATGGCGCGGCGCTCGGCCGCAGTGACCTCACGGCACATCAGGTTACCGCCGTCGGAAAGGATGGCTTTGGTGCAGTCCTGCTCGCTCACCATGCGCGACGGAGCCATCGGCGGCGGGGAGGCTCCATCCTGCGCTGTGCTACTGCAGCCGGCCGCGAGCACGAGGCCGAGGACGACGCTTATTTTCTTGTTCATGGCTCTCCCTTCAGGTTCCGTAGGCGCGCAGCGCCCAGAACTGCGTGAATTTACCTCGAAGCGAGGATATGCGCAGGACGCTCGCCGCGCTGCGACAAAATCCCCACATCAGCAGCGACGCCTCGGTGGTTCACCGTAGATTGCGCCGTGTCCCCAACCAATCTCCCCCGGGGAGCCAAATCCGCTTCACTTCTTCCGCATCAACGCCACCAGCTGGTCGAGTGCTTTGCCCCAGCCGTCATGGAAGCCCATCGTGGCGTGCTTCTGGCGCCCGTCCTCGTCGGCGTGGATGGCGAGCGCGGTGTATTGGGTGCCCTTGCCCTGCTTCTTGAACGTGAGGACGCAGGTGAAGAGGAATTCGCCGGACGGCGCGTATCGGGGCCGGTAGCCGGGTAGAAGCGCGCCGGTCCAGACCAGCCTTTCGGGCTTCACGACCTCGAGGTAGCAGCCGGCGTTGTTGAACTGCTGGCCCTCGGGGGACTGCATCACGGTGCGGAAGATGCCGCCGGGGCGCAGGTCGACTTCGGCGTCGACGGTCTTCCAGGGCGCCGGGGTGAACCACTTCTTGATGTGCCTGGGCTCGGTCCAGGCGGCCCAGACGCGCTCCCTGGGGACGTCCACTACGCGTTCCAGGACAAGATCGAGCTTCGGGTCGATGCGGAAGGACTTCAGCTTGGGGCTAGGCATGGCGCAATCCTGAACTGCGCCGCCGGAAATGAAAAGGGCCGCTTTCGCGGCCCTCTCGTGTTGCCCTTTCGGGCTTAGATGCGGTCCAGGCCCAGCTCGCGGCGGCGCTGGAACACCAGGATGCTGCGCTCGAACGCGGCTTCCGACGCGCTCACGCTCTTGTCGCAGACCAGGACTTTGCATATCTGGCGGTCGTTGGCGTCGGCGGCGGCGTCCTGGGCGGAGGCATTGAAGCTCGCCAGGGCGAGGACTGCGGCAATCAGTGTGGTCTTCATTTTTCGTCTCCCGTTTGTTGCCGGCAACGGCCGGTGCGTGAGATGCATTTCAAGCCAAGGCGGCGCGGCTGCCTAGAGGGAAACGGTCAGGACTTGTTCGATCGAACACTCCCTCACAGGAGTGTCGGAACCGCGTCAAAACGTCGGCAACTCGACAGCAAAAAAAAGGGCCGCTCGAGCGGCCTCTTGTTCTTCCCCCGGACCTAGACCGGAGGTCAAATTTCCTGTTTGGCGACCTCGGCCAGCTCGGCGCGGCGGCGGTTGAATTCGGCGTAGGTCAGGCGCCCGCCCTGCAGGTCGGCCACCAGCCGCTGCTGCAAGACGAAGACGCTGCGCACGAAGGCGATTTCGGGCGCCTTCATCTCGGTGCGGCGCTGCTTGTCCCCTGCCTCGTAGCATTGGTTGCGCTTCTCCAGCCACAGGGTCAGGGCGGCGCGCTCCTGCTCGGTCGCGGTGCGGTCGGACACGCGCACCAGCGAGGCCTGCGTGCTGCGCGCCAGCGCTACCTTGTCGGCCAGCACCTGGAGGCGCGGCTCGCTCGCCAGCAGGTCGATGCAGTTCTCGGTCGGATTGGCGGCGACGGCATTGCCGATCGTCAGAGCGAGGATTGCGGTGCTGATCAGTTTCGCTTTCACTTGCGTCTCCCTGTGTCTGGAGCGCATTTCAAGCGATCAGAAAGCGCGCGCCTATCGGGGATCGGTCAGGCAATGTGCGGGCGGGGTCAGGGCTTGTGAAAGCAGCCCGACAGTTCGACAGTCTCTGACAAGGCCTATGATGCCCTCCGGAGGAGCGTCATGAATCGAACAACGCGCGCGACACTTTTTTTACTTTTCTGCGCCCTGGCGGCGCCGGCTTGCGCCCAGCCTTTTCCGTCGAAACCGATCCGCATCGTAGTGCCGTGGACGCCGGGCGGAGTGACCGACGTGCTGACGCGCGCGGTGGCGGTGCAGATGGGCGAATCGATGGGCCAGCAGGTGGTGATCGAGAACCGGCCCGGCGCCGGCGGCACGATCGGCATCGCGGCGGTGGTGAAGTCGCCGCCCGACGGCTATACGCTGGTGATGACCGACGTGCCGAGCCACGCCATCAGCGCGTCGCTTTACAGCAAGCTCCCCTATGACCCCGCGAAGGACCTCGAGGCGATCGCCATGGCGGCCGGCTCGCCGATGGTCCTCGCCACGCACCCGGGCATGAAGGCAGCCAACCTGGCGGAGTTCCTGCAGGTGATGCGTTCGAGCCCCGGCAAGTACTCGTACGCCTCGTCGGGCAACGGCTCGGTCACCCACCTAGCCATGGAGCGGCTCAAGCTGATGACGGGGCTCGAGCTCGCTCACATACCCTTCAAGGGCACGGTGCCGGCGATCCAGTCGGTGCTGGCCGCCGACACGGCGATGGCGTTCGGAACGATTCCCGGCGTGGCGCAGCACGCAAAGGCCGGAAAGCTGGTGCTGTTGGGTGTCTCCTTTCCGCGCCGCTTCTCGCAGTTGCCCGAGGTGCCGCCGATCGGCGAGCAGGTCGCCGGATTCGACATGGGCTTCTACACGGCGCTATTCGCGCCCGCCAAGACGCCGAAGGACGTGATCGATCGGCTGCACGCGGCCACCATGAAAGCGCTGGCGCATCCCAAGACGCGGGAAATCTACGCCGCCAGCGCCGCCGAGCCGGGCAGCATGAGCCCGACCGAGCTGCAGGCCTATGTCGCGCGGGAGATCAAGGACTGGGCCGAGGTTGTGCGCGCCACCGGACTCAAGGTCGACTAGCCCGAGAATAGGCTTGCTGAACGTGCCGAAGGC
>Ga0137436_1000463_pt1 | contig 11873 bp, 2 predicted proteins | sample EasRivERMGT119_2_FD_102328 | JGI IMG/M metagenome (GOLD analysis project Ga0137436, IMG submission 102328) | Soil microbial communities from meander-bound floodplain in the East River, Colorado, USA - East River MetaG ERMGT119_2 | ecosystem: Environmental > Terrestrial > Soil > Floodplain ...
ATGTGAACATGTTCGACGTTGATTAGATTGCCCCGTGTAGGGGCGGGACAGGTGGAGGTCCCGCACGCCTCTGGGGAGATGGCGTCTGAGATTCGCGCTCGCAGTAGTCGCGGTTCTCGCAACACTTTTCGCGGCGAACGCTCAGGCCGGCGAGGAGCGTTACGACTATGACGCTTTGGGGCGTCTCGTGCGCGTCATCGACGAGCAGGGACGCGTCACCGAGTACGTCTACGACGCCGCGGGAAACCTCCTGCAGGTCATCGGCGGGGCGCCGGGGAGCGCGCAGCCGCCGGTCGTCACGGCGTCGACGCCGGGCTCGATCCGGCGCGGCGAGACGAGGAGTTTCCAGGTCACGGGAACCGGGCTGAGCGGGGCGCATGTGTCCACTTCCGATCCCGCGCTCGACGTCTCCGGGCTGCACGTGAGCGCGACTCAGGTCCTGTTCAGTCTTACGGCGGCGGCGGGCGCCACGCTTGGCAGCCGGCAGATCTCGATCTCCAACGCCGCAGGTGTCACGTCGATCCAGGTGACGGTCAACCCGGTGCTGCCGAAACTGGGCGTCACGCCGCAGCCGATCGCGGTGCCGCCCAACGGCACGCAACGCAGCTACTTCGTTACGCTGAGCAACGCCGACAACATCGACCACACCGTCTCGATCGTGTCGGCCAACCCCGCGACCGCCTCGGTCAGCCCCGCAAGCATCACCTTCACCGCCGGCCAGACCGAAAGGCTGATCAGCGTCGCCGGGCAGGCGGCGGGCCTCACGGCGCTCAACCTCAGTGCGCCCGGACTCGCGCCGACCTCGGTGCCGGTGTTCGTGACCGTGGAGTTCAGCGGCATCAGCACGAGCTTCAGCCCGCCGCTTGGCGTGCTGCTGGAGCAGGCGCCGGTTCCGACCTCGACCACCCTTGGCCCGATCGCGAGCCCGGTCGTCGGCGTGGCGCTGGGCGCCTATATGACGGGCGTGGCGCCGAACCGGCTGGGCATCGGCACCGGGCCGACCGACCTGGTGATCAGCGGCAGCGGCCTGGGCGGGGTGACCGGCGTGACGATCACGCCGGCCGACGGCCTCACGCTCGGCACCCTCAGCGTCGCGGGCGACGGCAATTCAGTGACGCTGCCAGTCACGGTCGCGCCGGGTGCGCCCACCACGCCGCGCAAGGTCACGCTGCTCGGCGCCAGCCAGCCTTATCTCGCCGCGCGGCCGGACGCGGATCGCATCCTGGTCACGCTGCCGCCGCCGCAACTCGAGTCGATCGACCCGATCTTCTCCCGCGCCGGCAGCGCGGTGGTGCTGTCCATGCGCGGGCGCAACCTGCAGGGCGCGCGGGTCGCGCTCACGCCGAGCATCGGAATCGCGGTGAGCAACGCGGCGTCGGTCAACGCGGAGGGCACGTTCCTCACGGTCGAGATCAACATCTCGCTCCTCGCCCCGACCGGGGCGAGGGTGGTAACGGTGACCACGCCGGGCGGCACGTCGGTCGCGGTGGGCGGCGCCACAAACACCTTTACGGTGGTGAACGACGTGTTCGAGCAGGTCACCCCGGTTGCCGCCCCGATCCTGGGGATACTCAAGGTGGACGACACGCCGCCGCCCGCGCAGAGCCTGAGCGCGTTCGCTTCGCTGCTGGGCGTGGTGGTGCCGCCGGCTGCGACGACGATCTCGCCCGCGGTCGGCATCGTCGGCCAGAGCGTCACGCTGACGGTGAACGGCTTCGGCCTCAACGCGGTGACTGCGGTGCAGATCTCGCCGGCCGAAGGTCTCACGCTCGGTGCGCCGACGCCGGCGCCGGACGGCCTGTCGCTTACCGTGCCGGTCACGATCGCGCTGAACGCCCCGCCGAGCCTGCGCGAGGTGCAACTCTTCGCCGGCGCCTCGCAGGTGCTGTTCACCGACGCCGCCGCGTCGCTCTTCCGCGTCAGCTTGCCGCTCGCCGAGTTCGATTCGATGACGCCGATCGTGCTGCAGGCAGGCGCCGCGCCGGTCACGCTCACCCTCACCGGGCGCAACTTCCAGAACGCCACCCAGCTGCGCGTCGAGCCGCCGTCGGGCATCACCGTGACCGCGCTGAGCGTCAACGGCGCGGGAACGCAGGCCTCCGTTTCGATCAGCGCGAGCGCCGCGGCGGCCAGCGGGCCGCGCGCCGTGATCCTCGTCACGCCCGCCGGCAGCTCTTCGACCGCGCTCTCCGCTGCGAACACGCTTACGTTGACGAGCCTGATCCAGGGCAGCGTCTCGCCGGTGGTGGCGGCCCACCTCGGCGTCGTGCTGCAGGACACGCAGCCGCCGGCGAGCGAGACCTTCGGGCCGATCGTCTCGGCCGACGTCGGCGTGGTGATCGAGACCGCGCCGCCCGCGGCGGAGCCGGACACGGCGTTCGCCACCCAGCTGGGCGTGGCGGTCGGGCCGTTCGTCACCGGCGTGCAGGCGCCGCCGCTCACGCCGAACTCCACCGGCACGCTGACCATCTCAGGCGTCGCGCTGGGGAGCGACGTCACCGCTGTGCAGATCGTGCCGCCCACCGGCGCCGCCGTGGGCGCGCTCACCATCGCGCCCGACGGCACGCAGATCACCACGCCGCTCACGCTGAGCGCGGCGCCGGCAGGCTTGCGCGGCGTGCGCGTGCTGCGCGGCGCCGAGGCGCTGATCTTCGTGCCCGCAGGGTTGAACACCTTCCGCATCGGGGTCGGCGTGCCGAGCATCGATTCGATCACGCCGATCGTGGAGCGCCGCGGGCAGACCTTCACCATGACCCTGCGCGGCCAGAACTTCCCGGACGTCACCGCCGTGACGGCGACGCCGGGCAGCGGCATCCTGATCGACAGCGTCAGCCCGAACGCGGCCGGCACCGAGCTCACCGTGCGCGTCGTCATCGCTGCCGATGCGCCGCTCGGCGCGCACGTCATCCGCATCACCACGCCGGGCGGCTCGACCACCGGCGAGCCGATCCCGGCCAACACATTCACCGTGCTCGAATGAAGGAGCGTGCAATGGGGACCCGATTTTTTTCAACGCATCGCAGGATGGACAAAAGGAGACGGACCATGAGAACGAGCGCAACAAGCATCGCCATCGCGTTCGCCGTCGGCGTGTGCTTCGCGCCGCTCGGCGCTCGCGCCTACAACAGCGGCAGCACCGGTGCGGACGGGGAGTTCAACCCGACCGTGAGCACCACGGTGCCACTGCCGCCGTCAGGCATCTTCAACTTCACGACAGTCACCATCCCGGCCAACGTGACGGTGACGTTCGCGCGCAACACCATCAACACGCCGGTGGTGATCCTCGCCAGCGGCAACGTGAGCATCGCCGGTACGATCAGCGTGAGCGGCGGCCACTCCGCGGCTACCGGCGCGGGTGGCGACGGCGCGCAGGGCGACGACGGCACGCCGGGACTCGGCGGGCCGGGCGGATTCGACGGCGGGCGCGGCGGACGCACCGGCGCGCTTGGCGTGGCGGCGACCTTCGGTGGCGCCGGGCTCGGACCCGGCGCGGGCACCCAGGGCACCACCGGCGCGGGCCAGCTCGCCTACGGCGGCGGCGGCGGCGGTTTCGGTGCTGGGGGCGGCAACAACCGCGCCTACGACTACGGCTTCACCTCGGTGCATGGCAACAGCGCCGGCCTGGGCGGCGGCATCTACGGCGCGCCGCAGCTGCTGCCGCTCATCGGCGGCTCGGGCGGCGGCGGTGGCGGCGGCGGCTCGACCTATGAAGGCTCGGGTGGCGGCGGCGGCGGCGGCGCGATCCTGATCGCGTCCTCGGGCACCGTGAGCGTCACCGGACAGATCCTCGCCAACGGCGGCAGCGCGGGTGTGCCGTCGGGCGGCCAGAACGTGGCGGGCGGCGGCGGCGGCGGCGGCGCCGGAGGAGCGATCCGGATTCTCGCCACGGTCATCGCCGGCAACGGCTTGATCTCCGCTGGCGGCGGGGCGCGCGGCGAGCACGTGCAGAGCGACCAGCAGCGCGGCGGCAACGGCGGCGTCGGTCGCATCCGGCTGGAGGCCGACACCATGTCGCGCAACGCGGTATCGACTCCGTCGCATACCGGCGGCGACGTGCCCGGCGCGGTGTTCATCGCCGGCACGCCGACGCTGCGCATCGCCCGCGTCGCCGGCGTCAACGCACCCGCTTCGCCGACCGGCAACGCCGACGTCACGCTGCCGGCTTCGACGCCGAGCTCGGTACTGGTGGAGTTCGAGACGACCGGCGTGCCGGTCGGCAACACGGTGCAGGTCACGGTGACGCCGGCTTACGGCGCCCGTTCGAGCGCGATCACCCCGGCGCTGACCGGGTCGACGACCAGCGCCACGGCGAGCGTCAACGTCACCCTGCCGGCCGGACCCAGCGTGCTCTCGGCGCAGACCACCTACACGGTGGTCGCGGCGGTCGGCGACCTGCTGAAGAACTTCGCCGGCAACGAGCGGGTGGAGAAGGTGACGCTGCTGGCGTCCCTCGGCGGGCAGCCCAGGGCGAAGCTGACCACCGTGTCGGGCAAGGAGTACGAAGTGCCGGCCGACGTGCTGCGCATCGCGGCGCTCGGCGGCTGAGGGAAGGAGCCGGAGCCATGACTGGTCGAATGCTGAACCTGATGGTGCGATTCGCTTCGCTGCTGCTCGCGTGGGCGCTGGCCGCCCACGTAGCGCACGCGCAGTGGACGCCCTCGGGCGTCGCCGGCCAGTCAACGGCTCCGCTCTCCGATCCCGGCAAGGCGCTCGCGCTCGCGTCGGCGGCGCGCGTGCTGCTGGTAGGCCAGGACGACAACCGCCTGGCGGTCGTCAATCCCGACACCGGCGCGGTGCTCGGCAGCGTTCAGCTGCCCTACGAGCCGATCGCCGTGGCGGTCTCGTCCGACGGCACGAGGGCCTACGTCGTCTACGGCAACTCGAAGCTCACTGCTGTCAATGTGACCACCCGCACCGTCATCGGCACCTGGACCGTCGGCGGTGACCTGCGCAGCGTCGCGCTGATGCCGGGCGAAGCCGACGTCGCGGTGGCCGATGCCGGCCCGAACCGGCTGCTACGGGTGAATGCTTCAACCGGCGCGATCGCGCAAACGCTCTCGCTCGCGCACGAGCCGCGCGAAGTGATCCGCGGCAACGGCGACGCCAAGCTGATCGTCGGCGCGACCAACGGCTGGCTGATCACGGTGGATGGCGGCTCCTTCTCCGTGCTGTCGCAGTTCAAGCTGGCGGACGAAATCCGCTCGCTCACATGGTGGGAAGCGGGTGCGCGCGCACTGGTCGTGCACAAGCGCGCCGACGCGGTATCGGTGGTCAATGTCTCGACCAGCCAGGTCACGGCGACCGTCCAGCTCGACGGCGACCCGGACCGGGCGGCGGTGGCCGCCGGCATCGCATATGTCGCCACGCACGACGACGCGAGCATCAACCGCGTCGACCTCGCCGGGCCGACGCTGCTCGGCCGCTACGCCATCGCGGCGCGCGTCAACGCGCTGGTCTTCGACCCTGCGGCGAACGTGCTTATCGGAGCGCTGCGCAGCGACCAGAAGCTGGTGCGCCTCGATCCGGCGGCGGCCAGCCTCATTTCCGTGCTGCAGCTGCAGAAGCGGCTGCGCGACGTGGCGGTCAACCCCGTGACGCACGAAGCGGTCGCGGTGGCGGACAAGTCCGACGAGATGTTCGTGGTCAAGCTTTCCGACCGCAGCGTGCGGCAGATCGGGCTGCCGGCGCGGCCCGACCTGGTCGCGGTCGACAGCCAGCTCAACCGCGCGGTGGTCGCGTTCCGCGGCTGGAGCGGCGCGAAGCTGCGCTTCGCCGACCTGGCGGCGGGAACGCTGTTCCCGCAAGCCATTTCCTACGACCGCGACATCGAAGCGATCGCGGTCGATTCGACGCGCAGCCTGGCGGTGGCGATCGTCGACGGCTCCAGGCCGGTCCTTTTCATCGACGTCAACACGCGCACGCGTCTTGCCGATGGCCCGTCGGACCGCTACCGCGCGCTCGCGATCCACACCGGCCGCGGCGTGGCCTACCTCGCCACCGACGACCGCGAGCTCAAAGTCATGGACCTCGCCTCGCGCACCATCACGGCGACCATCGACCTCGGCTTCAAGGTGAACGCCATTGCGGTCGACGAGGTGCTCGACCGGGCAGTGCTGACGACCGATTCCGGAAACAAGGCGCGCGTGCTCGATCTCGCCACGCTCGCGCTCGGCGCCAACCACGCGCTGCCCAGCCATCCGGGCGCGGCTGCGCTGCAGCCCGATACCCACGTCGCGGTGGTTACCAGCCGGGAGTCCGACAAGGTTTCGCTGGTCGACCTCAACACGGGCACGGCCACCTCCGGCTTTACCTCGATCGAGAAGCCGCACACGGTCGCAGTGTCCGCGCGCTACAACCAGGCGCTGATCCTGTCAGGCGAGCGCGACGAGATGGCGTTCGTCCAGCTGCCCAACCCCGTGCCGGTGCTCGAGGCGCTAGCGCCGACGCAGGCTCCGGCTGGCAATCCAGGCTTGGTGCTTACGCTCACCGGCAAGGGCTTCGTCGACGCGAGCAAGGCGTACTTCGGCGCCGCGGCGCTCGCCACGCGCTGGCTCAGCGCCACGCAGCTCGAGGCCGATGTCCCGGCGGCGCTGCTCGCGACTCCCGCGACGGTCCAGGTGACGGTGCAGAACCCGGCGCCCGCGGGCGGGACCTCCAACGCGCTGGCCTTCGTCGTGGGCGGCACCCCGGTCGTCACCGCGCTGCAGCCCTCCAGCGCGCCCGCCGACGGCGTGGCGAAGCCGCTGACCCTGATCGGCCAGAACTTCGCTGCTGGAGCCCAGGTCATCTTCGGCGCCATCTCGCTCGCGCCGAGCTCGGTGACGAGCACCAGCATCACGGTCACGGTCCCCGCGGCGCAGACACTCGTGCCGGGCGTGACGCCGGTCAGCGTCCTCAATCCCGGCGGCCAGTTCTCGAACAGCTTGCAGTTCACGCTGACGCCGGCGCTCGCGATAAACGCCATCGCGCCCACGAGTGGCGAAGTCGGCACGCTGGTCACGCTCACCGGCACCGGGTTCGATCCCTCGCCGACGGCGAACACGCTGGTCTTCCGCGGCATCAACAGCACTTTAGTCGGGGCTGCGGTCCTGACGGCGAGCGCGACGCAGCTCACCTTGAAGGTGCCGCCGCTTGCCGAGACCGGCCCGATCACCCTGACCAACAGCCGCGGCACCGTGCAGAGCCCGGTGTTCACCGTGGTCCGCGACCAGGACTTCCAGCTGATCGTGAATCCGGCGACGGTAACGGTGTACCAGGCGGCCTCGAACAGCGTGCAGGCGCAGCTTTCCTCCACCGGCGGCAAGGCCTTCACCGGCCTGGTGACGCTGTCGGTGCAGGGACTGCCTTCCGAGGTGGCCGCGAGCTTCGCGCCGCAGACCCTGTCGGCGTTCCAGGCAGGAACCATCACCTTCGGCGCCCTGGGTGCCGCGGCCCCGGGGAACTATCCGGTGACGGTCACCGCGGAGATGAAGGAAGGCGGCGTGTCGTTCACCCGCAAGGCGAACGCGACATTGACCGTGCAATCGTCGGCCGGCATCACCGGTGTGAAAGGTCGCTTCGTCACGCCGGCGGGCGCGGGCATCGCCGGGGTGATCGTGCGCGCCGACATCGGCACCACTCCGCAGCCGCAGACCACCACCAACGCCGCGGGCAACTTCCAGCTCACCGGCCTGCCGGCGGGCACCATCACCATGCGCTTCGACGCCACCCCGGCGCACCCGCTCTATCCGATCTGGCCGCAGACCATCGACGTCCCGGCGAACAAGATGTTCGTGATGGAGGACTGGATCATCGCGCCGCCGCCGCCCGACGAGCGCTTCACGACGGTGGTGCCGAACAGCCCGATCACCCAGGTGATCACCGACCCGCGCTTCCCGGGGCTGGAGATCAAGATCCCCGCCGGCACCTCGATCATCGGCTGGGACGGCGTGCCGAAGAGCCGCATCGCGGTCGAGCGCCTGGACCCGGACAAGCTGCCGGTCGCCGGGCCGCCGATCAAGACCAAGAGCGTCTACCAGCTCTACTTCGGCACGCCCATGGGCGGGCTGCCCTCCAACCCGATTCCCGTCACGCTGCCGAACGACCTCGGCCTCGAGCCGGGCGCGAAGACGCCGCTCTGGTACTACGACGGCAGCCCGATGGGCGGCACCGGCGAGTGGAAGATGGGCGGCACCGGCACCGTCTCGGCCGACGGCAGCGTGATCGTCACCGACTCCGGCTCGGGCATCCCGCGCTTCTGCGGCGTATGCGGACTGCCGTGCTTCGAGGCGGCGCAGAACGAAGCCCCCAACCCGCCGCCCTGCTGCGACCAGGCCAAGCAGACCTATGGCAAGCCAGTGAACCTTGCCACCGGCCAGGAGCTCGATGGCGCAATCGACCTCATCGTCGACGGCGAAGTGCCGATCATCATCCGTCGCACCTTCAACCCGTTCGACGCCTTCGCCTACATCGCGAACTTCCAGCAGAGCCTGGGCGTGAATTGGACCTTCGGCGGCTATGACGTGGCGATGCTCCCCTTCGGCGGCGACTATACCGTTCGCATCGTGCTGCCGGGCAACGCACGCGTCGATTTCAAGCGCGGCGCCGACGGCAAGTTCCGCTCGGGCGGCTACAACATGTTTGACGGTGCGGAGATCAGCAAGATCGGCGGCAGCAATCCGACTTCCCAGGGCCCGCTATTTGGCGGCTCGCAGCCGCCGCCGCCCGGCGGAGCGCCGCTCGCACCGACGTGCTCGAACGACGGCAGCACGTATGTCATGCGCTTCCGCGACGGCAAGGAATGGCGTTTCGATCCCGCGCCAAATGCGACCAAGATCAGGATCAATGGCGGTTGCCTCTACTTCCTGAGCGAAATGCGCGACGGCCAAGGCCGCTTCCTGCAGATTCAGCGCGGCGACGGCAAGATCCAGCGCATCTCTACCTCGAGCGGCCAGTTCGTAAACTTCACCTACTCCACGGGTGTGGTTTCGAGCGTCACCGACAACGCCGGGCGTACCGTGACGTACACCCACGAGTCGGTGCCTACCAAGGGCGGCTTCCGGGCACTCGGCGCGACCACCGACGGCACGAGCTCGTCGCGTGCGGCAACCGAGTCGGCAGCGATCGCCGCGGGTCTCATTCCGATCCCGCCGCGTCGACTGGTCTCGGCGACCACCCCGGAAGGAACCTATGCCTACACGTACGAGGACGACCCGCCCACCTTGAGGCTGGGTGCGCTTTCGTTCACCGACGGTTCGTCGGGAGGTTCGCCGATCTCGGCCGAAAGCCCGAGCTGCCAGAACGTGCGGGGCGGAACGCGGCTGAAGACGATCCAGCTTCCCGGTGTGCAAGGGGTGTTCACCAACTACTATGGGCCGTCCAAGCGTGTGCTGCGCCAGACTTGGCCGGACGGCACCGACATCCGCTTCAACTACAAGGTAGTGGGTGGCTGTGTGCCCGGCTTGTTCTCCCATGCGTCCCAGCCGAGCCAAGGTGCGCCCATCTCCGGCGGCTCGAATACCTCGACATGCCGAGGCGCCGGCTGTGCGCGGCTTGACTCCTGGGAAGGCCAGGCGGTGACGGGGGGCACAGTGGTCGGAGTCGAGGTCGTCGACAGCCGAGGCAACAAGTTCACGCGTGACTTCAACCAGGTCGGTTTGCCGACCAAAGTAGTCGACGAGAACGGCCAGGAGCTGACGCTCTTACGCGACTCGCAGAATCGGGTGGTTCGCTCGACCGACGCTCTCGGCCGGGCAACGTTCTTCGAGTACGACGGCAACGGCAATCGCACCAAGATCACGGACCCGGCCGGACGGGTGACTGACATCGTCTACGACGGCAAGTGGAACAAGCCGACTCTCATGATTCGGCGCCTCGATGCCGGCACGGTGATCCAGTTCCACTACAGCTACGACACGGCCACCGGCGTGCTCAGGAGCTCGACCGACCCCGAGGGGAACGTTACAACCTACGAGTACGACGCGAACAGGCGCCTGAGAGTCGTGCGTGATCCGCTGCTGCACGAGACGCTTCTTGAGTACGACAGCCGGGGCAATCCCTCGCGCATCACCGATCCTCTGGGGAACTCGGTCGAAATGACCACCGACGCCTTCGGCAGGGTCACAGAGACCGTGGATGCGCTGGGCTACCCGACGCGCGCGAGCTACAACAGCCTCAACCAGCTGACGGCACTCACCGATCCGATGGCGGGGGTGACGCGGTTCAACTTCGACTCGCGGAACAATTTGGCGAGCGTGGTGAATCCCCTCAACCAGACGCTTGAGTCCTATCAGTACGACGGCATCGGACGCTTGGTGGCCAAGACCGACGCCAAATCGAGAACCGAGACCTACGGATACGACGAGAACGGCAACCTCAAGACCCTGGTCGACCGTCGAACGCAGGCGACCTCGCTCGAGTATGACAAGGCCAATCGCCCCGCGCGGATCAATTACCCCGACGGCGCGGTGCAAGATCGCTCGTATGACGCCGCCGGCCGCCTGATCGAGATCCGCGAAACCGACAATGCGCAGCGAATGGAGTACGACCAGCTCGACCGCGTGGTGCGCGTAACTACCGACACCCTGGCCGGGCTCACCAGCATGGCGTATGAGTACGATGCGCTCGACCGGCGAACGAAGCGCACGGTCGCATACCCCGGTGGCGTGCTCGAGGAAACGACGTACTCGTATGACAAGGCGAGCCGCATCACTTCGATTGCCCAGTCCGGGCCCAACGGTGCGCAGCTCACCACTTACAGCTGGGATGCCGCTAGCCGCCTGACGCAGAAGACGCTGCCGAATGGCGTGCGGCAGATCCTGGCTTACGACGACGCTAACCGCCTCGCGTCGATCACCTACCGTAGCCCGAATGATTCGCTGATCGAGTTCGTGCAGTACACCTACGATGCCAATGGCCAGAGGCGCTCGAGGAGCACAGGCACGGCGAGCCGGGGGGAAACTCCGCTGACTGCCTCCTACGACCAGGCGAACCGGATGACGAGCATCACGCTCAACCCTGGTACCGCCAGCGCGAAGACCTACAACTTGACCTATGACGACTCGGGCAACCTGGTGCGCAAGCAGAACGCCGCCGTGCCTGCCGAGGACACCATTTACCAGTGGGACGGGCGTAACCGGCTGATCTCGATCACGGCGAGCGCCGCAGGCTCGAGCAGCACTGCGGCCTTCAAGTACGACGCGCTTGGCAGGCGCATCGAGCGCACCGTCTCCCAGGGCGTCGGCACCCAGCGCACGCAGTACGTCTACGACGGTATCCAGGCCATCGGCGAGCTGGTGGACGGGCGTCTTGCCGCTACGATCCTCACCGGCCTCAATATCGACGAGGTGATCGCGAGGACGGTCAACGTTGCGACAGCGACGAGCGAGAACCCCATCGCGACCAAGACCTACCTGACCGATGCCTTGGGCAGTGTGCTTGCGGTGTTGCGGGCGGATCAGAGCGCCGAAGCCTTCTACGCTTACTCGCCGCACGGGGAAACGAGCCAGCTCGGTGCCGACCCGGATCGCCCGGTAAGTGCCTACCAGTACACCGCGCGCGAAAACGATGGCGCAGTGGGGGGCACCGACGGCGGCAGCCTCTACTTCTACCGCGCACGGTTCTACGACCCGGTCCTGAAGCGCTTCCTGTCGGAGGACCCGATCGGGTTGGCGGGCGGGTTCAACCTGAGCGCCTATCTCGCCGGGGATCCGGTCTCGTTCACCGATCCGACCGGCGAGTTCCTGTTCGTCCCCATGCTCGTCGGCGCTCTCTGGGGGGCCGGCACCGACATCGCCATCCAGCTGATCATGAACGGCGGGCGGCTGGAGTGCATCGACCTCGGGCAAGTCGCGCTCAGCGCGGCGCTTGGCGCGGTCGGCGGCGGCGTCGGCGGC
>Ga0137436_1000465_pt1 | contig 11861 bp, 8 predicted proteins | sample EasRivERMGT119_2_FD_102328 | JGI IMG/M metagenome (GOLD analysis project Ga0137436, IMG submission 102328) | Soil microbial communities from meander-bound floodplain in the East River, Colorado, USA - East River MetaG ERMGT119_2 | ecosystem: Environmental > Terrestrial > Soil > Floodplain ...
CGGAGACGATCACCGTGTGGAAGCGCCTGGAGAGGTCCAGATAGTCGTGCTGCGAGCGGCCCCAGCCGCAGATCACCTTGAAATCGAACCAGACGACGCCGCCCGCCCGGTGGCGGTAGGGAATCACGCGGCCTTCCACGTCGAGCTCGTGGAATTCCTCCTCGACTTCCGCAATTCTCCTGAAGGTCTCCCGCAGCGCCCGGTCGGTTTGCTCGCCGAGCGGCGCATGGTAGACCTTGACGCCTTCCAGCATGCGCTGGCGGTAGTCCACGCCGCCGTCGACGTGCAGCACGTCCAGGCGCTCCTTGAGCAGCGCGATCATGGGCAGGAAATTTTCGCGCTTGAGCCCGTCCTTGTACAAATCGTCCGGATGGTAGTTCGAGGTCATGCAGCAGACGACGCCCAGGTCCATCACACGGCCGAGCAGCCGGCCGACGATCATGGCGTCGGCGATGTCGTTCACGTGCATCTCGTCGAAGCAGATGAGACGGTAGCGCTTGGCGATTCTCTCGGCCAGAGCGGCCAGGGGATCCTCGCGGCCCTTCAGCTCCTCGAGCTCCCGGTGCACGTCGCGCATGAAGTGGTGGAAATGCACGCGGCGCTTTCTCACCAGCGGCAGGCAAAGGTAAAAGCTGTCCATCAGGAAGCTCTTGCCGCGACCCACGCCGCCCCACAGGTACACCCCGCGCGGGAGCGCCGGGCGCACGACCAGGCGCCTCAGGCGCGTGCTGCGCCGCGCCTTGTAGGCGGACCATTCCTCGAAGAGCTGCTGCAGGCGCTCGACCGCGCGCAGCTGGGAGGAATCGCTCTTGAATCCGCGGCGTTCCAGCGCACTATGGTAAAGATCGACGACCGACAGTGTCTCGCCTGCGTCCTGTAATTTCTCGGCGGTCTCCGGCGGGCTGTCGTTCATCAGATGTTGAGTGCGCGCTTGTCGACCGCCAGCGCGGCGTCCTTCATCGCTTCCGAGAGCGAAGGATGGGCGTGGCAAATCATCCCGATGTCCTCGCTCGATCCGCGGAACTCCATCGCGACCACGGCTTCGGCGATCAGCTCGGAGGCGAAAGGCCCGATGATGTGCACGCCCAGTATGGCGTCGGTCTTTGCGTCCGCGAGGAACTTCACTATCCCGTTCGTGTCGCCGAGCGCGCGCGCCCGCGCGTTGGCCGAGAACGGAAACGTCCCGGTGCGGTACTCGATCCCTTCGGCTTTCAACTGCTGTTCGGTCTTGCCCACCCACGCGATTTCGGGCGAGGTGTAGATCACCCAGGGGACGGTGTTGAAATCCACGTGCGGATGCTGTCCGGCGATGCGCTCGGCGACGGCCACGCCCTCTTCCTCCGCCTTGTGGGCGAGCATCGGCCCACGCACCACGTCGCCGACCGCCCATACACCGGGCAGGTTGGCGCGGCAGTGCTCGTCGACGGCGACAAAACCGCGCTCATCGAGCTTGAGGCCCGCCGCTTCGGCATTGAGCCCCTGCGTATTGGGGACGCGCCCGATGGACACAATCAGCTTGTCGAAGACCGCGCTCTGCGCTTTGCCTTCGGCGTCGGTGTATTCGACCGTGACCTCTTTCTTCGCGTTGACGCCGGTGATCCGGACTCCGAGATGGATCTTGAGGCCTTGCTTCGTGAAAAGTTTCCAGGCCTCCTTGGCGATCTGCTCGTCCGCCGCGCCCAAGAACGCCGGCAGCGCCTCCAGAATCGTGACCTCCGACCCGAGCCTGCGCCAGACGCTCCCCATCTCCAGGCCGATCACGCCGGCTCCGATGACGCCGAGGCGCCTGGGTACCTCCGGCAGGGCAAGCGCCCCGTCGTTGCTGAGGATCAGCTTCTCGTCGAAGTCAGTCCCCGGCAGCGCTCGCGGATTCGATCCCGTGGCCACGATCACGTTCTTCGCGGTCAAAGTTTCGTTTTGCGCTCCCGCCACCGCGACCTCGCAGCCGTCCGCGCCGGACTTCACGAAGCTGCCGCGGCCGTGAAAGAACGCGATCTTGTTCTTCTTGAAGAGAAAGACGATGCCGTCGTTGTTGGCCTTGACCACCTTGTCCTTGCGCTTCTGCATCTGGGCGAGATCGAGCTCGAGCCCCTTCACCCGGATGCCGTGGTCGGCGAACTGGTGCCCTGCCTGTTCGAAGTTTTCCGAGGACTGAAGCAGCGCCTTGGACGGGATGCAGCCGACGTTGGTGCACGCGCCCCCCAGCGCGGGCTTGCCGTCCGCGCCCCGCCACTCGTCCACGCAGGCGGTCCTGAGGCCAAGTTGCGCAGCGCGAATCGCGGCGACGTATCCGCCCGGTCCTCCGCCGATCACGACAACGTCAAAGGATTGGGCCACGATTACCCTTCGTTTAACACGCTACGGGACATTGCTTCCGAGCTAGCTCGCGATGTTACACGAGCAGGGAGCGGTAGATCTCCACCTCCACCGCACCCTCGGTGAGCCCCTCTTTCTCGCGGCGCTCGCGGTAGCGGGCGAGGTGCGGCGCCTTGCGGTGCGCGGCTAGGGCCGCCTCGTCCCGGTACTGCTCGTAGAAGAGGAAGAGTGCGGGGTCTGTGGTGGACCGGTGCGGGCGGTACACGAGGCAACCCGGCTCGGCCTTGCGCACCGCGTCGGCCTGTTCCTCGAGGAGCGCCGCCAGCGCATCGCCTTTGCCTTTCGCCGCCCGGATCTTCGCGACCACCGTCAGCACGTCAGCCATCGCACCCGCTCCTCGTCTTGAAAATTTCGCCGCCGCGTCGATCGCGGTCCGCGCCGCTTACGCCGCGTCCGGCGGCGCCGCCACCACGTCCTGGTAGCGGTGCCGCTTCGTGATCAGGCGTGCGTGCGCGAAGACGTCGAGCGTGACCTCGAATGCCGGGCGCGTGATCTCGACGTGCGGCGTCCAGCAGCCGAGCTTCTGGTACGTGGCGAGCGTCGCTGTCAGCACGGCCTGGTCGATCTCGGGGAAGAACGGCGCCTCGGCCTCGGCGATCCTTGCCGCCGGCGTGCCGATCACCCAGGCGCGCGCCTTGCGATAGGCGCGCATGAAGCGGCGGGCCATGTCGGTCCGCAGCCACTCGCGCGTCGCCGCGAGACTCGAGAAGGCGCACGGGCCGATCGCGGCGCCCACGGAGGCGACGATGTGACCGACGCCGTCGTGCTCGAGCTGCTGCGGGGCCGGCCCCTGCTGGTGGATGTAGTCGCCCTCGCCGTTCCGGAAGGCCGGGTCCATGCGCGCGCTGGGGATGTCCATGGCATTGAGTGCCGCATAGTCGAGCCCCCGGCGATGACAAGCGTACTTGAACATCGCCAGCGGCTGCCCGCCGTGGTCCACCAAGACGGCCTTGCCTTTCAGCCTGTCCCATGTGAACGCCGGATCGGGCCGGCGCGCGGTCAGGAAGAACCCGTCCATCTCGTTGACCTGGGCGAAGTGAACGGCTGGCGGCGCCTGGCCCTTCTCGAGGGGCCCGAAGCCTTGCGAGGGGGCCGACTGGCAGACATGCACCGTTCCGTTGAGGACGCCTTCGATCGCCGACGTGCCGGGCGGCGCGACGGAGTACCTGGGCTCGAGCCCCTCCTCTTTCAGGAACCCGCCGGCGATCGTGGCGATCAGCGGCGAGTAGAAGGCCGAGAAGCGCGTGAACTGGATGCTGATCTCGTTGCTCATAGTGGTCTCTCGTGCACCGATCACGACAACGTCGAGGATTGCTCCACGAGTTATGTCAAAGATCGAGCAGCAGCCGCGCCGGGTCCTCCAGCGCTTCCTTGATCGCCACCAGCGACAGAACGGCCTCCCTGCCGTCGACGATGCGGTGATCGTAGGAGAGCGCGAGGTAGTTGATCGGCCGGATCACGACCTGTCCGTTCTCCGCGACCGGCCGCTCGCGCGTCGCGTGCACGCCCAGGATCGCCGATTGCGGCGGGTTGATGATGGGGGTGGATAGCATCGAGCCGAACACGCCGCCATTGGAGATCGAGAACGTTCCGCCGGTCAGCTCTTCGATGGTGAGCTTGCCGTCCTGCGCGCGCTTGCCGAAATCGGCGATCTTCTTCTCGAGTTCCGCGAAGCTCATCCGGTCGGCGTCCCGCAGAATCGGCACGACCAGCCCGCGCGGGCTGCCCACGGCGACCCCGACGTCGAAGTAGCCGTGGTAGACGATGTCGCTGCCATCGATCGAGGCATTGACGATCGGGTATTTCTTGAGCGCGTGCACCGAGGCCTTCACGAAGAACGACATGAAGCCCAGGCGCACGCCGTGCTCTTTTTCGAAGCGCTCCTGGTACTTCTTCCTCAACTCCATCACCGGCTGCATGTTGACTTCGTTGAAGGTGGTGAGGATGGCCGCGGTCGATTGCGACTGCACCAGGCGCTCGGCGATGCGCGCCCGCAAGCGGCTCATCGGCACGCGCTGCTCGGGGCGGTTGGCGAGGATCTGCTCGACGCTCACCGGAGCAGGCGGCTGGGGCAAGGAGGGCTTTACCGCTGCCGGCGCCTCGAGCACGGCCGGGCTCTTTGCCGGCTGCCCGAGAACATCCGCTTTGGTCACGCGGCCGCCGCGACCGCTTCCCGCAATGGCCGCGGTGTCGAGGCCCTTCTCTTCGGCGAGCTTTCTCGCCGCCGGCATGGCGGGTGCTGCACTCGCAGCCGGTTTTGGAGCGGACGCTACGGGCTGGGTCCCCGCTTTCGCGGGGACGACGGCTGATGCCGCCGCCTTTGCTTCGGTGTCGAGGGTCGCGATGACTTCGCCGGCCTTCACCGTGCCGCCGTCGCCCTTGATGATTTTCGCGAGCACGCCGTCCGCCGGCGCCGGAAGCTCGAGGACCACCTTGTCGGTCTCGATGTCGATCAGGTTCTCGTCGCGCTTGACCGCCTCCCCGACTTTCTTGTGCCACGCCAGCAACGTCGCTTCCGCAACCGATTCTGAAAGCTGCGGCACCTTGATTTCGATGAGCATGCTTCTTTCTTCCTGTTATTCGGAATGCGGTGACGACTTGCTCGGCGCTCTGCCTTTGCCCTGAACCGGGCGAACGAGATTGTCCGTCACCGGCCTGAACGCCGCGTCGACCAGCTCCTTCTGCTGCTCGTTGTGCAACGAAGCATAGCCGACCGCGGGCGAAGCCGAGGACGGCCGCGTGGAATAGCCGAGGACCTGATCCTCGCGCATGTGGCGCAGGAGGTGGCGCTGGATCCAGTACCACGCCCCCTGATTCGCCGGCTCCTCCTGGCACCAGAGGACCTCTCCCGCATTCCGGTAAAGGGTGATTTGCTCCTGGAATTCGTCGTGAGGAAAGGGGTAGAGCTGGGCGATGCGCACGATGGCGGCATCCTTGATCGAGCGCGCCTTGCGTCCCTCGCGCAGATCGAAGAACACCTTGCCGGTGCAGACGATCACGCGCTTTACGTTTTCCGGCTGGATGTCCCCGTCCCACTCGGCGTTGACCGGCCTGAACTTGCTCTCGGCGAATTCGGCGAGCGGCGACACCGATTCCTTGTGGCGCAGCAGACTCTTGGGCGTGAAGATGACGAGCGGCTTGCGGTAGGGCCGGATCATCTGCCGGCGCAGGAGAAAAAACATCTGCACCGGGGTCGCCGGAACGCACACCTGGATGTTGTTGTCGGCGCACAGCTGCAGATAGCGCTCGGGGCGTCCGGAGGAGTGCTCGGGCCCCTGCCCCTCGTAGCCGTGCGGCAGGAGCATCACCAGGCCGCAGATGCGGCCCCATTTGACCTCGCCCGCGGCGATGAACTGGTCGATCACCACCTGCGCGCCGTTCGCAAAATCGCCGAACTGCGCCTCCCATACCACCAGCTCGTTCGGCTCGGAGGTCGAATAGCCGTACTCGAAGCCGAGCACGGCCTCCTCGGAGAGCACCGAGTCGATCATGACGAAATCGCCCTGGTTGGGAGCGATATTGCTCAACGGGACGTAGCTGCCGGAGTCCCACTTCTCGCGGTTCTGGTCGTGCAGCACCGCGTGGCGGTGGAAGAAGGTGCCGCGGCCGCTGTCCTGCCCCGAAATGCGGACCGCGAATCCGTCCTTGAGCAACGAGGCATAGGCGAGGTTCTCCGCCATGCCCCAATCGACGGGCATCTTCCCCTGCCCCATGAGGCGTCTGTCCGCAATGATCTTCTCCACTCGAGGGTGGAGCTTGAAGTTCGAGGGAATGCTGGTCAGCTTCTCGGCGAGCATCTGCAGGTCGGCAAGCGGCAGCGTGGTGTCGTCGTTCTCGTTCCACTTGGTGTTCCTGAAGCGCGCCCAGTCCACCGCGAACGGCGGCTTGAAATTCGAAAGGATCGTCTGGTTGGTGTGGGTGCCCGCATCGAGCGCCTGGCGATAGGCGGCGACCGTCTTGTCGGCATCTTCGGGGCCGATCAGCCCTTGAGCCAGGAGCTTGTCCGCGTAGAGCTTGCGGGTGCCCGGGTGCCGATTGATGATCTTGTACATCAGCGGCTGGGTGACCATAGGCTCGTCCTGCTCGTTGTGGCCGAGCTTGCGGAAGCACACGATGTCCACCACCACGTCCTTCTTGAACCGGGTGCGGTAGTCCAGGGCGATTTCGATCGCCATCACCGCAGCCTCGGGGTCGTCGCCGTTCACGTGGAAGATCGGCGCCTCGACCATTTTCATGACGTCGGTGCAGTAGAGCGTCGAGCGGCTGTCGCGCGGGTCGGAAGTCGTGAAGCCGATCTGGTTGTTCAGGACGATGTGCACCGTCCCGCCGGTTCCGTAGCCGCGCGTGTTCGACAGGTTCAGCGTCTCCATGACCACGCCCTGGCCGGCCACCGCCGCGTCGCCGTGGATCAGCACCGGCAGCACCTGCTCGCCCTTGCGGTCCTTGCGGCGATGCTGGCGCGCCCGCACCGAGCCTTCGACCACGGGATTGACGATCTCCAGGTGCGAAGGATTGAAGGCGAGCGTCAGGTGCATCGGCCCGCCGGGAGTATTGATGTCCGAGGAAAACCCCTGGTGGTACTTGACGTCACCGGCGAGCAGCGCGTCGTCGTGCCTGCCCTCGAATTCCGAGAACAGATCCTTCGGCATCTTGCCCAGGGTGTTGACCAGCACGTTGAGCCGGCCGCGGTGAGCCATTCCGAGCACCAGCTCCTGCACGCCCGCTTCGCCCGCGCGCTGCAGCAGATTGTCGAGCACCGGGATCAGCGTGTCGCCGCCTTCGAGCGAAAAGCGCTTCTGCCCGACGTAGCGGGTGTGCAGGAATCTTTCCAGGCCTTCGGCGGCGGTCAGCCTTTCCAGTATGTGCCGCTTGGCGTCCGCCGAATAGCTCGGCTTCGCCCGCACCGGTTCCAGCCGCTCCTGGATCCAGCGTTTCTCCACGCGGCTGGAGAGGTACATGTATTCGACGCCGAGGGTGCCGCAGTAGGTCTCCTGCAGCGCCTTGATGATCTCGCGCAAGCTCGCCTGCTCCGGGCCGACGAACGATCCGGTGTTGAACACGGTGTCCATGTCGGCGTCGCTCAGGTCGTAATAGGCGGGCTCCAGCTCGGGGATACGCGGGGGATCGTGCCGCTCCAGCGGGTCTATATCGGCGAGGAACACCCCGCGGAAACGGTATTCCGCAATCAGCTGGAGTACCGAGACCTGCTTGCGATCCAGGCCCGCTGCCGCCGGGCGTGCCTCCCCGGCTTTCGCGCGCTGGGCGAAGGACTCGACGATCGGCGCGTGGGCCACGTCGCGAGCGCCATTTCCGGCGTTTTCGCCCGCGGGCAGGAGCTGCAGCTTGTCGAAATATTCGCGCCACTGCTCGGGCACCGATTGCGGGTTGTCGAGGTAGGCCTCGTACAGCTCCTCGATGAAGGGCGCGTTGGCACCGAAGAGATACGAATTGGAGAGGAATTCCTTCATGGCGCTCATATCAGACTGCCCCAGATTGGGAGTCCTGCCGGACTCAACGCTTGTCGATCGGCACTAGCTCCCGCCGGGCGGCGCCGGTGTAGAGCTGGCGCGGCCGGCCGATCTTGTATTCGGGGTCGGCGATCATCTCCTGCCACTGCGCGATCCAGCCTACGGTGCGCGCCAGAGAAAAAATGCAGGTGAACATCGATACCGGAATTCCAAGCGCGCGCTGCACGATGCCCGAATAGAAATCGACGTTCGGGTAGAGCTTGCGCTCGACGAAATAGTCGTCCTCGAGCGCGATTTTCTCCAACGCGATAGCGAGCTTGAAGAGGCGATCGTCGTGCAGGCCGAGCTCCTCCAGCACCTCATGGCAGGTCTCGCGCATGAGCTTTGCACGCGGATCGTAGTTCTTGTAGACGCGGTGCCCGAAACCCATCAGCCGCACGCCCGAGTTCTTGTCCTTCGCGCGCTTGATGAATTCGCCGACCTTGGACACGTCGCCGATCTCTTCGAGCATGTTCAGGCAGGCTTCGTTGGCGCCGCCGTGAGCGGGGCCCCACAGAGAGACAATTCCCGCCGCAATGCAGGCAAAAGGATTGGCACCGGAGGAGCCCGCGAGGCGCACGGTCGAGGTGGAAGCGTTCTGCTCGTGGTCGGCGTGCAGGATGAAAATGCGGTCGAGGGCCCTCACCAGCACCGGGTTGATCGTGTATTCCTCGGCGGGCACCGCGAACATCATGCGCATGAAGTTCTCGGTGTAGGAGAGGTCGTTCTTGGGATAGATGAAAGGCTGGCCGACCGAGTACTTGTAGGCCATCGCAACGATGGTGGGCAGCTTCGCGATCAGGCGGAACGCCGAGATTTCGCGGTGCTGAGGATTACTGATGTCGAGCGAGTCGTGATAGAAGGCCGAGAGCGCCCCCACCACGCCGACCATCACCGCCATCGGGTGCGAATCGCGGCGGAATCCGGTGTAAAGCCGCGCCAACTGTTCGTGCACCATGGTGTGATGGATGACGATGTTGACGAACCCCTCTTTCTGTTTCTTGTCCGGCAGCTCGCCGTTCAGCAGCAGGTAGCAAACCTCGAGGAAATCGCAGTGCACCGCAAGCTGTTCGATCGGATAGCCGCGGTAGAGCAGCACGCCCACATCTCCGTCGATATAGGTGATTTTCGAGCTGCAGCTCGCCGTGGACATGAACCCGGGGTCATAGGTAAATAGGCCCGTCTTCGCGTAAAGCGTCCGGATATCGACCACGTCGGGACCGACGCTGCCCGACAACATCGGAAACTCGATCGACTTGCCCTCCCCGTAGGAAAGGATGGCTTTTTTCGTGGAACTCATGGTGTTCCCCCGGTGAATTCGCGCTCTCTTAGCAATTCCGCAACAACTGGACCACTTCGCCGAGCGCGGGATCGCTGCATTCGCGGCGCCCGCTCACCAGACCCCAGAGCTCCTCGTCGCTGCAGTCGAGCAGGGTCTTGAAAGCGGCGAGGCGCTCGCCCTCGAGCCGCCCCGCGTGGGCATGCAGAAACCGCTCGAGCACCAGCTCGTTCTCGAGCAGGCCGCGGCGGCAGCGCCAGCGCAAACGGTTCATTTCCGCGTTCGTCATGTTCATACCGACCGGGAAAACCGGGGACAGACCACGTTTTTCATCGGGCGCTCCTGCTCCAACCAGACCGCGCGGAAAAACGTGGTCTGTCCCCGGTTTTCATACCGAGCGCTTCACCATCAGTTCCTTGATCTTGCCGATCGCCCGGGTGGGATTCAGGTTTTTCGGGCAGACCTCCACGCAGTTCATGATGCTATGACAGCGGAACAGGCGGTAAGGATCCTCCAGGTCGTCCAGCCGCTCGCCGGTCGCCTGGTCGCGGCTGTCGGCGATGAACCGATAGGCTTGCAACAGTCCGGCGGGCCCGACGAACTTGTCCGGGTTCCACCAGAACGACGGGCAGGAGGTCGAGCAGCACGCACAAAGGATGCATTCATAGAGGCCGTCGAGCTCCTCGCGCTCCTCCGGGGACTGCAGCCGCTCCTTTTCCGGCGGAGGGTCTTCGTTGATCAGATACGGCTTGATCGAGTGGTACTGCTTGAAGAACTGGGTCATGTCGACGATCAGGTCGCGGATCACCGGCAGCCCGGGGAGCGGCCGCAATTCAACGGGCTCCCTCAGGTCGCTCAACTTGGTGACGCAGGCGAGGCCGTTCTTGCCGTTGATGTTCATGGCGTCGGAGCCGCACACGCCTTCCCGGCAGGAGCGCCTCAGGCTCAAGCTGTCGTCCTGCTCCTTGATGCGCTCCAATGCATCGAGGAGCATGCGGTCGTGCGGGTCGAGCGCGACGTCGTAGTCCCGCATCGCGGGTTTTTCGTCCTTGTCCGGGTCGTAGCGGAAAATCCTGAAACGCATGCGTCCCCCAGTAGAATCAGTAGGTCCGTACCTTCGGCTCGATGGTCGGAGCGGTCAGCGGCTTCATGTGCACCGGCTTGTACTCGAGCCGGTCTCCGTCCTTGTACCAAAGCGTGTGCTTCAACCAGTTCGCATCGTCGCGGGTGTGATGGTCGGCGCGGTCGTGCGCGCCGCGCGACTCCTTTCGCGCCTCCGCCGAGACCATCGAGGCGCGCGCCACCTCGATCAGGTTGTCGAGCTCGAGCGCCTCGATCCGCGCGGTATTGAACACGCGGCTCTTGTCCCTGATCTGGGTGCGGGAGACACGGTCGGCGATTTCCCGGATTTTCTTCACACCCTTGACCAGCATGTCCGGAAAACGGAATACGCCGCAATGCGCCTGCATGGTACGGCGAATCTCCGTGCCCACCTCGGCGACCGACTCGCCGTTCTTCTGGCCGTCCAGCCGTGCAAGGCGCGCCTGGGTCCGCTCGGCCGCATCCTTGGGCAAGTCCTTGCGCCCCGGATTCTCCTGCAGGAATTTGATGATCGATTCCGCGGCCGCCTTGCCGAAAACGAGCAGGTCCGTGAGCGAATTCGTGCCGAGGCGGTTCGCGCCGTGGACCGAGGCGCAGGCGCACTCGCCTGCCGCGTAGAAGCCCGGCACCGCCGCTTCGGCGTTGCCTGCCTGCGGAGCGACGACCTCGCCGCGATAATTCGCCGGTATGCCTCCCATCATGTAGTGCGCCGTCGGCACCACCGGGATCGGATCCTTGACCGGATCCACGTTGGCGAATTTTTTCGCGATTTCGCGGATCCCCGGCAGGCGCTTCTCGATGACCTCCGGGCCGAGATGGTCCAGTTTCAGCAGCAGGTAGTCGCCGTGCGGCCCGGCGCCGCGCCCTTCCTTGATCTCGGTCGCCATCGCCCGCGATACCACGTCCCTGCTCGCCAGATCCTTGCCGGTGGGGGCGTAACGCTCCATGAAGCGCTCGCCGCTCTTGTTGAGGAGATACCCGCCTTCGCCGCGCACGCCCTCGGTGATGAGTATTCCCGCCCCGGCAACGCCCGTCGGATGGAACTGCCAGAATTCCATGTCTTCGAGCGGTATACCCGCCCGCGCCGCCATGCCCAGGCCGTCGCCGGTGTTGATGAAGGCATTGGTGGTGGAGGCGAAGATGCGCCCCGCCCCACCGGTCGCGAAAAGCGTCGCGCCCGCGTGCAAGATCATCACTTCGCCGGTCTCCATCTCGAGCGCGGTGACGCCCAGCGTCTGGCCGCTCGCATCACGGATCAGGTCGAGCGCCAGCCATTCGACGAAGAACTGGGTGCGTGCCCGGACGTTCCTTTGATAGAGTGTGTGCAGCATCGCATGTCCGGTACGGTCCGCGGCGCAGCACGAGCGCTGCACGGGAGGTCCGGCGCCCAGATTCTGCATATGTCCGCCGAACGGCCGCTGATACACCGTCCCGTTCTCGTTGCGGTCGAACGGCATGCCGAAGTGCTCGAGCTCGTACACGAGTTTGGGAGCTTCGCGGCACATGAATTCGATGGTGTCCTGGTCGCCGAGCCAGTCCGAGCCTTTCACCGTGTCGTACATGTGCCACAGCCAGGAGTCCTCGCCCATGTTGCCGAG
>Ga0137436_1000468_pt1 | contig 11808 bp, 12 predicted proteins | sample EasRivERMGT119_2_FD_102328 | JGI IMG/M metagenome (GOLD analysis project Ga0137436, IMG submission 102328) | Soil microbial communities from meander-bound floodplain in the East River, Colorado, USA - East River MetaG ERMGT119_2 | ecosystem: Environmental > Terrestrial > Soil > Floodplain ...
CGGCCGGCGTGCTGCACGTCTTCCTTTCGAAGGGCTCGGTGTTCGCGTGGGCGCCCAAGGTCATCCGCGCCGGGATGGGCGCGCACTTCTTCCTTTCGATCTTCGAGGGGGTCGAGGTCGATGAATTCGCGCATTCATTCCGCGGTACGGTGGTTGCCTTGGAACCGCGCGCCCAAGTCTCGCTCTACGACCTCGATCTCAGGGGACCGGTCGCCTGGGTATTCGGCAACGAGGGCGCCGGGCTGTCCGAAGGGGCCCGGCGGCTCGCCACTCACCGGGTGCGAATCCCCATGCCCGGCCCCGCCGAATCGCTGAACGTCGCCGCTGCGGCGGCAATCTGTCTGTTCGAGCAAATCCGGCAGCGGAGCGGGAAATGAGTGACCGAGATACAGGTCATCCCCGCGAACGCGGGGATCCAGGGACTTTGACGATGCTGGATTCCCGCTTGCGCGGGAATGACGACATTGGCCTTGGCTCGCTTTGACGCCGGTTCTCAATACACCCGCCGTTCCAGCTTGAACTCCTGCATGATCGTCGTGGCGATCTCCTCGATCGATTTCGCCGTCGAATTCGCCCAGCGTATGCCTTCGCGGGACATCAGCTTTTCCGCCTGCTGCACTTCGTAGCGGCAATTCTCCAGGTCGGCGTACTTGCTGTTGGGCCGGCGCTCGTGGCGGATCTCCCGCAGCCGCTCCGGTGCGATCGAGAGGCCGTACAGTTTGCTGCGGTAGCCCTGGAGTGCGGTGGGCAGGCTCATTCGGTCGAAGTCCTCCGGAATGAGCGGGCAATTCGCCGCGCGGATTCCGAATTGCAGCGACAGATAGAGGCTGGTCGGCGTCTTGCCGCTGCGCGACACGCCGACCAGGATCACGTCCGCCTTGTCGAGGTCTCGGGAGGACGCCCCATCGTCGTGGGCGAGGGCGAAATTGATCGCATCGATGCGGTGGGTGTAGCCCTTTTCGTCCCGCGCGCTGTGAGACCGGCCGATCGTGTGGGTGGACTTGGCGCCGAATTCCGCCTCCAGGGGGTCGAGAAAGCTCTCGAAGAAATCCAGCACGAACGCCTCGGCCTTGCGCACGGTTTCGCGTATCTCGGCGTTGACCAGCGTGGTGAATACGACCGGCCGGGCGCTCCCCGAAGCGCAGGCCTCGTTGATCCGGGCGACGCAGGCCTGGGCCTTCGCGACCGAGTCGATGAAGGGGAGGACGGTCTTCTGGTCGAATTCGATGCCGTCGAACTGCGTCAGCAGGCTGTGCCCGAACATCTCGACCGTGATCCCGGTGCCGTCGGAGACGAAGAACACGGTTCGATGGCGATCGGGCATGGATAGGTCGCTATGCTTGAGGAAGGATGCTGCGCCGGGAATGCGCTGTCTGTAAAATAGCGGTTTCAAGGAGATCCTTCAACCGCGACGAAGGACTGATTTCATGGCCCGGCTCAAATACGTGGTGAATTTCGATCGGCTCGGAATGGCGGATATCGAGCAGGTCGGAGGGAAAAACGCATCGCTGGGCGAGATGATCGGCCAGCTCTCCCAGGCGGGAATCCGGGTCCCGGGAGGGTTTGCCACCACCGCCGATGCGTTCCGGGAGTTCCTCGACCAGGGCGCCCTCGCTGCCCGCATCGAAGCGCGCTTGAAGGGCCTGGATGCCGACGACGTCGAGGCGCTCGAGCGCTGCGGGGCGGAGATCCGCGGGTGGATCGAGACGACGCCCCTTCCGAAGCCGCTCCAGTCGGAGATCGGAGAGGCGTACAAGGCGCTGACCGGAGGCGACGAGAGCGTATCGCTGGCGGTGCGTTCCAGCGCCACGGCCGAAGACCTGCCCGACGCCTCCTTCGCCGGTCAGCAGGAAACCTTCCTCAATATCCGCGGCCTGCCCAACGTCATGAGCGCGCTGAAGCAGGTGTTCGCTTCGCTGTACAACGACCGCGCCATCTCCTACCGGGTCCACAAGGGATTCGGGCATTCTTCGGTGGCGCTTTCTGCCGGCGTGCAGCGCATGGTGCGCAGCGATCTGAGTGCGAGCGGCGTGATGTTCACCCTCGATACCGAATCCGGCTTCCGCGACGTGGTATTCATCACCGCTTCCTGGGGTCTGGGGGAAATGGTCGTTCAGGGCGCGGTCAACCCGGACGAGTGCTACGTCCACAAACCGATGTTGCGCGGCGGCAAGTTTCCCGTGATCCGGCGCAGCCTCGGCTCGAAATTGCAGAAAATGGTATTTGCCGAGCAGGCCCGAGCGGGCCTTTCGGTGAAGACGGTGGAGGTGTCCGAGGCCGATCGCAACCGCTTCTGCTTGAGCGACGAGGACACGATCGAGCTTGCGCGCTTCGCGCTGAAGATCGAGGAGCACTACCAGCGCCCGATGGATATCGAGTGGGCGAAGGACGGCTCGGACGGCAGGCTCTACATCCTGCAGGCGAGACCCGAGACGGTGAAATCCCGCAAATCGGCTGAAGGGCAGGAGCGCTTCCTCCTGAAGCAGAAATCCGAAGTGCTCGCCACCGGCCGCGCGATCGGTCACAAGATCGGGGCGGGGACGATACGCGTGGTCAAGGACGCCTCGGAGATGGGGCGCATCAAACCCGGGGACATCATCGTCACCGACATGACCGATCCCAACTGGGAGCCGGTGATGAAGCGTGCCGCGGCCATCGTCACCAACCGCGGCGGGCGCACCTGCCACGCAGCGATCATCGCCCGCGAGCTGGGTATCCCCGCGGTGGTCGGCTGCGGCGACGCCACCGCCACGTTGAAGGACGGCGAGACCTGCACCGTGTCCTGCGCCGAAGGGGACACCGGCAACATCTACCGCGGCATCCTCGAGATCGAAGTGACCTCGCGGGACCACGGCGAAATGCCGAAATGTCCGGTGAAGATCACCATGAACATCGGCAATCCGAACCTCGCCTTCGACTTCCAGGCGCTGCCCAATTGGGGGGTCGGGCTCGCCCGCCTGGAATTCGTCATCAACAACATGATCGGCGTGCATCCCAGGGCGGTGCTCGACTATCCGGATCTCCCTGCCGAGCTCAAGCGCGAGGTGGAGCACGCGGCCCGGGGCTACCGGGACCCGCGCGCCTTTTTCGTCGAAAAGCTGACCGAAGGCGTCGCCACCATTGCGGCCGCGTTCTGGCCGAAGCCGGTGATCGTCCGCCTGTCGGATTTCAAATCGAACGAGTACAAGAAACTGATCGGCGGTGCGCGCTACGAGCCCGACGAGGAGAATCCGATGCTCGGTTTTCGCGGCGCCTCGCGCTATGTCGCAGAGTCGTTCCGCCACTGCTTCGAGATGGAATGCCAGGCGATGCGCCGGGTGAGAAGCGAGCTCGGGCTTACCAATGTCGAGATCATGGTGCCGTTCGTGCGTACGCTGAAGGAATGCGCCCAGGTGATCGAGCTGCTCGCCGCGAACGGCCTGAAGCGCGGAGAGAACGGCCTGCGGCTCATCATGATGTGCGAGGTGCCCTCGAACGCGGTGCTCGCCGAGCAGTTTCTCGAACACTTCGACGGATTCTCGATCGGATCGAACGACCTTACGCAGCTCGTGCTCGGCCTGGATCGCGACTCCGGACTCGTGGCGGACGCGTTCGACGAGCGCGATCCGGCGGTGAAAGCCATGCTGCGACAGGCGATCCAGGCCTGCCGCAAGGCCGGAAAATATGTCGGCATCTGCGGGCAGGGGCCCTCCGACCACCTCGATTTCGCCCAGTGGCTGGTCCAGGAAGGCATCGAAAGCCTCTCCCTCAACCCCGACACCGTGGTGGACACCTGGCTGCAGCTCGCGCGCGAAACCGATGCGCCGGCCAAGGCGAAAGTCGCGGCGACGTGAAAGTCACGGCGACGTAATAGGAATTGTCATTCCCGCGAAAGCGGGAATGACCGACAGTCACCGCGAACGCATCAACCGCTGCTGCTCGCGCTTCCAGTCCTTTTCTTTTTCGTCAGCACGCTTGTCGTACTGTTTCTTCCCTTTCGCAAGACCGATGTTGAGCTTGACCCGCCCGCGCACGTAGTGCAGATCGAGCGGCACCAGGGTGTAGCCGGCGCGGTCGACTCTGCCGATAAGGCGGCGGATCTCCTCCGCATGAAGCAGGAGCTTTCGCGTGCGCACGGGATCGGGGTGCACGTGCGTGGATGCGGCCAAGAGCGGACTGATGTGAGCACCGATGAGGAAAATCTCTTCGCTGCGCACCATCACGTAGGCTTCCTTCAGTTGCGCGCGCCCCGCACGGATCGCCTTGACTTCCCACCCTTCCAGGGCGATGCCCGCCTCGTAGCGCTCCTCGATGAAATATTCATGCGACGCCTTGCGGTTTTCGACGATCGTCACGGCAATCGGGTTTCCTTATATGATTCTTCAATTTTACAACGATGACCGTCATAGACCGCTCGGCGCTGGTGGGCCACACCGCCCAGGAAATGTATGCGCTGGTCGCGGACGTCGAATCCTACCCGCAGTTCCTCCCCTGGTGCGAGCGCGTGGTCGTTTCGGTGAAAGAACCTCGCCGGACGGTGGTCGCCTTGCACATCAATTTCCACGGACTGAAACAGCAGTTCATTACCGAAAATCTCAGTCAACCCGGCATGCGCATCGACATCAAGCTGGTATCCGGGCCTTTCCGCAGCCTGGAAGGGAGCTGGTTGTTTACCCGGCTTTCCGAAAACGCCTGCAAGGTGGAGTTGAGCTTGCGTTACCAGTTTGCGAGTACTCTGCTCGAGAAAGCCATCGGGCCGGTGTTCCGCCGCATCGCCGACAGCTTCGTGGATGCGTTTGAGCGCCGGGCGGCCGAGCAATTCGGCAACGCATGAGCTCGTCGGAAATCGCAATCGAAGTCGTGTACGCGCTGCCGGAGCGGCAAATGCTGCGCCGGATATTGCTTCCGGACGGAAGTACGGTGGAGGACGCGATCCGGGCGAGCGGCCTGTGCGCGGAGTTTCCCGAAATCGACCCGACGCTCGTCGGAATCCATGGAAAGCCGGTTCCTGTCACCGCGATCCTGCACGATCAGGAGCGCGTTGAAATCTACCGGCCGCTGCGGGCCGATCCCAAGGAGGTCAGGCGGATGCGCGCGGCGAAAAAGCGCGAGAAAGTATCAAAATGAGTTGTCGTTCCGAGGGCGCAGGATGAAATAGTCGGTTCCAAAGATCAGTTGCAGGCGCGAGCGATGTCGGCGCGCGCCTGCACCTTCTCCTGCTCGACCTGGGTGTCTTCGAGGTAGTAACGTTCGCCCTGTGCATTGATCCGGGAGAGGCGCCCGCCGATCTCGTATTGCGCGAGGCGATCCCTGGCGTTGCGGCAGGCCTCCGCTTTTCGCTGCGCCTCCGCGTCCTTCTGCCCGGATTCCTTAGCGGCCTTTGCCTGATCCTGCTGGCGCTTGCGGAACGCCTGTTCCTGCTCCGCCGCTGTCTTGGGAGCGGCAGTCTTGGGAGCGGCAGTTTTGGCCGCGTCGCCTGCTGCGGCCTTGTCCGCGGTCGAATCAGGGGAAGGAGCGGCGGGCGCCGACGGGCCGCTGCGGGATATCGTCCCTGATTTCGTGTTCGCCGGGCACGGGTCCTGCGAATAAATGGTTTTTCCGCTGGAATCGACGCATTTGTAGACCTGCGCCTGCGCGCTCGATACGACGAGGAATGCGACGGCAAACAGCGCGATTCGAACCATGACGAATTTCCCCTCGACGGGTGAGGCGCACCATAGCGAGTTTTAACGCACCCGTCAATGAAGGGTGCACGCGAGACCCCAAAATTTACCGGGCGATGCGAGCGGCGTATAATCCGACTTTTGGGTGTGGCAATGCGTCCAGTCCAGAAGGCCCTCACCTTTGACGACGTCCTTCTCGTACCGGCCCACTCCAGCGTCCTGCCTCGCAATGTCAGCCTCAAGACCCGGCTGACGCGCAACATCCAGCTCAACATCCCGCTCGTCTCGGCGGCGATGGACACCGTCACCGAGTCGCGCCTGGCGATCGCCATCGCGCAAGAGGGCGGCATCGGCTTCATCCACAAGAATCTTCCGCCCAAGAAGCAGGCCGCGGAGGTTGCCAAGGTCAAGCGCTACGAATCGGGCGTCCTCCGCGATCCGGTGACGGTATCGCCCGACATCACCGTCCGGGAGCTCCTCGCGCTCACGCAGCAGCATCGGGTGTCGGGATTCCCGGTCGTCGAGAAGGACAAGGTCGTCGGCATGGTCACCAACCGCGACTACCGCTTCGAGACCAACCTTGACCAGCCGGTGCGCGCCATCATGACCCCGCGCGATCGGCTGGTGTACGTCAAGGAAGGCGCAAGCCCGGAGGAAGCGCGCGAACTCCTGCACAAGCACCGGCTCGAGCGCGTCCTGGTCGTGCGGGACGGCTTCGAGCTGCGCGGCCTGATCACGGTGAAGGACATCCTGAAGTCGAGCGAGCACCCGCATGCCACCAAGGACCAGCACGGAAAACTGCGCGTCGGCGCCGCGGTCGGTGTCGGCGAAGGCACCGAGGAGCGCGTCGCCGCGCTCGTCGAGGCGGGCGTGGACGTGATCGTCGTCGATACCGCGCACGGGCATTCGCAGGGCGTGCTCGACCGGCTGAAGTGGATCAAGCGCAACGCCGGGTCGGCGGAAGTGATCGGCGGCAACATCGCCACCGCCGACGGCGCCAGGGCGCTCGTCGATCACGGCGCGGACGGCGTCAAGGTCGGGATCGGGCCGGGCTCGATCTGCACCACGCGCGTGGTCGCCGGCGTCGGCATCCCGCAGATCACCGCGATCCAGAACGTCGCCGCCGCGCTCGAGAAAGCGGGCGTGCCGCTCATCGCCGACGGCGGTGTGCGCTTTTCCGGGGACGTCGCCAAGGCGGTCGCCGCCGGCGCCCACACGGTGATGCTGGGGAGCCTTTTCGCCGGCACCGAGGAATCGCCCGGTGAGATCGAGCTGTTCCAGGGCCGTTCCTATAAATCCTATCGCGGCATGGGCTCGATCGCGGCGATGCAGCAGGGCGCGGCCGACCGCTACTTCCAGGATTCGTCGGTGCACTCGGACAAGCTCGTTCCCGAAGGGGTCGAGGGGCGGGTGCCTTACAAGGGGCCGGTGGTGCGGGTGATCGAGCAGCTGATGGGGGGTCTGCGCGCGAGCATGGGCTATTGCGGCTGCGAGGACATCGACGCCATGCGCACCCGCGCCCAGTTCGTCGAGATCACGGCCGCCGGCATGCGCGAGTCGCACGTGCACGACGTGCAAATCGTCAAGGAAGCGCCGAACTATCAGGTCGAGTAAGTGCACGAAAAGATCCTCATCCTGGACTTCGGCGCACAGTACTCGCAGCTGATCGCGCGCCGGGTCCGGGAGGCCAAGGTCTACTGCGAGCTGCATCCCTTCGACGTCAGCGAAGGCTTCATCCGCGGGTTCGCTCCGTGGGGCGTCATCCTCTCGGGCGGGCCCGCCTCCGTATACGAGGACGCAACTCCCAGGGCGCCCGAGACCGTGTTCAAGCTCGGCGTTCCGGTGCTCGGCATCTGCTACGGCATGCAGACCATGGCGGCCCAGCTCGGCGGCGAGGTCGAGAATTCCCGGGTGCGTGAATTCGGCTATGCCGAGGTCCGCGCGCGCGGCCACTCGAAGCTCCTCGAGGGCATTCAGGACCGCATCAACGGCGAGAAGCACGCCCTGCTCGACGTGTGGATGAGCCACGGCGACAAGGTCACGGCGCTCCCACCCGGCTTCAAGATCATCGCAAGCAGCGAGTCGAGCCCGATTGCCGGCATGGCCGACGAATCGCGCGACTTCTACGGCGTGCAGTTCCACCCGGAGGTGACGCACACGCGTCAGGGCGGCGCGATCCTCGGCCGTTTCGTGCACGAAATCTGCAGGTGCGGCAGCGGCTGGAACATGCCCGACTATGTCGCCGAGGCGGTGGACAAAATCCGCCGCGACGTCGGAAAGGAGGAGGTACTCCTCGGACTGTCCGGCGGCGTGGACTCGGCGGTGGCCGCGGCGCTCATCCATCGGGCCGTCGGGGATCAGCTCACCTGCGTGTTCGTGGACACGGGCCTCTTGCGGCTGAACGAGGCGGAAGAAGTCATGCAGACCTTCTCGCGGAACCTGGGCGTCAAAGTGGATCGGGTCGACGCATCGGCACGATTCCTCGGAGCGCTTGCCGGGGTCGCCGACCCGGAGAAGAAGAGAAAGATCATCGGGCGCGAATTCGTCGAAGTGTTCCAGCAGGAGGCGAAGAAATTCCCGAAAGTGAACTGGCTCGCGCAAGGCACGATCTATCCTGACGTGATCGAGTCGGCGGGCGCGAAGACGAAGAAAGCGCAGTCCATCAAGTCGCACCACAACGTGGGGGGCTTGCCCGAGACCCTGCACCTGAAGCTCCTCGAGCCTTTGCGGGAGCTTTTCAAGGACGAAGTGCGGGAACTGGGCCTTGCACTCGGCCTGCCGCGCGAAATGGTGTTCCGGCATCCCTTCCCGGGGCCCGGGCTGGGTGTGCGCATTCTCGGCGAGGTGAAGCAGGAGTATGCGCAGCTCCTCCGCCGCGCGGACGCGATCTTCATCGAGGAGCTGCGCGCCGCTCGTTTTTCTCCGTCTCCCCAAGGGGGAGAGGGCAGGGGTGAGGGCAGAAACCTGCCGAAGAACTGGTATGACGCGGTCGCCCAGGCCTTTGCGGTGTTCCTCCCGGTGAAATCGGTGGGCGTGATGGGCGACGGGCGCACCTATGAGTACGTCGTCGCCCTGCGGGCGGTGCAGACCACCGACTTCATGACCGCGCACTGGGCGCCGCTGCCGCACGAGTTGCTCGCCAAAATCTCCAACCGCATCATGAATGAAGTGCGCGGCATCAACCGCGTGGTCTACGACGTCTCGAGCAAACCGCCCGCGACGATCGAGTGGGAGTAGGGCGCGTGGACGCCGATTTCGACGCCGCGAGGATGCGCGAGTCGCTGCGCCTCGCGGCACGCGCGGCCGAGCGGGGTGAAGTGCCCGTGGGCGCGCTCGTGGTGAAGGACGGAAAAGTCATCGGCCGCGGCTACAACGCGCCGATCTCGAGCAAGGACCCCACCGCCCACGCGGAAATCCAGGCCCTGCGCGAAGCCTCGACGGCGCTCGGCAACTACCGGCTCGAAGGCTGCTCGCTCTACGTGACGCTCGAACCCTGCGCGATGTGCGCCGGAGCGATCATGCACGCACGCATCGCGAGGCTCGTCTACGGCGCCTCCGACCCCAAGACCGGCGCCTGCGGCAGCGTCGTCGATCTTTTTTCGGAAAAGAGACTCAATCACCACACGACGGTGACGGGCGGCGTTCTCGCGGTCGAAGCGGGGCGGCTGCTCTCGGAATTCTTCGCGGCGCGGCGCACGGCAGGAGGCGCTCGTGCCGAAGATTGAAATCTCCATCCCGGATCAGACGCTCATGCTTCGCAGCGACGAGGGCAAGGCGCTGAAGCGTTATCTCGTCTCCACCTCCCGCAACGGGGCGGGCGAGCAGCAGGGGAGCTTCTGCACCCCGCGGGGCGAGCACATCGTGCGCGCGAAAATCGGCGCGGGGCAGCCGTTGAATACCGTATTTGTGAGGCGCCGCCCGACAGGGGAGATCTGGACGCCGGAATTGGGCGAGCGTTTTCCGGGGCGCGACTGGATCGTCACGCGCATCCTGTGGCTCTCCGGCTGCGAATCCGGCCGCAACCGGCTGGGGAAGGTGGACACCATGCGGCGCTACATCTATATCCACGGCAGCCCGGATGCGATCGAAATGGGTAAACCGGGATCGATCGGGTGCATACGCATGCGAAACGCCGACCTGGTAGAGCTCTTCGACCTTGTGCCGCCCTACACGCCGGTCGGGATCGCAGCGCAGCCCGGTGCCAATTCGAGACTATGAACGCGAGTCCGAGCCATGCGTAGCCAGGGGGCCGCCAACCGTTCCTGGAATTCCCATAGTCGCCGTGCCCCGCCGGGCTCGTCCAACCGGGCGTTCGACCGACACTGGACCCGCCGCTCGCCGTAGAATCCGTCAGAATGGCGTCGGTCAACTAAACCGTAGGCATCGATGGAATCCACCGCCATATACCGCAAGCCGAAGAAGCGGATTGCGGCCGTTCTCGGGCTATTCATCCAGCCCGCTGGAATGCTGTACGTCGCCCGGCCCGGCTGGGCCGCCGTATATTTTGTGCTCGCGCTGATCGTTGTACTGGGCAACATGTTTGTACTTCGCGGCAGGGAGTTAGCCGGCGGGGTTATCGCGCTGCTCGTTGCGGTAGTTTGTGCGATCCATGCGTATCGCCTCGCCCGAGATTACAGGGAATTGCTCAGACGCCCTTGGTACAGCCGTTGGTATGGCCTGGTTGGAATAGTCGCTGCGTTTGCGGCGCTGGTGTTTGGAATTCGCGCTTTCCTTTTCGAACCGTTCCGCTTTCAGTCCGGAGCGATGGCTCCATCTATTGAGCCTCGCACCCATCTGATTGTGAGGAAGTGGGGGTATGGTAACTACGGAACGTACGGAATTCACGTTATGACGACTGGCATGTCATCCGAGGTGCAAAGATGGGACATCGTGGTCTTCGAGTATCCGGAAAATACAGCCTTGAGCTATGCCATGCGGGTAGTCGGTCTTCCAGGTGACAGAATTTCGTACTACAACAAGCGACTCAAGATCAACGAGGAGGAGGTACAGATCCGACGAATCGCTGATTACGTTCACAAGGATCGCGCTATTCCCTCCCCCCAATATCTGGAACGACTCGGCGACCATGAGCACGCTATCCTCATCGAACGCGAAGCGCCTGCTGCCGTACCGATTGTGAGGGCGTTTCCATTTAGGGAACGTTGTGCTTACACCGCGGAAGGCTTGTCTTGCCGGGTACCTGAGGGCCACTACTTTGTCCTAGGTGATAACCGCGACAACAGCAGCGACAGCCGAACCTGGGGATTTGTCCCCGCAATAAATATCATCGGCAAGGTTCAGTACATACTCCAATAACGTCAACGACCGTCAAGCGCTCGATGCCTAACCCATCAATCCAAAACGGACGGGCCGCGAGCATCGCATCTCGGCGAACCCCGTGCTGGCCCGCCGTTCACCAACAGCGTTGGGCGTCACAAGCAGAGTGAAGGGAAATTTAGTTGCAACATCGCAAAATGATCGTTGCTGGGGGAGCCAGTTTCGTTGTTGGGGCGCTTGCGTTCGTGTTCGTCTTTAGCTATCTAGCGGCAAACTTCAATTACCCCAAGATTCTCGATGGCAGTGCCGCTGAAGTTCTTCCGCGACTTCGGGATGGCGGACCGGTCATGAGGGCTGTTTGGGCAATCTATGCATTCCTGCCTTTGCTGTTGGTGCCGGGCGCTGTTGGGGCATATTTTGCCTGCCCGTCGAGTCGCGCTCGGATGAACCTCGCGCTGATTGTCGCGTCGCTGGGTGCATTGGCGATGTGTCTCGGACTGATGCGATGGCCCAGCATCCATTGGGCCTTGGCGGAATCCTATTCGCAAGCAGGTGCTGAAACAAAGAGCAGCCTTGACGCAGTATTCAATGGTCTGAATCTGTACCTCGGCAACTACATCGGAGAATTTCTGGGCGAAACGACGCTCGCCGCCTTTTTCCTGCTCACAGGACTCTCCATGCTTGACGAGCCACGATTCCCAAAATGGCTTGGTTGGTCGGGGGTTGGCTTTTCGCTTCTATTCTTGGTTGGAGCATTTCGCAATGTCGCAAGCACGGTGCAGATCGTTGCGGATATCAACAACGGTCTCCTTCCTCTGTGGATGATCGTGCTGGGAACAGCATTGTTCTGGTATTCGAGAAATCCGAGTTCGAGCGGTGAGGCGTAGCA
>Ga0137436_1000469_pt1 | contig 11807 bp, 13 predicted proteins | sample EasRivERMGT119_2_FD_102328 | JGI IMG/M metagenome (GOLD analysis project Ga0137436, IMG submission 102328) | Soil microbial communities from meander-bound floodplain in the East River, Colorado, USA - East River MetaG ERMGT119_2 | ecosystem: Environmental > Terrestrial > Soil > Floodplain ...
CTAGCGGCTTTTCGCCAGCTCCAGCCAGTCGGTGGCCTGCAGCTTGCCGACCAGCACGTACTTGCCGGACTCGGGCCGGAACACCGAAGCCTCGCCCTCCCGAACGTCGAACCAGTCCTTGCCGAAGGCGTCCATGATGTTCGGCTTGTGCGAGACGATCAGCGTGTTGGTGCCGGGGGCTGGCGGCGTCGCCGCCAACGCGCGGAAAGCCGCGGCGCGGCGGTCGTTCTCGATCGGCGTCACCACCTGGCCGCCCTCGGTGATGTCGGCCGTCGTCGCCACCTCCTTGCCGCTCACCAGCCGCCCGGTTTCGACCGCCCGGTAGATGCGGCTGGTATAGACCTGGCCGATCGGGATCTGCAGCGTCTTGAAAGCCGCGCCGAGGTCGCGCGCCTGCTGGCGGCCGCGCTCGCTCAGCTGCCGCTGCCTGGCGACGTTGTCGAGGTTGAGCGGATCGGTATCCGCCATGTCGCGGTTGGTGGCGCCGTGGCGGAACACGATCACGTAGCCGCCCGCCTGCAGCAGCTTGGCGATGGCGCCGGCCTCGGCTGCCGGCGCCTGCGGCTGCATCTGAGCGCATCCGACCACTGAAAACAGCAGAGCTGCGATGAGCTTTTTCATGGTTTTCTCCCTAGTCGACCTTGGCGCCGGAAGCCTTCACCACCGGCGCCCATTTGGCGATCTCGCTCTTCACGAAAGCGGCGAACTGCTCCGGCGTGTTCGGCGCGAACCTGGCGCCCTCGCCCGGCAGCCGCGCCTGGATCTCGGGCGACTGCATGACCTTCGTCACCTCGGCGTTCCAGCGCCGCACGATCTCGGGCGAGGTGCCGGCGGGCGCGAACAGCGCGATCCAGTTGCTCACCTCGAAGCCCTTCAGCGATTCGCCGATGGTCGGCAATTCGGGCGTCGCCGCCGCGCGTGAAGTTCCCATGGTCGCGAGCGCGCGCAGCTTGCCCGCCTTGGCGTGCGGCAGCACGGTCGGCATGGTGGCGAAGAGCAGCGAGGTCTGCCCGGCGAGGAGATCGGTGATCGCGGGGACGTTGCCCTTGTAGGGCACGTGGGTCATGTCGACGCCGGCCATCGCCTTGAACAGCTCGCCGGCGAGGTGGCTTGCGCTGCCCACGCCCGCGGAGGCGAAGGTCAACGGCCTGGTTTTCGCGAGCGCGATCAGCTCGGACACGTTCTGCGCCGAGATGGAGGGGTGGACGACCAGCAGCCCTTCCGCCTCGAGCATCAGGATGATCGGCGCGAAATCCTTCACCGCGTCGTAGGGGAGTTTGGAGAACAGGCTGACGTTCACGGCGTGAGTGCCGATGCTGCCGATCACCAGCGTGTAGCCGTCCGGCGGCGCCTTGGCCCCCGCCTCAGCCGCGATCACGCCGCCGGCGCCGGTGCGGTTGTCGACTACGACCGGCTGGCCCCAGCTCTCCTGCACCTTGCCGGCGATGATGCGGCCGTAGAGGTCGGCGATGCCGCCTACCGGGAACGAGCAGATGATCCGTATCGGCTTCGACGGATAGGGCTGACCCCAGGCAAGCAGAGGGCACAGCAGTAAGAGAAGCAACAATCTCATGGCTCGCTCCGCGGCTTGTGCACCGTCGAGTAGTGGGGCTTGGTGAGGAATTCGGGCTTGAGGATCTCGTCGAGCTGCTCGCGCGTCATGTAGCCCTTGGCGAGCACCAGGTCGTAGACGCGGGCATTCGTGCGCAGCGCCTCCTGCGCGATCTCGCTCGCGCGGGCGTAGCCGATGAACGGGTTGAGCGCGGTGACCAGCGCGGTCGACTCATCGAGGAGCTGGCGTGCGCGCGCGGCATTCGCCTTTATCCCTTTTACGCAGCGGTCGGCCAAGGTGCGGCAGCCGGCGGCGAGATGGGCGAGGCTCTTGAACAGGCTGTGGGCGATGATCGGCTCGAAGGCGTTCAGCTCGAGCTGCCCGCCCTCCGCCGCCATGGTCACCGTGATGTCGTTGCCGATCACCTCGAAGGCGATCTGGTTCACCACCTCGGGGATCACCGGATTCACCTTGCCCGGCATGATCGACGAGCCGGCCTGCACCGCCGGCAGCGCGATCTCGCCGATGCCGGCGCGCGGCCCGGATGAAAGCAGGCGCAGGTCGTTGCAGGTCTTGGAGAGCTTCACCGCGACGCGCTTCAGCACGCCGGAGAGCTGCACGAACGAGCCCGCGTCCTGCGTAGCCTCGACCAGGTTGGGCGAGACGATGAAGGTAATGCCCGAGACCTCGGAAAGACGCATCGTTACCAGAGCGGCGTAGTCGGGGTGCGCGTTGATGCCGGTGCCGATGGCGGTGGCGCCCATATTGATCTCGCGGATCAGGTTCCCCGCCTCCGCGAGCCGCTGCTCGTCCTCGCCGAGCATCACCGCGTAAGCGGCGAACTCCTGCCCGAGCGTCATCGGTACGGCGTCCTGCAGCTGGGTGCGCCCGACCTTGAGGACACTGTTGAACTCGACGGCTTTCTCTTCGAAGGCTTTTCGCAGATAAATCAACTCGAGAACCAGGCGCCGGATGCCCAGCTGCAGGGCAAGTTTTACCGCGGTCGGGTAGACGTCGTTGGTGCTCTGCGACAAGTTGACGTGGTCGAGCGGGTGCAGGTGCTGATACTCGCCCTTCTTGTGGCCGAGGAGCTCGAGGGCGCGGTTGGCGATCACCTCGTTGGCGTTCATGTTGGTCGAGGTGCCGGCGCCGCCCTGGATCACGTCGACCACGAAATGGTCGAGCAGCTTGCCCTCGCGCAGCTCCTCGCAGGCGAGGCGGATGGCCATGGCGCGCTTGTCGTCGATCAGCCCCAGCTCGGTGTTGGCGATCGCCGCCGCCTGCTTGACGCAGGCCAGCGCCGTCACCAGGTCGGGGTAGATGGAAATCGCCGTGCCGGTGATCGGGAAGTTTTCCAGCGCCCGCAGGGTATGCACGCCGTAGTAGGCGTCGGCGGGCACGGCGCGATCGCCGATCAGGTCGTGCTCGACGCGCGTCGGGCTCATGGGCGGAGCGTCACAGTCTGTCTCACCAGGTCCGATTCTGGCACTATGATGCGGGTTCGGAGGAGGAATGGACGACCTCGATTTCAGCAAGCCGGCGAAGAAGCCCGAGCCGGCCAAGCCGGCCGCGCCAGCGCAGCCTGCCACCCCGGCCCCTGCCTACAACCCCGCGATTGCACGCGATTTCTTCGCCACCGCCGGCAAGGAAGAGCAGGTCGCGGCGGGCACCAAGATCTTCGCCGAGAACGAGAAGGCGAGCCGCATCCTGCTCAAGCGCGACAAGATGTACCTGCTGCTCGAGGGCCAGGTCGGCCTCACCGCCAAGGGCAAGCCGGTGGGCAGCGTCAAGGTGGGCGAGATCTTCGGCGAGATGGCGGCGATCGCCGAGTCGGCGCGCAGCGCCACCGCGGTGGCGCACACCGACTGCCGCGTGCTGTCGGTGGACGACAAGCAGCTCAACGCCGGCCTGCAGGCGAAGCCCGAGTTCGCCCTGATGCTGATGAGCATCATGATCAACCGCCTGCGCGGCATGATCGCCCGGCTGCTCACCACGCCGCAGGCGGCCGACGCCGCGAAGGAGACGCGGGTGTTCGACAAGAGCATGATCAGCACGCTGGCCAAGGGCCTCGGCGAGCAGAACACGGTGCGCTACGACCGCGGCAAGGTAATCATGGTGCAGGGCCAGGCCGGCGCCTTCATGTACGTGGTGCAGGAAGGCCGGGTGGCGATCACCTTGCGCGGCACGGTGGTCGAGCGCGTCGGCCCGGGCGGCGTGTTCGGCGAGATGGCGCTGGTCGACCAGGGCGCGCGCACCGCCAACGCCAACGCCGAGACCGACTGCGCGCTGCTCGCCATCAACCGGCAGATCTTCCTCAACCTGGTCAAGGCCGACCCGACCTTCGGCGTCTCGCTGCTCACCGCCATCGCCGAAAGGGTGCGGAACACCGCTGCCGGGATGCAGTGAGCAGCGGACAACTAGAGTAAAATTTTCCGGCACGAACACATACCCATGGGAGTTTCGAACATGAAATGCATTCTGTTTTTGGTGGCCGCGCTCTCGCTGGCCTTCCCGGCCGCGGCGCAGGACACGCTGAAGAAAGTGAAGGACAGCGGCTCGATCACCATCGGCCATCGCGACGCCTCGATCCCGTTCTCCTACTACGACGACAAGCAGCAGGTGGTGGGCTACGCCGTCGACCTGTGCCTGCGCATCGTCGATGCGGTGAAGAAGGAAGTCGGCAACGCCAACCTCAAGGTGAACTACCAGCTGGTCACCTCGGCCAACCGCATCCCGCTGATGGCGAACGGCACCATCGACCTGGAGTGCGGCTCGACCACCAACAACCTGGCGCGCCAGGAGCAGGTCGGCTTCACCATCACGCACTTCGTCACCGCCAACCGCTGGATCGCGAAGAAGTCGGCGAAGATCAACAAGCTCGCCGACCTCAAGGGCAAGACCGTCGTCTCGACCGCCGGCACCACCAACATCAAGCAGATCACCGAGATCAACGCCGCGCAGAACCTCGGCATGAACATCATCTCGGCCAACGGCCACCCGGAAGCGTTCCAGATGGTCGAGACCGGCCGCGCGGTGGCCTTCGTGATGGACGACATCCTGCTTTACAGCCTGGCGGCGCAGTCGCGCAGCCCGAAGGACTACGCCATCTCCGCCGAGGCGCTCTCGGTCGAGCCCTACGGCATCATGGTGAGGAAGGGCGACGACGCGTTCAAGAAAGTGGTCGACGCGGCGATGACCAACGTCTACAAGTCGGGCCAGATCAACGCCATCTACGGCAAGTGGTTCCAGAAGCCCGTGCCGCCCAAGGGCATCAACCTGAACGTGCCGATGAGCGCCCAGTTCAAGAAAGTGGTGGCGAGCCCCACCTCCTCGGGCGACCCGAAGGACTATCAGTAGCCCGTAAGTGCAGTACAACTGGCACTGGAGGGTCCTGGTTGAAGCGGAGCCAGGCGGCACCGGGACCTATCTCCAGTACCTGATCGTCGGCCTGGGCTGGACGCTGGTCACGGCCCTCGCCGCCTGGGTCATCGCGCTGTCCGTCGGCGCCATCGTCGGCACGCTGCGCACCACGCCGCTCAAATGGGCGGTGCGCCTGGGCAACCTGTACGTCGAGATCTTCCGCAACGTGCCGCTGATCGTGCAGATGTTCCTCTGGTTCTTCGTCGTGCCCGAGCTGCTGCCGGAGGCGATCGGCGACTGGATCAAGCAGATGCCGCCGCCGTGGAGCTCGTACCTGCCGGCGGTGATGTGCCTGGGCATCTTCACCTCGGTGCGCGTCGCCGAGCAGGTGCGCGCCGGCATCAACTCGCTGCCGCGCGGCCAGCGCATGGCCGGCACGGCGATGGGGCTCACCGAGGCGCAGACCTACCGCTTCGTCATCCTGCCGCAGGCCTTCCGCATCATCCTGCCGCCGCTCACCTCGGAGTTCATGAACATCATCAAGAACTCCTCGGTGGCGCTGACCATCGGCCTGCTCGAGCTCACCGGCCGGGCGCGCGCCATGCAGGAGTTCAGCTTCCGCGTGTTCGAGGCGTTCACCGCCGCCACCGTGATCTACCTGATCACCAACCTGCTGGTGGTGCTCATGATGCGCGCGCTGGAGAAGAAGGTGCGCGTGCCGGGCCTGATCGCCGTGGGCGGCGCGCCGATGGCGGGGCACTGATGGGCTTTGATTTCGATGTCATTCAGAGGTCGTGGGGCTACCTCTTCCGGGAAGGGATGACCTTCACTCTGACCCTCACCGCCCTGGCGATGGTCGGCGGCATCGTCTTCGGCACCCTGCTCGCGATGATGCGCCTCGCGAACAACCGCATCGTGTCGGGCTTCGCCGGCGCCTACGTCAACTTCATGCGCTCGATCCCGCTGGTGCTGGTGATCTTCTGGTTCTTCTTCCTGGTGCCCTACATCGGCGCCTGGGTCGTGCGCTCGCCCGAGCCGATCAAGGTCGGCGCGTTCTACTCCGCGCTGATCACCTTCACCATGTTCGAGGCGGCGTACTACTGCGAGATCATGCGCGCCGGCATCCAGTCGATCCCGCGCGGCCAGGTGTGGTCGGGCTACGCGCTCGGCCTCACCTACGGCCAGACCATGGCGCAGGTGGTGCTGCCGCAGGCCTTCCGCAACATGCTGCCGGTGCTGCTGACGCAGACCATCATCCTGTTCCAGGACACGTCGCTCGTCTACGTGATCTCGGCCACCGACTTCCTCGGGGCTGCCGCCAAGGTGGCGAACCGCGACTACCGCCTGGTGGAGATGTACACGTTCGCCGCGGTGGTCTATTTCGTGATTTCCTACGGTTTGAGCATGCTGGTAAAAAGACTCCAAGACAGGATAGCCATCGTCCGATGATCTCCATCAAAGACGTCAGCAAGTGGTACGGCACCTTCCAGGTGCTGACCGACTGCTCCACCGAAGTGGCCAAAGGCGAGGTGGTGGTGGTCTGCGGGCCCTCGGGCAGCGGCAAGTCGACGCTGATCAAGTGCGTCAACGGGCTCGAGCCGTTCCAAGAGGGCACCATTACCGTTGCCGGCATCTCCGTCGGCGATCCCAAGACCGACCTGCCGAAGCTGCGCTCCCGGATCGGCATGGTGTTCCAGAACTTCGAGCTGTTCCCGCACATGAGCGTGACGCAGAACCTGGTGCTGGGCCAGGTCAAGGTGCTCGACCGCGGCGAGGAAGAGGCGCGCAGCCGCGGGCTCAAGCTGCTCGACCGCGTCGGCCTGCTCGCGCACAAGGACAAGTTTCCCGGCCAGCTCTCCGGCGGCCAGCAGCAGCGCGTGGCGATCGCGCGCGCGCTGTCGATGGACCCGATCGCGATGCTGTTCGACGAGCCCACCTCCGCGCTCGACCCCGAGATGATCAACGAAGTGCTCGACGTCATGGTCGACCTCGCCAAGGAGGGCATGACCATGATGGTGGTGACGCACGAGATGGGTTTCGCGCGCAAGGTCGCGCACCGCGTCATCTTCATGGACGCCGGCAAGATCGTCGAGGACGCGAAGAAGGACGATTTCTTCGGCACGCCGCGCTCGGAGCGCGCGCAGCTGTTCCTGTCGAAGATCCTGCACCACTGAATAGATCGGGCTCCGGCCCCGATTTATTTTTTCTCCACCTTCGCCCGCATCTCGTCCGAAAGCTTGTAGTCGGGATAGCTGCGCCGGAACTCAGCCAGCAGCTTGTCGGCGTCGTCGTGCTTGCCCTCGCGGCGCAGCTCCACGATCTGCTCCAGCCAGCGCTCCGGGTTGACGTAGAGCATCGCGCCGCTGATTGCGGCCGCGGGCGGGGCGGCAGCCGGACGCGGCGCAGGAGACGCCGAAACCGATCCTCGGTTGCCGGAGGAATCAGGCTTCACCTGCAGCTCGGCCTCCATGCGCCTCGTCTCCGCCACGTCGCTTCTCGGCTGAACCTGCGCCCTGGCCCGCGGTGACGCCTCGGCCGGGCGTGCGGGCTCCGCGGCAGCCGCGGGGCCTTCCGCCGACTTCGCAAGATCGCGCAAGGCGTCATTGCTCTGGGGGACAGGAGCCGGTGCGGTCGCGGGCGCCGGCGGATCAGGCGTGAACGCGCGCGGCGGGCTCACGGGCTTCGGCGCCGGCTTCGGGCGTTCGACGCCGACCGCCGCGCCGCGCTGGTCGGCGCCGCGCTGCGCGCTCGAGGCCCGCTCCTCCTGCGGTTGCGCTTCCTTCTGCACCGGTGCCGGCGGCGGCGCCTGCGCCAGGAACTCGTCGTCGGGCTTCTGGCGCTCGACCTGAACCGTCACGGCCACCGCGAGCATGATGACCGCGGCGGCGGCCACCGGGAAGTACCAGCGCCCACGCCCCGTCGGCGCGACGAGCGGCGCCGGACGCGAATCGACGGCACGGCGCGAGGCGGCGAGGATCGCCTCGTCGAGGGCGCGCGGCGGCTCCTCCGCGCCAAGCTCGCGGTAGTGGGCCGAAACCTTCGGGTCGCGCTCGTCAGCCATCGTCGACCGCCGATTTCAGCTTGGCCATCGCGTAGCGCAGGCGGCTCTTCGCCGCCTCTTCGCCGGTCCCGGTCGCCGCGGCGATCTCAGCGATCGAAAGCCCGCCCTCCTGGTGCAGCAGGAACGCCTGGCGCTGCAGCGGCGGCAACGCTTCCAGCGCCGCGGCAAAGCGCGACAGCGCCTGGCGCGCCTCCGCGGAGCGCGCGGGGTCGTCGGGCGCCGGCGCGTGCACGTCCTCGTCGAGCTCCACCAGGGTGAGCCCCTTGCGGCGCCAATGGTCGGTGAGAAGGTTGTGTGCGATGGTGTAGAGCCAGGTCGTAAAGCGGGCTTGCGGCGTGTAGCGGCTGCGCGCCTCGATGACGCGCACCCAGACCTCCTGGAACAGCTCCTCCGCCGCGCCGCGCGCCTTCACGCTGCGCAGCACGAAGCGGTAGAGCCGCCCGCGGTGCCTCGTATAGAGCGTCTCGAAGGCCCCGGCGTTCCCGTCCCGATAGGCGAGCATGAGTTGTTCGTCCGGGGCCTCCACTAAGCATGAGTCTACGCTCCCGGGTCCGGCACGAAGCCCGGGAACGGTCGCGGGTAGGGCAGCGGCGCGACCGGGATGGGCTCGCGGATGATGCCGCGGGCGACCAGGTTGGCGCGGCTGTCGTAGTAGAGCGCGATGACCTCCGACGGCGCGCTGCTGGCGCGCTCGAAGTTCACGTACCGGGCATGCGACGTCTCGCGCCGGCCATGGCCGGTGCCGAGCTGGGACTCGGCCGGCTTGGCGGCATCCTGGCGCGAACGGGCCCCTGAAGAGGATTCCTTTTCAGAAGATGAGGAGTAAGGCCCGGGGAATGGAGAACCGATCGGCGCCGGCGGCGGCGTGTACTTCTTCCTGAAGAGAGCGACCCCGATCACCCCGACGTCGTCCGGACGGCCAGTACGTGCCGCGTAGGAGTCGGCCAGCGGCGTGAAGTAGAAGGCCGCGGTTTCCGACAGGTTCTTGCGCCAGCCCTGCACCTCCATGCCGCCGCGCGGCGCGAGCACGTAGCCACTCTGCTGCGGCGAGGCGCTCTGCCCGCTGATGACGTTGACGCCGTCGACCGAGACGATCGCCAGCACGTCGTCGCCGGCGCGGTTGCGCAGGCTGAGCTGGTACTCGTTGCCCGGCTTGCCGACGACGTATGCACGCCCCTGGTGCCGGTAGACCTGCAGGCGCCTGCCTTCGGTGCGGTCGTAGACCGTCACATCGGCGAGGCTGCCCACCGCGCCGGCTGGCGCGGCTATTGCTAGAGACAACGCGACTATGGCTCCCTTCAATGCTTTCATGGTTGCTTCTCCTTTCTGCCTGGATGAAACGCAAGCGCAGGGCAAAAGGGTTAAAGCAAACCAATAATGTTCACGCCACTCGCGTAGAATCCGCGGCTTTTCGCAAAGGCCAGCAAAGCATGTCCGAGAAGCGCTACTCCTGCTCCAAATGTCCAGGCTACTGCTGCAGCTATCCCGAGATCGAGGTCACGCCGCGCGACATCGAGCGCCTGGCGAAGCACTTGGGCATCGGCTACAAGGAAGTCGAGGAGCGCTACACGAAGCACGACGCGAAAGAAAAGGTGCAGCTGCTGCGCCACCGCAAAGACAAGGTGTTCGAGTCGACTTGCATGATGTTCGACCAGGAGAAGCGCCGCTGCACCGTGTACGAGGCGCGGCCCGCCGTCTGCCGCGGCTACCCGGACAGCAACCGCTGCGGCTACTACGAGTTCCTGAAGTTCGAGCGCACGCTGCAGGACGACAAGAAGTTCATCGCCCTGACTTGAGCGCCTTCTCCCTGACCGCCGAGAGCGTGGTCGAAGGCGTGATCGCATCAGGATCGATGCGCAGCTCGATCAGCGCCGGCTTGCCCGAGGCCGCGGCGCGCTCGTAGGCCGGCGCGAAGTCCTCGGTCTTCTCCACCGTCTCGCCGTGCCCGCCGAAGGCGCGCGCGTACGCGGCGAAATCCGGATTCTTCAGCTCGGTTCCCGACACCCGGCCCGGATACTCGCGCTCCTGGTGCATGCGGATCGTGCCGTACATGCCGTTGTTCACCACCAGGGCGACGAACGCGGCGCCGTACTGGACCGCGGTCGCGATTTCCTGCCCGTTCATCAGGAAGTCGCCGTCGCCGCAGAGGCCCAGGACAGTCCGCGTCGGCGCCGCCAGCTTGGCGGCCACCGCAGCCGGGTATCCATATCCCATCGACCCGTTGGTCGAGCCGAGCTGGGTGCGGAACCCCTTGTAGCGGAAGTGCCGGTGCAGCCAGCCGGCGAAGTTGCCGGCGCCGCCGGCGATGATCGTATCCTCCGGCAGCTTGTCCGAGAGCCAGCGGATCACCTGGCCGTATTGCAGCCTGCCCGGCATCGGCTGCGGCTCGCTCCACGCCAGATACTCTTTTCTTGCCGTTTCAGTCCTTTCCTTCCATGAAGGATTTCTGAAAGAAAGAGAAGAGACGGCATCGACGAACTGCGGATAGCCGGAATTGATCGCCAGCGCCGGGCGATAGACCCGGCCGAGCTCCTCGGCGCCGGCGTGCACGTGGATCAGCGTCTGGCTCGGCACCGGCGCCTCGAGCAGGCTGTAGGCGCTGGTGGTCATCTCGCCCAGGCGCGGCCCGATGGCGAGAACCACGTCGGCTTCCTTCACGCGTTGCGCGAGCTTCGGGTTGATGCCGATGCCGACATCGCCGGCGTAGCTCGCGCTGCGGTTGTCGAGGAGATCCTGGCAGCGGAAGGAAGTCCCGACCGGCAGCCCCGCGCCTTCCGCCCATTTCTGCAGCTTGTGCGTCGTTTCGCGGTTCCAGCCGCCGCCTCCCACGAGAATGAACGGGCGCTCGGCTTTTTCCAGCAGGTTCTTCACCTCTTGTATTTCCGACGGTGAAGCGGAAGGGCGAACCACGTGATGCCTGGGCACATCGGCCACAGCCGCCTGCGAAAACAGCGTGTCCTCCGGCAGCGCGAGCACCACCGGGCCGGGCCGGCCCGACATCGCGGTGTGGAAGGCGCGGCTGATGTACTCCGGGATGCGCTCGACGCGGTCGATCTGCGCCACCCACTTCGCCATCTGGCCGTACATGCGCCGGTAGTCGATCTCCTGGAACGCCTCGCGCTCGGCGAACTCGTTGGGCACCTGGCCGATGAACACCACCATCGGCGTCGAGTCCTGGAAGCCGGTGTGCACGCCGATCGCGCCGTTGGTCGCGCCCGGGCCGCGCGTCACCATCAGCACGCCGGGCTCGCCGGTGAGCTTGCCGTAGGCCTCCGCCATGTAGGAGGCGCCGCCTTCCTGGCGGCAGATGACGAACTTCAGCTTGTCGCGCACATCGTGCAGGCCGTCGAGCACCGGCAGGTAGCTCTCGCCCGGCACGCCGAACGCCATCTTCACGCCCTGCGCCACCAGCGCGTCGGTGAGGATCTTGCCGCCGTGGCGCGTCTTCAGATCGGATTTCATGCGGTCACTTTCTCGAACGCGCGGAACAGCGCCGCGCAGCACTCCGCCACGGCCTCGTTGGCCGCATCCAGCACGCCGCCCATCACGATGAAGCCGTGGATCATGTCCGGATAGTCGCGGTACTCGACCTGCACGCCCTCGCGCTTCAGCCGCTCGGCGTACTGGCGCCCCTCGTCCTGCAGCGGATCGAACCCCGCGGTCAGCACGTACGCCGGCGGCAGGCCGGCGAGGCTTTTCGCGAGCAGCGGCGAGGCGCGCCAGTCGAGGTGGTCCTCGCGGCGAGGCAGGTAGTGCGCGCGGAACATCTCCATCCCGGCGCGCGTGAGGAGGTATCCCTCGCCGTTGCGCTTGATCGATTCGGTCGCCATCCGC
>Ga0137436_1000470_pt1 | contig 11801 bp, 12 predicted proteins | sample EasRivERMGT119_2_FD_102328 | JGI IMG/M metagenome (GOLD analysis project Ga0137436, IMG submission 102328) | Soil microbial communities from meander-bound floodplain in the East River, Colorado, USA - East River MetaG ERMGT119_2 | ecosystem: Environmental > Terrestrial > Soil > Floodplain ...
ACTTTTGGCGTAGTGCACCTGGACCAAGAAGACGGGCGCCGGGGCAATTTGCTTCTTGGCGACGATCCGAATGATTATTCCGAGTTTTTTCCGGACCACGATTTGGTGGAGATTTTCGACCCAGCGACGGCCCCACAAGCGGACCTAGGCGGGAGTCACGTTTAATGACAAAACCGCGGCCGCTAAAATCGCGACCGTGGACACGGGCTGAACATGAGGAAAACGCCCGCCGATGCCAGCGCAGGAATGACAACGAAATCTGGGATCGGCTAGCCAAGAAGCTTGGCGTACGCGGCCGCGACTTCGCGGCCGCGTTCGGCCGGCTTATTCTCGATCAGCTCATCGCCACGCTCCGCGCGCACAAACCATCCTCCTACAACCCAGTCAACCCCCCCGCGGACGTCGATGCGCTCCGCGGGCTTTTTGCTGATCTCATCTCTGACGACGTCGCGGAGATGTTCCAAATCCTTTCAGGAAATGAACCCGATGATCAATCCAGAGACACGGAAGAAACTTCAGGAAGTGGCAGCGAGGACACCCCGTTCGAACAACGGGAGTTTTACGACGACCAAGCCGAAGAAACCGAAGCCTGAGGCGCCCGCCGAGGGCGAACCGGCCCCAAAGAAACCGAACGCCATCGAAGTCTATTACGACGCGGGCAACAAAAGCTTTTGGGCGGTGAATGGCGTTGGCGAATGGCAAGAGTTGACCAAGGAGAATCTCGGCCTCATCCTCCGGGCGAATTGGTACAGCACTTACGAGAAACTGACTAATTCCCTCACCATCCTCGAAAGCAAGCTGCTCGACATCATACAGAATCACAGCGTTCACTTCGCCGGACGAATCGCTGGCCGTTATCCGGGCTTGTCCGAAATCTGCGGCGATAAATGCCTCATCACCCGCGGCCCCAAAGTGCCCGAACCGAAGCGCGGCAAGTTCGACCTTATCAAAAAGCTCATCCGCGAATTGCTCGGCGACGAAGGTAAGTATTTTTACGCATGGATGAAGGCCGCGTACAATGCCCTGCGCGCTGGCCCTCCCTTCCCGCCGGGGCAGCTGCTCGCCGTGGCCGGTCCGGTCGGCTCTGGCAAATCGTTGCTCCAAATGCTCGTTACCGAAATGCTGGGGGGCCGCATGGCGAAATGTTACCGGTACCTGTCCGGGCAAACGCCATTCAACGGCGACATGATCGGTTGTGAACATCTCTGCATTGAGGATGAGGTTGCAAAGAGCGACATCAAAACCCGCCGCTACTTCGGCTCAAGCCTAAAAAGCTTGCTCGTCAACAAACAACAGAGCGCGCACCCGAAAGGCAGGGCCGCGTTCACGACCGAACCGTTTTGGCGTGTGACGATGACCTTGAACGACGAACCCGAAGCGCTCATGATCCTCCCGCCGCTCGATACCGATCTCGCCGATAAGGTCACATTGCTCCAAGCGTCCGCGGCAACCATGCCCTACCCGTCCGATGCAATCCCCACGATCGGAGCGTACTGGTCAGCGCTCAAGGCGGAGATTCCGGCCTATCTTCATGCTCTGGGACGCTGGGAAATCCCCGCGGAGCTGCAAGACATCCGCTATGGAGTGAAGGCCTTCCAAAATGCGGACCTACTTCGCCGCTTGACGAGTCTTTCGCCGGAATCGAAGCTATGGACGCTCATCCTGCAATCAGGCTTGCTCGACAATTCCATAAACGGTTGGTCCGGATCGAGCGTCGATCTTGAAAAAGAGCTCCAGGAACGCGACAAGACGGGCCAGATAAAGGACCTTCTCTATTATCCGACCGCGGCCGGCGTCTACTTGTCGCGTTTGGCTCGATCGATGACGGGGAACGTGGAGCGCGAAGACAACGGGCACAAACAATCGATCTATCACCTTGCCCGGGATAAGGATTGAAACCTACATATATCTCTTTTTTCCCGTATAGAAAAGAAAAGACCCCTCCCCTCATCCCATTACCTAGAACTAGGGAAAGGGATGAGGGGAGGGGTCTGAGCATTTCTTACCGGACCGGCTAGGGCCGGTCTCGCGGCGGGCGGCGCCCAACATCCCACCACGCGATAATTGCGCACAGCACAATGCCGACGACAACCACGGTGCACGGAACGGCATCCTTAGCGAACAGGGGCACGACTCACCCTCCCAGATGCGGATTCGATGGCAGTTGCTTTTCTTTTTCGGAACTTACGCCCTGGGCAAAGCCTTCGGCTTGCTTTGCGGCGGCGAGATGGTTGACTATGCCGTTTGTGTGCGTCTCGAGGGTTTCGACTTTCTCCGCGATGTGCTGCGACTTCATCCAATTCGCAATGACGCTGAGGAGCGTCGCAAGACTCAACAGAATTTGCGGGGTGTTGTTCAACAAGTTCGTCCAAAAATCCATTTGCAACCTCGCGATCTCATGGGAAAAGGGACACGATCTCCCGAAACAAACCGGCCGCGGAATTACCTAGTTGGGCAATCCCGCGGCAAAGCGAACCGTTACTCTTCCGCGGCGTCTTCCGCGGCCGCTTTCCCTTTGGTGCCCTTGGCGGCGGCTTGGGGCGCTTTCACGGGGTGGGCATTCTTTTCCAAGACGGCCGTATTGATGGAGAGAAACGTTTCCGCCAATCCATCGGGATTGCGGCCGTAGACGGACTCCAGATTGACGGTTTGCGGGTCGCCCGTCGGCGCGACGTCCGTTATCGTCGCGATCAACGTGACCTGGTCGCCCTTCTTAAGCGTCGTACCTTTTCGATCCTTCATGTGCTGAACTCCTTCGGAAGAGATTGCCACTTGCAGACAAGCGACACCGCGGGCGCCCATCGCTGAACATTCCCGCGGACGCGAAACGCCATCGGCCGGCAAGCGGCGGACAATCGGCCGTTAGCGTGGTTTACCTAACACTCAAGGGCGCCCGAATCCTCACCGTACTGCCGCTTGGGAGAACGAGACGTTGAAGGCTCGCAAGACCCCAGGCGGCTTCCATGGCCGGGCAGCTGCCCTTGTGTTACAATCCTAATAAGTTTGGTAAGGTATTGGAAGCTCGGTTGTGTTTCCGTCGTTCGGAAGCAACGCCAAGCCGGCAGAAACCGAAAGGAGTTTCCGCGATGCAAATTTCCCGTTTGCTGTTCGAGCGGATGGTTACGCTTTTTGGCAACCCTTCGAATGTGTTGCTGCCAACCGTCGCGCTTTCGAACATCCGAATCCAGCCCGTGAACGTCCCCTTTACCCCTAGCCTCGATCGAGTGTTGGCCGATGTGCCCGTGCAAGCGTCCGATGTCAACACGCCGATCGAAGCCTACCCCGATCGAGGGCCAACGTTCTACACGGACGTACTGTCCGGAGAGCGGGTCGTGGAGTTCGAGCCCCTCAACACGCCCGGCGCCTTCGTGAAGGCGTCAAACAACCCAACTTTCACCATTTTCGGGACGCGGCTTGTCAGTTTCGATGGCCTCACCCTACTCGCAACGCAAATCTTGCCGGTCCCGGTGCCATTGGTGAAGACGACCGACGGCGCGCGTAGTCCGCGGATCGAATTCCGATTTCCGCCCGACATGGTGCGTTAGAACTGGCCGACGGGCGCTCCCATCAAAACAACGTTTCGTTTCCAATCCGTTCCCATCATTTCCCGAAAGGAAATCAACCTATGAAACCAACTCGTTTACTCGCCAACACGCTATCGACGCTTCTTGCGGCCGATACTGCGAACTTGGCGAACGCGGTCGCCATGAAAGTAGGCCTGATTACGGCGCCGTTCACGCCATCGATCGACAGAGTAATGGCCGACCTCACAATTTCGGCACTGACGGGCCTTGTGCCCTTGGGATTGGTAGCCGGCGCACAACTCGAATCCGTTGACCAAGCGAGCGGCGAGTTGATCGTTGAAATCAAGGCGCCCGCCGGCGGCATCCGTTGGGAGACGGGCGGCGGCACGACTTACCCCGTCACAGTCTACGGGTTTGCTCTGGGCAACGGGGCGATGACAACCCTCTACGGCACTCACTCGCTCACTACGCCCGTCACTCTGACGGGCGACAACCAGGCGATCACGGCACCGGTTCTTGAGTTCCGCATCGACCCGACGCAGGTGAAGTAGATCACCCGCGGCGGCGTACGGCCGGCGATCGGCCCCCCGTCAAAATGCCGGAAATCCCGTGGATTTCCGCGAAATTCTCGTACCATCCGCAATAAGGAGTTACCAAATGCCTGCAACCAAAGTCACCTTGCTTTTTAACGCGGTTACGAAAAATCCGGCCGCTCAAGCCGAGCGCACGGCGGGCTTTTCCGAGTCGTATTACAGCGACCTCGCCATCGATAGCGCGCAACTACAGTCCAATTGGACTGACCTTTGCGCCGCACGTGCGGGCTTGCTCGCGACCAACGTTTCGATAATCGGCAGTCGGTACCAAGTCGTCGATCCGACGGGAGGTAGTCGTCAGTTCGACAACAATTATCCCCCCGGGTTGACCCTTCCGAACGACCTTCCCGGCGTTGCCTTGCAATGGACGGTCCGTTCGGCCGGCACGCCAAACCAGCGAAGCTTGATTCTTCGCGGCGTTCCGGACGCTTGCGTTGCGACGGGCGAATACACTCCCGCGGCCGGCATGGGCGGCGCCTTGACGGCGTTCTTCGCCCAGCTTACGGCGAAGTGGCGCTTCCGGGCGATCGACCGGACCGTTCTCCCCCTGCGCATCATCGATATCGTGGCGGGATTGATGACGACGGCGGAAGCGCACGGTTTGGCCGCGGGCAACATCGTCAACATCATGAGCACGTTTACGGGCACTGACCCCGGACGGCCGCATACTTACAAGGCGTTCGTCCGGGCGGTACCCTCTCCGACGACAGCCACGATTTTCCCCCTCGAACATATCGATTTACCGACGTCCACGGGGGGAAAAGTGCGGAAAGTGCTCATTCACTACCCGCTCTTTTCAATCACCGTCGGCGAAGTGCAAACGCCTACGGCAATGCACCGAAAGGCCGGCGCCCCTTTCAAAAAGTTTCGTGGTCGCCGGACGGTACGGCACTAAAAGGAGCCTGCTCTTTCTGCGGTTATGCCGCGGAATGGGTTCGCGCGTGCTTCCGATCGAAGTGGCGAATCTTCCGCGACTCCGACCGCTTGCAAGAAGGCTTCTATTGGTTCTGTCCGCCAACTACGCCTTTTTACCCAGGCGTACACAATCTCAGCTCCCGAGATTGGACATCCGACGAACGCGATCCCCCTCCGTCGTTGGGGGAATACGAAGGGGAGCGGAGTTGGTATCGGGGCGAGCCCCCGGCCAGACGTCCGCTTCCCGTCCTTGTGGGCGACCCCACTTGCATTTCTCACGGGGAATCCCCCGGAACGCCGGCAACTCTCAACGTTTCCGCCGAATGCAGCAAAGTTCTCCCCGATGCTTGCTACGGCATTGAGGAAGAGATTTTCTCGAAAACGAACGTCTGGGACTGCGTTTTCGCACACCTCACCGCGCGCGTCATTGACGCAGCGTACACCGACTTGGCGGACGCGGCGGCGATCGTCGCGGCGTACATGCCCCCCGGAACGGTCGTAAGCACTTTTGAGCAACCGGATGCACTGATTCCGGCCGGCGTCATTGCGACGATAAGCGACACGGTCGTCCTTTGGCTGAATGGGACGACGAACTACCAACAGCTTGCCGGTCAAGGTCTGTATTTCGGACTGGGGCCGGTCGATCAAGGCGCCTACTCTGCAAGCGTGCTCGACGAAAACGCGGCCATGGCGATCCTCGACATACTCAACGCGCGCGGCCTGGGCGGCGCCGAGCGGATTGTGCTCGCTGGTCATAGCTACGGCGGAGCTGTCTGCATGGTGATGGCGGCAAGGATGATCACCGCGAACCCGAATCGTAACGTCGAAATCCTGACACTTGGGGCGCCGGCGCCGGGCGACGATCGCTTGCAACATCTGATCGAGCTGTTGGCCCAACGACACTACGCCACCGAACGCGACCCGATTCCCTACCTGCCCCCTGGCAGCTTCGCTTTTCCGTGGTTGCTGCCGATCGTCGGCTTGCTGCTCATCTCGCAATGGGCCAAGTTCGCGCGCACGCCGAAGATACGGCAAATCACTCAAGACGGGCGATTCATCGACGCGCGCACGTCAGACTTGCCGGATGATTTCCTCAACGTCAGTGCGCTCGCGATCGCGGCCGGCTTCGACCTCCCTAACTTCAAGGATCATCGGACCGATTGGTACGCCTATTACTTGTGCCTCGCGTGCAAGTGCGTCCCGCGGCCCTGCCCCCCACCGGGCGGTGAATTGATCGGATTCGATTTCATCCTTGAGGGCTTGCGTTGGACCGATGGCGTTGTCGAACATGTGGAAAACTTCGCCGCAAATCTGTTGTACCGGGCCGATTTAGACGTCTGGGTCAATAGTCTTGACGTGGGCGTTAACCAAGTACAGATAACGCCGCTTCGCGACGGCTTTGGCAATTTCGAATCGTTCATCGTCCAGTTCGATAGTCGTTTTTTCGAGTTTAGCCCCTCTTTCAGATGGGAATTTCCGAGTGAGGAAATGCTCGTCGGCATCGATACAACAAGCAATCCCGAAGAATACATCGTGTATGCGGGTCAACACCTAGTCGGCATGGGCCGCTTGGTGATACCCGCGAATTTCGCCTTTCCGCCCGTCGACGGCGACGGTCCCGAGGGGGATTGGGACCCGATCATTGACGGCGACGGGCCTTGAACCACAACTGCAAGAGGGTTTACTTATGGATACTGTTTTTGGCAGACTCCGATTCAAGCGGCGTACCGCCGCTCTTATGCCAGCGCTCGACATCGGCGAACCCGGATTCCTGGTCGACACGAATCAAGCGGTCATCGGCACGGCGGGCGGCAATGTCCCGATCGGCAACACTTTCACCTTGCCGGCTCGTCTCGACGACATCAACGAGTTGTCGCTCAGCGGGCAGGCATTGCTGGGATTCGATCTCACCGGCGACGCCTTGACGTTTCCGGTGAGCAACCCCGCGGTCGACTTGCTGGACGAAAGCAGCTTCTCCAACATGGTGAACAAACTTGGCGGCGCGCCGTCAAGCGGCGCCGGCGGCTTGCTCCGTGAAACCTCCCCGCGGATACAGACAGACATTGCCCCCGCGGTCAACGGCCTGGCCGATCTCGGCGCCCCGCTCCTGCGCTTCAAGCGGCTCTACCTCGACACGGGCGCCGTCATTAACTGGTCGAATGGCGGCATGACCGCGACGTACAGTACGGGCCTTTTGACGTTCTCCGGTTCCGTCACGGTCGCCGGCACGGTGACATCCCTCAATGCGAACCTCACCAACGTGACGATCGCAACCAAGCTCGAACCCCTCATCAGCGGCGCCATACCGATCGGCAGCGCGGCGTTTCCGTTCTCCGGCCTCTACCTCGCATCTGCTGGGTTTCTGAACATTGGCAACGGCAACTGGGTTGCCACGCATTCAACCGGCGTCGTCACGATCGGCACCGGCGACTTGCGCATTACAACACCCGGTGTTAACGCAGCAAGTGTGCCGACGCTGGAAAGTACGTCCACGTTCAAGAACAAAAGGATCACGAAACGCACGGCGACCGCGGCCAGCTCCGCGACACCGACGATCAACACGGACACCACGGACCACTACCTATTGACCGCGTTGGCCGTGGCGGTGACTTCCTTCACGACAAACCTTACCGGCAGCCCGGTTGAAGGCGATACGCTCCGCGTTTCGATCACTGACAACGGCACCTCGCGAGCGATTAATTGGGGCGCCAAGTTCGAAGCGAGCGGCATCCCTCTCCCCGCGTCGACAACGCCGAGCGTCAGATTGGATTGTGACTTCGTGTGGAACGGCGTCACAAGCAAATGGCGGGTCATCGATTCGACGGTCCCCCGACTCTTTTCCGACGCGGGCACGCTCGCGGCCGGCAAGTTGCTGGCGCCTGACGCGTCGATCGGGCATGTTCGCCTCGCCGGCTACTATTCCGCCGGCGACGGCGGCGGCGCCCTCTACAAACGCGTCGGCTCGATGCCGGGCCACTTAGGGAGATTTCAGACTGCAGACGGGGCATGGTGGGAACTCGCCGAAAAGGTCCCCAATATCCGCATGTTCGGAGCGTATGGCGACGGCACCGTACACCAGGTACAAGAGTGGATCACGGCCGGCATCTTCGCGAACCTCGCCGCGGTGCAAGCGGTTTACACCTGGGTCGGCGCCACGACCGATTCTCTGGATGGCGTCGCACTCAAGGCCGCGGTTTCGATGCTATTGGGCACCGGCTTCGACGGCGGTGACTTGTACGTCGCGGCCGGCACGTACAAGCTCAATGTCCAAGTAGTAATACCGAAAGCAAGCGGCAAGCTCATCAAGCTCCGCGGGGCAGGCCGTGCGACGATCTTCGACATCCAGGCAATGACGGGCACGGCGGGCATTTATTCAGGGAGCGCGTCGGCCGCGGAATACGGCTCTTGCGACTTCTTCGACTTGACTTTCCGCGGCATCACCCAAGCAAGCGGCCGGGCGATCTCGCTCGAAAACGCGAACGGCGCGCGGTTCGAACGGTGTTATTTCTTGCTGCATTTTCTGGCCGTCGCGATGCACGATTGCTTTAGCGTGCATTTCATGGGGTGCGTGTGGATCAACATCGGCTCGCATGGCATCATCAGCGACACCGCGGCCCACAATCTCACCGTGACCGATGGTTGTGCGATGTTCGATGTGGGCGTCAATCAAACGGGGCGTTGCATCGCGTTGGCGGTTGCCTCAGACAATGTCTCTATCCACGACTGCGATTTTGAGAGTTGCCGCCAAGTGCTGCAAATGAACGGGGGGTCTGCATTGACCGTGGTAGGTAACTATATCGAGTTTTGCACCGTCGCGTTTTTCGATTTCTACGGGGACCTTTACGGAGCGTCGATTTGTCAGAACTGGCTGTCACTGGGAGCGGCAACCGATCTCACTCATCTGATCGATTCGGAGTTCCGCCGGAATTCCCTTTTCAACCAGGTCGTCACTTGGAACGCGAATTCGATTCGCTGCGAGGCCGTCAACAACCGTCTCACCGGGACGTCGACGATGGGGTCTCCTGGCTTCGGCTCGCAGTCCAACAACCCGGCGATCTCCGCGACGTCCGGCGCCTTCACGACGGCATCCGCGACGCTCTATTGGTGGACGTTCGGACGCATTACCTATTGGTCGCTGAAAATCACCATCACGAACGCGGGCACCGCGGCGGGCGGAATAAATGTCCCCCTCCCCTTCAACCCCAGCGTCGATTCCGCGGGCTATGGCAGGGAAACGCAAGCGACCGGCTCGGCGCTTTCGATTCAAGGGCTGACCGGGGCCGCAAGCTTGGTCATCTTCCGGTTTGACAATGCGACGATCATTGCTTCCGGGCGGACGATCGTCGCCAACGGCTTCTGTATTGTTGGGTGACTAGGCACCCGCCTCGAGGCATCCGGACGCGTCCTGAGCGATCCTAGGCGGTCATTTTTTGGACCTACTAGGGTAATTTGAGGTGATGAGAAAAGCCCACCGCTCCGTTTGGATTGCCCATTGAGAGTGAGCCGGAGCGGTGGAGGGCTCGCCGCGGTTAAGAGAGGCCATGTCGCCGGGGCGGCAGAGGGGATTTGTTAGCTCGCTGCGCTAAGCATTTTTTTCAAGCGAGCAATCTCGGCGCTCTGATCTCGCAAATGCTCGCACTCGCGGTAACGCCTTGCTGCGGCGTCAGTTGTGGCAAACTCCAGCCGTTTTTCGTCGCCAACGGCCTCGTACCATGTCTTATTTTGATCTCGACCACTGTATGATCGGATCTCATACATTTTGACGTTCGGCCATTCGCCGCATGTCGAAACATGGACGATTGCGCCGTTGCCAGTGTCACTAGATTTTTGAGTTTTCCAATTCATTTTGCTATCCCCTGGCCCGTCTCACGGGGCCGCTCCCACGGTCGGCGTGGGGCCGGTCCGATCATTGACCGGACCCCACAAACGTAACGCGCGGGGCGCCGTGTGTCAAGCTTATTGTTGCCAGATTGCATCATTCGACGAATTACGCCGGCGAATCCGCGCGATCGCGCGACCAAGGCGCGGAGAGATAGGCCCGTCTCACGGGGCCTCTGCTCGCGGATGTTACCGCCTCCGGCCTGCGAGCGAGGGCATTATCCGTTGCCCATGTGCAGCCACTCGGCGTATGAGACTTGCACCATTTGCCCTCTTGAGTCCTCGACAAAATATTGCGGCTCGGGCATCTCTAGCCGTTTCGTCGTCTTTTTTTTGCAGCGCGTACAGACCCAACCATCGACCTGATAGGTTGTCCCGCCGCACACGTCGCATTTTTGGTTCATTTTTTGGTCCCCCCTGGCCCGTCTCACGGGGCCGCTCCCACGGTCAGCGTGGGGCCGGTCCGATCATTGACCGGACCCCACAAACGTAACGCGCGAGGCGCCGTGTGTCAAGCTTATTGCTGAGCATGGCCGGCGCGCAAGGAACCGGGATAGGTAAAGGCGATACCCGTAGACGGTGCTCGGCGCGCGGTTTTTCGCGGCCCAAAACAAGAAACGGTCGATCGACGCGGACAGACGTAAAGTGCCGGGCCTAGGTAAAAGATAACCGTGGCCGGTCCCGCCAGCGTCATGTTTTCCCTAATACTTCTTTTCGAGACATTTCCGCAAACGAGTCATTTCCGCGGCCGGCAAATATTACCGATGTGCGAACGTTACGGTTGACGGGCCCGACGTCGTAACGTAACATCGTCGGCACGTGACCCTCGCAAACCTTTCCCCCCATCACCACGGGGCGGGTTGTAGCTCTCCTCACCAGGGGGCGAAGGGACGTCAAGAAAGGACACGGCAAGAAAGCCGGCGATCGTCGTCGGAACCGTGGCCACGTCGCGAATGGTTGCGTGTACGAGCATTTCTCATGGCGATTCTTCGCTGCGGCAAAGTCACTACGCCGCACAAGTCCTCCGCGTCAATCCTTCTCACCCGACTCGACGGCAACCCGCTACGAATCCCGATCAAGGACATCATTTATTGGCAAGAGGCCCAAATGTCGAACAGCCTCGGGAAGATTGTTTGTATCCATTACGACCTATACGCAACGGCCGTTAAGGAGACTTTCGAGGCGATCAACGAGGAGATCAACGGGAAGGCGGTGCAACCATGAGCCGCGACGACCACTATGAAAACCAACTTCTGGCGCCGCAATGGGCGAAGAAATGTAGCCATTGCGGCAAATGGATGCACTCTTGCCGCGGCCAGCGCTACGGCTCGAACGCGTGCCGTCAAGCCGCGTACCGCGAACGGCTCGCACGTTACGCGGCCGGGCAGGATCTGCCCCGCGATCGCCCGCCGTCGCGTAACGCCGTTGCCCCGCTTTTCGTCACACGTCGCGCCAGAGTGAAAGGCGGTGCGGCATGAAGTACTCCGACGTCAAACCCATTCCGAACGCGGGCTATTTCACGGCCTTCGTTTTCGACCACGGTATCAACATGCTCGTCCGGTCCGCGGATTGGTATAAGTTGCCGGCGATCCAGCGCTACCTCTACAACATGGCGGCAAAGGAAATCCGCATGGAAGATGCCAAGACAGAATCCCGCAGCTACACCTTCGAACGGTTCGATCAACTCCGCGACTTGATAGACCGCTCCGCAACGGACGAATGGAGTATGGCGTTTGAAGCGTTTCGACAATGGGACGTCCCCGAACTGACTTTTGGCGTAGTGCACCTGGACCAAGAAGACGGGCGCCGGGGCAATTTGCTTCTTGGCGACGATCCGAATGATTATTCCGAGTTTTTTCCGGACCACGATTTGGTGGAGATTTTCGACCCA
>Ga0137436_1000471_pt1 | contig 11759 bp, 6 predicted proteins | sample EasRivERMGT119_2_FD_102328 | JGI IMG/M metagenome (GOLD analysis project Ga0137436, IMG submission 102328) | Soil microbial communities from meander-bound floodplain in the East River, Colorado, USA - East River MetaG ERMGT119_2 | ecosystem: Environmental > Terrestrial > Soil > Floodplain ...
CACCGTCACTGCTTGCTCTCCCGTCCAGTTGAGGAACTGCAGCGAGGGATACCGGAATCGTTCGATAAACGCGACCAGCGACTGATTCGAAATGTGGATTGCGGTCTTGTCGATGCGCGACGGCAGCACGTCGACGAAGAAGCTGCGGAAGGCCTGCGGCGGCACGATCGCCATGACAACGAAGGCGATTGCGATCGCCGCGACGATCGACCGCCCCAACGCCCGCCACGTCCGGCGATCCCACAATCCGATCGCCGCCAGCATGATCGGATACACCTTCAACCACGTGCCGATGGCCAACACCAGCGCGGCCTCGAGCGTTGCCGTCGGCGCCAGGCTGACGAATGCGACCGCGCACGCCAGGACGAACGCATTGACCTGGCCGAAGATCGCGTTCATGTAGGTCGGCCCGAGCGCGAAGGCGATCAGCAGGAGCGCGATCGTGGTGCGCCGGTCGGCGTCGAAGCCGTGGCGTTTGAGACAGCCAATCCATTGCTGCAGCGCGACGAACAACACCAGGTACGACGCGATGGTGAACGCGAGCAGCGCCGTGCCGAGCGGCCAGCCGGACAACCACATGAACGGCAGGATCGCAGGCGGCGGATAGGCAAAGCCGGCGATGACGTCATCGCCCGGCAGATACAGGCGCCCGCGCTGCTCCGAAAAGCGGACGGCCGCGTCGTAGTAGTAGTGGAAGTCGGTCTGGAGGGCCAGCGGGTTGGCGATGAGCGGCCGCAGCACCGATCCGATCAAGGTCGTCAGCTCGTAGATCAGCAGCGCGACCGACACCGCGGCGAGAATCCAGAGCAACGCCGGCCCGACCCGCCTGCTCATCATCTACAGCACCTGGCGCCAGCGCGCGAACTGGGCGAAGAACAACAGCAGGAACGGCAGCCAGGCCACGCACACGGTCACGAAGACCTGACGGCTGCGCAGGAGCATCGCCAGCGCGATGAACACGGGAAAGAGGACGGCGGTGAATCGGCCAATGCCGTCGAAGCCATTCGCCAACGACATCGCGACCGAGATCAGGACCCACGCCGTCAATCCGGCGCCGAGCGTGCGCGCCGCCGACACGGTGAGCGCGATCGTCACGGGCAGGAGCAATAGATACGACGCGCCAAGCAGCGCGCGCGTCGGCGCGAATTCCCTGATGCAGTCGGCAACCCCGCTGCACGCGAAGATCGGCGGTTCGAAAAAGTAGGCAAAGTCGCGCGCCCAGCCGGCGATCCCGACGGCGCGATTCCATCCAAGCTGGCGCGCATGAAGAAACGCGATTGGGTCGTCGTAGCGCCAATAGAAGTAACCGCCCATGACGATTGGACCGATCGCGAGGATCGCGATGAGCACAGCCGCTCTCTTGATCCATGGCGACCAGCCTGTCCCGCCGACCTGTCCGCCGTAGCCTTGGCGGAGGTGGAAGCCTCTTGGCGAAGGCGGATGCTGCCTCAGATACTCGAGGCCCAGCGCCGGAAACAGCGCCAGGCCGGGAATGCGCGTCATCGACGCCATGGCCGCCAGCGCGCACGCGAGCGGCCAGCGGCGCTCGTAAGCGAACGTCAGCGACCACGCGCACAGGCAGAAATACAGCGCATCGGCGTAGACGGCCGTCAGGAAAAACGAAAACGGAAATACGGCAATGAGCCACACCGCCCGCGCCGCTACGTCAGTGCCCGCGAGCTTCGTCGTCAATCGATCGACCGCCGTGAGACCGAGCAGGAACGACACCGACGATACGATCAGTGCGCCGATGAAGAACGCGTGCTCGAGATCAAGAAAGGCGCGGAACGGGAGCGCGGCCATCCACGAGACCCACGAGTAGAAGGGGAAGAAGTTCGCGTTCGAGAGGTATGCCGGAATGAAACTCGGATGCGGATCGACGATCGACTCGTACCAGAACGAATCCCACCGCACCCATCCGTCGATCCAGTTGTTGCCGGGAAACGCGAGGCCCTGCCACGACTCGACCGGATGCGCCGGAAACAGCGTCAGCGCGAGATAGCCGGTGACGATCAGCGCCAGCCGGCTCGATGCGAACGCCATCCAGGGCTGCAGCGGCATGAAGCGCAGCCATTATAGAATCCCAGCACTGCAAACATGAGCCTCCCGCCCGGGACATCGATCGGACCGTACGAGATCCGGGGCCTGCTCGGCTCGGGCGGAATGGGCGAGGTTCACCTCGCGCACGACTCGCGGCTCGGTCGCGACGTCGCGATCAAAGTGCTCCCCGCCGCGTTCGCGGCCGACCCCGCCCGCATGCGCAGGTTCGAGCAGGAAGCGCGAGCCGCGTCCGGCCTCAACCATCCCGCGATCGTGACGGTGCACGACATCGGCAGCTCGGACGCGCATCCGTTCTTGTGCATGGAGCTGATCAAGGGCGAGACGCTGCGTCAGCTCATGGAGCACGGACCGCTGCCGGTCCGGCGGGTCCTGGCAATCGGCGCTCAAGTCGCCGACGGCCTCGCCAAGGCACACGAAGCGGGAATCATCCATCGCGACCTGAAACCCGACAACGTGATGGTCACGACGGATGGATTCGCCAAGATTCTCGACTTCGGGCTCGCGAAACTTGTCGAGCATGCGCGACACGAGGCGGACACGGTTGCGAAGCCGCTGACCAGCCCGGGAACAGTGCTGGGAACGACGGCGTACATGTCGCCGGAGCAGGCGATGGGACGCGAGGCGGATGCGCGCAGCGATCAGTTTTCGCTGGGAGCGGTGCTCTATGAGCTCCTCACCGGACGTCGTGCCTTCGACAAGCCGTCCACGGTCGAAACGCTATCCTCGATCGTCCGCGACGAGGTGCCGCCGATCAGAGAACTGCAGCCGTCGACACCGACTCAGGTGGCGTGGATCATCGAGCGCTGCCTTCAGAAGGATCCCAACGATCGTTACGCGTCGACGCGCGACCTCGCGCGCGACCTCGCGACCGCTCGCGATCGTTTGAGCGAGCTGACCGGGCGTGTTGACACCGGTTTGGCGCCGCCACCGCGACGCTTCGGCGTCCGGGAGATCGCGGCCTGGGCCGCCGCCGTGGCGCTCGCGGTCACCGCATTGATGATCAACAGCGCGCGGGAGAAATCACCGGCGCCGGCAGGATTACTTCGCTTCACGCTGAACCCGCCTCCCAATACGCAATTCCTGTCGGCCTTTACGAGCCCGCCGTTTGCACTCTCACCCGACGGGAAGCACGTCGTCTTCGTGGCGGGTTCTCGCTTCCAAAACTCGCTCTGGGTCCAGGCATTCGATTCGCTCCAGGCGCGGCCGCTGCCGGATACCGATCAGGCCAGCGGTCCCTTCTGGTCACCCGACGGAAAGCAGATCGGCTTTTTCTCGCAGCGTTCGCTGAAGCGGATTGCCATCGACGGCGTCGAGTCGAAAGTCATTGCCGACGGCATCGCAGGCGGCGGAGGCGGAGCCACGTGGAATGCCGATGACGTGATCGTGTTTGCCGCGGGCGTCGATGTCGGCTTGTCGAGGGTATCAGCGGAGGGCGGGGCGGTGACGCAGCTGACTCGCCTGGACGTCGCGCACAATGAGGGCGCGCATCTCTCTCCAGTGTTCCTGGGTGATGGAAAACATTTCGCCTTCGGGATTATCGGTCCCGAGAAGGCGGGGATTTACGTCGCCTCGCTCGATTCTCCAACACCGGTAAAGCTGTCGGCCGACCAGTCGATGCTGAGATACGGGGCCGGGCATCTGTTCTTCGTGCGCGGCCGGACCTTGTTTGCGCGTCGCATCGACGACGCGGGACCGACCCTTGTCGGCGAACCGATTCGCATTGCGGACGATGTCGAGGAAGGCCCGGTCTCAGCCGGCTTCTCCGTTTCGGATACCGGCATGATTCTCCATTGGCCCGGCTCAATCGCTCTCTCGCAGCCGACGTGGGTCTCTCGAGCGGGGGCCGTGCTGGGCACGATCGGCCCCCGCGCATCCTACGGAAGCGTCTCGCTCTCTCCTGATGCGAGTGAAGTGGCCGTCGACAGATTCAATGGTGAGCCGGGGATCTGGCGGCTCGACATGCGCGGCGCCATCACTCGCGTGACCTCAGGGGCTCGCTATCAGTCCACGCCGATCTGGCGCCCGGACGGCAGTGGTATCGCCTACACGGCAGCGATCGACACGCCGCCCAATCTGTTTTTCAAACGGTTCGACAGCGAGGGGCCGGACACACGCCTGTTCTTCGACCGCATGCAGGCTTTTCCACAGGGCTTCTCTCCGGATGGACGGTTGCTGACTTACACCACGATCACTCCTGAGACCAGCAACGACATCTGGGTGGTCGACATGAGCGCTCCGCCGGAACGCGACGGCTATCCGCGCAGGGCGTTGCTGGCATCGCGTTTCATGGAGGCGTACTCGAGGATCTCTCCGGACAGCCGATGGATCGCCTACGTCTCGAACGAGTCCGGCGCACAGAATGTCTACGTGGCGCCGCTCGCGCAGCCCGCACTGAAGCGATCGGTCTCAGCCGATAGCGGACGTTTTCCGGTCTGGTCCCGCGACGGCCGCGAGCTCTATTACACGCACACGGGCCAGATGACCGCTGTACCGATCTCGACCGTGGGCGACACGCTCCGGCTGGGGGCCGCCACTACGCTCTTCGCCGCCGGCCTGGGGGGCGGAGAACTCGGGGTGGCCACGCCGTACGATGTGGCTCCCGACGGGCGATTCATGATCAACCGGTTCGTCGAACGCACCATTCCCCCGGCCACCGTCATCGTCAACTGGCTGCAAAACAACGAGGCCGCTCGCGTGAAGTAGCAGACGTCCGGCCGTATAATCGCATCGCATTCGGATCGGACGAATGCGTCTACGCACTCTGGAGGCTTCCATGAACGTTTCGCTCTTCGCCGCGCGCCGCGCCGCCATCATTGTCGCGCTGATCGCGGTGCCCGCCTGGACTTTGGTGCGCGCGCAAACCCCCGCGACACGCCCGATGACCTTCTTGGACACGCAGCAGATGCGGCAAGTCGCCGCCACCACGCCAAGCCCGGACGGCAAGTGGATGCTCTATACGCTGTCCACGCCGGACTGGAAGGAAGCGAAACGGCAGACCGACATCTACCTGGTGTCGCTGCAGCAGGGCGTGGCGTCGACGAAGCAGATGACGTTCACGAAGGAGAAGAACGAGACGTCGCCGCGGTGGGCGCACGACGGCAGCTTCTTCGTCTTCCTCTCGAATCGCGAAGCGCCGGAGAGCGCATCTTCACGCAATCAGCTCTACGTGATGCGGCCCGACGGCGGCGAGGCCCGCCGGATCTCGGATACGAAAGAGGGCGTTTCGGACTTCGCGTTCAGCGAAGACGGACGCTGGCTCGCATTCCGCTCGGGAAAGAGCGGCGAAGAACAGCTCTTTCAATTGCCGGGGAACCTTCCCGATACGGCGGTCGCCGAGCAGATCACCAAGCACCCGACCGGCGTGCGCACGTGGCAGTGGGCGCCCAACGGCGCGCGCATCTATTTCGTGACGCCGGACACCATCGACGAAGACGACAAGGCCCGGCGCGACAAGAAGTTCACCGTCAACATCCGCAATCCCGAGACGCCGGTGTCGAGTCTCTGGGCACTCGACGTTGCGGCGCGCGGCACGAAGCGCCTCACCGATGGCGGCTCTTACTCTGCGGACGACTTCACCATCTCGAAAGACAGCAAGTGGATTGGCTTCCGCGGGCTGTCGCCGAACCGGTACAAGCGCGGCATCACGCAGGAGAATCTCTACTCGGATCTCTATCTGCTCGAAGCCGCCACCGGATCGATCGAGCGCCTGACCAACAACGCCGAGATCAGCGAGAGCGGTCTGAGCTTCTCTCCCGACAGTACGCAAGTCGCGTTCTCGGGACCGGACGATCTCGAGAATTACGGAATGAGCAACAGTCGCGTCTACCTGCGCGCGATCGCGGAGAAAGGCAAACCCTTCCGGAAGCTGGGCGGCACGTTTGATGGCGACGTCTCGATCAGCTTCTGGTCGAAGGACGGCTCGACGATCTACTTCAACGAGGGCATCAAGGCCACCAACCAGATCGTCTCGCTCGACGTGCGCTACAACACGGTGCGGCCGCTCACGGAGGAGAAGGCCAGCGTCTCGATTGACGAGGATCCGGATACCGGCGTGCTGCTGATCAACTACTCCGACGGCACCACGCCGACCACCGTCTTCACCGTCGACACGATTGCCAATGCCAGCACGCGCAAGTCGTGGCGGCAGGTGACCGATCCGAATCCGCAGGTGCGCGGCTTCGCACTGGGGCAGCAGGAAGAGATCACGTGGAAGTCGAAGGACGGCACGATGGTCGGCGGCGTGCTGGTGAAGCCGGTTGGCTATCGTGCCGGCCAGCGCTACCCGCTCATCGTCGCCATTCACGGCGGGCCCGCCGCGGCGGACATCCTCAGGTTCAACGGCGGCTACGGCGCGCAGGTCTACGCCGGAGCGGGATATGTCGTGCTGCAACCGAACTATCGCGGCTCAACGAACTACGGCGTCAAGCTCAAGACCGACATCGTTGGCAACTACATGGCGCCTGGCTACGACGACATCATCTCCGGTGTGGACTATCTGATCGCCCAGGGCATTGCCGATCCGGATCGCATGGGCGCGCTCGGCTGGAGCGCGGGCGGACACTGGTCCAACTGGATCCTGACGCATACCGATCGCTTCAAGGCGATCAGCACTGGCGCCGGCACCATGAACTGGATCTCGATGTACGCGCAGAGCGACGTGCAGCGCAACCGCCAGTTCTATCTCGGCAACAAGCTGCCCTACGACGACTTCGATGCCTATTGGAATCAGTCGCCGCTGAAGTACATCAAGAACGCCAAGACGCCGACGATGATTCACGTCGTCGAGGGCGATCCGCGCGTGCCGAGCCCGCAGTCCATCGAACTGCACATGGCCCTGAAGCAGCTGGGCGTGCCGACCGAGCTCTACATGTATCCCGGCAACACGCACGGCATTCCCGACCCGCGCAATCAGTACGTGAAATCGATCGCCGAAATGGCGTGGATGGACTACTACGTGCGCGGCATGGGCAAGAAGTTCGCGTGGCGCGACGTGCTCAAGTCGCTGGAAGACGACGCCGCTCGGCCGAAGGTCTCGACCGATTCCCAGCAGCAACGCTGAGGAACGGCGAACTGAACGAAGCGCCTTCCCTCCCGGTTCGACTGCGGGCAGCACGCCGCGGCTTGCACTTGCTGCGGCGGCTTGCCCGCCGGAAATCGACGTTTGCAAAATACAGCGGGCATCTGTTGCTGGCGTTCCATTTCATCGCCACAACCTCGCGCGATGCCGCGCTGCGCCGCCAGGCGCTCACCGCCGGTCGCGAGCGCGCGCGCTACTGGAAGCGTCAGTGGTATCCCAACCGGCGAAGGCTTGATGCCGCCATGGTCATGGACGAAATATGCGCCAGCTATGCGGCGGCGAAAGTCGGCGTTCCGCATCGCCGGATCCGGCGCGATCTCGAAGCCGCTGCCGCGCGCTGCTCGCCGCGCGAGCTTCTTGGTTTCGACCCACGCTCCGGCGCCATCCCCCGCAATGTTCCCGAAGACTGCGAATGTGGTGCCGACAACGAACACGGCCGACGCCGTTGTGGAACATGCCGGCGACCCTTGACGAGGCGCAGCAGATACGAAGTCTGGTATTACGCCCTGATCAACATCTACTTCTGCGAGCGGTTCGGACTGGCATTCCCAGTCGGCTATGCGGACGTCATGAGCCTGCTGCCCACTCTTCGGCCGTACCCGCGTCCGGGCTCGCGCGACTATCGCGATGCGATCTACGCCGTGACGCACATCGTCTACACGCTGAATGACTACAACCGCTTACGACTGCCGCCGCCGCTCCTGCGGCGCGAGCGGGCGTTTCTCAAAGCCAGCATGGCCTGGGCGATCAAGCGGGGCGATGCCGACACGGTCGCTGAAATCGTGGACAGCCTCGCGGGCTGTGGTGTCGACGACGCCGATGTGCAGATGGTGAACGGACGGGCGTTCATACTCGAGCAGCAGCGCGATGACGGCGGCTGGGGCGATGAAGATAACGACTATGGACGATTTCATTCCGTCTGGACCTGTATCGACGGATTGAGGGACTACGCGTGGCGCGGCCGCGCCTGATCATTTGCTGGCCATGACCGGGCCGTTCTTCACGGTCCGGTCGAAGAATTCTTCGATGCGGCGCCACGCATCGCGCAGCACCATGTCGCGGCGGAAGAAGTGGATCTCGCCCGGATAGATCTGCGACTCGAACGGCTTGCCAAGCTTGATCAGCACGTCGAACAGCCGCAGTGAGTCGGCGAACGACACGTTGCGATCGTTCGTGCCGTGCAGGATCAATAGCGGCCTCGCCAACTTCTCCATGTGAAAGATCGGCGCTGAGATCTTGTAGATGTCGGGGTTCTGCACCGGCGTTCCCAACCTCGGCGTCGTATAGCCCGCTCCGTAGGTCGCCCAATCGACGACGCCCGCGACGTTGACGCCGGCCCGCCATAACGTCGGATCGGTATTCATGGCTTGCAGCGTCAGGAATCCGCCATAGCTCAAGCCGAACACGCCGATGCGATCGGGATCGACGTAGGCGAGCGTCTTCAGATAGTCGGCCCCCGCGGCCACATCCGCCGTGTCGTTCACGCCGAGACCCATGTGCACGCCGGTGGACCAGTCGCGGCTGAAGCCCGAGCTGCCACGATAGTCGGGGGTGAGGATGACGTAGCCCTGCTGCGCGAGATACTGGCAGAGCGAGTAGTACATGCGATAGCTGCCAGGGTGCCAGCCGAGAAAGTTCTGATCCGATCCCGAGCCGTGAATCCAGACGAGCGCGGGGTTCTTCTTCGTGCGATCGATCGTCTTCGACACCATTAGCGTGGCCGGCACCGGCTTCTTGTCGAGCCGCGAGGGGTACGACACCGCGGTGACGGGCGAGAAATCCGTCCTGCTGATGTCGGCCGGCATCGAGTAACTCAAACGCACCGGCGTCGCATTGGTGCGAACCGCCGCCGTGTAGAGATCGAGAGAGTTCTCGATGTCGGTGCGGTGGAAGACGAGCTGGGATCCGTCGGGCGCGAATGACGGATCGTAGTTGACGCCGCGTATCGTGACGACCGGCTCACTGAGGCCGCTGCGGATATCAATCACGTTGATGAAGCGTTCGTATTGATTGCCCGCCTCGCTGCGGTGATACGCAATTCGCGCGCTGTCCGCCGACCAGCTCCCCAGTCCCGCCAGAAAGCCACCGCTGGTCAGTTGCTTTGCTTGCGACTCGCTTGTCGCATCGACGGGCATGACGTAAATATGAATCCAGCCGGTGCGATCGCTGATGAAGGCGACCGATTTCCCATCGGGCGAGACCAGCACTTTCGAATCGCGGCCGGTCGGTGAAAACCAGCGCTCATCGGAGTCCTTCCATAGCGTGCGCGGAGGCGCGCCGGTGCGCCAGGTCTTGATCTCGCGCGTCTTGCCGGTCGCCGAACCTTCGGCCCAGAGCAGCGATCCATCCGCAGTGAACTGCACCGCCGTCGGATTGCCGGCCACGGGAATCCAGGTGATGTCGCCGCCGTACGCGGAGACGACGCCGAGGCGGCGATCGACCGCGCCGCCGGCCACCACGCCGTTGCTGTTGCCAATGATGCGTGTCATATCGCCGTTGAACGGCAGCAGGCCGGGATCGGCCGGCAGACCCTGGCCGGTCGAAATGAACGCCAGCCATTCGCCGTCGAATGAGAACACCGGATTGCGGGCGGTCATCGGCGCAATGCCCGTGACCGGCCGCTGCGTCTTGTCCTTCAACGACGCCGCCCACAACTGTCCGCCGCGAGTGAATGCGATCAGCTTGCGATCGCGCGAGAGCGTGAAGTTGCCCGCATCGCCAAGCCCGCCACCGTAGCGCGACGGCTTCGCGCCGGCCACCGGCGCAACCGTCCACAGGCCGCCGTCACGCGAGAACAGGATCTCGTTCGGCGAGACCCACGTAAACGAGTTGATGTCGGAGGTGAGGATGTCGGGATCGACCGGAAAATCCGTAAGCGCCAGCGGCACCTGGCCGGGCGTCACGACATACAGATCCTGTTTGCCCCACGCGTCCCACAAGAACGCGATCATCCTTCCGTCCGGCGACCAGGCCGGCGCCGACGGGTACTTGACGCGTGAGATGCGATCGATGGTGATGCTGCCGCGCGGCGTATCTGCGGCGATGACGGCGGTCAGACACGCGGCCACCAGAGTCGCAGCGCACAGGGCTCTTTTCATGCGGACATGATAGCTCCGTACAAAAAGAGGGCCGCGGGGCGCCCCGCGGCCTATGCGTTCACGTTGGAGGTTGAGGCGCTGAGGGGACTTAGTGGGCGCGCGCCGTGCTGGGCACGCCAACGGCATCGAATGCCGATTCGGGCACGGCCGCCGGCGCCTCGACGAGGCACCACGCGTCCTGATCCGCGAGAATCTCGGACGCCAGCTGCGTGTGCAACGCATGGCCGGCGCGATGCGCGACGACGTGACCGACGATGGGATATCCGACCAGCGCCAGGTCGCCGACGACATCGAGAATCTTGTGGCGGACGAATTCGTCTTCGAAACGCAGCGCGTTCAACACGCCGGTGTCGCCGATCACGATCGCGTTCTCGAGCGAGCCGCCGAGCGCGAGGCCGTTCTGGCGCAGCCATTCCACTTCCTTGAGGAAGCCGAAGGTGCGCGCGCCGGCGATGTGATCCGCGAAAGACGTTTCAGTGATGCGCTCTGTGCGCGACTGGTGCCGCAGCAGCGGATGGTCGAAGCTGATCGTGTAGCTGACCTTGAAGTGATCCGACGGATAAATCGCGATGCGCTTGTCGCCGGTCGCGATCTGCACCGGCTTCAGGATCTTCAGATACTTGCGGCTGGCGGCGAGCTTCTTGACGCCCGCCTCCTGCAGCAGATACAGGAACGGCGCGCTGCTGCCGTCCATGATCGGCACTTCGCGATGATTGAGCTCGATGACGACGTTGTCGATGCCGGCGGACACGAGCGCCGCCAGCAGGTGTTCGACGGTTTCCACCGTCGCGCCGGACTTGCCGAGCACGGTCGCGTGCTGGACACTGGACACTTCGGCAACGGACGCGGGAATCTCAACGCCGAGGTCGGTGCGGCGGAAGCGAATGCCGCTGTCCGCAGCCGCGGGCTTCAGGGTGAGCGTGACCTTCTGGCCGGAGTGCAGCCCGATGCCCGCGCACGAGATCTGACGTTTGAGAGTTCGTTGGGCGTCCATTCGACTTAACGTGTGCCCAACGCAGAAGCAAAGTCGATGCCCGTCATTTGAGACTTGGGCAAGTCGTATAAGTCCTTATACTGCAGCATTTACAAAAGACTCAGCAAGGTCATGACATCAGGGCTGTGTTTGACCAGCCACATGGGCAAATGCCCGACTGTGTCGTTTTTACCGCAGGGTTGCAAGTGGTGCCAGGCACCAACGACAACCCCCTTACCGTGGGGTAGCAGTCGGTGCCTGGCACCAACTGCTACCCCCCTTACTTCAGGATTTCGGCCAGAAAGTGGCCGGTAGCCGAGCCCTTGGCCTTGGCCACCTGCTCCGGCGTACCCTGCGCGACTACTTTCCCGCCGCCCTCGCCCCCCTCGGGACCGAGATCGATCAGCCAGTCGGCCGACTTGATCACGTCCAGGTTGTGCTCGATGACAACGATCGTGTTGCCCTGCTCGACCAGTCGCATCAAGACATCGAGGAGCTTCCTCACGTCCTCGAAATGCAGACCCGTGGTCGGCTCGTCGAGGATGTAGAG
>Ga0137436_1000473_pt1 | contig 11731 bp, 14 predicted proteins | sample EasRivERMGT119_2_FD_102328 | JGI IMG/M metagenome (GOLD analysis project Ga0137436, IMG submission 102328) | Soil microbial communities from meander-bound floodplain in the East River, Colorado, USA - East River MetaG ERMGT119_2 | ecosystem: Environmental > Terrestrial > Soil > Floodplain ...
ACGATGGCGCCGGTCAGTTCGGACAACACCACGCGCGGTTCCGAGATCGCGAGCTCAGCGCCATCGAGGGTGATGCGGCCATCGAATAGCGGCTTGGCGACGGTGCCTTCGATGCGCGTGTTGACGTCGGCATTGCCGTCGAAGGCGACGACGCTCGTCAGCGCCGACAGCACGCGCAGATCGACGATACCCTTCACCGATAGATCGAGGGGCGGATCCTCGGCCGCGACTCCCACGGTGCCGCCGATGGTCACGGGATTCTCGGCGACCAGCCACGAGGCATCGGCCACCGCAACGTTGCCTTTTGAAAACTCGATGCGCGTAGGACGCTGCTGCTCGACGGGGATGCCGGAGAACGTGAACGTCGCGGAATCGAGGACGAGCGCGCCGTCGATCGCCGCGAGGGTCAGCTCCGGAACTTTCGCCGAGCCCTTGGCGGAGAAGCTGCCGATCACGCCGCCGGTCGCGACGTTGCCGGTGATGCGCCCGACCGTGAGCTGCTCGCCGTTTAACTCCGCGTTGATGTTCAGTGCCTGCACCGCGGCCGGCGCGCCGACCCAGCCGAACGTGCCGTTCTTGATCGCGAGCGTCCCGACGGTGCCGAGGCGGCTGCCGTTGCTGCGCAGGTTAAACTGCATCGGGCCGCTGCCGTCGAGGATGAACGGCACACCGAACGCCTTGCCCAGGCGCACTGCATCCTGTAAATCGCCGGCATACTGCGCCTGGAAGTTTCCATCCAGCTTGGTGTTCCACTGCCCCGAGGCGCTCAGCCGGCCGCTGCCGATGCGCACGAACAGGTCCTTCAACGTCACATCGTCGCCGCGCAGCTCGGCGTTGAGCGGCGAGAGCAGCGATACCGGCACGCCGCCGATGCCGGCATCGAGCTCGCTGATGTTGACGAAGGCGACGCGATCGCGCGCGTCGGCAAGCCGGCCCGACGCCGTGACGGTGCCGTTGGCGAAACCGAGGATCTCGGTCTCGATCGCGCCCATGAACGGCGACAACCGGGCCACCTCAAAGCGATCGAGCTGCGCGTTGACGCGATAGTCGTACGGCGATGCGGTCGCGATGTCGGCGTTGATCCGCGCGCCGATCGACGGCAGCCGCGCGACGATGCGGGCCTGATCGCCGAGGAGATCGGCGGTCGCATCACCGGCGCCGATGAAAGCGCCGGCCTTGCCGCCGGTCAGCGCGAAATCAAGCGTGGCGTGTCCCTTCGGCTGCGCCGTGGTGCCCGCGCCGTCGAACTGCACCGAGAAGATCGCCTGCGTGTCGTTCGGCGACAACACGGTGCCGGTCCACGACAGGCGATCGCCCTTGAGGCTGGCGTCGTAGGCGCCGGTTTCCCACGCGTAACGAACGCGGCCGCCGAGAAAGCCCGCGCCCTGGTGCATTTCGAGCGACGACACATCGATCGCCTCGGCGGTGACGATCGCCTTGGCGGTGGCGCGATCGATCGGCTGCGCCATCCACACCAGCGAGTTGCCGTTGATGGTTGTGTCGAGCTGGTAGTTCTCGAAGGTGCCGCTGAGGATCGCGTCGGCGGACATGCGGCCAGCAACGCGATACGATTCGGGAACCTGATCTTGCAGCTCGAGGGCGTTCGGCGCGTCGACGCGAAGGTTGCCGCTCCACGTCCGGTTGGTGATGTTGGCGATGACGTCGCCGGTGATCTGGGACGAGCCGCGACGGAGGCTGATCGCCGAAATCGTCGCGGTCCTGGGATCGGCAACGACGGCTGCCGATGCCGCGACGCGGCCAATGAGCGGCAGATCGACGGCGTCTCCGGAGATCGTCGTTTCGATTTCGGGATAGCGATAGGACCCGCCGAGCGTCATCGGCGCGTCGATGCCGCCGTGCACCTCGAACATGATCTCCGCGACCGGGAATCCCAGCGTGGCTGCGCTCTGCGCGGCCGCCGCAACATCGGTGACGTAGGCTTGGGCGGGACCGCTCATCGTGCTGAGCGTGGCGGCGCCGCGCTTGATGTGCCCCGCCATCTTGCCTTCGAGCCGGAACCCGGGGAAGGTGTTGTTGTGATCGTAGCGATAGTCGTCGCCGACGATGGTCGCGTCGATCGTGCCGGTCATCGCCACGGCGCCGGCGCGCGCGTAACCATGCGAGCGGTTGTGAATCACGAACTTGCGCGGCTCGCTGAACGCGAACGTGCCGTTGCCGTCGAACCTGGCGCCGATCGCCTGCGGATCGACGGCGGCCATGCGCAGCGCGGCTTGCGAATCGACGCCGCTCCATTCCGCACTCGCGGTGCTGATCGACGCCTTGCCCCACGGCACAGTGAATGCGGCCTTGATCGATCCGCCGGACTGCGGCTTGATCACGAGGTTGTGTCCGGAGAACGCCGTGAAGGTGACTTTCACGGGCCCGGCGAGACCGAGATCGCGCTCGCGGCCGACGTCGAGCGTGTTGCTGTGGACCACGAGGTTGGTGGCGAAATCGCGCGCCGGCCCGGTGATCTTCCCTTCGATGGTCGCCATGCCCGTGACCGGAACCGGCGGCGGCGGCACCCACTTGATCGCCTTGTCGAGATTGACGCTCCCCTTCAGCACGAGATCGAGCGACGGCGAATCGAGCACGCGATTGATGTCGCCGCTCAGGAACGCTTCGATCTCAGAGGATGAGAGCCGCGCCTGCTCGAGATCGACGTTGGATCCGTCGAACGTCATCACCGTCTCGAACGGCGCCATCGTCATCGTGCGCTCGTGGAGCCGGAACGCGAGGTTGCCGCGAACCGCGAAGTTGCCCTTGGCGCCGAACGTGGTGTTGAGCAGCTCGGACTCGATGCGCGGCACCTTCACGCCCCAGTCGCGCAGCTTGTCCTCGTACTGAACGTCGAGACCGTTGAGCGTCAGCGATCGAATATCGAGCTCGCGCGCTTTCTCGGGCGCCGGCGCGTTCGACGAAGGCGGCAGGTTGACGACGTTGTTCTTGTCGCGAACGATGTCGACGATGCCGGAATCGATGACGAGGTGATCGATGGCGAAGCGCCGCCTGAACACGCTCCACGGCAGCTTGACTTCGATGCGGCTGGCGACGAGGAACGGGCGGTCTTTGTGACCCTCCGCCGCGAGGCGAACGTCGGTCAGCGTAATGCGGCGGGTGATCGCGTTGTAGCCGAGATTTCCCGCCTCGAGTTCGAGGTGGTAGCGGGTGAGGAAGCTCGACGCCCAGGCCAGGGCGCGGCCGCGGGCGATCGGCGTGTGAATGGCCACGGTCACGGCCAGAATCAATCCGGCGGCAATTGCCGCCAGGATGACCAGCCCGCGCCGAATCCTGACCCTCACAATTCGATTCTAGGCCGCGAAACCCGCCGATAGCGCCGAGGTAATGCCACGCCCATCCGGATTGCAATTGGGATACCATTTCGCGGTGGAGGATCATTTAATGCGCATCAAGTCATACCTCAAGGTCGCTCTCGGAGCGGCGTTGAGTCTGGTGACGACGAGCGCGATGGCCCAGGCACCCGCTGTGGAATTGAAGGTTGGTGACATGGCCCCCGCGTTTTCGGCGCCGGGATCGGACGGCAAGACTCATACGCTGGCGGAGTCGCGCGGCAAGCAGGCAGTGGTGCTCGCGTGGTTCCCCAAGGCGTTCACCGCTGGTTGAACGGCCGAATGCAAGTCGCTCCGTGAGAGCGGCGATCTGATTCGGCAATACAACGTCGCGTACTACATGATTAGCGTCGACAACACCGAGGACAACAAGAAGTTCGCCGAGATGCACGAAGCGGACTATCCAATCCTCAGCGACGTATCGAAGGAAATCGCCACCAAGTATGGAGTGCTCGCGCCCGCTGGGTTCGCCCGGCGCTGGACGTTCTACATCGCACCCGATGGAAAGATCCTCCACATCGACAACGCCGTAAAGCCGGCGTCCTCGGGTCCGGACATGGTCGCGAAGCTTGCGGAATTGAATATCGCGAAGAAGAAGTAAGTCGACGCGATCGAGGTCACGAAGGGCGCACTACTTAGTGCGCCCTTTTTTTATCCACGCATGCATCGTGTTGCGGACGCTCAGTGAATTGACGCCCGTGCTCGGCAGTGCCAGCCACCCGCCTTCGCGCTTTTTCAAGACGACCACGCCGCCTTCGACCTTTGCCGATTCGAGATCCGCTCGCGGATAGGTGCGCGTGCGCACGAGGCTGATCACCTGGATCTCCTCGTCCGTGAGGACGATCCGCGAGACGAGGACGTCGAGGAAGCCGGCGAGGCCAAAGGCGATGAGCGCGGCTCCGCCTGCGCGTTGCCACAGGGCGGCGCCATTCATCACATAGTAGATTCCGCAGCCGCAGATCGCGATCGCGGCAAACGCGGAGAACACGCGGTACCACGTCGCCATTCGAAAGACGCGCCCACCTTCGCGCTGTGCGCTTCGGTGGGCAGGCGGCTGAGTCATTCCTGGTTTTTGATCTTGCGCAGCTGCTTGACGGACGTTGCGATGAGTTTCTGCAGCGTCGGCTTGTGCACGTCTTCAAGCCGCTTGATGTAGAGACAACCGACCGCCATCTTGGTTCCGCCGCCTTTTGCCTTGTCAAGCTTCGCGAGCAGCTTGGCGTCCTTGCCGCCCATCAGATAGAGCGAGAGCGCAGCCTTGCGCGGCGAGAAGCCAACCTCGAACCATTTCGTGGCCTTGCCGCTGGCGCCGAAGTAGTCGCGATCGCCAAAGCCGACGATCGCGGGGCCCCACATCGCCGGCGTCGCGTTGGTTGCTTTTTTCATCATCGACACGAGGGTCTTGGCATCCTTGCGCTTTTGCTCGTCTTCAATCGCGTTGATGAAGCCCGACACACTGGCGGTCGTTTTGGTCGTTTTCAGCTCAGCCACAGGTGGAATATTAACGCCGGCAGCCGTCTCAGTGTAGAGTGACCTTCCGCGCGGTTGGCGTCGAACGATCCCATCTCCCAGGGGCCCATATGAAACATCGTCTTCCCGTCCTTGTTGCTGCGTTCGTGCTCGTTTGTTCGCCATTTGCGGCAGCGCAAGGCACGAAGCCGGCGCCGAAGACCACCAAGCCACCGGCGAAGACGGCGCCCGCGACCAAGAAACCACCCGCCGCTCCGGCAGCTGCCGCCCCCGCGCCGGCTCCGCCGTCGGACGTGCGCTACACGGCCAAGTACACCGCCGGTGAACAAGTCACCGAGAGCACCAGCTTCTTCACGGACCAGCGCGAGCGCTACGAGCTCGGCGACATCATCCTGATCAAGCAGCGCGATCAGAATCGCAACGTGCAGATCAGCCGCACGGCCAACACCTACGTGATTCTTCCTGAAGTGGCGCTAACGGCGGCGACGCCGGCCGCGCCCAAGCCGCCCGGCGTGGTGACGATGACGACGTCGTTCGTCGATCTCGGCGAGCGCAAGGACATGTTCGGGCACACCGCGCGCCGCGTGCGCACGGTCATCGAGCGGCTGCCGGAATCCGGCGCGTGCGATCAAACGAAGCTGCGCAGCGATACGGATGCCTGGTATATCGACATGCCGAAGGCGCTGGCGGCGGTGCCGGACCCGGTGAAACCGTCGGGTTCTCCATCGGGTTGCCTCGATGAGATCAAGACCAGCGTGAACGGCGATCCAAAGCTGCTTGGCTTCCCGATCAGCTATCGCACGACGCTCACCGATCTTGGCGACAAGGACGCGAAGCCGACGGAAGCGGCGATGGAGATCACCGCGTTCGAGGTGCTGAGACTCGACAACGCGCTGTTCGAGATCCCGCCGGGACTCGCGGTCGCGACCGACGCCGGCGGATTCAGCAAGGCGATCAGCGACGCCAACGAGTCGAAACTGGCGAGCGGCGGCGCCGACGCGTCGGTGCCTGCGAAGAAGCCGGGAACGTTGCGCGTCGGCGTACCGGAAGTCGCGAACAAAACCACGCAGACGGTCGACACGCGCGCGTTGCGCGCGCGCATCATCAACGAGCTTGCAGAGCAGAAGATTGAAGCGATCCCGATGGCAGCGGCGCCGCAGGCGGTGCTCGATGCGAGGGCACGGGAGCTTGGCATCGATTACCTCGTGGTGGCCGAGGTCACCGAGCTCAAGACGTCGAAGCCCGGCGGATTCACGAAAGTGATGAAGGCGACCGCGAAAGAAGACGCGCGCGACATTACCGAAGCGAAGCTGTCCATGCAGCTAGTGCCGCCGGGCGGCAAGCCCAGGCTCTCGAAGAACTCGAGCGGCAAGGACGGCGGCGTCGGCCTGAAGACCAGCCTCAAGGTCGCAAAGTTCGCGGGCTCGGTGTACCTGAAGTTCTACATGGGCAGCATGATGATGGGCCAGATGAGCGCGCTCAGCAGCCTTGAGCAGTTGAACCTTGGCGGCATGGGCAGCATGGGCTCGATGATGCCGATGGCCTACGGCGGTACCGCCGATCGCACTGCCGGCGCCGCGAACTTCGTCATGCAGAGCGTGATAGCGGGCGCCGCGGCCAGCGCTGCCGCGCAGGGCGGGCCGTCGTTCGATGCCGCGCTCGAAAATGCGATCGATGACGCCGGCAAGGACGTCGTCGAATCGATCAAGAAGGCGGCGGTCACGAAGAAATAGGGATCAGGGATCAGGGACCAGGGATCAGGAGCGCGCGTTTGAGCAGGTCTGGTAATTCGCCGACGTGCTCATAGGTGTGGACCGTCACGGCGGCGCAACCTGCAATCATGCCGGACAGTCTGCGCCCGTGCGACGGTCGATAGAGGCAGACGACGCGCTTACCCCATTCGACAGCGCGGCCGATCTCGTAACCCACACCCAAACTCGGCGTCGTCACTTCGGCGACGAGCACGTCGGCGCTTCGCAGCCACTCGAGATCGCGATCGTGAATAGCGCAGTCGGGAATTGCTTCGCCTGCGACCTTCAGCGACGCATTGCCGAAGTGCTCGGTGAGCACGGCGCCGTGCTGCTTGAGCATCTCGATGATCTGCTCGTGGATCGCCTGATCGCCACGGCCGCCGCTGATCGAGGCCGCGAAGTAAATGGTCATGGCCTGATCATCGGGTTGACAATATCCTGTAGAGCTGGCATTCTAATCCTTCTCTACCGCCTGCAAAGGAGTGTGCTGATGAACAGTAATGCGATCGAAAGGAAGGTGCCAACGCAACAGATAGCCTAGGAGGGCTAGTAGTATGCGCGTGAAGATTCACGGCGGCACCGCCGATCATGGTGCGCCGTCCCTCTGTCTGTCCTGCCGGTGGGCCACCGTCATCCGCGGTCCGCGTCTTAGCAATGAAATCGTCGAATGCTCGCGGCTGTCGTACCTGAGCCAGCGCGTGTCGTTCCCCGTCGTTCAGTGTTCGGATTACAACGATCGCCGCCTCGCGTCTCTTCGTGAAATGGAGGAGATCGCGTGGGTTCTCCGCAGCGATTCCCATCGCAAGCGGGTCGGCTTCGTGCGTTCGAGCGAACTCGAAGACAAGGATCGTTTCATTCTCGACGACTAACGTCGCCGCGTTTGGTCCGGGCCACTCGGGTCCGGGCCAGCATCGAGCGGGCGTTCGGCGTTACGGGATTTGTGTCCCTTGCCACCGGTGGTGGCGGCCGCGGGTCCTGGCACGTCGGCGTCCGCCGGTGTTCTTGCTCATCCTTCCGGTGTGACCAGCAACGGCTTAACAAAACGCGGTCACGCTCGTGAACACATACCCGCTTCTACTGCTCAGTCCAAGTCGTTATGCAGCGCTTCGATCAGCCAGCCGGATGCGCGAGGTATGCATGTGCAGCTAATTCGGCCGCTCCTCGCTTTTCCTGGCTCGACTGCCACCCACGCAAAACTCAATCGGCCCGCACTGCAACTGGGCTGCCCCTCAACGCGGATTTGAATGACGGGCTTTCTCATCCCGATCAGCTGTGAAATTGCGTAGCGGCCGGCAAGGCGCTCACCTGCTGTAGTCACATACTCCGCAGCGGGGGTGAAGAGCGCGGCGAACGCCTGCGCATCCTCCCGGTTCCAGGACTCGACAAGCAGGTGAGCGACATTAAGGAGTTCGGCGGAAGGATGGGCGGCGGCGTGTGCTGCGGGATCTGGCATCGCGTGGCTCCTCCGATGATGAGACGACTGTCGGGTACGTGCCGCGGAGCTTCTCATTTGAACCCGGAAGTTGCAACAGGAGCGTGCTGTTGCCGCCGACGCGCCGGCTTCAGCCGGATCTACCGAAGTTCCCGCAACCAGATGTTTCGATACCGCACCGGGTTGCCATGGTCTTGAAGACGAACCGGTCCTCGAGCTGTCGCGGGAATGTACGGGGCGATTCGCCTGTGCGCCGTCGGTCCCCAGAACGGGCGCGCGTTGTGCACCAAGACACCATTGTGAAAGACCGTCACGACGGCGGGAGCGACAAGGTCCGCGCCGTTGAACCTCGGAGCTGAGAACGAGATGTCGTACGACTGCCACTCTCCCGGTTTGCGGGATGCGTTCACCAGTGGCGGAAACTGGCCATACATCGCCGCCGCCTGGCCATCCGCGTAGGTGAGATTGTCGAAGCTGTCCAGAACCTGAATCTCAAACACGCCGGCCAGAAACACGCCGCTGTTGCCACGTTCCTGGCTGTTGCCCTTCACCTCGGTGGGAGTGGCGAATTCAACATGGAGCTGAATGTCGGCATACTCCGCTCTTGTTCGGATGATGCCCTTGCCGGTCTCCAGAACACCTCCCGACATCAGCCACGAGGCCGGGGAACCGTCGGTCGCCTGCCACTTGGACAGATCGTTTCCCGGTCCGAGCAGGACGAGCGCGTCGCTTGGCGGCGCGACCGGCGCAAGAGGGCCGGGGCTCACCACGGGTGGACGTGGCCGCTTAATGTCGTGGACGCGCCACTTTCCATCCGGCTGCATCGGAGTGTCGTCATATCCGATGGGAGCCTGCTGACCTCGCAAGAGCGTGGCACTGACAGCTACTGCGGCAACGGTCGTGAGCACACCAGCACGCGGCATGATTGCGATCATTCGAAGGAGTCTAGTGCATTCACCGGTGGCGCTTCACCAGATGCCTGGAACGAGTCGCTTCGTCCTGGCCATGTACGCCGCGTACTGGTCTCCAAACTCCTCGATCATCATCCTTTCCTCATTGCGCACACGACACGCGAAGAGAATCCCAAACGCGATCAAGTACGACGGACCAGCAATCCAATTTGGAAGGACAAGCACCTGCCCAAGTGAGTAGACGAATAGTGCCAGATACATCGGATGGCGGGTATGTCGATAGATACCGTGCGTGATGAGCCGATGCTGTTCGCGGACTTGAAGCGTGACCGACCAGTTGGTCCCGAGGTCAGCGTGAGATCTGTGGAACAGCCAGAGACCCACCACGAGGCACACGACCCCGGCGATGAGCGGACCAACGCGAAGCGGGTACTCAGCGAACGAAAAGGCTGGTGAGACGACCCACACGAGGGGAACGAAGAACCCAGCCCAGGCAAGAGTCAGGAGGATGACTTCCTGCGTCCCCTTCCGATTCTTCACGACCTTGACGACGCGACTACGCTGACCGTGCGGGGCCCGGATGGCAACCATCACGACGCTGGCCGCGAGGATCACTGCCTTGGCAATCCATGGGTTCATGGCCGATTCCTTCGCGAAGTCATTGTCGGCGCTGAGCAAAGATCCACGGGATCAATGAGGATTCGCCCCTGACCAGCCACGCGAGTCCGTGACCTTCGCCTTTGTACTCCGTGTACCGTACTTGTCCGCCGGCACGTTTGATTGCGTCAACCATGCGCCGCGGCTGCTCGACGGGAATCACGTCATCGCGCTCACCGTGGAAGACCCAGGTTGGCAGCATGGCGTGCCCCCGCACCCGGCTTTCCTCCCCGCCCGCCGAGATCACGACCGCGGCGGCAAACAAGGCCGGTTCACTCGCTAGGAGATCAAGCGCGCCGTACCCGCCAAGCGATTGGCCGATCAGATAAACGCGTGTGCGGTCGGCGCGATACTCCTTCATCACGTGGCGAAGCACTGCGAGGGTTGGCTCGACGCCGTGCTCGGAACTGGTCTGCGGAGCCAGGACGATTGACGGGAAGCGCGCTTGCGCGGTCACGAACATGTTGATGAGCATGCCGTTCCCGTCAAGCAGATGACGCTCATTGTCGCGGCCGCGGCCGGCGCCGCCGTGCAGAAACAGCACGAGCGGATAGGAGCGACTCCCGTTGTAGTCGGCTGGCACAAACAAACGGTATGGGGTTTCGTTCAGAGACCGCCGCAGGAGCCTGGGATCGTTTGGGTCGAGCGACTGCGCAGCTACGGGCACAGCCAGCAGCAGTGTCGCGGCGACCAACCTGGGCAGGAATTTCATGCAATCACTTGTCAGCTATTGAGCGCGGCTCGTTCGAGGGAAATGATGTGTTCGGCAACGTCACTCACGGGTGTAGAACCTCCCGGGCTCTCACGTTAGATGGCGCTCTCGATTTGAGGCCACTTCCACGCATACCACACGACCGCCGCAGTAAGCACAGTCTCGAGTGCCGCGAAGAATCTATAGAAATACCACTCAGCCGTGTACGTCAACAGGGCGAGCAACAGAGTGAAGAAGATTCCGATGACGACGTTCGTGATTCTGTTGGAACGGGCAGGCAACGTGACTGACAAGGCGATCATGAGGCTCGGAACAGCCATCAATATGGATGTTCCCAGGAGCACGGCCTGAGTGGCCGCACCGAGCGGCCCGATGTTGCCTTGCAGCATGCTGTCGAGTTTGCCTGGCACGTAGAGTTCGAAATAGTCGCAGTAGATGTAGCAGAACATGGTCGACGCCCACAGTGCACTGAGCTTCACTTTCGTGTCGATTGTCACGTCTGATAGTTGTGGCAAGATCGCGCTCCTCACTGACCAACGACCTTGGCCCAAATCAGGTCACGCCGTACCGTTCCCCACGTCCGTGAGTCCGACGAATTCAGGCGATTGTCGCCCATCATGAAGTACTCGCCCTCGGGTATAGTGCGCGACCCCCATGTATCCGACGATCGATGTTCCCGATCGACATAGCTGTCGTCATGTCTCCTCGCTCTAGCCGATCGAACACTCGCGTCGTCAGCGCCTGTCACCGTCGCTAAGTGTCGGCTCCATGGCACGGCCCTCGACGCGGATCGGCTGCAAGACGCAGCCCGTCGACAGCAGCATGAGCACAACGAGGCCGACGCGGCTCGCTCGTGCGCGATATCGTCCGACGGCTCTCGCGTCTCTAGCCATGGGCGGACTCGAGCCTACTTCATACGAGAGTGGAAGTAGAGCGTCGGTGCAACCATCCCCAGGTAGATAACGAAGGTTTCGATGTTGAGAAACCCCGTGTTCGCATAGAGGATGTGAATGGCCACAAAGAGGGCCATGAGAATGTACGCACCCCATCTGCGCATCCGCCAGAGGCCGGCGGCCGCGACGCCGGCTGCAATTCCTTGAACAACCAGGTGGATTGGGTACCAGGTCCCCAGCGTGCCCTCATACGAGAGACCCAGGATCACCCATACGCCCGCGCCAAAGAAGAGGAACAACGCAACGGCGGTCATGCATCCTGGGCGGTCGCTGGGGGCGGGCGGTGTCGCCATACGTTTTACGACGAGGTGCGATCGATCGCCGGGAGGGTAACACGATACCGGACTTCGTGAAGCGCAAACCCCGTCAGCTTGTCATCGTGCTTCTCGCCGCCGTCGAGCCGCCAACCCAATGCTTCGTAAAACCGGCGGGCGGGCGCGTTCTCATGGAGCACCCACAGAGTTGCTGCGTTGAACCCCTGCCCGCCAAGCCGCT
>Ga0137436_1000474_pt1 | contig 11701 bp, 9 predicted proteins | sample EasRivERMGT119_2_FD_102328 | JGI IMG/M metagenome (GOLD analysis project Ga0137436, IMG submission 102328) | Soil microbial communities from meander-bound floodplain in the East River, Colorado, USA - East River MetaG ERMGT119_2 | ecosystem: Environmental > Terrestrial > Soil > Floodplain ...
CCGACGGCCGCAGCGACCCCCGCGATGATCCAGCTCGCCGACCATCACGACCTGTATTGCTCTGGCTCCATCGACGATGCCCACGAGGCCTCCACCCTCGTCGTCGCGGGAGGAGAGCTCGAGAAGGACATGCAGGCCGATGACGACATCCTCTACCTGAACCAGGGGCGCAATCAGGGTGTGCAGGCGGGCGCGGAGTATCTCGTCGTGCGCGCGGAGCATGAAGCGATCCACCCGGCTACCCGGGAGGCGCTCGGAACCTACATGCAGCGGCTGGGACACGTCCGGGTCCTGTGCGCGCAAGAGGAGACCGCGATCGCGATCGTCCTCGACGCGTGCACCGATCTCAAGCCCGGGGACGAGGTGCTCCCTTGGCGCAGCCTGGAAGCGCCCATGCTCGATCAGATTCCACCGGTCGATCGGTGCCAGGAGCCCTCGGGGCTCGCCCAGGGCTACGTCGTGGACGGTGGCTCCGACCAGCCGACCGTGTACGGGATGGGAAACGTCGTCCACGCCGACCTCGGCCAGGACGAGGGCGTGCGCCCCGGATCGATCCTGACGATCTACCGCGACAACGGCGATCTCCCGAGGATCGTGCTCGGCGAGGCGGTCGTCCTCACGGTGGACGGCACGACCTCGACGATCAAGCTGGTCCAGTCCACGCGGGAGGCGCGTTGGGGCGACCGCGTGGAGATCCTGCGGCAGTAGCTGCCTTCAGAGATCGCGGAGCTTGTTCCTCAAGAGGAGCAGCTCGAAGGCGAGCGAGGTCTTGGCGGCGACGCGCCGCATGAGCGGGATGTCGGGGCGGGGGAGCGGGCCGTCGTCGCCGTCGAGGTAGAGCAGCGCCACCGTGCGCTCCTTCACCACGATCGGCAGGATCATGACGCTCGTCGGAAGGCGGCCCCCCAGGACGGTGAACAGGTCGCGGTTCGCCGGGAGACCCGGAACGACGCCGAAGTAGAAGTCGCGGCTCTGCAGGGCCGTGTCGAAGATCGATCCGGCGCCCAGGGGCACGGTCACGCTCGAAAGCTCCGCCCCGTCGAACGCCCGACCGCGTCCGGACACACCGCGGATCGCGTCCCGGCCGATCGCGAACAGCCCGGTCCGGCTCGCGCGCCCCGCGCAGAACGCGAACAGGGCCTCCGCGATATCGCTCCGGTTTCGTGCGGAGGCCAGGGCCTCATCGAGCGCCGCCCAGGCGATTCCGCGACCGGCATCGGAGTCGGGAGAGGTCGGTGGCGGCGGGATCTCCCGATCGGAGACGAGCTCTCCGGGCCGATGGAGATAATCGTCGAAGGTGACCTCGGCATCGAGCGGGTGGCCGTCGAGGCCTACTTCGGTCCCCCCGGCGTGGGCCGGAACCTCTTCGGCGCCCTTGGCCAATCGTGACGCCGCGGTCGGCGGGTGCGGCTTCCCCGTGAGCGAGATCCCCTTGGTTCCCTCGAATCGAAGCCGGTACCAGCGCTCGAGCGCCTGATACAAGCGGGGCTCGGTCGCGATCCAGGGCTCGACGACCCAGCCCGTGGCCGTCTGGATCTCGCGGATCGCCACCGCATCTTTCGGGTTGAGCATGGCCACGCGCAGATGCCCGTCCGCGAGACGGATCGGGCAGGCGCGGAAGCGTTCGGCCAAGCGCTCCGGCATCGCTCCCAGGGCGTTCGCAGGGACCGCCCGGAGGTGCTCCCACGACGCGTAGGGGACCCCGGTCACTTCGGTCAGCGCCTCGCCCAGCGCGGACTCGCCGACATAGCCCAGCTTCAGGAGGTGGGAGGCGAGCTCGCCGCCGAAGAACCCCTGGGTCCGGCGCGCTTCGACAATCTGGTCGCGCGTGACCCAGCCGTGCTCCAGAAGATAGTCCGCAACCTTCTCACCGAGTCCCATGCCCCCCTCCTCAGAAGCACGACGTCAGCGGCGCTCGTGCCCCCCCGGGCCGCCGTGACCACCGTGTCCGCCGGGCCCACGGGGACCACGGCCGCCGCGGGGGCGGTCGCCGCCCGGGCCGCGGCGTTCCTCTCCGACTGCGGCGGGCTCCGCCGGCTCTCCCCGCTGTTCCCTCAGCACGGCCTTGCGCGAGAGGCGGACACGTCCCTGACCGTCGATGTCGATCACCTTGACGAGGACCTCCTGGCCCTCCTCGAGGACGTCGCGCACCTCGTTGATGCGGTGCTCGTCGATCTCGGAGATGTGGAGGAGCCCCTCGACGCCGGGGAGGACCTCGACGAACGCTCCGAAGTTGACGATGCGCACGACCTTGCCGAGGTAGGTCTTCCCGAGCTCCGCCTCCGCGGTGAGCTCCTTGACGATCGCGACGGCCCGCTGTGCCGCCGACTCGTCCGTCGAAGCGATGTCGACGCGGCCGTCGTCGTGAACCTCGATCTTGCAGCCGGTCCGCTCGACGATCGAGCGAATCGTCTTGCCGCCCTGGCCGATGACGTCTCGGATCTTTTCCTTGTTGATCTGGATCGTGATGATCCGCGGAGCGTACGGGGAGATCGATCCTCGAGGCGCGGCGAGCGCGCGGCTCATCGTGTCGAGGATCTCCAAGCGCGCCTTGCGCGCCTGCTCCAGGGCGCGCTCCATGATGTCGCGCGTGATGCCCGTGATCTTGATATCCATCTGCAGGCCGGTGATCCCTCGAGCGGTCCCGGCCACCTTGAAGTCCATGTCGCCGTGGTGATCTTCTGCGCCCGCGATGTCGGTCAGCACTGCGTACTTCTCTCCGATCTTCACGAGCCCCATGGCGATCCCCGCAACCGGGGCCTTCTGGGGCACGCCGGAGTCCATGAGCGCCAGCGATCCGCCGCAGATCGACGCCATCGAGGACGAGCCGTTGGACTCGAGAATGTCCGACACGATACGGATCGTGTACGGCCACTCATCCTCCTTCGGGATGAGCGGCAGGAGCGAGCGCTCGGCGAGGGCGCCGTGGCCGATCTCCCTCCGTCCCGGGCCCCGGAGGAACTTGACCTCGCCGACCGAAAACGGCGGGAAGTTGTAGTGGAGCATGAAGCGGCGCAGCGACTCGCCCTCGATCCAGTCGAGCTTTTGCGCATCGGCGGACGTGCCGAGCGTCACCGTGACCAGCGCCTGCGTCTCGCCTCGGGTGAACAGCGCCGACCCGTGCGTGCGCGGGAGCACGCCCACCTCGCAGGTGATCTCGCGGATCTCGTCGAACCGGCGCCCGTCGAGGCGGATGCCCTTCTCCAGGATCTCCTCGTGGAGGAGCTGGTCCTGGAGGTCGTACCAGACGGACCCCGCGAACGCGCGCACCGCCGGCTCCGCCTCCGTCAACGTCGCGAGCATCTCCTTCTTGAGCGCATCGACCTGCGCGTAGCTGTCGAGCTTGCCCTTGAGGCGCATGGCGGCCGCGAGCTTGTCCTTGAAGGACGCCGCGATGCGCTCGCGGACACCCTCGGGCTCGGGCTTCGAGGGAACTTCGCGCCGCGTGCGGCCGACCTCCGCGGCGAGCTCGCCTTGCACGGCGACGATCGTCTTGATCGCGTCGTGACCCCGCATGATCGCCTCGAGCATCTCGCCTTCGGAGACCTCGGAGGATCCGGCCTCGACCATGACGACCGCGTCCGCGGATCCCGCGACGATGAGGTCGAGACGGCTGGACTCGAGCTCGGCGTAGGTCGGGTTGATGACGTAGCTTCCGTCGGGGGACATGCCGACCCGCACCGCAGCGATCGGATGGGGGAAGGGAATGTCGGATATCGCCAGAGCGAAGGAGGCCCCGGTCAGCGCCAGGACGTCCGGATCGTTCTCCTGATCGGCGGAGAGGACCAGCGCGATGACCTGCGTCTCGCAGGCCCATCCCGAGGGAAACAGCGGCCGTAGCGGGCGATCGATCAGGCGGGAGGTGAGGACCTCTTTCTCGTTGGGACGTCCCTCGCGGCGGAAGAACCCTCCGGGGATCTTGCCCGCCGCGTAGGTGTTCTCGCGGTAATCCACCGTCAGGGGCAGGAAGTCGACTCCCTCGCGCGGGGACTTCGCGGCGCACACCGTGACCAAGACCACGGTATCGCCGCACCGCACGGTCACGGCGCCGTCGGCCTGCTTGGCCATCTTGCCTGTCTCGATGAGGAGCGTTTTGTCTTGGAGCCGGACTTCCTTCCTGCGTATCAACGTCGTATCTCCTGCGTCACCCGCTCACCCACGTGGAGGGCGCCGCGCCGCGCGCGGCCGGAGGGCGGGAGAGACCGCTCGGTCTCTTGGTCGTCGTGATTCGTTGGTCGCGCGTAGGGGCGGGACACCCCCGGACGTACGCCGCTCTCGGAAGGCGTACGGAGTCCTATTTGCGGATGCCGAGGCGGCCGATGATGCGCTGATAGCGTTCAAAGCTCTTGCGCTTGAGGTAATCGAGCAGCCGGCGGCGCTTCCCGACCATCTTCATGAGGCCGAGCCGCGAGTGATAGTCCTTGGCGTGAGACCGGAAATGCTCCGTCAGGTGCTCGATGCGACCCGTCAAGATCGCGATCTGGACTTCGGGAGAGCCGGTGTCGGTGGCGTGGGTGCGGTAGTCGGTGATCAGGTCGGTCTTGCGGGCGGCCGTCGGGGCCACGTTCGTCCTCCTCCGGAGCCGGCGGCAGGTGCGCGCGGCCCAGATACGCATTCCTCTTGCTGTGCGAGCTACTCGAAGAGCGCGTGGACGTTATCACAGGGAGTGCGCACGGGGCAACCGGCCGCTCGAGGGTGCCTCGAGCACGACGCGAGGCGCCAAGGCGCCCGATTCCACCCATCCGATACCGAGGAGAGCGCCTCGCTCGTCGCGAGCCGCGACCAAGCCGTCGGGTCGATCCGTGTCCGTCTTCCGGCCGTGGCGGAACCCGGCGGCCGCGTCTGCGCCGAGCAGGACGCTCGATCCGCCTAGCGGCACCTCATCCAGCGGCACGAGCGCGTCTCGGAGCCGATCCGGATCGTCTCCCGCGACCGCGTCGGCGACGTCGAGGCTACCGATCCCGGTGCGGCGGAGCGACGCGACCGCAGCGCCGCAGCCCAGGCTTGCGCCCATGTCGCGCACGAGCCCGCGCACGTAGGTACCGGCCGAGACCGAGGCGTCGAACGTCCACACGCCGGCTTCCGCGGTCGGGACGACCTCGAAGCGCAGCACGTCGATCGCGGCGGGCGGTGCCTCCAGGGCCTCGCCCTGGCGCGCGGCGCGGTAGAGGCGCTTTCCGCCCACACGGCGCGCCGAGACACGCGGAGGAACTTGCCATCCGCTCCCGACCAGCGCCGCCGCCGCCGCTCGAACCTGGCCGGCATCGGGAAGCGCCCCCTCGTGGCGCTCGGAGGCGGGTGCCGTGAGATCGTCGGTGAGCGTGGAGATGCCGAGCTGCAGCGTGCCCACGTAGTTCTTCGGGGCCGAGGGGACGTAGCCGGCGAGCCGGGTGGCGCGGCCGAGAAGCACCACGAGGAGTCCGGTGGCCGGCGGATCCAGAGTGCCGGTATGACCTGCGCGCGGTTGGCCGGTGAGACGCCGGATGCGCGCCACCACGTCGTGGCTCGTCGGGCCGGCCGGCTTGTCGACGAGCAGCATTCCTTCCCAGTCGACGCTCACGCCGGAGGGATCCCGCCGCCACTTCCCTCGTTCCCTTCGCCATCCTCCGCGGAGTGGATCTCCTGGATGAGCGCCTCGACGCGGGAGCCCCGCTCGAGCGTCGCGTCGGACACGAAGCGGAGCCCGGGGGTGAAGCGCAACCGTGCTCGGTCGGCGAGGGTCCGTCTCAGGAACGGTACCGCGTGGTTCAGCGCGTCCACGGCCGCCGTCCGCTCGGATTCCGGACCGAGGCGGGAGACGAACACGCGAGCCTGCTTGAGATCGGGCGAGAGCTCGACGCCGGTCAGCGTGACGAATCCGACGCGCGGATCGCGGACGTCGCGGATGAGCTCCACGAGGACGGCGCGGATCTGCTCCGCCACGCGCGCGCTCCGATGGGTCATGCGAACTCGCCCTCCCATCCGCCCGGTCCACCGTCCGATCCCTCCAGGAACTCGCGCCCGGTCTCGACGAGATGCCCTGGGATATGACTCTCGGTCTCGCGCACGACGGACTGGAACATCGCGTCCAGGACGTTTCGGTGTCCCGCGACCGACACGACCGCGAGCGAGGCACGCTGCCAGACATCGGCGTGCTCCTCCAGCTCGCTCACCGCCACGTTGTGCCGCGCGCGGAGGCGCTCCTTCACGGAGCGGACCACCTGGCGCTTGTCCTTGAGAGAGCGCGCCTGAGGGAGGTGCAGGTCGAACGTGAGAACGCCGACGGTCATGATCCGCGGCTCCTCTTCCGAACGTCGCGACTACAGGGTCTCGACGGCGACCTTCTCGACCGTGAAGAACTCGATCACATCGCTTTCCTTGAGGTCGTTGAAATTCGCGATGCCGATGCCGCACTCGAACCCGGACTTCACCTCGCTGACGTCGTCCTTGAAGCGTCGGAGCGATCCGACCTTTCCGGTGTAGATCACGACGTTGTCGCGGATGAGGCGAACCTCCGCGCTGCGCTTGATCGACCCATCGGTGACCATGCAGCCGGCGATGACGCCGGCCTTCGGCACGCGGAAGAGCTGGCGGACCTCCGCCTGGCCGAGGACGATCTCCTTGGTCGTCGGCTCGAGGAGGCCGATCATCGCCTGCCTCAGATCGTTGACGACGTCGTAGATCACGTTGTAAAGCCGGATCTCCACTTCCTCTTGGCGCGCCAGCTCCGCGGTCGCACGATCCGGCCGCACGTTGAAGCCGACCACGACCGCGTTGGAGGCCGCGGCCAGCAGCACGTCTGCCTGGGTGATGGCGCCCGTCGAAGCGCGAAGGATAGCGACCCGGATCTTGTCGGAAGGAAGGTCGCCCACCGCCTGCTGCAGCGCCTCGAGCGAGCCCTGCACGTCGGCCTTGATGAGGACCGACAGCTCCTTGATCGCGCCTTCGGCGATCTCGCGCGAGAGGCTCTCGAGGGTCCGGCGGGACGACTTCGCCAGCGCGGCCGCCCGCTGCTTCTCCTGCCGGAACGCGGCGATCTGCCGGGCCTTCCACTCGTCCGCCACTCCCTGGAACAGGTCGCCGGCGGCCGGCTCCGACGCGAACCCCATGACCTCCACCGGAGTGGCCGGTCCGGCGGAGTCCACGCGGTGGCCGTTCTCGTCCGCCATGGCGCGCACCTTGCCGAACGCCGCGCCCGCGATGAAGGGATCGCCGATCTTGATCGTGCCGCTCTGCACGAGGATCGTCGCCACGATCCCGCGCGCGCGATCGAGCTTCGCCTCGAGCACCACGCCCGCGGCGGGCTTGTCGGGAGCCGCCTTCAGGTCGGCGAGATCCGCGACGAGCAGGATCATCTCGAGGAGCTCCTCGATCCCCTGGCGCTTCTTCGCGGAGATCTCGCAGGCGACGATCTTGCCGCCGTACTCCTCGATGAGAAGGTCTCGGTCGGCGAGCTGCTGCTTGACCCGGTCCGGTCGCGCGTCGGGCTTGTCGACCTTGTTGATCGCGACGACGATCGGCACGCCGGCGGCCCTGGCGTGATCGATCGCCTCGACGGTTTGCGGCTTCACGCCGTCGTCCGCCGCGACGACGAGCACGACGATGTCGGTGACGCGGGCGCCGCGGGCACGCATGAGCGTGAACGCCTCGTGGCCCGGGGTGTCGAGGAAGGTGATCTTCCGTCCCCGTTCCTCGACCTGGTACGCCCCGATGTGCTGCGTGATGCCGCCGTGCTCCTCGCTGACGACGTTCGTCGCGCGGATCGCGTCGAGGAGCGAGGTCTTGCCGTGATCGACGTGACCCATGACGGTGACGACCGGCGGGCGCGGCAGAAGCGTCTCGCGACCGGTCCCGCCCGCGTCGATCGTCTCTTCCGCCTCGTCCTTCTGGACCTGGTCCTCGAACGAGATGATGCTCGCCTCAGAGCCGAATTCCAGGGCGACGTCGATGGCCATCTGAGGGTCGAGGGGCTGGTTGATATTCGCGAACACGCCCTTGCTGAGGAGCTTCGCGATGACGTCCTTGGACTTCCGGTTGAGCTTCTCCGCAAGCTCCTTGACCGTCACCGCCTCCGACAACGTGATCGTCGACGGGACCGGCGGGAGGTCGGGCTTCGGCTTCGACGGCGGAGGCGGGGCCTCCAGGCCGCGGGCGCGCGCGCGCCGGGCTTCCCGGTCGGCGCTCGGGGCCGTGCGTCCGGGGACCTGCGGGCGCGCCGGTGCGGGCGCGGGACTCGCCGCACCGGCGGGCGGCGGCGTGCTCCGCGGCGGCGGGGGACGGTAGCCGTCCATGCGTGGGGCGACGGGGGGCCTACCCGGGACCGCGGGACGTGCTCCGTAGGGCGAGCTCGCCGTGCGGGGCGGAACCATCTTCGGGACGAGCCTTTTCGCCGCGAAGACGCGGGGACGCTGTACCTGGGGCGGGATGTCGGGGGGCGGACCCAAGGGGGCGGGTCCCGGCTCCGGCGGGCGCGTCGCGTCCACGGCAGGAGCGGCTACCGAAGCGGAGGCTGCGGCGGGTTCGGCGGGAGGGACGGCATCGGCCGCACCGCTCGTGGCGGTGTCCCCGTGCGCCACCGCCACCGCTGCGGGAACGGCGCCTTCTTCCGGGAAGGAAGCCGGCTCGGCGGCCGGAGCCTCGGAGGCCGGCATCACCTCGGCGCCCGCCGAGGCCTCCTCGCTGCGGCGCTGCTCCATGAGCCGGCGCTTTTCGTGCTCGAGGGCGGCGGTGAGCTTCTCCCGGACGAGTGCCGCCGTGGGCACGTCGAGGGAGCTGAGATCCGAGTGGACCTCCTTTCCAAGGCGGTCGAGCAGCTCGAGGATCAGAGCGCTCTGAACCTTGAGCTCTTTCGCCAGCTGATAAACCCTTAGACCCGGCATGCACGCTCCCGCAAAGTCTTACCTTGCCTCGGTCCCGTCCGGCGAGGGCGCGACCGCATCCGCCGGCTGGTCGGCCGCGGCCGTGTCGTCTCCCGAGGGTTCACCGGCCTCGTCTTCGCGAGCAGCCAAGGCCTGCTCCGCCGAGTCGTGAATCTCGATCGCCTCGTCTTCTTGGATCCCGTCGATCGACATGAGATCCTCGAGGGACGCAAGACACAGCTCCTCGATGCTCCGGAACCCCGCGTCGAGAAGGCGCGCCACCGTCGATTGCGCGATGCCGGGAAGGCTCGAGAGCTCGCGGCTGGCCTGCGCCATCCGCTCCATCTCCGCCTCGATCTCGGCCTTCTTCTCGGTCTCGCTCTTGATGTCCAAACGCCAACCGACCAGCTTCGAGGCCAGCCGGACGTTCTGGCCACGCTTGCCGATCGCCAGGGACAGCTGATCCTCCGAGACGATGACCTCCATCTCGCGAAGCTCGTAGTCCCGCACCGACACGCGGTTGATGACCGCCGGGTTGAGCGCGTGCCGGACGTAGGCGGACGCGTCCTCGTCGTACTGGACGATGTCGATCTTTTCGCCGCGGATCTCGCGGATCACGGCCTGGACGCGGGATCCTTTCATCCCGACGCAGGCTCCCACGGGATCGACGTCCCGGTCCTTGGAGCGGACCGCGATCTTGGTTCGTTCTCCCGCATCCCGCGCGACGCTGACGATGACGACGGTGCCGTCGTAGATCTCCGGGACCTCCATCTCGAAAAGCTTCCGGACGAGAATCTCGCTCGCCCTGGAGAGGGTGAGCTGCGGGCCCTTGCCTTGGCGCTCGACGTTGACGAGTACGGCGCGGACGCGATCCCCGGGGTTGTAGTGCTCCGCCCGCGACTGCTCGCGGCGCGGCACGATGCCTTCGGTGCGGCCGAGATCGACGATCATGTCGCCGCGGTCGAAGCGCTTGACCTGGCCCGTCAGCAGCTCACCGATGCGATCGCCGTACTCCCGCCAGACGATCTCGCGCTCGGCTTCTTTGACCTTCTGGTAGATGACCTGCTTGGCCGCCTGGGCGGCTATTCGCGTCAGGGGGACGTCGATTCCATCCTTCACGGTCTCGATGATCGTGCCGAGCTCCGCGTCGGGACGCAGCTGCCGGGCCTCTTCGAGTGTGATCTCGGTGTGAGGATCCATGAGCTCGTCTTCGGTCACCACGGTTTGCTTCGAGAAGACGATGAACTGACCGCTGTCCCGGTCGAACCGGGCACCGAAATCCTCCTTGCTGCGGAGGTACTTCCGGGAGGCCGCGGCGTAGGCTTCTTCGACCGCCTGGATGATCACATCCGGGTCGATGCCCTTCTCGCGTCCGATGATCTCGATCGTCTGGAACAGTTCGCTGCTCATGCCACGGTCACTCCCCGCGAGACGCGTCGAGAAACCGCGCCGTCACGGCGTTTTCACTTGTCCGTTCCCACGGAGCGGGCGCACCCCTCCGCCTTCGGTGCACCCTTTGTTTCGAATGCTCCGTTGGGACCGAAAGACTATATCACGCGCTCCTCAGCGGTCCGGGAGCTTGCGGCCCTTCGGCGTAAGCGACTGTCTTAGCAGGGAGATGCGGTCCCTCGGGATCTCGAGGACCGACCCGGAGGCGTCGATCCGGACCGAGCCGTCCTGTCCTAGCGGCAGCAGCGTGCCTTCGACTTCTCGTGTCCGCTCGGACGGATCGCGGAATTCGACCCGGACGAGCCGTCCCTGGTTGCGTCGCACGTCGTCTTCGGTCCGGATCGGTCTATCGAGTCCGGGGGACGAGACCTGAAGCTCGTAGGGTGCGTCGAAGAACTCGATCCCCTCGAGGCGGGCGTCGAGGGCGCGCGAAAGCGCCTCGCAATCCTGGAGGCCCACGCCTTGGGGACCCGCTCGGTCGATGTCGACGCGAAGGAGGGAGTGCTTGCCCCGGCTGTGAAAGGCGAGCTCGACGATCTCGAGCCCCAGCGACGCTGCGACCTCGTGCGCGGCGGCTTCGATCGCGGCGATGGCGGCGTCTCGTGGTGCCATGTCGCGACGAGCTTACTGCAGGCGCGTCCGTAGCTCCCGAACGGCCGGATTATCCGGAAAGCGGCGCGCGACGTCGTCGAGGACTCGGCGCGCTTCGGCACGGCGCCCGGCGCGGGCGAGCGCCAGGGCCGCGCCCAGATCGGCACCCGGACCGGCGAGTCCTGCCCGACGCGCTTCGTCGAACGCGCGCACGGCCCGATCGGTCTCCCCGAGCCGGTCCCAGGCCGAGCCGATAGCCACCCACGCTCCCCCCTCGCGTGGCGGGAACCTCTCCGACCATGCGAGTGCGTCCCTGGCCTCGGAGGGCTTACCGGCCGCGGCGGAGGCGGAAGCGAAGTGTCCAATGTAGAGGCCGTTCTCCGGCTGGAGCTCCATCGCTTTTCGAAATCGCTCGGAGGCGACGCCGGCGTCACCGCGCGCCAACGCGATCTGACCGGCCATGTCCCAGTACACGTCCACGTGAGGATGGGCGCTGAGCGTCGACATCAGGAAGGCCTCGATGTCGCCGCCGCGGCCGCCCGCGGCGTCGAGCTCTTGCAGCCGCTGGACGACGCGGACCAGCAACGGGTCGGACTCGAGCGCGCTGCGGTAAAGGCCCCTCGCCCGCTCGGCGTCCCCATTCGCATCCGCGAGACGACCCTCCGCAGCCGTCCTCACGGCGGCGCTCATCGTGACGGACCATCGTGAGAGAGCTTCGGCGGCGCGATTCTTGTCCCCCGACATCAAGTGGAGCTCCACGAGCCAGAGGGGACTGGAGGGCTCCATGGTCTCGCGTGCCCGCGCCCATCCCTCCTCGATCGCCA
>Ga0137436_1000475_pt1 | contig 11693 bp, 10 predicted proteins | sample EasRivERMGT119_2_FD_102328 | JGI IMG/M metagenome (GOLD analysis project Ga0137436, IMG submission 102328) | Soil microbial communities from meander-bound floodplain in the East River, Colorado, USA - East River MetaG ERMGT119_2 | ecosystem: Environmental > Terrestrial > Soil > Floodplain ...
GCAGTCGAGCTCGCGCTGCTGTCCGTGCAGGACGACAGCATCGCGCTGACAATGCACAAAACAAGGCAGTGTATTTTCATGTGAAGTGACCTCCCTTCCCGTCGACAAATCAGCCTATCGATACAACCCCTGCTTCGCGAGCCACTCCTGGATGAGGCCGGCGACCTGGAGATTGTTCCTGTCCATCATCAGCATGTCGGCAGGCTCCTCGGCAGGCTATTCTAGGGGAGCAGGTGCTTGCGGAAGAACGCCGCGATCTTGCGGTCCACCTCGGGGAGCACAGAGCGGTCGAAGCCGGGCGGGTCGTTCAGGAGGTCGGCGACGAGGCCGGACAGCCCCGGGGGAAAGGGTGACAGCAACGCGCCGTGGCCTCCGTTCTGGAAATCGCCCAACCGCTCGCACCCGGCGCATGCCTGGAGTACGCGGTCGCTGTGGAAGCGCGGGATCAGCCATTTGTCCTGCCGCGCGGTCACCAGTGCCAGGGGCACACGCGGTGCAGCGAGCGAAGCGAGGTCAAAGTCCACGGCATACGGGACACCGGCGACGACCGCGGCGATGCGCGGTTCAGTGTAGGTGTACCACGTAGCGTCTTCGAGCCGCCAGCGAATCACCGCCATGGCGACTGTCTTTTTCAATCCATCCAGGAAGTCGCCATTCAGCCGGGTTGCCAGACCGACACAGGTGTAGAAATCCTCGGCGATGTGCGCTTCGCAGTGATCTCTCAATTGTGCCGGCGACCAGCGGCCGCCTGCCAAGCTCAGAGCTGTGTGCCCACCTGCGGACATGCCATACATGCCGACCCTGTCCAACGCGAGCAGCGGCGCGAAGCGCGGATCCTGCCTCACCACGTCGATGGCGCGCGACACCTCGGCCGGCCGGCGCTTCCAGCTCTCGGGTCCCGGCGTACTCGGGTCCTTGTAGTTGTCGCCCCGGTGCTCGGGGATTGCCACCACGAAGCCGCCTTCTACCAAGGTGCGAGCCAGGTCGGCGTGCACCCAGGGGGAGCCGCCCGAGCCGTGCGAAATGACGATGAGGCGCCCATTGCCGCGCACGGGAGCGCCCTGCGAGGCCACATGGAAGGTGAAGGGGCCGCGTTTGAGCGGCTGCGCTTCGCTGCTGGAGGGGTAGAAGACGGTCACGCGGCCATCCTTGCCGTCGATCTCGGTCAAGCCCACAGCGGCCTGCGCTACGGCGACCAGCAGGGCGAGCGCTACGGCGATGAGGAAGCGAACTTCGAAAATGCTTGAATGCGCGGACATGTCGGCTAACGAGGCTGTAGAAAAAGTCCCCGACTCAAAAATCGCTCGGTTTTCCAGGGTCCGTTTATCCCTCCGAGGGGCACGATCGTCGAATACAGTGCGTTCTGGAAGATCGATTTTTTCATCAGCGCAACGTAATCAGGGTGACAGGACTTTTTCTACAGCCTCAAACGTCCCCGCTAACCGGCGCGCGTCTTTTGCGCGTCCGTGTTCAGCGCCGTGTTGGGCAAGACCTGCGGTCTTCATCTGCCACCCCACGACTTGGTATGCAGAGTGCCATCGGTGCCCCGCGCAAACACATCGATTCGATTGCGACCCCAAGAAACGGCGGCAGGATCGGACGATATCTGTTCGACGCCGAGTTGGCACCAGTTTTGCCATTGGTTGCCATCCCACGACTTGGTATACAGACAGTTGTCGGTGCCACGCACAAACACATCGAGCCGGCCCGGCGCCCACGAACACACGGCCGGGCCTGAGGATATCTTCTCGACGCCGAGTTGGAACCAGTTACGCCATTGGTTGCCATCCCATGACTTGGTATACAGACAGTTATCGGTGCCGCGCGCAAACACATCGATTCGATTGGGACCCCAAGAAACGGCGGCAGGATCGGACGATATCTGCTCGACGCCGAGTTGGAACCAGTTATGCCATTGTTTGCCATCCCACGACTTGGTATACAGACAGTTGTCGGTGCCACGCACAAACACATCGAGCCGACCTGGCGCCCACGAACACACGGCCGGGCCCGAGGCGATCTGCTCGACGCCGAGTTGGCGCCAGTTATTCCACGTGGCGACTGGCCAGATCGCCATCTCGGTCTTGGCGAAGCCGTGGCCCTGACAGAGGAACCACGGACCCGAGGGGTCGGGAGGCGCCAGTGCCGCCAGTTCCACGACCCAGGTGTCGCGGAATGGCAGAGGCCGTAGTGGTCCCGCCCATGGAACGGTCCCCTCGATGGAGTGGATATGGAGGTGCGGGTTAGTCGAAAAGCCGCTGTTTCCCGCCAGCCCCAAGAAGTCCCCGGCCTTTACGATGGCACCCATAGACATGAGCGCCGGATTGAGCGACCCCTTCTGGAGGTGAGCGTAGACAACGACCTCGTCGCCGTGCTGGATCCAGAAGTGGTTGCCCTCGGGGTCTAGCGTCGGCGTAAACGTCCCCAGCATCGTATTCTCGTCCTTCGTATTGAGGAACTTGCGGACGATCCCGTCGGCCATGGCGTAGAGCGGCTTGCCGTAGATCCGAAAGTGGTCATTCTCGTCCCCTTTCTTGCCGGGGAATACCTCGGTCCAGGCCTTCTTGGTGGTGTCCCAGCCTACGACACCCATGTCGTAGGCGAAGAGCTGGTTGCCATCCCCGGCGGAGGCGTGGCCCGCGCCGCGCCCGGTCCAGTATTCACCGATACGGAGTTCGCTGGCGCGTGCCGGGAACTGAAAGCTCCCGCCCGTCACAGGGCTCATGTGTGGCGCGAGGTCGTAGATTATCGTCCACGGATCGAACCCATCGCACAGCACTTCGACCCACACCTTGGGCGGTGCCGGCTGCGGGAGCAGCGCCGAGTCCGTGGGTTGGAAGAACCAAGGTGCAGTAGCGCCCGCGGCGACGACGAGGTTCGGCGAATACGATTTGGCCGCCGCCGCCGGACTGCCCTGGAAGGTCAGCGTAAGTTTAGTAACCTTGACAGGGGCCGTCTCGTTGTTTGTGATCATCAGCGACAGTGAGAGCTGCGCCTGTTGCGATGCGCCGTTTGTCTTTGGCGCCATCGCAAGATAGACAATCCGGCCGGATTCCTCGGGCTCGGCGATGATGCTGATGTTTGGGAGCGCCATGGGAATGCACCTTTCGTGTTGGACCGATGCCGGCCGCATCAACCGCGATCAGGCATGGCTGAATAGATCGTTGGGTCGTCATGTGAGCCCAACGTTCACAGTGAGGGGCGCGCCGCTTTTGGCGCGTCCCCCACATCAACCCGGTCAAAGAGTTAGCGCAAATACACTTGGAAATGCGAATCGACTTTTCCTCGAAGGCCTATCCCGACCCGCGAGGAGTCGAGGTTCATGTGTTTATTGCTCTTCCTCCACCGGCTGCTTGTGCTTCGATACCAGCTGCGCCTGGGTATGCGGCGGCACGGGCGCGTAGTGCGAAAAATCGATGGAATACGATCCCTGCCCGCCGGTGACGGACTTCAACCGCGTCTGGTAATCCGACAGCTCCGATAGCGGCGCCATGCCCTTGATGGTGGTGAGCTCGCCGCCCGCCGAGTCGGTGCCGGTGACTTGCCCGCGCTTGCCGGACAGATCGGAGGTCAAATCGCCCATGAATTTGTCGGGCGCGGCGATTTCGATGTTGACGATGGGCTCGAGCACGATCGCTCCCGCCTTGGAAAAAGCGTCGATGATGGCCTTCCTGCCGGCCGAGACGAACGCGACTTCTTTCGAGTCCACCGCGTGGTGCTTGCCGTCGTATACAGTCACGCGGATGTCGTGCACCGGGTAGCCCGCGATCACGCCCGAATCCAGAGCCATGCGCACGCCCTTCTCCACCGCCGGGATGAAGGTGTTCGGGATCACGCCGCCTTTCACTTTGTCCACGAACTCGTAGCCCTTGCCGCGGGGAAGCGGCTCGACGCGCAGGAACACTTCGCCGAACTGCCCGGCGCCGCCGGTCTGTTTCTTGTGGCGGCAGTGGCCTTCGGCCAGGCGCGTGATGGTCTCGCGGTACGGGATCTTGGGCGGCTTGGTGGTGAGCTCCATCTTGTACTGCTGGAGCATCTTGTCGAGCTTGACGCGCATGTGCAGGTCGCCCAGGCCCCGGATCACGGTTTCGTTGGTGGTCGCGTGGCGCTCGAGCTTGAAGCACGGGTCTTCCATCTCGAGCTTGTGCAGCACTTCGAACAAGCGCTGCTCGTCGCCTTTTTTCTTGGTCTCGACCGCGATGCCGTGCATCGGCACGGGAAATTCGAGCGGCTTGAGATGAATGTGGTCCTCGTCGTGCGAATCGTGCAGCACGCGGTCGAACTCGATCTCCTCGACCTTGGTCACCGCGCCGATGTCCCCCGGCACGAGCGCGTCGGTCTCGACGTAGTCCTTGCCCTGTATCGTAAACAGGTGCCCGACCTTGAAGGGGCGCCGGCTGTCGCCGACGAAGAGCGGCGTGTTCGGCGTGATCGTTCCCTGGTGCACGCGGAAGATGCCCACCTTGCCGATGAAGGGGTCCATCACCACCTTGAACACGTGCGCGAGCACGTGCGCCTTGGGGCCGGGCACGGCGTAGAACTCCTGCGCCTCCGCCCCTTCGCCTTTCAGGAACGGCGGCGCGTTGCCCTCGGTTGCGTTCGGCGCGAGGTTCGCAAAGATGTCGAGCAGCGCCTCGATGCCCGCGCCGTTCCTCGCCGAGGTGAAGCACACCGGGATAAGATGCCCTTCGCGCAGCGCTTTTTCGAAGGGCGCGTGCAGCTGCTCGGGCGCCACTTCGCCCTGTTCGAGGTACTTCTCCATCAGCGCTTCGTCCACTTCCACCACCTGATCGACGAGCGCCGAGTGCGCTTCCTTGACCGAGGAGAAATCCGCTTCGCCGTCGGGATTGAAGAAGCAGTCCACCACGTCCTTCCCGCCGTTCGCGGGCAGGTTGATCGGCAGGCATTCGCGTCCGACCGCCTGCTGGATGCGGGACAGGATCGCCGGAAGATCGGCGTTTTCCGCGTCGATTCGGTTGATCACGATCATGCGGCACAGGTTGCGCTTCGCCGCCCACTTGAGCATGCGGTCGGTGGCGAGCTGAATTCCGGTCTCGGCGTTCACCACGACCATCGCGGTCTCGACCGCGGCGAGCGCGCCGATCGCCTGCCCCATGAAGTCCGGCGACCCGGGCGTATCGATCAGGTGGATGCGGACATTCTTCCAGGTGAAGTTGACGAGCGCCGAGTTGAGCGAGTGCTGGTACTGCTTTTCCAGCGGATCGAAATCGCAGACCGTGTTGCCTTTCTCGACGCTCCCCTGCGCGGCGATCGCTCCGGCCTTGGCGAGCAGCGCCTCCGCGAGCGTGGTCTTGCCCGCGCCGGTATGGCCCACCAGCGCTATGGTACGAATGGATTCCGTCGAATACCGGGGCATGCGGACTTCCCTCCCAAACTTGGGTCATTCCGAGGCGGAGCCCGAAGAATCTGCTTCTCGAAAAGCAGATCCATCGCTGCGCTCAGGATGACAGGTTCAGCGGACGACTTTAACCGTACTCTACCCGCGCCGCAAAGAGGACGTCAAAGCGGGCTCCGTCAAAACCGCCCGCCGAAGCCGAATATGCCCATGGTGAAGCGCGCCAGCCCGTAGCCGATCCAGTTGGGAATGCGCCGCCAGAGGGGCTGCCTGAACCAGCGCGTCTTCGCCACCACGCGCGCGCCCTGCTCGATGTCGGCGCGGAGCTTGGCGCGCAGTTCGGCGGCGAAGCGCCGGTCCTCGACCACCACGTTCGCCTCGCGTGCGAGCATCAGGCTGAACGGATCGATGTTGGAGGAGCCCACCGTCGCCCAGTGGCCGTCGATGACTGCGACCTTGGCGTGCATGAAGCTCCGGTGGTACTCGTAGATCTCCACGCCCCCCTCGAGCAGCGTGCCGTAGAGGGCGTGCGAAGCGTAGTGCAGCAGCACGTACTCGACGCGCCCCTGAAGCAGCAGCACCACCCGCACGCCCCGCGCGGCGGCGCTAACCAGCGACCGCCGAAAGCGCGTCCCGGGGAAGAAATAGGCGCTCGCGATGATGATCTCCTGCTGCGCGGACCCGATCGCCGCCAGATAGGCTTCCTCGATGTCGCGGCGGTGGCGGATGTTGTCGCGCACGACGAGCGCCGCGCGCTGGCTTCCCGCGCGCGCCACGCGCGGCGGGACCGGGTGGCTGACGCGCCAGCCGTGCTCGAGCCTCGCCAGCGCGACGCGGTTCCACAGCCGCACCGCGGCTTCCCGGACCGGCGCGAGCAGCGGCCCTTCGATCTTCACGGCGTAGTCGTAGCGCGGCGGTTTCTGCCGCGGCGTGTCCAGGTCGTCGATGATGTTGATGCCGCCGACGAAGGCGATGCGTCCGTCCGCCACCGCCATCTTGCGGTGCATGCGCCGCAGCCGGTCGCGCCGGAAGGGGAAGCGCCAGACCTCGGGACGGAACACCAGCAGGCGCACACCCGAATCGCGCAGCTCGCCCACGAGCTCCGAGGGCATGTCCCTCGCGCCGAAGCCGTCGACGAGCAGGTGCACCGCCACTCCCCGCCGCGCGGCCTCGCACAGCGCCTTCGTAATGCGTTTCCCGGTGGCGTCGCCGGCGTAGATGTAGGTCTCGAGGAAAATCTCGCGCTGCGCCTCGCGGACCGCGGCTTCGAGCGCGGGAAAATACTCCACGCCCGAACGCAGGAGCGTCAGGCGGTTTCCGGGCAGAAACTCGACCGCCATTCGGGCGATCACTCGAACTGCAGGTGAGCCGACAGCGCAGCGTGGTCCGAGAGCCGCGACCACGAAGGGCCGCGATGGATCTCCGTATGGTTCACGCGGAAACCGCGCACGTAGATGCGGTCCAGGCGCAGCACCGGAAAGGCGCTCGGAAAACTGCGCGCGGGCCTCCCCCAATGGTCGGCGAGCGCCTCGCGCAGGCCGAGCGCTTCGGCGAGGCGCCTGCCGGCGAGGTTGCGCCAGTCGTTGAAGTCGCCGGCGACCAGGAGCGGCGCGCGCCACGGCACCTCGCGCTCCAGCCGCTCGATCAGCGCGCCGACCTGGTGGCGCCGGCCCCGCTCGTGCAGCGCGAGGTGCAGGCAGACGCAGTGCAGCGGCTCGTCGAGTCCCGGAATCTCGACCTCGCAATGCAGGAGTCCGCGTCGCTCGCGGCTGTGGGTCGAGACGTCCTGGTTCTCGGCGCGCAGGATCGGATAGCGGCTCAAGATGGCGTTGCCGTGATGGCCGTGGTCGTAGACGGCGTTGCGGCCGTAGGCGTAGTCGTTCCACACCTGATCCGCGAGGAACTCGTATTGAGGCTCGTCGGGCCAGTCCTCGAAGCGTGCGGCGTGGCGGCGGTTCTGCCCCAGCACCTCCTGCAGGAAGATGATGTCGGAGTCGAGCAGGCGCAGATGGTCGCGCAGCTCGTGGATCATCATGCGGCGGTTGAATTGCGAGAAACCCTTGTGGATGTTGTAGGTGGAGACGTGTAAATTCACGGCGGACTTCCCGCGCTTTGGGATCGGGGCGCGCAGATCGGATTCAGCATTTTGTCAGAGATGCGGCCATATTCGTTCGGCGCCGTCCGGCGCGACCGAGCCTGCATCATAGCAGCCGCGCGCGAAAGGGTTCGACCCGGGAGCCTCGCCAATCGCCGCTCGAAAATTGCAGTTGGAAAAAAGCGCCTTTTCGTCTAAGCTTGCGGGCCGCTGGAATTGCGCCTCCGGTAATTTTTCACATTTCAGCGGAACGCGGCACGAGCGAAAGCAGTTACGTTGGTCGGGACGGGCAGAAAAGGGGGAGGGCGTTTGGGCGAGAGCCCATGCGACCCCGGCTGATCGAGCAGCCCGGCAGGCTTGAAGTCGAAGCCTCCAAGTAAAAAAGCAGTCGTTTATCTTCCCACCACGAAAGGACGCTCCACATGAAAAAACTTCTGATCGCATCTGCAGTTTCCGCCGCCTTCGCGGCGCCCGCGACGGCCCTTGCTCAAGCCAAGGTCCCCACGCTCGGAGAGATACTCGATGCCTCGGGCATCAGCGTGAACGGGTACATCGACGCGGCGTACTCCCATGCCAACCGGAACATCCAGACGGGATTCTCGGATCGTGCGTTCGATTCCCAGAACAACTCGTTCGCGCTGCACCAGTTCGGCCTGACCGTCGCCAAGCAACCCAAGGAAGGCTTCGGAGGCGTGGTCAATCTCACCGTCGGATCGGATGGCCAGCTGATTCACTCCTTCCCGGAGGCGGCCGGCCCGGGCTCGTCCACCTTCGACCTCACCCAGGCCTACGGGCAGTACGCGGGCGGCGCCTTCACCCTGATGGCGGGCAAGTTCACGACGCTCGCCGGAACGGAGGTGATCGCGAGCACGGGCAACACCACCTTCTCGCGCTCGATCCTCTTCACCGCCGTGCCCCTCACGCACACCGGCGTGCGCGCGGGCTATGCCCCGAGCGACACGGTCACGCTCTACGGCGGCGTCAACAACGGCTGGGACCAGCTGACCGACGGAAACCGGGGCAAGACCCTCGAGCTCGGGGCGACGCTCATTCCCATCAAGCCGCTGACCGTCAACGTTTCCGGATACTTCGGCAAGGAATCTGCCGTGGCGCCCGGGTTTCAGACCGGCGCGGGTCTCCAGGGCCAGCGCAACGCCCTCGACGTCACCGCCAATTACATCATCAGCAACTCGATGAGCGTCGGCGCGGAGCTCCTGTACGTCACGCAGGAAGACACCGCCGCCGGGACGGCGAAGTACAACGGCGCCGCCGGTTACTTCACCTACATGCTCGACTCCCAGTGGCGTGTGGTGGCGCGTGCGGAGATGTTCGACGACAAGCAAGGCTTCCACTTCAACACTGCCACGGGCACGAAGTACTCGGAGGTGACCGCGACGCTGTCCTATCTGCCCAACAGCAGCGCCGAGCTGCGCGCGGAGGTTCGCATGGACAAGGCCAACAACTCCGTCTTCGTCGACTCGGACGGCTCAGCGAGCAAGACCCTGCAGACCTTCGCCCTGCAGGGCATCTACAAGTTCTGATCCGCTCGGTACAAGCGCGAGCCGGCTAGGGGGACCTGTCAGCCCTTCGGCCGGCTCCGCGCGAGCGCATCGCGCCGCACGATCTCGTCGACCATGGCGCGGAACCGGCGCTCGACGATCCTGCGCACGATCGGCATGCCGATCAAGGGAGGCAGGGAAAAGTTCGGGATGAAGCGGCCGATGTAGTCGAAGCGCACGCCCGCAGCCGAAGTCTCCAGATCGTAGCGGGTCTCCAGCTCCCGGATGTTTCCGTCGATGCGGCGCGCGACGATCCGCCGCTGCGGCTGCTCCAGCACTTCGAGCGTCACGTCCACGGACTGCCGATAGAAAAAAAAGCCGAACTCGCCCTTTTGCTCCACCACGACGCGGTCGCCGCTGCGCGACACGACGCGGGAGCTTTTCATGTCCGGGATGAATTGCGCGAGATGATCGTAGTCCGAGAGCACCTCCCAGGCGATGCGCGCATCCACTTGCATCAGGGCCGATGCGCTGACCGTGATGAATTCTCCCTGGCGATCGATCTCGATGGCGAGTTCCTGCGCTCCTGCACGGCCCGGCAGGCCCTGCGCCGCGGCGAGCGCGAAGGCCGCGCTCAGGAGAATCGGACGGCCCACTCGGCCTGTGACGGTCACGGGCATGCTAACAGCATGCCGCAACGGCCTATTCCGCCGCAAGCTTTGCAGACTTACGCGGCGCTGACGCCGCGCCTTTGAGGAAGGGCGAGGATCGCGTCGCGGTTGGTCCAGGAGATCGTCAGCGCTGCGGCTTCGCGATACGCCAGCCATTTGAAGCTCAGGTGCTCCGCCGGGTCGAGCGTGACCGGAAGCGGTTCGGGCACCGAGAGGCTGAAGACGTGCTCGAGGTTGTGCGTGACCCCCGGCGCGTAGCGGCCAATGTGCTTCTTGAAGATCTCGAAGCGGTTCTCGATGGCCCAGTCGCGCAGATCGTAGCGGGCCGCGTCCAGGCCGGTCTCCTCGCGCACCTCGCGGATCGCCGCGTCGCGCAGTGACTCGGCCTCGTGCGCGAGGCTGCCCGTCACCGACTGCCAGAAGCCCTGCCAGCCGGCGCGCTCCATCATCAGCACCTGCAGGTCGGGTGTGTGGATCACCACGAGGACCGAACGGGGGATCTTGTAAACAGGGGTCATAGGGCGGCGGGCCGGAAATAATAGTGAGAACTGATAGTCATCCCCCACCCAACCCTCTCCCGCTTGCGGGAGAGGGAGCAAACCCGTAGTCCCCTCTCCCTCTGGGAGAGGGCCAGGGTGAGGGGCAGTTCAACCCGAGGGCATCTCCGGCCAGCCGGATTTCCAGCCATCCGGCCCGCCGATGAGCGTCCAGAAGGGCTTGCCCTGTCCGCGCCAGTGCCCGGCCGCCTCGGCCATGATCGCCATGGCCTCCTTGAACTCGTGCCCATGGCCGCCACCGAAGTGCTTGCTTCTTTCGAGGATCACCACCCAGCCTTTCGCCTGCAGCCAGGACAGGTCTTTCAGGCAGTCGGCGAGGGCATCCCAGTTCCCGCCGAACCACTCGGGAAATCTCATCGCCCTGGACAGGAGCGCGAGAAAATCCTCCTTGTCGTGAGCGTGACCGATGTCGGCGTAGACAACCATGAGTCCCGCGGAGGCGGCTGCTCCCGCAAGGACCCGCGAGTCGCCGGCAAGTTGAAATACCCCCGCTCGGGCAACGTCATTGAGCCAGTCGGCGTTCATCGCGCTATTCCTTGATCCTGCTGAAGCTGCGGTAATGATCGTCGGTGTAGTAGTACTCGCGCGAGGCGCGCGGCTCGCCCCCGGCGACCATGCGCCGGGCGCCGCGATCTTTTGCGCCCGGTGTCTTCACCGTGTACTCGCGATAGTAGCCCCGCTCTTTCGTCGGCAACAGCCTCTCGCGGTTGCCGAATTCGGTGCCGTCCTGCCTGTACGGAAACGGTCCGCCTCGCCGGATGAGCGCGAGCGTCTCGCGCGCTTCGGGCGGCAAATCGGTGACGGCGATATCGGCAGCCGATGCCGGAGCCGACGGCAGCAAGAACGTCAGCAGGAGAACGGCAAGAATGGGCGCGAGACGGTACAAGGCTGATCCGTTCGAATCCGTATTTATCCGCAGCTAGGGCTTTTCGGCCGTTCTCAATCGAATATGAAGCTCGCGCAGCTGCTTCTCGTCCGCGGGCGAGGGCGCCTGCGTGAGCAGGCACTGCGCGCGCTGCGTCTTGGGAAAGGCGATGACGTCGCGGATCGATTCGCTGCCGGCCATCATGGCGACGATGCGGTCCAGGCCGAAGGCGATGCCGCCGTGCGGCGGCGCGCCGTATTGCAGCGCCTCGAGCAGGAACCCGAACTTCTGCTTCGCTTCCTCGGGCCCGATAGAAAGAGCCCTGAACACCTTCGACTGCACTTCCTCGCGATGAATGCGCACCGAGCCCCCGCCGATCTCCGAGCCGTTCAGCACCATGTCGTAGGCCTTGGCGAGCGCCGCGCCGGGATCGCCCGCGAGCCGGTCCTCGTGGCCGTCCTTGGGGGCGGTAAACGGGTGGTGCATCGCGTTCCAGTGCTTCGCCTCCTCGTCGTACTCGAACATCGGGAAGTCCACGACCCACAGCGGTTTCCAGCCGGCTTGCGCGTGGCCCTGCTCGTGGCCGATTTTCACGCGCAACGCGCCGAGCGCGTCGTTCACGACTTTGATCCTGCCCGCTCCGAAGAACA
>Ga0137436_1000476_pt1 | contig 11688 bp, 9 predicted proteins | sample EasRivERMGT119_2_FD_102328 | JGI IMG/M metagenome (GOLD analysis project Ga0137436, IMG submission 102328) | Soil microbial communities from meander-bound floodplain in the East River, Colorado, USA - East River MetaG ERMGT119_2 | ecosystem: Environmental > Terrestrial > Soil > Floodplain ...
CGACCAGGCGGACGTAGGCATCGCGCTGCTCGTTGACGGCGATCGTGTCGAGCACCGCCTGGGTGAGCTGCTCGGGGGTCATCCCGACTTCGAGCGCGATCGTCTTCGCCGACTGGTAGAGCCGGTCGATGTGCTCCTTGAGCCGGAAGACGTTGCCGTCGTACACGCGGATGCCTTCGAAAACACCGTCGCCGTACAAGAATCCGTGATCGAACACGGAGATGCGGGCGTCGTCCTTCGCGTAGAGCGTGCCGTCCACGTAGATCTTCACAGGGTCCTCCCGGCCGTGGCCAAGCGCCTCGTATCGGTCGTCAGGGTCAAGAAGTGCTCGTGGAGCCGCGTGTCGCCGGTCAGCTCCGGGTGGAACGTCAATGCCAGCACGCGCCCCTCGCGCACGAGCACGGGCTCGCCCTCGTAGCACGCGAGCACGGTGACGTCCGGGCCGACCGCGGTGAACCGCGGCGCACGGATGAAGATCGCGGGGAGGCTCCCGCCGAGCGCGGGGGCCTCGAGGGTCGTCTCGAACGAGTCGACCTGCCGCCCGAACGCGTTGCGCGCGACCGTCGCGTCGATCAATCCCAGCGACGCCTGCGCGGGCGTCACCACGCGACGCGCGACGAGGATCGCCCCGGCGCACGTCCCCATCACGGCACCGCCGTCGGCGTGAAACGCCTTCAGCGCGGGGAACCACGGCTCGTCCGCCATCAGGTTGAGGAGCGTCGTGCTCTCCCCGCCGGGGATCACGAGCCCCGACAGGCCCTCAAGGTCCGCGACCCGCCGCACCGCGCGCACCGGGGCGCCTAAGGACCGCAGCACGGCCGCGTGGGCCTCGAAGTCCCCCTGGAGAGCGAGGACGCCGGTCACCATCCGCGTGTCTGCAGCAGCTCCCCTTCGGGGAGCTTGGACGTCTCGATGCCGTGCATGGCGGACCCGAGGCCGCGCGAGACTTCCGCGACGACCTTCGCGTCCTTGAAGTGCGTCGTCGCTCGCACGATCGCCTTGGCGCGCCGCGCCGGGTCCTCGGACTTGAAGATTCCGGATCCGACGAACACCGCCTCCGCGCCGAGCTGCATCATGAGCGCCGCGTCGGCCGGTGTCGCGATACCGCCTGCGGCGAAGTTCGGGACGGGAAGCTTCCCGTCGACCGCGACGAGCCGCACGAGCTCGTACGGCGCGCCCAAGTTCTTGGCCTCGGTCATCATCTCCTCGGGGCCCAGGGCGGTCAGGCGCCGGATCCCCGAAACGACCGACCGCATGTGGCGCACGGCCTCCACGATGTTCCCGGTCCCGGCCTCGCCCTTCGTGCGGATCATCGCCGCGCCCTCGCCGATCCGGCGCAGCGCCTCGCCCAGATTCCGGCAGCCGCACACGAAGGGAACGGCGAAGGCGAACTTGTCGACGTGGAACGCTTCGTCGGCCGGGGTGAGCACCTCGCTCTCGTCGACGTAGTCCACGCCCAGCGCTTCGAGGACCTGCGCCTCGACGAAGTGTCCGATGCGGCACTTCGCCATCACCGGGATCGACACCGCGGCGATGATCTTCTCGATCATCGCGGGGTCCGACATCCGCGCCACGCCGCCGTCCCGGCGAATGTCCGAGGGCACGCGCTCGAGCGCCATCACGGCGCAAGCACCCGCGTCCTCGGCGATCTTCGCCTGCGCGTCGTCGGTGACGTCCATGATGACGCCGCCCTTCAACATCTCGGCGAGACCGGTCTTGAGCCGGAGCGTTCCTTTTTCGATCTTCGACATCGTCGTGCCTCCGAACCGGACCTTCAGAGAATCGGGACGGCCTCGAGCTCACGGGGTCTTTGCCCGGGCTTGGCTCGAGGCCAGCGCTGCTCCAGGAGCTCGCCCAGGATCGCGATCCCGGAGCGGATCTGCTCCTCGGTCGCGGACGAAAACGTCAGTCTCAGCGTGTGGCGGCCGCCCCCCCCGACATGGAAAAGCGAGCCGCGGCCGATGAGCACGCCCCGCTCCCTGGCGGCCGTGAACAGCTCGTCGCCGTCCACGCTCTCCGGGAGCGTGACCCAGAGGAACAGCCCGCCGTCGGGCACGCTCCAGCGCGCCCCGTCGGGGAAGTGCTCCCGCATGGCCCGGTCCATCGCTTCCGCCCGCCGGCGATAGCTATCGCGGACGCGAGCGAGGTGCTCTCTCTGCCCGCCGGCCTCGATGAAGGCGTGAAGCGCGGCCTGCACGAGGGGGCTCGACCCGCAATCCTCGATCTGCTTCAACGCGAGCAGCCGGTCGAACATCTCCGGAGGCGCCGCGATCCACCCGATCCGCAGCCCCGGAAGGAGCTTCTTCGAGAACGTGCTCACGTAGAGGACGTGGCGGCCCCCGTCGAGCTCCCACAGCGACGGCAGCTTCTCCCCGGAGAAACTCAGATCGCCGGCCCAGTCGTCCTCGAGGACGAGGCAACGGTAGCGTGCGGCGATGGCGAGCACCTCGCGGCGGCGGTCCTCGCTCATGACCCGCGTCGTCGGATTGTGGAAGGTCGGCTGCACGTAGAGCACGCGCGGCCGGTGGCGCTCCATCGCCACCGCGAGGAGATCGGGGCGGATCCCCTGCTCGTCCAGAGGCACGCCGACCAGCCGGGCATCGAGCGCCGCGAGCACGCTGATCGCGCCCGTGTAGGTCGGGTCCTCGACGAGGACGACGTCCCCCGGATCGACGAGCGCGCGAAACGCCAGCTCGAGCGCCTGCTGCGAGCCGCTCGTGACGAGGACCGACGCGGGGTCGCACCGCATCTCGGCGGCGATCGTCTGACGCAGCGGCGCGTACCCCGCCGTGGGGCCGTAGGAGAGCACCTCGGTTCCCTGCTCGGCGAGCACGCGGCTCATCGCGCGCGAGAACCCTTCGACCGGCATGAGCTCCGACGCCGGATATCCGCCGGCGAGCGAGATCCCCTCGTGCGAGGTGGCGACGCGATAGATCGTGAGCAGGTTCCCGACCGCGGGGCCCTCGACGGCCCGCGCGAACGCGCCGAACCAGGGATCCCCGCCGGTGCGGTGCGCCGGTGGCTTCGGGCCCGTCAGGAACGTGCCGCGGCCGGTGTGTCCGGTCGCCGCACCCGTCTCCACGAGCAAGTCGTAGGCGGCGATGACCGTGTTGCGGTTCACCCCGAGCTGTTTGGCGAGGTCCCGCGTCGGCGGAAGCTGCGTGCCCGGTTGCAGGCGCCCGGCGTCCACCGCGGCACGGATCCCGTCCGCGATCTGGCGATAGACCGGCGTCGCGGCCGTCGAATCGATGTGGAGCCCAGGCACCGTCATGGTCCGCCGTACCCCTTTGGTCTAGTCGAAGAAGGGATTCTACGGCGAATCGGAGGATATGCAACTAGGCCATTGAGATCCAATGTGGACTCTTGGCTCGGAGCTCCGAGAGCGAGCGGTCCACTTGGGAGAGGAGCGCGCTGAGCCCCTCCCGCTTGGCCGCGGCGATGGCGATCGAGCCGGGGTGGGCGGCGAGGACGTCGGTCACCCGCTCTGAGTCCACGAGGTCCGCCTTGTTGAAGACCAAAAGGCGCGGGATGTCGTCGTTCCCGAGGTCCCGAAGGATCGAGGTGACCGCCTCGATCTGCGCGTCGTGGCGGACGTGGCTCATGTCCACGAGGTGGACGAGGAGGTCGGAGTCCTCGATCTCCTCGAGCGTCGCGCGGAACGCGGACAGGAGGTCCTTCGGCAGGTCGCGGATGAACCCGACCGTGTCGTTGACGACGACCTCCCGCTCGCGCGGGAGCCTGAGCCGCCGGGACGACGGGTCGAGGGTCGCGAACATGCGGTGCTCGACGAAGACCTCGCTCTTGGTGAGAACGTTGAGCAGCGTGGACTTTCCCGCGTTCGTGTAGCCGACGAGCGAGACCACGGGGACGTCGCGCTCGCGCCGCCGCGCCCGGCGCTGCTCGCGTCGCGTGCGCTCGGCGCCCAGCATCTTCTCCAGGGACTTGATCCGGTCGCGCACACGCCGGCGGTCGACTTCGAGCTTCTGCTCGCCGGGCCCGCGGCCGCCGATGCCGCCCTCGAGCCGGGAGAGCCCTGAGTCGCCGCGGCTCATCAGGCGCGGGAGCAGGTACTTGAGCTGTGCGAGCTCGACCTGGATCTTCCCCTCGTGCGTGCGGGCGCGCCTCGCGAAGATGTCGAGGATGAGCTGGGAGCGGTCGATGACCTTGATCGCGGTGGATTCCGCGATGGCGCGTGCCTGAGCGGGCGTCAGGTCCTGGTCGACGACGATGAAATCCGCCTGAAGGCGCGAGGCGCGGACGATCAAATCTTCAAGCCGGCCGGCACCCATCAGCGTGTGCGCGTCGAACTTCTGCCGGCGCTGGACGATGCGATCGACGACACCGAGGCCGTCGGAGGTCGCCAGCTCATCGAGCTCGTCGATCGATTCTTCGGCGTCGACGCGGCTCCCGGTCGTGACGTGAACGAGGATGGCGCGGCCGGCCTTTCCCGAGACTTTCGTACGCTTCCGGGTCCTCTCGAACTCCTCCTCGAGGGCGGAGATCAGGGCGAGGAAGTCGTCGTCCACCAGGCTCGCCGGTCGCGGCGGGAAGAGGCGGTAGCGCTCGCCGTCGGCGACGACATCCTCGACGTCCCGGCTTCTGCCCCGCGCCCTCGGCTCCCCTCCCCGGTCGCGATCCCGCTCGTCGGCGGGGAGGAGGTGCGCGACGCGCACCGGGCCGGGCGCGCCGTCGTCCTCCACCGCGACGACCGCCATCGCGTCGAGCCGGTGCAGGGCCAGAGGCGCCAGCTCGTTCGAGGCGAGCGGCTCGTCCTCGAGCCGCGTGGCGATCCAGCGGAGCGTGCAGAAGCGATCGCGGCCCGAGGGCGCCGAGGGCTGGCGGGGCACGTCCACCTTGCGCGCGTTGCCGATCGCGACCCGCTCGACGCGCCCCGCCCGATCGACGAGCACGCCGATGCGGCGGTGGATCGCGTGGCTCGTCTCCGCCATCTCGCGCGCGAGATCGTGGGTGAGCACGCTTTGAGGCGGGAGCCGCCTGCGATAGAGCTTCTCGACGCGGTGCCGTTCGGCGGGGGAGAGTCCGAGGAGGTGTCCGTGAAGCTCCGACATTCAGAGTCTTCTTGTACGCCTTCCCGGACCGAAGCGCCAGGATCAGATTCTCCCGACGACGTGCGTCCCCGCGCGTCCATCGATCGCCTGCCTCAGACTCTCGGGGTCCGTGATCAGCGCGCGGCGGCCCCCGTGCTTCAAGTAGTGGATCACGGCCTCGATCTTCGGTCCCATGCTCCCCGGCGGAAAGTGCCCCTCGGCGTGAAGCGCCTCGATCTCCTGGAGCGTCACGGCCCCGAGCGCCCGCTGTTCGGTCCGTCCGGGGTGGACGAGCACCTGCGGCACCGAGGTCAGGATGATGAGGAGCGCGGCGCCGATGTCGGCCGCGAGCACGCTGCTCGTGAGATCCTTGTCGATGACCGCCTCGACACCCGTGTACGACCGGTCGGAGCCGGTCGTGTTTGGCACGCCGCCCCCGCCGCACGCGATGACGATGTGTCCCGCGCGCGCCGCCTCGCGGATCATGTGGCGCTGGATGACGCGGAGCGGTCGCGGCGAGGGAACGAGCCGGCGCCAGCCGCGGCCCGGCTCCTCGCGCACGCTCCACCCCAACGCGCGGCTGCGGGCGCGGGCCTCCTCGGCGGTCATGAACGGCCCGACCGGCTTGACCGGCGTGCGCGCGGCGGGATCGGCCTCGTCCACGAGCACCTGCGTGACGACGGTGACGACGTAGCGTCGCACCTCGCGGCGGCGCAGCTCGTTGAGCAGGCTCTGCTGCAGGATGTAGCCGAGGCTCCCCGCGGTCATCGCGACGAGCGCGTCGAGCGGCACCGCCGGCATCGCCTCCGCCAGCTCGCCGACCTGCGGCCCGTTCCCGTGCGTCAGGACGAGGTGGTACTCCTTCTCGACCAGCGTCATCAGCGATCGCGCGATGCTCGCCGCGTTGGCGCGCTGCTCCTCGATCTCGCCGCGCTGCCCCGGCTGGATGAAGGCGTGGCCGCCCAAGGCGACGAGAACGATCGGCTTGCCGGCAGGTTCCGCCATGCGCGGCGGCGACTTTACACGGAGGAGGAGGACAATTGAAAGTACGAGCAACATGGTTCAAGATGCCCGCGTCTTCGCCGAGCCTGCGAGGAGACCTCCATGCCGCGTAAGTCCGCTCCTACCGCATCCAGCGTCGCCCCTCTCTCCGGACCGGAGCTTGGAAGCGCGATCTACCTCGACCTTCTCCGGAAGATGGTCACCGTCGATTACATCGAAGAGCGCCTGAAGGTCTTCGTCCGTGCCGGCAAGGTGTCGTTCCACGCCTCCACCCGCGGGCACGAGAAGCTCCAGATCGCGATGTCGATGCTGCTGCAGTCCGGCAAGGACTGGTTCTTCCCCTACTACCGCGAGAAGGCCCTGGTGGTCGGACTCGGGATGTCCGCCAAGGACGTCTTCCTGCACATGCTCTCCAAGGCCGACGACCCGTGCGGCGGCGGACGGAACATGAGCGAGCATTTCTCCTCGCGCGCGCTCCGGATCGTGTCGCCGACGGCGTGTACCGGGACGCAGTACCTGCAGGCGGTCGGCATGGCCAAGGCCGTCAAGGCGGGGGGCACCGACGAGATCGTCTACGTCTCCTCCGGGGAAGGGGCGACCTCGGAGGGCGAGTTCTTCGAGGCGCTGAACTACGCGGGGCGCGACCAGCTCCCCGTGCTCTTCCTGGTGCAGAACAACGGCTACGCCATCAGCGTTCCGCAGTCGGTCCAGACCGGCTCCGAGATCCACACGATCGCCAAGGGCTTCAAGGTGCGCTCGGTGGAGGTGGACGGCACGCAGTTCACCAAGATGTACCAGACGCTCAAGCCGCTCGTGGCGAACATGCGCGAAGGGGCGGGCCCCCTCCTCGTCGAAGCTCACGTCGTGCGCATCGACTCCCACTCGTCTTCGGACGACCAGGCGAAGTACCGCACCGAAGAGGAGCTCGAGGCGGTTCGCCAGCGCGATCCAGTCGCGCATTCTTCGGGACGCGTGCTGTCCTGGGGGATTCTCGATGAGCGCGGGTTGAAAGCGATGCACGACGAGATCAAGACCGCGGTGAACCAAGCCGCCGACGAGGCGGACGCGGCGCCGATGCCGGAGCCCGAGACGGCCGCCCTCCACATCTACTCCGGGAAACAGCCGGTGGAGATCGAGACCGAGCCGAAGCTCCTCTCGGAGACCCCGATCACGATGGTCGATGCGCTGAACCACGCGCTCCGCGAGGAGATGGAGCGCAACCCCAAGATGGTCATGTGGGGCGAGGACATCGCCGACCCGAAGGGCGGCGTGTTCGGCGTGACGCGCGGGCTGACCGACGCCTTCCCGACGCGCGTCGAGAACGCGCCGCTCGCCGAGGCGACGATCGTCGGCCTGGCCGCCGGCATGGCGACCGGAGGCTACAAGCCGGTCGTCGAGATCCAGTTCTCCGACTACTCGTACCCGGCCTACATGCAGATCCGGAACGAGATCCCGACCTTGCGTTGGCGCTCGGGCGGCGTGTGGGATTGCCCGATGGTCGTGCGCATGGCGACCGGCGGGTACATCCGCGGCGGCCCCTTCCATTCGCAGTGCCCGGAGACGCTCTACATCCACACGCCGGGGTGGTACATCGCCTATCCGAGCAACGCGGCCGACGCGAAGGGGCTCATGAAGACCGCGTGCCGCATCGACGACCCGGTCATCTTCTTCGAGCACAAGGGCCTCTACCGCCAGGTGTTCTCGAAATCCCCCGAGCCCGACGCCGACTACCTGATCCCGTTCGGCAAGGCGAAGGTCGTGCAGCCCGGAACCGATCTCACGGCGGTCACGTGGGGCTCGGGCGTCGTCCGCTGCCAGCGCGCGGCGGCGGAGCTCGCCCGCGACGGGTTCTCGGTCGAGGTCATCGATCTCCGCACGCTCGTGCCACTCGACGAGGAGACGATCTACGCCTCGGTGCGACGCACCGGCAAGGCGATCGTCGTCCACGAAGCCGCTCTGAACAACGGATTCGGAGGCGAGGTCGCGGCCCGGATCGCCGACGCGTGCTTCGACGCGCTCGACGCGCCCGTGCGCCGCTGCGCCGCCAAGGACTGCTTCCCGCCGTACGCGCCGTCCCTCGAGGCGGCGATTCTCCCGCAACAGGAAGACGTGACGGCGGCGATTCGCGCGCTCGCGGCGTGGTGAGGTGAGGCATGAGCATTCGCACGATCATCGGCCTCGTCATCCTGCTCGCAGGCTCCCTGTTCATCGGCTGGTCGTTCGGCGGACGGGGGTACTCCCTGTTCGAGAAGACCGTGCCGGCAGGCGCGATCACGGAGCTCGTCCGTACCGGCACCAAGGGCGCCTACATGACGGGCGGAATCTTCCTCGGCCTCATCATCTTCGGCTGGTCGGCGCTCGTCGCCTGGGCGTCGCGGTTCTTCCGGACGACCGCCGCCGCCTCCGCTTCCATGGCGAAGTGAGCGCCAGCCGGCTCGCCCCGGATCTACTCCGGGGAAAGACCGCCTGGATCACCGGCGGAGGCACCGGCCTCGGCCGCGCGATGGCGCACCGTTTCGCGGAGCTGGGCGCGCAGGTCGCGGTATCCGGCCGGCGTAGCGAGCCGCTCGAAGCCGTCGTCGCCGAGCTGACCGCGAAAGGCGCGCGCGCCGCCTGGGCGCCGTGCGACGTGCGCGAGCCGCACCAGGTCGATCAAGCGCTCGAGACGGTCACCGGCGCGCTCGGCCTTCCCGACATCCTCGTCAACAACGCCGCGGGGAACTTCCTGTGCGCGTCCGAGGACCTGGCACCCAAGGGGTTCGACATCGTCGTGCGGATCGTGCTCCACGGGACGTTCCACTGCACGCGCGCGATCGGGCGTGCGTGGATCGAGGCCAAGCGGGGAGGGTCGATCCTCTCGATCACCACGACGTACGCCGAGACCGGCTCCGGCTTCGTGCTCCCCTCCGCGTGCGCCAAGGCGGGCGTGGTCGCGCTGACGCGGTCGCTCGCCGTCGAGTGGGCGCGCTACGGCATCCGCTTGAACGCGATCTCCCCCGGCCCGATCCCGACCGAAGGGGCATTCTCGCGGCTGCTTCCGAGCAAGCAGATCGAGGCGGCGCGAATGAAGCGCATCCCCGCGGGACGCTTCGGCACCCCGGAGGAGCTCTCCGACCTCGCGGCGTTCGTGGTCTCCGACGCCGGCGACTGGATGCGCGGCGAGGTCGTCACCTTCGACGGCGGCGAATGGCTCCGAGGCGCCGGAGAGTTCAACGACCTCCTCGACCTCCCGAAGGAGATGCTCGAGGCGCTGCGCAAGCGGGCGGAGTGAAGCCTACGGGGCCGCGACGATCTTGGAGATCGTCTCCTTCTTGAACGCCTCGAAATCCCACGTGCGCTGCTCGTTGAATCGCTCGACGTACTTCAGGTCGAGCGCGTAGACCTCGATACGCCGGTTGTTCGGGAACCGAAGCGCGAATCCGATCAGCTTCCCCGGCGGCTCGTCGAGCGGACCGACCTCCCGGTAGGGCTCGGGAAGGTCGGCGACGAGCTCCCCGACCGTGCGGCCGACGTAACGCTGCAGGCTCGCCGTGTCGAAGAACTCGCTCCCGCGGGGGCTCGCCCGATTCGGCGTGGTCTCCCTCCCGCTACACGATACCGCCAACACGGCGAGCACCACGGCCCACTTCGTTCTCATCGGCACCATCATTTGATCTCGACGAACTTGGTCTTCGCCTTGTCGACCGACATGTAGAACTTGAGCCCGCTGTCCTTCGATCTCACCACGGCCTTGACCCCGGCGAGGTTGGCCAGGACGAAGCCCTTCTTGCTCCGGGCTTTATCGAAGCCGTCCTGCCAAATCTGCTTGATGTCGCTGTTCTTGGCGAAGTCCTGGAACTTCTTCATGTCGGTGACCTCGATCGCGTATCGTCTCGTTCCCGCCTCGATGAATTTGTAGCTCCCCTGGCTGCCGTCGCCCATGTTGTCGATGTCCTGCCCGGAAAACGTTACAGCCTTGTGCCCGCGTTCGGACCTCGAGTACGGGTGCGTGTGGAACGTGCCCACCAGCTTTTCATCCTTTTCGACATTCATGTCGAAGTGGATCGACCCCGACTCGCCTTCCGCCTTGCGGACCAGGACCTTCTTTCCGGCCGCGAGGATCACGCCGCCCCGCTCCTCGACGGTGCCGTCTTTCTTGAACCCATCCGCCCACGCCTTGTTCATGGTCCTGTGGATCGCCTTGACGATGCGCTCGACGTCCCGCTTCGAGCGTCCGTCGAGGTCGGTGACCCGGAGCGGATTCAGCCCTCCGTACGTGTAGAGGGACAGATTGTTGGGATCGAAGACGCCGCCCATCCCCGCCAGGCCGTCCGCAGCCTCGCCGGCATCGGGTAGGTATCCGGCCAAGAGGGGGTCCGCGCTCTGCCAGACGTTCGTCCGCGGATCGAAGTACCTCGCCCCGAAGTAGAGGAGCCCGGTCTCCTCGTCGAGCTCCTTGCTCGTGAACTGGTACGGGGTGCGCTGCGTGTTGCTCGACTCCTCGATCCACGCTTCGCCGAACGGGAAGTACTCGAGGTGCTCGTACAGCCCGGCGTTCGCGTCGGTCACGTAGTTGCTGCTTCCGATGTGATCGGGGTGGTAGAAGTAGAGATCCTTCTCGTACGAGTTTTGCTTCATCATCTTCGAGACCAACCGCGTCTCGCCGATGAACACGTGCTTGGTCCCCACCTCGCGGTTGCGGATCGTGAAGTAGTTGTTGACGTAGACCGTCTCACCCTGGGGGCCGCGCTTGATGACGCGATCCCCCTGGTCGTCGTACTTGTAGGTTTCCGTGTGACCGTTGTCGGCGATGCTCTGGATGCGGTTCTCCTCGTCCCAGACGATCGTCCGGCGTGTGCCGTTGCGGTCGTTGGTGAACCCGATCTGGTTGCCGTTCGCGTCGTAGGCGTACGTCCGCTCGCCGAGATGCGTCGGGGCGTGCGGTTGCGGTCCGCCGTAGGCATAGGTCCACGCGTAGGACGTCTTCTGCTGTGGGACCGTCGTCTGCGACGGCTGGACGATGACGTCGCTCTGCGCCTTCGTCAGGATGTTGTGGATCGTGTCGTAGTCCATCGCGAGCGAGAACCGCTGCGACTTGCTCGGTGCGAACTGGTGAACGCCGTTCGATAGCGTCAACCGGTACAGGTCGTCGTACTGGAACGCCGTGTCGGTCGGTCCGCCGTAGGTGGACGCCGGCGGAACACCGACCACGTTCTGGAGGCGCAGGACGTTTCCTACAGCGTCATAGGAGTAGTGCAGGTTCTGCACGACTCGTCCCGAGGGGAGCACGGCGAGCAGGCTGTCCAACCGCCGGTTGTCCGGACGATAGGTGTGGGTCGTGCGGACCCCGTTCCCCGCCTCAACGAACACGCTCTCCTCGAACTTGTCGTACTCGACCCGGTTGACGTAGGCGTACGCGTTCGGTCCCTTCACCCCGCTCGCCCGGCGCACCATGCCGCCGGAGTCGTAGAGGTAGGTGAGCAGCTCGCCGTCCGGATAAGTGAGGTTCTGGAGCCGGCCAAACGTGTCGTACACCCAGCGTGTCGTGTAGATCTCCGGGCTGTTGGGGCCGTTCCCCTGCGTCTCGCTCGCGACGGTCTTGGTCTCGCGGACCAGCTCGCCGAGCTTGCCGTACCCGCGCTCGGTCACGCCCGACTCA
>Ga0137436_1000477_pt1 | contig 11684 bp, 9 predicted proteins | sample EasRivERMGT119_2_FD_102328 | JGI IMG/M metagenome (GOLD analysis project Ga0137436, IMG submission 102328) | Soil microbial communities from meander-bound floodplain in the East River, Colorado, USA - East River MetaG ERMGT119_2 | ecosystem: Environmental > Terrestrial > Soil > Floodplain ...
ACGCGTTCGCGTCGAAGCGGAGACAACCCCGTGATCGAGATGCGCGGGATTTGCCGGGATTACCTGGTTGGCGCGGGCGCCGTGCACGCGTTGCGCGACATCAACCTCACGATTGACGACGGGGAGTATGTGTCGATCATGGGGCCGTCCGGTTCCGGCAAGTCGACGCTATTGAACGTCATCGGCTGCCTTGATAGGCCGAGCGCCGGCACGTACCGGCTTGATGGCCGGAACGTGGCCGCGCTCGATGACCAGGCTGTCGCCCGGATCCGCGGGCACAAGATCGGATTCGTATTTCAGTCGTTTCATCTGGTCCCGCGGCTCACGGCCGCCGGCAACGTCGAGCTCCCGATGCTGCTGGCCGGGGTCGAGCGCGAAGTGCGGTCGGCACGCGTGAGTCAGGCGCTCGACGCGGTCAGTCTCTCCGGCCGTGCGCATCACAAGCCAGAACAGCTTTCGGGCGGCGAGCGCCAGCGCGTCGCGATCGCGCGCGCAATCGTGATGGGCCCCGCCGTGCTGCTGGCCGACGAGCCGACAGGAAACTTGGACAGCGCATCCGGCGCTGAAATCGTGGCGCTCCTCGAGCGGATGAACGCCCAGGGGCTGACACTGATCGTGGTGACCCACGACCCGAATATCGGCCGCCGCGCGCATATGCACCTGGACATGGTCGACGGAGCGCTCGCGGACCAGGCCTTCGTCAGAGCGGCGTCATGACGATCGGGGACACGTTGGCGTTCGGCGCTGGTGCGCTCAGAGGCCATTCGCTGAGGACAGCGCTGTCGCTGCTCGGCGTCGCCGTCGGCGTGACGTCGGTGGTGTTATTGACGAGTCTCGGGGAAGGCGCGCGTCTCTACATTACGGGTGAGTTTGCCTCTCTGGGATCGAACCTGCTCATCGTCACACCTGGCAAAACCGATACGACCGGTTTCGCTCCGCCCATCGGCGGAGCGCCGCACGATCTCACGATCGGCGATATCGACGCCCTGCAGAAGCGCGTGGCCGGCGTCCGGCGCGCCGCGCCGATGTCACTCGGCAGCGCCACGGCGCGGTACTCAGACTTGACGCGCGAAACGGTCGTCGTCGGCGCGACCGCTGCGTGGAAGGACGTGCGCCGCGTCGAGATGCGTGTCGGTCAGTTCCTCCCGGCGACCGAGGCCGATGCGGACCGTCCCGTGTGCGTCATCGGTGCCCGGCTCGAGGAAGAGCTGTTTCGCGGGCGTAACGCCCTGGGTGAGCACCTGCGCCTGGGCGATGAGCGCTTTCGGGTGATCGGCATCATGGCCGCGCGCGGTACGAATCTGGGGATGAACCTCGACGAAGTCGTCATCGTCCCGCTCGGCCGTCACATGAAGATGTTCAACCGCACCACGATTTTCCGCGCGCTCGTCGAAGTGACGTCGCACGACGCTCTTCCAGCGGTGCGACGGTCGGTCATCGAGGCCATCAAAGCTCGGCACGACAACGAGGAGGACGTGACGGTGATGACGCAGGACTCGCTGCTGGCGACGTTCTCGCGGCTGCTGTCGATGCTCACGGCGGCGCTCGCCGGCATCGCGGCAATTTCACTGTCAGTTGCGGGAGTCGGCATCATGAACGTGATGCTCGTGTCGGTGTCCGAGCGCACGAGCGAGATCGGCCTGCTCAAGGCGCTTGGCGCCACCCCCGGGCAGGTAATGCGTATCTTCGTCGCGGAAGCGGCAACGCTCTCGGCGGCTGGAGGGCTCGCGGGACTGGCCGTGGCCCTGGCGTTCAGCGCCGCTATTCGGCACTTCTATCCAACGTTTCCGATGCAGCCCCCACCATGGGCCATACCGGCCGCACTGCTGGTCTCGCTGGCCGTCGGGATGCTCTTCGGCGTGTTGCCGGCGCAGCGGGCGGCGCGGCTCGATCCGATTCAAGCCCTCACCCGGCGATGAGGCGATCGTGGCAACTTATGACTTGTTTCGCTTCGCGGCGTCCTCGGTGCTCGCGCACCGGCTTCGCTCGATCCTGACGATGCTCGGCATCGTCATCGGGATCGCATCGGTGACGCTCCTGACGTCGGTGGGGCAGGGCACACGCGAGTACATCCTGTCGGAGTTCACCCAGTTCGGCACGAACCTGCTCCAGATCAATCCGGGCAAAACCACGACGGCCGGCATTCCCGGCGCCATGGGCGGAACCGTCCGCAAGTTGACGCTCGACGAGGCCGCGGAGATCAGTCGGCTCCCGGGCGTCGAGCGCGTCGTGCCGGTCTCGTTCGGTCAGGCGCGCGTCGTGTCTGGCGAGCGTGGGCGCAGCGTCTTCGTCTACGGTGTCACGTCCGACGTTCCGGCAGTCTGGAAGTTTGATGTTGCGCAGGGACGCTTCCTCCCATCCGGCGATCCGCGCCGCGGCGCCCCGGTTGCCGTGCTCGGTCCCACGCTCGCGCGCGAGCTCTTCGGCGACGCAAATGCCCTGGGTGCGCGCGTTCGGATCGGCGGCCGTCGGTTCCAGGTGATTGGCGTGATGGCGCCGAAGGGACAGATGCTCGGCTTCGACATCGACGATTCCGCGTACGTACCGGTGAGTGTCGCGCAGCAGCTCTTCAACCAGGACGAGCTCGTCGAGATCGACGTGTTGTTCAGCCGCGCGGCCGAATCGTCTGTCGTCGTCGAAGACATCCGTCGACTGCTGAAGCACCGCCATGATGGCGAGGAGGACTTCACGATCATGACGCAGACGGAGATGCTGGCCACCGCCGATCGCATTCTCGGTATCGTGAGCTGGGCGGTGAGTAGCATCGGCGCGATCTCACTGATTGTCGGCGCGATCGGCGTACTGACCATCATGTGGATTTCCGTTGGCGAGCGTACGGGAGAGATCGGATTGTTGAAGGCGATTGGCGCCACACCATCACAAGTTCTTCTGATCTTCCTCGTCGAGGCCTTGATGCTCTCGGTGACCGGCGGTGCGGTGGGTGTCGCGGGGGGTGTCGGAATCGCAACGGTCATCGGGTTTCTGTTTCCCGGACTGCCGTTTTCGACTCCGTTCGCTTACGTGCTTGCGGCGCTCATCACGAGTCTCGTGGTCGGTCTCGCGAGCGGCGTGCTTCCGGCGCTGCGGGCGACCCGGCTCGATCCGGTCGACGCGCTGCGAGCGGAATAAGGGTAACGGGTCAGGCGCCTCGGGATCCGCGCCACCATCCGGCCATGCGATCGGCGCGTTCCGCTGCACTCTTCGCGACACCGGTCACGCTCTTCACATCGTCCAGGATGTCGTTGACCCGCGCCGCGGCGGGAGCGACCTGGCGCTTCTCGATTCCCTCAATCAGCGTCATCATCCGGCGAAACAGCAGGTACCCGCCGATGAACAGTGCGACGACCGCAAGCGTCTCGAGGACGCTGACGGTGGCCAGGATGCCCAGCAAGACATTCGTGGTGGTCAGATCGATGGCCATAGCGGCTCCTTGTCCACTCAAAAGAGGACCAAGAGCCGTGCCACACGCGATCATCACGTCGCGTCGGTCTTGGAGCGGAGACCGCTCAGACCAGCAGTGAATTCCTTCCCAGGGCCGCGAAGGATTCCGCCCCTGTCCGCGCCGGATCCTCAAGGGACCCGCCGTTCTTCGTATGGTCGCGTCCTTCGGGGTGTGTGATTTCGGTATGCGTATTGCTGAAAGTAGAGCAGAAACGAGGCCTTTGCATGATCGACGTCAAGCACGTGCTGTGTCCCATCGACTTCTCGGAGTTCTCGTCACGCGCGCTCGCCTACGCCGCGGCGCTCGCGCGATGGTACGAGGCGCGTCTGACGGTCCTCTATGTCTACGCAAATGTGCCGGCGGTCGACATCATCCCGTCCCTGCAGCAACACGGGTCTCCTCGGGTCGTCCTGTCGGGGGTCGACAGGGGCGCCTTCGAGGCCGAGCTCAGGCAATTCTGCGCGCGCGCGACGCATGACGCGCACGTCACGACGATCGTGGCGGACGCACCGAGCATCGAGAAGGAGATACTCGCGCAGATTGAGGCTCTTGATGCCGACCTCCTCGTCATCGGCAGCCATGGCCGCTCGGGGTTCGAGAGAATGCTCCTCGGTTCGATTGCCGAGAAGGTGGTTCGCAAGGCCACATGTCCGGTGATGGTCGTCCCTTCCCATGATGCGGTTCCGTCCGACCACGTGCGGTTCAAACGCATCGTGTGCTCGGTTGATTTCTCGGGACACTCGGTCAAGGCGCTCGAGTACGCGTTCTCGCTGGCTGAGGAATCGGATGGATGGCTGACCCTGCTCCATGTGCTCGAGCTTCCGCCCGAACTGCATGAGATGCCGACGCGCGAGGGCATTGACGTGATGCAGGTGCGGGCCGTAGCCGAAGCCGACGTGCTCAAACGGTTACGCGAGCTGATTCCGAGTGGTGTTCGGTCGTTCTGCACAGTGGATACGATCGTGCTCGACGGGAAGGCTCATCGCCAGATCCTCGCGGCGGCAGCCGACCGCCATGCAGACCTGATCGTCATGGGCGTATCGGGCCACGGCGCGGTGGATCGATGGGTCTTCGGCTCGAATACGTCCAGCGTGATACGCGGCGCCCAGTGTCCTGTGCTGACGGTCCGCGGGCCCCTGTGAGGTTCAACGATGGCTCGACGGACGGTAACAGCCATCGCGATCAATTGACAGTTGCCAAAGCCAGGGAGTGTTGGCATGAAGGTTACAGCGGTCGCCCTCGACTACGACGGCACGATCGCACACAACGATCGCGTTGACGCCCAGGTGCGCTCGGCCATCGCCGAGGTGCGGTCGCGCGGCATTCTCGTGCTGCTCGTGACCGGGCGCGTCCTCGACGATCTGCGCCGGGTCGCCGGCAGTCTGCACTTCGTGGACAGCGTCGTTGCCGAGAACGGCGCCATCGTGCATTTTCCGGACAGCGGTCACACAACGGAGTTGGCGCCACGAATTCCGGAATCATTCGTCGCGGAGCTGCAACGCCGAGGCATCCCGCACCGCGTCGGCACGTGCATTGTTGATGCTGCGGCGAGCGACGCGGTTCGCATGCTTGGCGCAATCCAGGCCCTCGAGCTTCCACTGGCCCTCGCATTCAACCGCAGCCGGGTCATGACGGTACCCCAGGCGGTCAGCAAGGCGACGGGACTGCATACGGCGCTCGACATGCTCCGGCTGTCCGCCCACAACGCCCTAGCGATTGGCGACGCGGAAAACGACCATGAGCTATTGCGGTTTGTGGAGGTGGGCGTGGCGGTCGAGTGGGGAAGCGCCTCGTTGCGCGCGGCGGCAGACGACATCGTGAGAGGCGAACGCCCCTCCGCAGTCGCAGAATACCTCAGCCAACTGGCCCGCTCCGCGCGTCTGCCCGTGCCAGCCCGCGCCAGACGGCAGTTGCTGCTGGGCCATACCGAGGACGGACAGGAATTCTGGCTGGCGGTGCGCGGTCGGAACGTGCTCATCACTGGTGATGCCAGGTCGGGCAAGTCCTGGATGGCGGGCCTGCTCTGCGAGCAGCTCATTCTGCACGGCTACTGCATGTGCGTCATCGACCCCGAGGGCGACTATCGATCGCTCGAAGCGCTGCCCGGAGTCTCGGTCCTTGGCGGCGACGATCCGCCGCCGACGCCCCGCGAGTTGTTGCGAGCTCTGCGTTATCCCGATCGGAGTCTTGTGATCGATCTGTCGCATGTCCCGCAGGACGAAAAGATCGGGTACATCCGATCCGTGCTGCCGGCGCTGAACACAATGCGGAGACGCACCGGTCTCCCGCACAGGATTCTGCTCGACGAGGCGCACTATTTCCTCCACGACGCCGATGGCTCCACGCTTCTCGATTTTGAGTCCAACGGCTACATCGTCGTGACCTACTGCGCATCGCGGCTGCCATCCGACCTGCTCGCCGCGACCGAAGTGATGATCGTCACGTGCGAGTCGAACCCGGCGGAGATCGACGCGCTTCATCGATGCTGTTCGCGTCATTCACGCGTTGACCGCGCCGCCTGGTCAGCGCTGGCGCACCTTGGGGAGGCGCAGGCGGTGGCGCTCCCGAGCACGGCGGAAGCCGCCGGCGGCCTGAAGCTGTTCACGATGGCGCGCCGCCTGACGCCGCACGTCCGACACCGGGAGAAGTACGTGGACGTGCCGGTCAGCGATCAACGCGCCTTCGCGTTCGCCGAGCCCGGCAGGACCGTGCGCGCGCGGACGCTCCGGGATTTCGTTGCCGAGCTGGAGCGCGCGGAGCCCTCGGTGCTCGTCCCGTACGTCGCTCGCGGCGATTTTTCGCGATGGATTCACGAGGTTTTCGGCGACCATCCGCTTGCGTCCGAATTGCGTGATTTGGAGATGCGGCATCGGCAGGTGAAGTCACCCGAGACGATTCCCGAGATCGTGAACGCGATCCGGGCGCGGTACGAGCTTATCGATGAAGACGAGGCCGCGATCGGCCCGCCGGCCGCGGCCCATCCACTGTCTCCGGCGTTGGCGTGATCGGCGGTTATGCGGCGTGACTGGCGGCGGGGAGGGGGTGCGCGCAGATCGCTTTCATCGTCGCCAGCACCTCCGTTGCGCTGACCGTCTCCTTGCGGCCGGCGATCAGCGCGATGTCATTGAGCGATACGATGCCGTGCAGGATGCCCTCCTCCGTTGTGACCGGCAGGCGACGCAGGCGATGCTGTTTCATCAGCGCCAGCGCGGTCTGCAGATCGTCGTCGGGACGGCATGCCACCACCGATCCCCTCACCATGTCCACGGCGCGTATTTGGGCGGGTGCGAGATCGCGGGTTCCTGTGGCAATACAGATATCGCGATCCGTGATCACGCCCAGCAGGTGACCCCCGTCGTCGACGACGGGGACGATGCCGCAGTCGGCGTCCCACATGTGTTCAACGACCTGCCCCAGATTGTCCGTCGGTCCGCAGGTGGCGGGTGACGGCGTCATGATTTGTTCGATTTTCATCGCAGCCTCCTTGAATGTCTCCATCCCTAATTAAGCGGCCGCGGTTTGACCTTGATGTGATTGTCGACCTTGGTGACGCCGGGCGCGATCGCCGCCGCGATCCCCGCTGCGTCAAGTTCTGCCCAGGAAGAGACCTCTCCGTGCAGGGTGACAACCGATCCATTGATCTGGACGTCAATATGCCGGGCGTCGACATCGGCCATCCGGTGCAGGGTTTCGGTAATCCGTTTCCGGATGTCGCGCGGAGTGGATCCCGACATCACCTCGATCCGGTTGATAACTTCGACGACTCCCGAGAGATACCGGACCATCTCTTCTGCCAAGTCGCGCTGGAACAGCCACGAGACCGTGCCCGTCAACGTGATGTGCCCCTGGTGCACCGCCGCCTGAACTTTGTCCGGGATGGCGGCGCGAAGCTGGAGCGCCCGGGCTGCGTCGCGCGCGATGTCGTCGTCGGTGCGTGCGAGCCTCAGCTTGACCTGCAGGTCGTTGGCGACGGCGCGCACTCCGCGGACCCGCTTGGCGGCGCGCTCGGCAGCAAGCTTCCCCTCGTAGGTATCGATGAACCCCGACAGCAGTACCGCGCCATCGGTGGCGCTTACCCCGACCTCGCTGGCGTCGACCCGCGGATCGGCTTCGAGCTGCCGCATCACGGCCTCGCGCGTCCGCACGTCAGAACCCTTCAGTGTTGCCGTAGCCATACACAACCTCCACCGAGGGTGAGGGCGAAAGACGTGCCACCGATACGTGCGGGGAAGTCGAAACAGCTGCCGGATTCGGTTCGGTACAGCCCGTCAGGTGCGCGGTATTTTCCGCGGCTTCGCGAAACAGTTCGCTGGCGTCGAGCCGCGAACGCTGGCAGCGACTCGCGGTCCGTGTCCAGCCCGTGGCTGTGGGCTTGCACAGCCGGGAGTAGGTGCGCCATGCGAGTCATCGGGTTCATGCAATCGAGACTGGGACGCGTGCTGCAGGTTGTCGGCGGCGGCGCGCTGATCTGGTACGGCGCCGTCCAAGTCACCTTGCTTGGGCTGTGCCTGATGATGCTCGGCATGCTGCCCCTGGTCGCAGGCATTTCGAACGAGTATCCATTCGATTCGCATGGCACCCACGCTCCGTGACCGCCGCGGCCCGACGGCGACGCGGCCGCTCGCCGCGCGTGCGGTGACGATCCCATGGCATGCGCGTAGCGCCCCTGAGGTTCTCGACGCACTCCACGCGACCGACGGCGGGCTCTCGTCGCGTGACGCCGCGGAGCGGCTACGGACAGCGGGACTGAATGCCATTCCAGCCAGGCTTCCCGAATCCGCGTTGCGACTGCTTGTCGCGCAATTTCGCAGCGTCGTCGTTGCCCTGTTGGTGATCGCGGCCGGCGTCGCCGCGATGACCGCCGATCCGACCGATGCGGTCGCGATTGCGGCCGTCCTCGTGCTGAACGTGGGCCTGGGGTTCACGATGGAAATGCGCGCCCGGCGGGCGATCGAGGCGCTCGCCCGGCTGGAACCACGCCGTGCGACGGTCATCCGCGACCACCTCCCGATCGAAATCGATGCGAAGGAGATCGTGCCTGGAGACCTTCTCGTGCTCGAGGAGGGGCACTCCGTCGCCGCCGATGCACGGCTGCTCGCTGGCACGGAGCTGCGCATGAATGAGGCGCCGCTGTCAGGTGAATCTTTGCCCGTCTCCAAGCATGCGGAGGCGGTCGTCGAAACCGACGCACCATTACAGGAACGCCGGAACCTCGTGTTTGCCGGGACGACGGTCGCGTCGGGAGCGGGCCGCGCCCTGGTGGTTGCGACTGGTGCCGCCACCGAGATTGGATTGATCGGCCGCCTGGTCAGCTCCACGGCAGTCGAACAGACGCCGCTCGAGAAGCGTCTCGACGTACTTGGGCGTCAAGTTGCCTGGCTTGCGGTACTCGTTGGCGTCATGACGGCGGTCGTCGGCGTTCTTCACGGCTTGCCGACGGGTGCGCTGCTCGAATCGGCCATTGCACTCGCGGTGGCCGCTGTTCCAGAGGGCTTGCCTGCCGTTGCAACGATCACCCTCGCGCTCGGCGTGTATCGCATGGCGCGGCGGCACGCGCTCGTGCGGCGGCTGCCATCGGTCGAGACGCTCGGATCGGTCACGGTGCTGTGCACCGACAAGACCGGCACGCTGACATCCGCCGCGATGACGGTGACCACGATCTGGACGGCCTCGGACGCATTCGAGGTCTCGGGAGAGGGGTACGCGCCGGTCGGGGAGTTCGAGCGCGAAGGCCGGTCCGTGCGCCCAGACGAGCACGCCGACCTGATGCTGGCGCTCAGGATCGCGATAGCCGCGAACCGGGCGGATGCCGTCCTGACACAGGACGGGTGGGCGGCGCGGGGCGATCCAACAGAAGCGGCCCTGATTGTGGCGGCGAGGAAGGCGGGTCTCGAACGCGCCAGCGTGCTGTCAGAGTTTCCCGAGGTCGCAGAGATCCCGTTTTCAAGCGGCCGTCAGCTGATGGCGACGTTTCACCGCGTGCCCGGCGCGACGCTGGTTGCGTGCGTGAAAGGCGCGCCGCGGCGCGTGATCGCGCTCTGCACCCACACGCAGGTGAATGGACAGGAAACCGCCCTTGACGATGCATGGCGCGAACGGCTGGTCGCCGCAAACCGCGTGCTAGCGGAGCGTGGATTGCGGGTTCTGGCAGTGGCTCATGGACGGGTCGACCGGGCGGAAGAGTCTGCGTTGTCTGGTCTCACCTTCAATGGGCTGATAGGGATGTTCGATCCTCCCGCGGCCGGCGTGAAGAACGCGATCCAGGCGTTCCGCGGCGCAGGCATCCGGACAGTGATGATCACGGGCGACCAGCGCGGAACGGCTCGGGCGGTCGCACGCGACCTCGGCCTCGACGCCGGTGATTTGTCCGTGGACGGCCGCGATATGGACCGCATGAGCGACGAGCAGCTGCACGCGGACCTGGATCGCGTCTCGGTCTTCACGCGCGTGAGTCCGGAGGCAAAGCTCCGCTTGATCGCCGCCTACCAGACCCGTGGCGACATCGTCGCGATGATTGGGGACGGCGTCAACGACGCCGCGGCACTGAAGAAAGCGGATGTCGGCGTCACGATGGGCCGGCGTGGAACCGACGTCGCGCGCGAAACCGCCGACGTCGTCCTCGAGGACGACCGATTCGAAACGATCGGCGTCGCAATCGAAGAGGGGCGCGCCGTTTTCGACAACATCAATAAGTTCGTGTTCTATCTCTTCAGCTGCAATCTTGCTGAGATCATCATGATTCTTGGCACGGCCGCCGCAGGGTTTCCGCTGCCGCTGAACCCGATCCAGATCCTGTGGCTCAACCTCGTGACCGATACCGCGCCGGCGCTCGCGCTGGCGTTGGAGCCGGCGGAACCGGGGCTCATGACGCGCCCGCCGCGGAATCCCGGCGCGCCCATCGTGGGGCTCGCGTCGATTCGCAAAGTGGCCGCGTACGGCCTGCTCATCGCCGCGCCGGCGCTGGTCCTCAACATCTGGAACGAAATAACCGGTGTTGCAGGCGGCCGCGCGATGACGATGAATTTCATGGTGCTCGCGTTCGCGCAGTTGTTCCATCTGGGCAACGCCAGATCCGATCGTCATGTCCTTGCGCCAACGCGCGCCGTCGCGAACACAGCGGCGCTGGCAGCCGTCGCGATTGTCTTCCTTGCACAGTTGTCCACGGTTGTGTTCGGTCCGCTTGCGCAGGTGCTTCATGTCGAACCGCTGGACGCGCGCGAATGGATGCTGGTCGCCGTCGCCAGTCTTGTCCCAGCTGTCGCCGGTCAGGCTGGGAAGTGGTTCACGCGCGTATGAGGTGCGGATTTCTACCGACCCGGCCAGCCGTATACTGAGGCTGCTCGAATCCCACAATGTCCGAACCGTCTGCCTTCAAGCCGGAGGACGAGGCTGCACGCATTCTCGCCGCCGTCGTCGAGTCCTCTGATGATGCCATCGTTGTCACTGATCTCGACGGCAACATCCTGACATCGAACGGCGGCGCCTCGCACCTGTACGGCTATGACGCGTCGGAAATGCGTGGCCGGCCCATCTCGATTCTGGTCCCGGACAGTCACCGCAGCGAGTTTTTCGCCATGGTTGCCCGCCTCAGGGCCGGCGAAGGCGTCAAGGATCTCGAAACGGTTCGCCGGACGAAACACGGCGGTCTCGTCAATGTGTCGATCACGGTTTCGCCCATCGTAGATGCGAGCGGGATGGTCGTCGGCGCCACCAAGGTTGCGCGCGACATCAGCGCGCGGAAACTGGGCGAGCTCGCGCAGAGGAGCAGCGAGATCCGATGGCGGTCGGTCGTCGAATCGGCCGTCGACGGCATCATCGTCATCGACCAGCGCGGCAGGATCGAGTCCTTCAATCCCGCCGCCGAGCGGTTGTTCGGCTACCCGGAAGCGGAGGTGCTGGGGCGCAACGTCAAGATGTTGATGCCGTCGCCCTATCACGAGGAGCACGACGGCTATCTGTCTCGGTACGTCGAGACCCACGTCAAGACAATCATCGGGATCGGGCGCGAGGTGACCGGACTGCGCCGCGACGGCAGCACGTTTCCGCTCCATCTGTCGGTCGGCGAGATGGACGTCGCCGGCGAGCGAAGGTTCACCGGCATTCTCCACGATCTCTCCGATCGTGTGCGCCTGGAAGAACGACTGCGCGCGAGCGAAGCACGCTGGCGGGCGGTCGTGGAATCCGCCGTCGACGCAATTATCGTCATCGATGCGAAAGGCCATATCGAGGCGTTCAATCCCGC
>Ga0137436_1000478_pt1 | contig 11680 bp, 11 predicted proteins | sample EasRivERMGT119_2_FD_102328 | JGI IMG/M metagenome (GOLD analysis project Ga0137436, IMG submission 102328) | Soil microbial communities from meander-bound floodplain in the East River, Colorado, USA - East River MetaG ERMGT119_2 | ecosystem: Environmental > Terrestrial > Soil > Floodplain ...
ATGGGGCCCGCGGGACCGGCATGCCGATACCACCGGATCTGCGCTGACGCTGTTGAGCGAGCGCTTCGCGAAGGGCGATATTTCCAAAGAGGAGTTCGAGGAGAAGAAATCGATCCTCGTTCGTCGCGTATGAGTTCGGCGCCGTCCTATATTTGCCCGATGCACCCGGATGTCCGCGCGTTGACCGCCGGGAAATGCCCTCATTGCGGCATGCCATTGGTCGCGGAAGGCAAGCGGTTCGCACTGCTGCGCCATATGTTCAGCAGCCCGCTGCATATTGCCGTGATGGTGGCGTTGATGTTGGCTGTCATGGCCGCGGTAATGATGATGCGCTGACGCGCTACATCGCGCGGAACAGTTCCGCGAACACGCGGCTCACCGGGAGCGCTTCCTTGCGCCGGCGCAGCCGCAGCGTCACGCGGCCGGTGTCGTCGCGCGTCGCCGCCGCGACTTCGGCCAGGTTGACGATGGTGCCGCGGTGCACCTGCTGGAAGCGCTTCGGCGGCAGTTGCGCCAGCAGCTCCTTCAGCGGCGTGCGGATCAGCGACTCGCCCTCCGGCGTGACGACGCTGGTGTACTTGTCGCTAGCCTGGAAGTAGCACACGTCTTGCAGCGGAATCATCTTCACCGTATTGCCGGTTCCAGCCCGGATCTCGCGCAGCGGCTCGGCCGCCGGTTCGACGGCGAGCAGCCGGCGCAACTGCGCCGCAAGATCCGGCGCAGTCCCGGCGCGCGCTTTGAGCCGCATCACGGTCTGCGCGAGCCGCTGCGGCGCCACGGGCTTGAGGACGTAATCCGCCGCCGCAAGCTCGAAGGCTTTTGTGGCGAACTCGTCGTAGGCCGTGACGAACACGATCGCGGGCGCGGCATCCCCCATGCGGTCTGCGATCTCCGCCGCCGCCTCGAGTCCGGTCATGCCCGGCATCTGGATGTCGAGGAACATGACACCGGGTTTCAACTCTTCGGCAAGGCGCACCGCCTGCGCGCCGTTCGGCGCCAGCGCGACGACGTCCAGCTCCGGCCAGGCGCCCAGCAGCGCGTCCTTCAGGCTCGCCGCCAGCAGCGGTTCGTCATCTGCAATGATCGCCTTCATCGCGGGATGCTGAGCGTCACCGTGTAACCGCCGGCAGCATTCGCACCGGCTTTGAGCTTCGCACCCTCGTACGCGGCCGCAAGGCGCTCGCGTACGTTCGCGAGGCCCAACCCGGTGCCGGCAGTCGCGCCATTGGCCAGCCCGAGCCCCGTGTCCGCCACTTCCAGCACCAGCAGGTCGCCCTCCTCGCGCGCCGTGACCTTCACTTCTCCGCCTTCCACCTTGGGTTCCAGGCCATGCTTGAGGGAATTCTCCACCAGCGGCTGCAGCAGCATCGGTGGCACGTCCGCGTGCGCAAGCGAATCGGGCAGCTCCAGCTTGAAGTGCAACCGCTTGCCCATGCGCATGGCCTGCACCTCGAGGTAGCCGCGCAGCAGCGCGAACTCGTCGGCAAGCGTGCTGCGCTCGCGGCGCGTGGCGGCGAGCGTGGCGCGCAGGTAATCGTTCAGGTGCCCGAGCATGGCGCGCGCGCGCTGCGGGTCGGTCTGGATCAGCGCATCCAGGTTGGCGAGCGTGTTGAAGAGGAAGTGCGGCTCGATCTGCGCCTGCAGCAGCTTGAGCTGCGCCTCGATGCGCTGGCGCTCCATTTCCGCGGCGCGGTGCCGGCTCCAGAAGAACCCGGTGCCGATGAACCCGGCGGTGACCGTGATGGCGAGCGCGGCCCAGCTGTTGCGCCCGGCGGTCCAGGGCAAGCCCAGGAACAGGGAGGCGAGGGCGCTGCCGCCGAGCCATCCGGCCACTACGGCTGCGGCGATCAGGCCGAGGAACCACAGCCGCGGCGGCTTCTTTTGCTGCGGCCACAGCGTACGCCAGCCGAGGTGGATGAGCAGCAGCACGGAGAGGCCGATGCACTGCGAGAACACCAGGTTCTCGCCGAAACTGCCGCCGTAATTGACCAGCGACAGCAGCAGCGCGATGACGGTGTTGAACGCGGCGACCGCGAGCAGGGCGAAGGGAAAGCCTTGCATACGGCGCGAAGCTTAGCGGGATTCCAGCTTGCGCAGTTCTTCCGCCTCCATGCGCTCGCGCACGCCGGAGTTGCCCAGGAACACGACGGCGGCGTGGATCGCGAGGCCGATCCCCCAGCCGGCCAGCGGCCACAGGCTCCAGTGGAACTGCGGCGTGGCCTGGCTCTGCACGAGGGCGAGGAAGGCGTTGACCACCACATACACCGTGGCGTGGATGTACAGCCCGAGCTTTGCGCGGACGCGGCGGCGGGCGATGCGTTTCAAATCGTCGTTCATGAAAGCTCCTTGCTAGTTGGCGAAGCGTTGCGACCAGACGCGCAAGGCGCGCGCCGGGAACACGCCGCCGAGCAGGCCGTAGGCCAGGCTGGCGGCGAGGGAAAACAGTCCGGGCTGGCGCAGGGAAGGATCGATCCCCAGGCACACGGCGATCAGGTAGCGCACGCAGAACACCGCCATCATCAGCGCGAGCGGCGTCCAGCTGCCCGGCACGCTGAAGCTGGCGCGGTCCGGCAGGTAGCGCACGCCCCCGGGGCGCTTGAGCGCCATGCCGAAGCCGATTGCGGCGGCCATCCCGGTCGCCCACACGCCGAGCGCGCCGAGGCCGAAGGCCTGCAGCGTGCCGAAGAGGGAGAAACCGATCATTCCCAGCGGCGCGAGTGCGAGGAAGCGCAGTTGGACATTGCGCTCCCGCGTCTGCGACCAGCCAAAACCGATGAGCGAGATGAACAGCGCGTACACCCAGGTAGGCGTGTTGACGACGACGCGTTCCACGACCTGCAGCAGGATCTGCGTGCCGTCCGGCTGCGTGAGGATGTGTTTCAGGATTTCGAGCAGCATGGCGTTCTCTCCAATTGGAAGTTCAGATAATGCCGAGGCCGCCCCATACCAGCCTGCCGAGCAAGCGGTACGGCAGCAGCGTGAACGCGCCGGTGATGCCGAGGGCGCCGATGTACAGCCCGATGGCCAAGCGGCGGTGGGCGCTGATGCGGCGGGTGACGGCCTGGAACACCAGGATGGCGAGGAGCACGATCACCGCGACCGACAGGATGTGGATCCAGGAGAAGCTGCCGCTCGACTTGATCCAGAAGCTGGTAATGGCCACGGCCAGCATCAGCACGACCCAGCTGCGGCCGGCGACCCGGTGCAGGAACGTGCCTTTGCGCGCAAGGAACATCGCGGCGCCCAGGGCGATGGCAGCGAGGGCCGCCAGGGTGTGGGCCAGGATGATCGGCGTGAAGTTCGGGTGCATGTCGCTTTCCTTGTGTTCGTTGAGTACGGCGCCAGTTTGCGCATCCGGCGGCGGTGCCTCCACCGGTTTGCGACCAACTGCAGCCGGGCGCGACGGACCGTTAGACTGCGGGGATGAACGACCTGCTGATCCGCGGGGCGACGGTGTACGACGGCACCGGTAAGACCGGCCGCGTGGCCGACGTGGCGGTGAAGGACGGCCGCATCGCGAGCCCGGGCCCGGCCCGGCAGACCGTGGACGCCGGCGGCCTCGCCCTGATGCCAGGGATCGTGGACGTGCACACGCACTACGACGCCCAGGTCACTTGGGACCCCACGCTCTCGCCTTCGGTGTCGCTCGGCGTTACCACTGCGGTGATGGGCAACTGCGGTTTTGGCATCGCGCCTTGCCCCGCGGCGCTGCGCGAGACGATGGTGCGCAACCTCTCGGTGGTGGAAGGGATGGACCTGGAGGCGCTGCTGAGGGGAACGCGCTGGGAGTTCGAGACCTTCGCGCAGTACCTCGACGCGCTGGAGCGCATCCACCCCTACGGCAACGTCGCGGTGCTTGCGCAGCACTCCACCATCCGCACGGCGGTGATGGGGCAAGAGGCCTCTACGCGCAAGGAACCGTCCTTGGAGCAGCTCGCGCACATGCGCGCCCTGGTGCGCGAAGCGCTGGACGCGGGCGCCGCCGGCTTCGCCTCGTCCTTTTCACCGAACCACAGCGGCTGGGGTGGCCGGCCGATGCCCTCGACCATCGCGGGCGACGACGAACTGAAGGCGCTCACCGGCGAGCTCAAGGGCAGGGGCATCTTCGTCATGGCCACGGGGCCGCGCGCCACGCCCGAGTACATGGAAGAGATTTGTGCCGCGAACGGGCGCCCCGCCTTCATGGTGACGGTGCTCACCATGTACAACAGCGCCGCGCCCGAACGTGCGCTGACCTATTATGAGCGGTGCGCGGCAGCCAACGCGCGCGGCCGCGAGGTGTACATCCACACCAGTTGCCAGCCGCTGTCCTTCGACTTCACTCTGCAGGAGCCATACCTGCTTTACTCGCACGACGCCTTCGACCGCGTGCAGGCGGCGGCACCCGGGGAGCGCGCGGCGATCTACCGCGATCCGGAGTTCCGCCAGCGCTTCCGTGAGAACCTGGCCAACCCGAAGCAGGGGATCCTGTTCTACGGCGACTGGGGCCAGGTGGAGGTGGACGGTGTGCCGGTGACGCGCCTTGCGCACGGCAAAGACCCGCTGGACTGGTTTTTCGACCTGCCGACCGACAGGCAACTCGTGGCGAAGCTGTACCAGAACGACGATGCAGGCGTCGCGCCGCTCCTGCAACATCCCGCGGGCGTCGTGGCGCTCTCGGACGCCGGCGCGCACCTGATCTACTTCTGCGACGCGGGCTTCGGCCTGCACTTCCTCGCGCACTGGGTTCGCGGCAACGGCACGTTCACGCTGGAGGAGGGCGTACGCAGGCTCACTTCCGACCCGGCGAGGAAGTACCGCATCCCTCGGCGGGGTGAGATCACGCCCGGATTCTTCGCCGACCTGGTCCTCTTCGATCCGCAGGCGGTCGGATTGACGAACCTCGAGCGCGTGCGGGACCTGCCCGGCGGCGGCACGCGCATGATCCGCAAGCCGCGCGGGCTGCACGGTGTGTGGGTGAACGGCGTGCAGGTGCACGACGGCCGGGACTACGCCGCACTCGAGCGCGGACCGGGCCGGGTGCTCAGGACCTTCGACGCCTAGCTAGGTCTTCTCCGGCTTGAAGGCGGCCGCATCCAGGGCGTGCCGCGCCAGCAGCGAATGAAAGTCGCCGCGGTTGCGCTTGGCGAGCTTGGCCGCCTGGGCGAGGTTGCCGTCGGTGATTCTCAGGATGCGGGTGAGGTACTCGCGCTCGAAGCGCAGGCGCGCGTCGTCGAAGGCCGCGAAATCGTCGCCGCGCGCGGCGAGCGCGCGTTCCACCAGCGTTGCCGGCAGCAGCGGCCCGGCGCACGCCGCGACGCACTTCTCGAGCACGTCGTGGAGTTGCCGCACGTTGCCGGGCCAGGGCGCGGTCAGCAGCAGCTGCACCGCCTGCGGCGCGCAGCCGGTGATGGATTTCTTGTAGCGCGCGGCGAGCCTGGAGAGGAAGCTCGCCGTGAGCAGCGGAATGTCTTCGCGCCGCTGCGCGAGCGTGGGCAGCTGCAGGGCGACCACGCTCAGCCGGTAATACAGGTCCTCGCGAAAACGCCCGGCAGCGATTTCCGCCCTGAGGCTGCGGTGCGTAGCCGAGATGACGCGCGCATCCATCTCTACGGATTGGGTGGCGCCCACCGGGCGCACCTTGCGCTCCTGCAGCGCGCGCAGCAGTTTCGCCTGCAGCGCGAGCGGCATCTCGCCGATCTCGTCGAGGAACAGCGTGCCGCCCAGTGCCGCCTGGAACAGTCCCGTGTGGTCGTGCACGGCGCCGGGGAAGGCGCCTTTCACGTGGCCGAACCATTCGGATTCGAGCAGCTGGTCGGGCAAAGCGCTGCAGTTGACCGTCACCAGCGGCCGGCCGTAGCGGCCGCTGGCGGCGTGCAGGGCGTGCGCCAGCAAAGACTTGCCGGTGCCGCTTTCGCCCTGAATGAGGACGCTCGCGTCGCTCGCCGCCACCAGATGCGTGTCCGCAAGCACGCTCTCCATCGCAGGGCTGCGCGTTGCGATCTCACGCCGCCAGCGGGATTCCGGCCCCGGCGCAGGCGCGGCATGTACGGCGGCTCGTGCGCGGCGCTGGCCTGACATACCGTGGACTATACTCGCCGCATCCGCCTCTTCCTCGCCCTCTACGCCCGCCACGCCCGCCAGCGCGCGCGCACGCTGCTCTCCGTGCTCGGCGTGGCGCTGGGCGTCGCGCTCGGCTATGGCGTGCACCTGGTCAACCGCGCGGCGGTGGAGGACCTCGCCGCCGGCGTGCGCGCGGTCGCCGGCGACGCGGACCTGGAGGTGCGCGGCGGCCGCGGCGGCTTTGCGGAATCGGTCTACGTCGCGCTGGCGAGGTTGCCCGGGGTCGCGCTGTCCAGTCCGGTGCTCGAACTGCAGGCGGGGCTCGCCGCCAGTGCGGACCGCAGTGCCGGGACTCTGCGCGTCACCGGCCTCGACCCCCTGCGCGCTTCACTCCTGCAGCCGCAGCTCTTCGCCGGCCAGGCGCAGCTGATGGCGGAACTGCTCAGGCCGGACACGGTGCTGCTGTCAGCGGATGCGGCGCGCTCTCTGCGCCTGGGCAAAGGCGGCACGCTGCAGATCCTCGTCGGGCTTGCGCCGGTGGAACTGGAGGTGGCGGGCACGCTGCCGCCCTCGAGCGTGCACGGCATGGCGGCGCTCACCGACATTTCCACCGCGCAGTGGCGCCTGGGGCGCCTGGGCGAGCTCAACCGCATCGGCGTGCGCCTCGCGCCGGGCGCGGAGCGCGGCAAAGTGCAGCAGGAGATCGCCGCGCTGCTGCCCCCGGGCGTGCACGTGTCGCCGGTGGAAACCGCGCAACGCAGCGGCGCGGCCCTGTCGCGCGCCTACCGCGTCAACCTGAACGTGCTTGCGCTGGTGGCGTTGTTCACCGGCGGGTTCCTGGTGTTCTCGGCGCAGGCGCTGGAAGTGGCGCGCCGGCGCGGCGAGCACGCGCTGCTGCGCGTGCTGGGCCTGGAGCGCGCCGGCCTCGCGCGCCTGGTGCTGGCGGAGGCTGGCTGCGTGGGCGCGCTGGGCGCTGCGCTCGGCCTGGCGCTCGGCCACCTTTTCGCGCTGCTCGCAGTGCACGCCTCGGGCGGCGACCTGGGCGCCGGGATGTTCCGCGGCCTCGCGCCGCAGATCGCCTTTGCGCCGGGCGCCGCGCTGCTCTACCTGGCCGCGGGGATCGTGGTGGCGCTTGCCGGCGCGCTGCTCCCGGCGCTGGAGGCGGCGCGCACGCCGCCCGCGCAGGCGCTGAAGGCGGGCGACGAGCAGCGCCTCTTTGCGCGCGCGCTGTCGCTGAAGCCCGCGCTCGCGCTGCTTGGCGCCGCCTGCGTGCTCGCATTGCTGCCGCCGGTGGACGGCCTGCCGCTGTTCGGCTACGCCGCGATCGGCTGCCTGCTGGTGGGCGGCATCCTGCTGATGCCGATGCTCTCGCACAAAGTGTTCCAGGCCTTGCCGCTTTCCGGGCGGCCGTCGAGCGCGCTCGCCTTCGCGCAGCTGCGCGGCGCGCCGGGGCAGGCGATGGTGAGCCTCGCCGCCATCGTCGCGAGTTTCTCGCTCATGGTGGCGATGGCGATCATGGTCGCTTCGTTCCGCACTTCGGTGAACGACTGGCTGGACACGTTGCTCCCGGCCGACCTTTACCTGCGCAGCACACACGCGGGCGAAACCGCGTTCCTCGAGCCGAGATTCGAGGAGCGCGTCAGGCGCCTGCCGCAGGTGGCGCGCGCGGAGTTCGTGCGCAGCGTTCGCATGACGCTCGACCCGGCGCTGCCCGCCGTGGCGCTGCTCGCGCGCGACGTGCCGGACACGGGGCTGGAGCGCTCGCTGCCGCTGGTCGGCGCGAGCTACGCCAGGCAGGAAGGCGATCCGCCGCCCGCCTGGGTGAGCGAGGCGGTGGCGCAACTCTACGGCTTCGTGCCGGGCAAGCGCGTGCAGCTGCCGCTCGCCGGCAAGTCGCACGATTTCGTCGTGCAGGCGGTGTGGCGCGACTACGCGCGCCAGCACGGCGCCATCGTGATCGAACGGCAGGTGTACGCGCGGTACACGGGCGACGCGCGCGCCAACGACGCCGCGCTGTGGCTCGCGCCCGGCGCGCGCGCCGCCGACACGGTGCGCGCCCTCCGGCGGCTGCGCGGCAGCGAGCACCTCGAGTTTGCCCAGCCGGGTGAGATCCGCGAAACCTCCATGTCCCTTTTCGACCGCAGTTTCGCCGTCACCTACGCGCTGGAGGCGGTGGCGGTGCTGGTGGGCCTGTTCGGCCTGTCTTCGAGCCTCGGCGCGATCGTGCTCGCGCGCCGGCGCGAGTTCGGCGTGCTGCGGCACCTCGGCATGACGCGCCGCGAGGTTGGCGCCATGCTCGCCAAGGAAGGCGGATTGCTCGCGCTGCTCGGCGCGGCCGCCGGCCTGGTGCTCGGCGCGCTGATCAGCCTGGTGCTGATCTACGTCGTCAACCGGCAGTCCTTCAACTTGAGCATGGACCTGCACCCCCCGGTGTTCACGCTGCTCGCGCTTACCGTGGTGCTGGTCGGGCTCGCGGCGCTGACCGCGTGGCTTTCGGGGCGCGAGGCGATGGGCATGGCGCCGGTGCGCGCGGTGAAGGAGGACTGGTGAGGAGAAGAAGTTTCCTTTTCGCCATGCTCGCCTCGCCGCTGGCGTACGGTGGGCCATGGGCCCACCCTACGGCGTACGGTGGGCCGGCGGCGTACGGTGGGCCGGCGGCCCACCCTACGAGGTATCCGAAGGTGGTGCGCGGCACCCGCCTGCGCTTTCCCCGCGATCACGGCGCGCACCCCGAGTACCGCACGGAGTGGTGGTATGCCACCGGTTGGCTGGAGCGCGGCAAGGCGCTGCTCGGCTTCCAGATCACGTTCTTCCGCGCGCGGCCGCGATGGGACAGCGACAACCCGAGCAAATTCTCTCCGCGCCAGCTCCTGCTCGCGCACGCGGCAATCGCGGATCCCGGCCATGGGCGACTGCGCCACGACCAGCGCGCGGCGCGCGACGCGCTCGGCCTCGCCGGCGCGGCCACGCGCACCACCGAGGCCTGGATCGACGACTGGCGCTTCGCGCTGGCTGGCGACACCTATCGAGCGAAGATTCCTGCGCGCGATTTCACGCTGGACATCGCGTTGAAGGCGCCGCGCGCGCCGCTCCTGCAGGGCGAAGGCGGGTTCAGCCGCAAAGGCCACCGGCCGGAGGAGGCGAGCTACTACTACAGCCGGCCGCAGCTCGCGGTGAGCGGGACGCTGGACGGCAAGGCGGTGCAGGGATCGGCATGGCTGGACCACGAGTGGTCCAGCCAATATCTCGCGCCCGAAGCCTCGGGCTGGGATTGGGCGGGCATCAACCTGCACAACGGAAAATCACTGACCGCCTTCCGCATCCGCGACAAGCAGGGCGGCGTGCACTACGCGCCGCCGGGCGTCGCCTTCGCGCCGCAGAGGACCTGGCGCTCGCCGCGCACCGATGTCGAGTACCCGGTGGCGATGCGCGTCGCGGCGCAAGGGCAGGAGGTCGACCTCGAGCCGCTGATGGACGACCAGGAGCTCGATGCCCGGCGCAGCGCGGGGACCATCTACTGGGAGGGCGCGGTGCGCGCGCTGCAATCCGGCAAGGAAGTCGGACGCGGCTACCTCGAGCTCACGGGCTACTGGCGTCCGCTGGAACTCTAGAACTTCGCTTGACAAGCGCGCGCCGTGTTTTCTACCCTGCCTTGTGCGACTGCCGCGCGACCGCCTGCCGTATTCCGCCATCGTCGACCGGCCGCCGCTGCGGCTTCCAGGCGGCGCGCGCCTCGTGCTGTGGACCATCGTCAACGTGGAGGAATGGTCGATCGAGCGGGCGATGCCGCGCACCGTGCTGCCGCCTCCGCTCGGTCAGCCTCTGCTGCCCGACTTGCCCAACTGGGCCTGGCACGAATACGGCATGCGCGTCGGCTTCTGGCGCTTCGTCGAGGTGCTGAAGGAGTTTCGCGTCACGCCGACGCTGGCGATCAACGGCTCGGTGTGCAGTAACTACCCGCGCGTGGCGAAAGAGGCGCTGGACCGGGGCTGGGAGTTCATGGGCCACGGCTTCGTGCAGCGGCCGATGCACCATCTCGAGGACCAGCGCGCCGCGATCCGCGACACCATCGCGGCGATCCGTGATTTCACCGGCAGGCCGCCGCGCGGCTGGGAGAGCCCGGGGCTGACCGAGACCTTCGACACCATCGACCTGCTCGCCGAGGCGGGCATCGAGTACGTCGCCGACTGGGTGCTGGACGAGCAGCCCTGCCGCATCGAAACGACGCATGGCCCGGTGACTTCGATCCCTTACACTGTGGAGATGAACGACATCGCGATGATGGCGCTGCAGCATCACCCTTCCGAGGAATGGCTGCACCGCGGCATCGCGCAGTTCGAGCGGCTCTACGCGGAAAGCGAGCGCAGCACGCGCGTGATGGCACTGAGCATCCACCCATACATCACCGGGGTACCGCACCGCATCGGCTACCTGGAAAAGCTCTACGCCCACATCTTCGCGCGGCCCGGGGTGCTCGCCTGGACCGGGGAGCAGATCCTCGATTGGTATGTCGCGCAGACCGCGGCACGCGCCTAGCGTGCAACCGCCCGGTCACGACGAGCTGTGGGGGCGGCTGGAGCAACTGCTGCCGGTGCTGCGCGAACGCGCCGCGCATTGCGAGGAACTGCGCCGCATGCCGGAGGAGACGCTGCGCGATTTCCACGACACGGGGCTGTTCCGCATGCAACAGCCGCGTCGCGTCGGCGGCTCGGAGCTGGATTTCGTCGCGGTGGTGACCTTCGGCGCGCTGGCCGCGCGCGCCTGCGGCTCGAGCGCCTGGAACCTGGTCAACCTGGCGGCGCACCACCTGCTGCTGGGCATGTTCCCGCCGAAGGTGCAGGACGAAGTGTGGGGCGCTTCGCCCGATACGCTGGTTGCCTCGTCGTTCATTTTTCCGGCGGGGCGCGCGCGCCCGGTGAATGGCGGCTACCTGCTCTCGGGGCGCTGGCCGTTCTCCAGCGGGGTCGATCCGAGCGACTGGGACATGCTCGCCGGCCTGGTCACGGTGGCCGAGGGCACGCCGCCCGAGCAGCGCGTCTTCATGCTGCACCGCTCGCAGTACCAGATCATCGACACCTGGTTCGCGGGCGGCTTGCGCGGCACGGGCAGCAAGGACGTCGAGGTGAAGGAGCAATTCGTCCCCGAGCACCGCACATTGGCGGTGGCCGACACCAAGGGCGGCCCGACGCCGGGCAGCGCGGTGAACCCTGGCCCCCTCTTCCAGGTGCCGGTGTTCGCGCTGTTTCCCTACATGCTGTCGGGCGTCGCTCTGGGCATCGCCGAAAGCATGATCGACGACTACGCGGCGGGCACCTCGGGCAAGGCGGGACGCATGACCGCGTCGCGCATCGCCGAGATCCAGAGCACGCAGATCCGGCTCGGCGAGGCCACGGCACTGGCGCGCGCCTCGCGCCTGGCGCAGGTCTCGAACTGCGAAGAGGCGCAGCGCGCCATCGCCTCCGGCGTCGTTCCGGACCTGAAGACCAAGGTGCGCTACCGGCTCGAGGGGGCTTACGCGGTGGACTGGGCGGTGCGCGCGGTGGACGCCGTTTTCGGCCTCTCGGGCGCGGGCGGGCTGTACGAGTCCGGGCACACGGCGCGCGCCTTTCGCGATGCGCACGCCGTGCGCCAGCATTTC
>Ga0137436_1000480_pt1 | contig 11669 bp, 8 predicted proteins | sample EasRivERMGT119_2_FD_102328 | JGI IMG/M metagenome (GOLD analysis project Ga0137436, IMG submission 102328) | Soil microbial communities from meander-bound floodplain in the East River, Colorado, USA - East River MetaG ERMGT119_2 | ecosystem: Environmental > Terrestrial > Soil > Floodplain ...
GACGACCAGAAGCTGGACCAGGTTTCAAAAGAAAAATTATTGGAATTGAAAAGAAGAGGATTCTCCGACCGCCGCTTGGCTTACCTCTTCAACACCAACGAGAAGGTGGTGCGCGAGAAACGCCACAAGCTCGGTATCCGCCCGGTCTACAAGCGCGTCGACACCTGCGCCGCGGAGTTCGCCACGAAGACCGCCTACCTGTACTCGACATATGAAGAAGAATGCGAGTCGGAGCCGAGCAACCGGAAGAAGATCATGGTGCTCGGCGGCGGGCCGAACCGCATCGCGCAGGGCATCGAATTCGACTACTGCTGCGTGCACGCCGCCTACGCGCTGCGCGAGGACGGCTTCGAGACCATCATGGTCAACTGCAACCCCGAGACGGTGTCGACCGACTACGACACCTCGGACCGGCTGTATTTCGAGCCGGTGACGCTCGAGGACGTGCTCGAGATCGTCGACAAGGAAAAGCCCTGGGGCGTGATCGTGCAGTACGGCGGGCAGACGCCGCTCAAGCTCGCGCGCGACCTCGCCGCCGCCGGCGTGCCGATCATCGGCACCAGCGCCGACTCGATCGACATCGCCGAGGACCGCGAGCGCTTCCAGCAGCTGATCGAGAAGCTCAAGCTGCGCCAGCCGCCCAACCGCACTGCGCGCTCGGCAGAGGAGGCGCTGCGCCTGGCCGAGGAGATCGGCTATCCGGTGGTGGTGCGGCCGAGCTACGTGCTCGGCGGGCGCGCCATGGAGATCGTGCACTTCAAGACCGACCTCGAGCGCTACATGCGCGAGGCGGTGAAGGTGTCGAACGACTCGCCGGTGCTGCTCGACCGCTTCCTCGACGACGCCATCGAGGTCGACGTCGACTGCGTGTGCGACGGCAAGGACGTGCTGATCGGCGGCATCATGGAGCACGTCGAGCAGGCCGGCGTGCACTCTGGCGACTCGGCCTGCTGCCTGCCGCCCAATTCGCTCGCCAGCCACGTCGAGCGCGAGCTGCGCCGCCAGACCGCGCAGATGGCGCGCGCGCTCAAGGTCAAGGGCCTGATGAACGTGCAGTACGCCATCCAGCGCGACACGGTCTACGTGCTGGAGGTGAACCCGCGCGCCTCGCGCACCGTGCCCTTCGTCTCGAAGGCGACCGGCGTGCCGCTGGCGAAAGTCGCGGCGCGCTGCATGGCGGGAAAATCGCTCAAGGAGCAGGGCGTCGAGGAAGTCACGCCGCCGTACTTCTCGGTGAAGGAGGCGGTGTTCCCGTTCGCCAAGTTCCCGGGCGTCGACACCATCCTCGGGCCGGAGATGAAGTCGACCGGCGAGGTAATGGGCGTGGGCGAGACCTTCGGCGAGGCGTTCGTCAAGTCGCAGCTCGCCGCCGGCGTCAGGCTGCCCTCGGGCGGCAAGGCGTTCCTCAGCGTGCGCGACCCCGACAAGGTCGCCGCGGTGCAGATAGCCCTCGACCTGGCGGCCCTCGGCTTCTCGCTGCTCGCCACGCGCGGCACGGCGGCGGTGATCAAGTCGCACGGCATCCCGGTGACGCAGGTGAACAAGGTCGCCGAGGGCCGGCCGCACATCGTCGACATGATCAAGAACGGCGAGGTGAGCTTCATCGTCAACACCGTCGAGGCCACGCGCACCGCGGTCTCGGACTCGCGCGCCATACGCACCACGGCGCTCGCCAAGCGCGTGACCTATTACACGACCGTGGCAGGCGGCAAGGCGGCCTGCGCCGGGATGAAGCACCTCGACCATCTCGAGCCTTACGTGCTGCAGGAGCTGCATGCGAAACTACGCCTTCCTTCCTCCGAACCCTCACCCGTATCTTCCTAAGGGCTTGCTGATCCCATGAAGGTTCCGATGACCAAGCGCGGCGCCGATCTGCTGCGCGAAGAGCTGCACCGGTTGAAGACGGTCGAGCGTCCGGCCAACTCCACGGCGATCGGCGAGGCGCGCGCGCACGGCGACCTGTCGGAGAACGCCGAGTACCACGCCGCGCGGGAGCGCGCCGGCTTCATCGAGGGCCGCATCTCCGAGCTCGAGTCCAAGCTCGGCAACGCCCAGGTGATCGACCCCAAGCTGGTCGACGCCGGCGGGCGCTGCGTGTTCGGCTCTACCGTCGACGTCGAGGACGGCGAGGGCGGCGCCTTCACCTGGCAGATCGTCGGCGAGGACGAGGCCGACATAAAGAACGGCCGCATCTATGTCAGCTCGCCGATCGCGCGCGCCCTGATCGGCAAGGAGCCGGGAGAGGTGGTCGAGGTGCAGACCCCCGGCGGCCTCAAGCGCTACGAGATCATCGACGTCCGCTACGAGTAGAGCGGGAATGGAGAAGCTCCTGGAGCCGGCTCCCTAGCGATGAAATCGGCCGCCGAGCTGGTCCAGGCCGCCCTGCAGCACCACCAGGCGGGTCGCCTGGCCGAAGCCGAAGCCGCCTACCAGGAAGCATTGCGCGCCGATCCGCGCAACGTGGATGCGCAGCACTTCCTCGGCGTGCTTGCCTTCCAGCGCGGCGCCCACGAGCGCGCCGAGAAGCTGATCTCGCAGGCGATCGCGTGGCAGCCCGCCAATGCGCCGGCGCACAACAACCTGGGCAATGTGCTGCTCCAGCTGGGCCGGGCGCGCGACGCGCTCGCCAGCTACCGGCAGGCGATCGCGCTGCAACCCGCCTACATCGACGCGCACGCCAACCTGTGCTCGACCCTGGCGCAGCTCGGCGAGCCCGAGGAAACGGCGGCGGCCTGCCGTGGCGCGCTGCTGGTTGCACCCGAGGCTCCGCTTCCACACTTCTACCTGGGCAACGCTCTTAGCGGCCTCGGGCGCCATGCGGAGGCGGCGGCAAGCTACCGCAAGGCGCTCGCGCTGGGCGGCGATTTTCCCGAGGCCCATTCCAACCTGGGCAATGCGCTGCGCAATGCAGGCCGTCTCGACGAGGCGGCCGCCGCGTGCGAGCGGGCGCTGGAGCTCAGGCCGGGCTTCGCCCAGGCGCTTTGCAATCTGGGCGTGGTGCGCAAGGATCAGGGCAGAGCCGACGCGGCCCTCGATTGCTTCCGCAAGGCGGTGGCCGCCGATCCCGGCCTTGCCCGCGGGCACCTCCATCTCGGCCACGCGCTGACCGAAGCCGGCGAGCTCGACCAGGCGCTCGCCTGCTTCGACCAGGCGGGAGCGATCGAGCCCGCGCTCGGCGAAGCCCGCTGGGCGCGCGTCATCGCGCAGCTGCCGGCGGTCTACGGCCCGGACGAGGCGCCGGCGCAAAAGCGCGCCGCTTTTGCGCGCGAGCTGGAGGAGCTCGACCGCTGGTTCACCCCCGCGCGCCTGGCGCAGGGCTTCGAAGCGGTCGGCACCATCCAGCCGTTCTTCCTCGCCTACCAGGAGGAAAACAACCGCGACCTGCTCATGCGCTACGGCGCCCTGTGCGCGCGCATCATGGGGGAATGGCAGCGCCGCCAGGGCATAGAGGCCCCGTCCGGCCGCCGCGGCGGCGACCTGATACGGATCGGCGTGGTGTCGCACCAGTTCCGCCACCACTCGGTCTGGAACGCCATCGTCAAGGGCTGGTTCCGCAAGCTCGACCGCAAGCGCTTCGCGCTCGACGCGTTCTACCTGGGCGCCGATCACGATGCGGAAACCGCGCTGGCGCAGCGCGGTGCCGCCAGCTTTACCGAGGGGGCGGGCCGGCTGCGCGAATGGGCCGAGGTGATCGCCCGCCGGCAGCCGGACGTGCTCATCTATCCCGAGATCGGCATGAACGCGCTCGCCCTGCGCCTGGCCGCGCTGCGCCTGGCACCGCTGCAGGCGGCGAGCTGGGGGCATCCGGAGACCACCGGCTTGCCGACGATCGACTGCTACTTCTCGGCCGCCGCTTTCGAGCCGGCGCATGCGCAGGCCGGCTACAGCGAGCGCCTGGTCGCGCTGCCCAACCTTGGCTGCTTCTACGAAGAGGCGCCGCCGCTCGGCGGTCGTGACCCGGTGGGGCCGCTGCCCGACGGCGTGCCCCTCCTGGTCTGCCCCGGCACGCCGCAAAAATATGCCCCGCAGCACGATGCAGTGCTGAGCGCGATCGCCAGGCGCCTCGGCCGCTGCAGGATGGTCTTCTTCGCGCCGCGCGCCGGAGGTGCGTTCGCCAAGCTGAGGCGACGGCTCGAGGCCGAGTTCGCGCGAGCTGGGCTCAGGTTCGACGACTACGCTTTGGTCCTGCCCTGGCTCGACCCGGCGGGCTTCCAGGCTCTGCTCAAGCGTGCCGACCTGTTCCTCGACACCATCGGCTTTTCCGGTTTCAACACCGCGATGCAGGCGATCGAATCCGGCCTGCCGCTGGTCACCCGCGCGGGCCGCTTCATGCGCGGCCGCTTTGCCAGCGGCATTGTCGAGCGCATGGGGCTGCCGGAGCTGGTGGCCGGTTCGGACGATGCCTACGTCGAGCTGGCGGTGAAGATCGTCCAGCAGCGCGAATACGCAGCGGACCTGCGCCGGCGCATCGCGGCGGCGCGCGGCGCGCTGCTCGCGGACGAGGCGCCGATCCGCGCGATGGAGGACTTTCTCGCCGGGGCGGTGCAGCGATGACGACCCTTGAAGCGGACTATCTGGTAGTCGGTTGCGGCGCGGCCGGCATGGCCTTTACGGATTCGCTGATCGCCGATTCGGCGGCGCAGGTCATCATGCTCGACCGGCGCCACGCGCCCGGCGGGCACTGGAACGAAGGCTATCCGTTCCTGCGCCTGCACCAGCCCTCCGCGTACTACGGCGTCAACTCGATGCCCCTCGGCGGGGACACGATCGACCGCCAGGGCTGGAACGCGGGCCTCTACGAGCGTGCGAGCGGCGCCGAGATCTGCGGCTACTACGACCGGGTGATGCAGCAGCGCCTGCTGTCCTCGGGGCAGGTACGTTACTTCCCGATGTGCGACTACTCCGGCGAGCACCGCTTCGTGTCGCGTGTGTCGGGCGAGCGCTTCGAGGTGGCCGTGAAGAAGAAGCTGGTCGACGCCACTTATCTGCAGCCTGCGGTGCCTGCCAGCAGCCCGCCGCCGTTCGAGATCGCGCCGGGGGTGCGCTGCGTGCCGGTGAACGAGCTGCCGAGGGAGGCGCCGCAGGCCGAGGGCTACGCCATCATCGGCGCCGGCAAGACCGCCATCGATGCGTGCCTGTGGCTGCTCGAGACCGGCGTGCCGCCCGCCGATATCCGCTGGATCAAGCCGCGCGAGGGCTGGCTCGCGAACCGCGCATTCCTGCAGAGCGGCGACCTGGTGGGCGGGTTCCTGGAGGGGCTTTCGCTCCAGCTGGAGGCCGCCGCGCAGTGCGATTCGCTGGACGATCTGTTCTCCCGCCTGGAGGCGGCACAGCAGTTCCTTCGCGTCGACCGCGGCGCGCAGCCCGCCAAGTACAACGGCGCCACCGTGACCGCAGCCGAGATCGCGGCGCTCCGCCGCATCGAGGACGTGGTGCGGCTCGGCCACGTGCGGCGGCTCGAGCGCGACAGCATCGTCCTCGACCAGGGCAGGGCGCCGACCGGCGCGGGCATCCTGCATGTCCACTGCGCCGCTCGCGGCCTCAACCCCGCCCCCGCGGTCCCCATGTTCGCGCCCGGGCGGATCACGCTGCAGCCGATCCGCCCGGGCCTGATCCCGTTCAACGCGGCGCTGGTCGGCTTCGTCGAGGCGACGCGCGGCGACGATCTGGCGCTGAAGAACCGCCTCTGCCCTCCCAATCCGCTGCCGGATGCGCCGCTCGACTGGGTGCGCGGAATGCTGATCGGGGTGAACGCGGACTATCTCTGGAGCAAGGAGCCCGACATCGCCGACTGGCTCGAGCGCTCGCGGCTCAACCTCAGCCGCGGCCTGCGCAGTCGCATGGGCGAACCAGAGGTGCAGGCGGCCTCGAAGCGCTACGGCGAGTACGCGCGGCCGGGCCTCGCGAAGCTTGCCCAGCTCGTGGCAGCGCGCTAGGGGATTTTCAATGCCATGTGAAGAATGCCGCGAGTTGCGCACTCATCGCTTCAGCTCGCGGACCGACCTGGTCAATGCGCTTCAAGTCGCCGCAAGCGAGGTCGATCGTGGGGTTCTCGCTCCCTTGGCGGTGGCGGATCGGACCATTCCGGAGCAGATTGCCATTCGCTCGGCGCTTGAATCCGGCGCATTGCCCGATGTCCTGCTTTACCGCTTCAAGTGCACCGTTTGCGGCGATGGCTTTGAGCTAGCGGCCGATACGCATCACGGCAATGGGGAATGGAGGCGCAATGAGGAGCAAAGCCCTGATGCGGCGGCGGAAGGTCAGGTCGCCTCGAAGATCTACAGGAGACCTCGCTAAGGCTTGAGTCGGAGGTGGAAGGACTTCGGCCGGGTGAAGGTTTCCAGCCCCATCCTTGAGAGCGTGCAGCCGCGTCCCGAATCCTTCACGCCCGTCCAGGCCAGCGCGGGATCCAGGTAGTCGCAGCGGTTCATGAACCAGGTGCCCGTCTCGACACGGTCACCGATGACGAGCGCGGCGTCGGCGTCCTGGGTCCAGATGGAGGCGGTGAGGCCGTAGCGGCTGTGGTTCATCAGGGCGACGGCTTCGTCGTCGCTCTTCACCGGCATGATGCCGACCGCCGGGCCGAAGGTCTCCTCGGTCATGATCGCCATGCGGTGGTCCACGTTCACCAGCACTTCGGGCGGCAGGTACGGACTGCCTGGCTTGTCTTTCAGCTTGAGCAGCGCTTTTGCGCCTTTCCTGACCGCCTGGCGGACCTGCGCGCGCACGCTGTCGGCGGCGTCCTTGCGCACCATCGGCCCGAGCGTGGTCTCGGTCTCCATGGGATTGCCGAGACGGTATTGCCTGGCCAGGTCGACGAATGCGTCGACGAACGGCTTGAACAGCGGCTTGGCGACGTAGATCCGCTCGATGCCGCAGCAGGATTGGCCGGAGTTGAAGTAGCTGCCATCGACCAGGTTCTCGACCGCGAACTTCAGGTCGGCGTCTGCGCGCACGTAGGCGGGATCCTTGCCGCCGAGCTCCAGGCCGGTGGGAATGAAGCGGCCGGCAGCGGCGCGCTGCACCGCGTGGCCGCCGCCGACCGAGCCGGTGAAGGCGACGAAGGCGATGCGCGGGTCGGCGATGACCTTGGCGGTCTGATCGTGCGACAGATGCAGGAACTGGAACACGCCGTCGGGCAGCCCGGCTGCTTTGAACGCCTCGGCATACCGCTCGGCGACGAGCGGCGTCTGCTGCGCCATCTTTAGGATCACGGCGTTGCCGGCGAGGAGGGCGGGCACGACCGCGTTCACCGAGGTGAGCCAGGGATAGTTCCAGGGCGCGACCACCAGCACGACTCCGAGCGGCTCGCGGCGAATGAAACGGCGGAAGCCTTCCTTCGGCTCCGCCGCGACATCGGCCAGGGCGCTTTGAGAAACACCGATCATGTGCAGCGCGCGTTCCTGGAAGCCGCGCCGGATCTCGTTCGGCGTGTAGGCGATGGGGCGGCCCATCTGCCAGGTCAGCTCCTCGCCCAGCCGGTCGGCGCGCGCCACGCACCATTCGACCATCCTGCGGCAGACGGCGGCGCGCTCGGCGACGGCGATGTGCCGCCAGGCCGGTTGCGCCGTAACGGCCTTGTGCAGGGATTTTTCCATTTGTGAAGCGGGAGGAGCGCCGCGCTTCACATAGGCCGAGCCGTCGATCGGGCTGATCATTCCGGCGTGACGTAGGCCGCGGTGATGCCGCCGTCCACCAGGAACTCGGTGCCGGTGACGTAGGAAGAATCGTCGGAGGCGAGGTACAGCGCGGCCTTGGCGATCTCCTCAGCCTCGCCGAAGCGGCCCATCGGCACGTGTACCAGGCGCCGCTGCTTTTTCGCTTCGGTATTGAGGAAGCTCATCAGCAGCTCGGTCTTCAGCGGCCCCGGCGAAAGCGCGTTGACGCGGATGTTCTGGCGCGCGTGGATCACCGCCAGCTCACGGCTCATCGCAAGCACCGCCCCTTTGCTGGCGGTGTACGCGATCTGCGGCGTCGCCGCGCCGAGGCGGGCGACGAACGAGGCGGTGTTGATGATCGAGCCGCCGCCGGCGCGCTTGAGCGCCGGGATGCCGTACTTGCAGCCGAGGAACACGCCTTTGGCGTTGATGTCCAGAGTGAGGTCCCAGATCTCCTCGCTGGTCGACACAGCGTCATCGTCCTGGGCGTGCATGATGCCGGCGTTGTTGAACATGACGTTGAGCTTGCCGAATTTCTTTTCGGCCGCGGCCACCATCTGCTCGCAATCGGCGGCCTTCGATACGTCCGCCTTTACGGCGAGTGCACCCTGGATCATGGCGGCGGTTTCTTCGGCGGCCTTCTCGTTCACGTCGACGCAGACGACAGCCGCGCCTTCCTTTGAGAAGAGAAGAGCCGATGCGCGCCCGATGCCGCTGCCGGCGCCGGTGATCAGGGCGACTTTGTCTTTGAGCCTCATCTGAATTTGTGAATCTTCCTTATATTCTTTCGAAGTACCGCCTGAGCTCCCAGTCGGTCACCGCCTTGTCGTAGGCCGCGACCTCGGTGCGGAAGAAGTGCGTGTAGTGCTCGACCACGTCGTCGCCGAAGGCCTTTTTCGAGAACGGGCTCTTCGAGAAAACCCCCACCGCTTCGGCCAGCGTGTAAGGCACGCGCGGCAGGACTTTCGCGGCGTAGACGTCGCCGACGAAGGCCGCGGGCGGCTCGATGCGGTGGGCGATGCCGTCCAGCCCGGAAGCGAGCGAGGCGGCGAGCGCGAGATACGGGTTGGCGTCGGCGCCCGGGATGCGGCATTCGATGCGCAGGCTCTGGCCTTCGCCCACCACGCGGAAGCCGGCGGTGCGGTTGTCGTTGCTCCAGGCGAGGCGCGTCGGCGCCCAGGAGGCGTCGACATAGCGCTTGTACGAATTGACGGTCGGCGCATAGAACGGCATCACGTCCGGCACGTGCGCGATCCAGCCGCCGAGAAACCAGCGGAAGGCGTCCGAGCGGCCGGCGAAGGCGTTATTGCCGTCGCGCCACAGGCTGCAGTGGATGTGGCAGCTCGAGCCGGCGCCGTCGGCGGCGAACTTGGCCATGAAGGTGACGCTCAGGCCCATGCGGTCGGCCACTTCCTTCAGGCACTGCTTGAACACCGTGTGGCGGTCGGCCATCTCCAGCACCCCGGCGTAGCGCAGGTTGACTTCGTGCTGGCCACGACCCCATTCGCCTTTCGAGGTCTCGACCGGCACGCCGGAGTCCTTCAGGTGCCGGCGCGCGGCGCCGTGAAAGTCCTCGGTGCGCGCGCCTTGCAGCAGGTGATAGTCCTCGAGGTACCAGCCGGCCGGCTCGATGTCGCGGAAGCCCTGCCGCGCGGCGTCGCGATAGCTGGTGCGGAAAAGGTAGTGCTCGAGCTCGGTCGCCGCGAAGCACTCGAAGCCGGCCTTCTGCGACTGCTCGATCTGCCGGTGCAGGATCGAGCGCGGCGCCACGCTGACGCCTTCCAGGTCGCAGATCACGAGCGCGGTTTTCTCGAGCCAGCTCGCCACGCGCAGCGTGCCGAGGTCCGGCACCATGTGGAAGTCGCCGTAGCCCAGCTCCCAGTTGGCGAAGCGGTAGCCCGGCACCGGCTCCATTTCCATATCGACGGTGAGCAGATAGTTGCAGGCGTGGCCGCCGGCCTTGACCACGTCGTCGACGAACATCTGCGCGTCGAAGCGCTTGCCGAGCATCCGGCCGTAGTGGTCGGTGAAGCCGGCCACGACCGTCTCGATCTCGCCGCTGGCCGTCATGGCGCGCAGCTGCTCCAGCTCGAGCATCCCCTGCCTTTTATCCTTAGGCTTGCTCATCGCGCTTGCGGAACAGGACGAAGACCTTTCCCACCTGCTGCACCGCTTCGGCGCGCGTGCGTTCGCACATCACGACAAAAGCCGCGTCGCGCTCATGGCGATCCATTCCCGGGGCGCGCACCTTGATCAGCTCATGCGCGGTCAGCGCGCGGTCGATCTCCGCGACTACTTCATCCGTAAGGCCTTTTCCGCCGACGATGACCACCGGCTCGAGGCTGTGCGCGCGGGCCTTCAACTGCTTGCGGTCGGCGGAGGTCAGCATGAATGAATCGCGGAATCTAATGTCAAAATGGCTACCTTGCTACCACAAGATTTTCATCCCGTAGTCCGCCGCTGGTGGGAAAGCCGCTTCGGCGAGCCGACCGCGGCGCAGATCGAGGGCTGGAGCGCGATCCGCCGGGGCGAGCATACCCTGATCGCGGCCCCGACCGGCTCGGGCAAGACGCTCGCCGCCTTCCTGACCGCAATCGACACGCTGTTCCGGGAAAGCCTCGAGAAGGACCTGCCGGACGAGGTGCGGGTCATCTACGTCTCGCCCCTCAAGGCGCTGTCGGCCGACATCCACAAGAACCTGGCCGAGCCGCGACGCGAGATCCACGCGCTCGCCGAGTCGTCGAACCTCCATGCAAAGAGGATCACTGCGGCCGTGCGCAGCGGCGACACGCCGCAGAGCGAGCGCGCCGCCATGCTGCGCACGCCGCCGAACATCCTGGTGACCACGCCCGAGTCGCTCTACCTGCTGCTCACGGCGGAGCGACCGCGCGAGATGCTGAAGACCGCGCAAGTGGTGATCGTCGACGAGATCCACGCTGTCCTGCAGTCGCGCCGCGGCGCGCACCTCGCCCTGTCGCTCGAGCGCCTGGACCACATCTGCGGCAGGAAGCTGCAGCGGATCGGGCTGTCGGCCACGCAGAAACCCATCGACGAGGTCGCCAGGTTCCTGACGAAAGCGCCTTGTTCCATTGTCGACAAGGGCCACAAGCGCGCCATCGACCTGGCCCTCGAAGTGCCGGGCTCGCCGCTCGAGGCGGTCATGTCGGGCGAGATCTGGCAGGAGATGTACGCCCGGCTGGTCGAGCTGATCGAGGCGCATCGCACCACGCTGATCACGGTCAATACCCGGCGGCTGGCGGAGAGGATGGCGCACCAGCTGTCGGAGAAGCTCGGCGCCGAATTCGTCGCCGCGCACCACGGCAGCCTGGCCAAGGAAGTGCGCCTGGACGCCGAGGAGCGCCTCAGGAACGGCAAGCTCAAGGTACTGGTGGCGACCGCATCGCTCGAGCTGGGCATCGACATCGGCCACGTCGACCTGGTGTGCCAGATCTCCTCGCCGAACCGCATTGCGACGCTCCTGCAGCGCGTGGGGCGCTCGGGCCACACGGTGGCCGGCACGCCGAAGGGGCGCCTCTTCCCGCTGACCCGCGACGACCTTGTCGAGTGCGCCGCCATGGTGCGCGCAGTGCGCGACGGCGAGCTCGACCGCATCGCGGTGCCCGACGCGCCGCTCGATGTGCTGGCGCAGCAGATCGCCGCCGAAGTCGCGGCGCAGGAAGAATGGGACGAGCAGGGCCTGCTCGACCTGTTCCGTTCGGCCTACCCGTACAAGGGGCTGAAGGAAGAGCAGTTCAAGGACATCGTCGAGATGCTCGCGCGAGGCTACGCCACGAACCGCGGGCGGCGCGGCGCGCTGATCCACCACGACAGCGTCAACCGCAAGCTGCGCGCGCGCAAGGGCACGCGCATGACCGCGATCACCAACGGCGGCGCGATCCCCGAGGTGTTCGACTTCCGCGTGGTGCTCGAGCCCGAGGGCCACACCATCGGCACGCTGAACGAGGACTTCGCCATCGAATCGCTGCCGGGCGACGTGTTCCAGCTCGGCAA
>Ga0137436_1000481_pt1 | contig 11614 bp, 6 predicted proteins | sample EasRivERMGT119_2_FD_102328 | JGI IMG/M metagenome (GOLD analysis project Ga0137436, IMG submission 102328) | Soil microbial communities from meander-bound floodplain in the East River, Colorado, USA - East River MetaG ERMGT119_2 | ecosystem: Environmental > Terrestrial > Soil > Floodplain ...
CGCTCCAATTCACGCCGGTCGGCGTCCTTCAACACGATGGGACGCGGATGATTGGCCATGGCCTCGCCTCCGAGAGTCTACATGGCCGGACATATTAACATGACTTCTGTTACGGAACACTAGACGATGAGGTGGTCGCGGACGTTGCCGGCGGTCGCGCAAAGAATGACGCGCTGTTCGTCGATCGTCAGCGTAGTAGGGGATCCTCAAACGTCAGCGTGCGCTGCCCCGGGTCGCGTGCGACGGCGGTTCCGATGGCGAGCAACATCAGTGGGGCGAGGACAGCGTGACGCATCATGCCCCCCGGGAGGGAAACGGTTGCGCTACGTATGCGCCATGATCGCGGCGGGCGCCGCCGCAGGAATGGGGACCGAATCGGTCGGATTACTCAGCAGGGCAGGCCGCGAGCCTGCCTCGCGAGCCCTTGCGCCGAGAAGAGGTTCCTTGTGGCCCCTTATCCGTGCTTGACGGCGGTGCGCTGATGTGAGTGGTACCTTGGGACCAAATGGTCTACGCGAGGAAGCCCCACAGGGTTGACACGTCGAATGACTGGGGCCCGTTGACCGCAGCGCGGTTTCAAACTCAGGACGCGCGCGATCAGTTCCTTCGCTCAGTCGCAAGCAAACAAGACGGCGACTGGGTCGCGGAGGCCATGCCCGACGACGGCCGAGGCGCGCAGGTCCGCTGGCATCCGGGGCAGTTTCTCGGCCTCAACGACATCGCCTACGCCCACGGCGGTCGGATCCTCGTCGCCGTGGTGCAACGCTGGATGATGTAGCGGCGTCATAGGTTCTCCCCCCGCTGCGAAGCGAACCGGTGAGACCGCTGTAGGATGGCGACTCGAGCGGAGGGCTTCGACGGGAGGATCTTATGTTCGGCTTCCAGCTTTCCGCCGGCCTTCTGGTGGCGTTGGTCATCGTCGCCGTGGTCCTGGCCAACTCGATCAAGATCCTCCCCGAGTACGAGCGCGGCGTCGTCTTCCGTCTGGGCCGCCTGCGGCCGATGGATTACGGACCCGGCATATTCGTGTTGATTCCGATCGCAGATCGGATGGTGCGCATCTCCCTACGCACGGTCGTCCACGACGTGCCGCCCCAGGACATCATCACGCGCGACAACGTCTCGGTGAAGGTGAACGCGGTCGTCTATTACCGAGTGATGAACCCGCGCCGGGCGGTCATCGACGTCGAGAACTTCCACTACGCGACCAGCCAGCTCTCGCAGACGACGCTGCGCTCGGTGCTCGGGCAGGTGGACCTGGACACGTTGCTCTCGGAGCGCGATAAGCTCAACCTGCAGCTGCAAACGATCCTCGATAAGCACACCGATCCGTGGGGGATCAAGGTTTCCGCGGTGGAGGTAAAGCACGTCGATCTGCCGGTCGAGATGCAGCGCGCGATGGCGAAGCAGGCCGAGGCCGAGCGCGAGAAGCGCGCCAAGATCATCCATGCCGAGGGCGAGCGTCTGGCGGCGACGGCGTTAGGCCAGGCCGCCGATATCTTCGGCCAGAACCCGGTCACCCTTCAGCTGCGCTACCTCCAGACGCTGGTCGAGGTCGCGGCCGAGCAGAACTCGACGATAGTCTTCCCGCTGCCCATCGATCTGATCCGTCCGTTTCTCATGGCGCCGGGAAGTTAGAAAGGACAGACAGATCCATCGCCCCAGCCTGGGGTGGTCCCCAAGCACCCGACGCGCGGGTCACAGGTCGGGCGGCACCGTGGGCGGTCGGGATCCGTCGCGCTGCCCGCTTCTTGAACGATACTTCGACGACGGGCCCGACATCGTAAGATCGAATTGCGGCTTTCGTCCTCACGGGGTTTCACCGTGTAGATCGAAGCCGAGGGCGCGGTCCCGGCCGGACCGGGCGCGGAAGCGGGGGCACCTTTTGGATTCTGGCGTGGGCGCGAAACCTGGGGATGCCGGCGCGTCCGGCGGCCCCCGCGAGCTTGAGCTTCGTGCCGGCGTCGAGCGAGAGTACGGGGACATCTTCACTCCCGAGGCGATGTCGGCTCTCGCCGCTCTGGCAACCTTCGAAGCCGATCGAAGAGCGCTCATGGGCGCTCGCACCCGGCGGAGAGCGGAACGGGCGCGAACGAGAGAGAGGATCGGATTTCTCGACCCGGCCTCCGTGATTCCGCGGACGGGGATCACGGTCCGTGACGCCAGGGAGGGGAACTTCTCGGGTGGCGAGATACCTCCCGATCTGCAGTGTCAGTGGATCCAGGGGACGGGTCCCGCGGCCAAGCCGAACGAGCCCCTTGAGAGGAGCATCCGGAACGTCGCCTATGCCCTGCTCTCGGGCGCCGACGGGTGGATGTTCGATGGTGAGGACGCCCTAGGCCAGATCTCCGCCATGTCGCTCGACAACCAGCGGAACCTGAAGCTGGCCGTCGAAGTGAGCCCGGTCTTTCTGCAGGTCGCGGCCCAGGTGGCCGAGGAGATGAACGACTGGGCGCGGGGCTTTTTCGGACGCCCGATCATCGCCGACTGGAAGGAGCAGCTTTCCTTCACGACGAGGATCTTCCGCCCCCGGGGGCTCCACCTGAACGATCGGCACGTGCGGTGGAGAGATGGCAGGGGGTTCTCCGCATCCATCGTCGATGCCGCACTGTACATAGTCCACAACCACGAGTTGCTTCGCGGCCGCGGTGCCTCCGTGGTCCTGTACCTTCCCAAGATTCAGACGGCCGAGGAAGCCGCGCTGTGGAGCGACATCCTCTCCGCGCTCGAAGCGCACCTCGGCATGGCTCGAGGAACCGTCAAGGTGTACGTGCTCGTCGAGCAGCTCGAGGCCAGTTTCCAACTCATGGAAATCCGCGCCGCCCTCGGCCCGCACTTCGTCGGCTTCAATACCGGACGCTGGGACTACATCAACAGCGTTTCCGACGCCATGGCGTGGGATCCTGATTTCCACAACCCCAACATCGACGCCATCACGATGACCTACGGGTACATGAGGGATTACGAGTATCGCGTCCGGTGTGCCGTCGGCACGCCCGACCGGCAGGGACGCTTCGCGTTATGGCAGGGCGGGATGGAACCCAACATCCCCGTCGGCTCGCGGGACGGGGTGGAGAGCGGGATGGAGAAGGCGGTCGCAGGTGCCGCGCGGGAACAGCGTGAGGGCGCGAGCGGGAAATGGGTCGCCCACTGGAAGATGGTGCACATCGTGCGCCCCGTGTGGGAGAGAGTCGGAAAAAACAACCAGCTCGGCCGCCCGTTCCCCCGCCTTACCTACACCGGGGCCGATGCGCGTGGCCTCACGGCGCTCGACCCCGCGCCCCGCACCGTCCGAGGGGCGCGTGACCTCCTAAGCGTCGCCCTGCAGTACGGCAATGCCTTCGGACAGGGGCTTCAGGCCGCGGCGCTCAAACCCGCCGACTTCTTCGGGAACGACGACGTGCTCTACCTGATGGAGGACATGGCGACGGGCGAGATCCGCCTGAGCATCCTCTGGGAGTGGCTGCACAAGCGCGCCCGCCTGACCGAGGCCGATCCCGAGACGGGGACGAGAGCCGGCGATCCGTTCACCGCGGAGCTCTTCGAGAAGCTGCTCGGCTCCGAGTACGCGAAGCTCCGCGCCGCGACGAACCGGGACGTCCACGACGACTCGAAGGTTACAACGCTCCCGATCGCCCGCGAGATCGTCGACAGCTACGTACGGGCCGACATCAAGGCTCCGTGGTACATCGATCTCCTCAACATCAATCTGAACAACCACGATCTCGACGAGGCGAGACGGCGGATCGACCTGTACATGAACGCGTACGCCGGGGACGGCACGCGGATGACTGAGAACCTGGACTTCGTCGCCGGGCGGGACGAGGAGAGAGGCAGGCATTCCGGATGAATTCGTTCGAGCAACAGGTCGCGGAGGTCCGAGAGTGGTTCGACAGCCCGCGATTCCAGGGGATCGTGAGGCTCCATTCCCCTCGCGAGGTCGTCGAGCAGCGCGGGAGCATCCCGACTGGCTACGTGGTCGCCGGGGCCGCGGCCGAGGCGTTCTACGCGCGGCTCCGAGAGCTCTTCGCGCAACGAAGCCAGATCACCACGTTCGGTCCCTACTCGCCGGGCCAGGCCGTGACCATGAAACGGCTCGGGATCGAGGCGATCTACCTCGGGGGTTGGGCCACCTCGGCAAAAGGATCGCGCGCGGAAGATCCGGGAGCCGACTTGGCCAGCTATCCGCTCAGCCAGGTGCCGGACGAAGGATCTCCCATCGTACGGATGCTGCTGGCCGCCGACAAGAATCAGTATTTCGCCCGGGCGCGCATGAGCGCCAAGCAGCGGGAGACCACCCCGGTCGTCGACTATCGGCCGTTCATCATCGCCGATGCCGACACCGGGCACGGCGGCGACGCCCACGTCCGGAACGTGATCCGCCGATTCGTCGAGGTGGGCATACCCGGCTTTCACATCGAGGATCAGAAGCCGGGCGTCAAGAAGTGCGGCCACCAGGGGGGCAAGGTCCTGGTACCTCAGGACGAGCAGGTCAAGCGCTTGAACGCCGCCCGCTTCCAGCTGGACATCATGGGGGTACCGGGGATCCTTGTGGCCCGCACCGATGCGGAGTCCGCGACCTTCATCGACGGATGCGGCGACGAACGTGACCAAGCCTTCATCCTCGGCGTGACGAACGTCGACCTGCCGAGCTACAAGGTGTGCAGCATCGCCATCCTCAAGCTGCTCCACGACCTGGGAGTCGGCGAGGTTCGCGGGCACCTGCTCTTTGCGATCTCCGACCTCGAATACGAGGCCGCGTTCAAGTGGCTCGAGCGGACCGGTGTGACGCCGCTCCTCAAGGAGGCGGCCAGCGCGCTCGCAAGCTCTGGATCACCCGTCCTCGACCAAGCTCTCGATGGGATCATGACGCGCTGCGCGGATGCGTGGCAGGAGGAAGCGGGGCTCAGGACGTACGGCCAGGCGGTGGCGGACGTGATGTCGGTCAGAGTGGCCGACGGCGAGCGATTCCACATGAGCGTCGAGGAGTGGCAGGTGTTCGCCCGGAGGGCGTCCTTCTACGCGGCTCGGGAGAAGGCACGGTCGCTCGGGATTCACATCATCTGGGACTGCGAGTCGACGAAGACCCCCGAGGGCTACTACCTGGTCGAGAGCGGGATCGAGTACGCGATCTCGAAGTCGCTCGCGGTGGCTCCGTTCGCCGACGTGCTCTGGATGGAGACCAAGACCGCCAATCTCGAGGACGCCCGGACGTTCGCCCGAGCGATCCACGCCGAGTATCCCGACAAGATGCTCGCGTACAACCTCTCGCCGTCGTTCAACTGGGACACCACGGGAATGAGCGACGAGGAGATGAGGCGCTTCCCGGAGGAGCTCGGGAAGCTCGGCTACGTCTTCAACTTCATCACCTACGGCGGGCACCAGATCGATGGCCTCGCGGCCGAGGACTTCGCCACGGCCCTGAGACAGGACGGCATGCTGGCCCTGGCGCGCCTGCAACGGAAACTCCGGCTGCTCGAATCCCCGTACCGGACGCCGCAGACCCTCGTGGGCGGCCCGCGGCTGGATGGAGCGTTGATGGCCAGCACCGGCCACACCGCCGCGACCACGGCAATGGGGAAGGGGTCGACCCAGGTCCAGCATCTGGTCCAGACCGAGGTTCCGACCAAGCTGCTCGCGGAGTGGCTCGGCCTGTGGGCGAAGCACTACCGGCTCCCGCTGGAACTTCGGGTGCACCTGCGGCCGCACACCCCCGGCTCGGAAGTCCTGGAGCTGAGCCTCTTCGGCCAGACGGGCGAGCTGGAGGCGAACGTCATCTTCGCCAATTTCCATGACCGGCGAGACCGCAGCATTCTCTCGGTTCGCGACCAGAACACGTTCGACGAGGCCTTGCGCAAGAAGAGGCTGATGACCCTCGTCACCCTTTTCCTGATTCAACGATACAAGGCGGTCTCGGTTCACTACGTCGACCCGACCGAGGACAACGAGTACCAGGCCGGAAAAATGAAGAGCCACGGGATCTTCAGCGACGTCCGCAACGAGGTCGGCCACATCATCGTCGCCGAAGTCCACAAGGGTCGGATCGCCGAGCTGCTCGAACCCGATCGCCGGGCGCTGATGCGTCTCATCGACAAAACCGGGCCGCCGCCCAGCTAGGCGCCGCGAAGCCCCGCCTGGAACCGCTCCACCCGCCTCAGCTCTATCTGTAGCGGTTCATAGCGGGCCCCCGCTACCAATCCACAGGTGGAATTTGCAGCTCGCAGCTCTCCGACGGCGGGGAGCCTGCGCATCTGAACGTCGAGCCGCGCCTCGCCGGGGACGACGCTGACGCCGCTGACGAAGGCCCTCACGAACTCCTTCCGATCCTCGAGACTTCCTGACTCCAGCAGACGCGGCAGGCGGTCGAGCGATGCCAGGCCGCTCTCAAGGACGGCTTCGGCATCGATCGGATCATAGGGGGCCGTCTCAAGTTCGTCGTGCCGATTCTGGAGCCTGCGTCGCTCACTCCCAAGGTCTCGGAGCTTGGCGTCCACGAAGCCTTTGGTGTCGGCCGACAGGCCCTCCAGGAGCACGCTGGCCTTCTGGTCGATCTTGGTGATCCGGGCTCGTACCGTCGCCAGCTCACGACGGGGGTCTTCGCCTTGGGCACCCGGACCGCCGACCTCCGTGCTCGCACCGGCGAGGCACATCCGGTCATCGCTCTCGCCGCCCCAGCCCGTGCACGCCGTCGAGAGCGGTACCCAGTCCGCCACCCACTCGGGAGGGCGAGATGCCATGTGCTTGGCGGTATGCCAACGCGCGCCGGATCAGGCGGGACGAGACATCCTGAGATTGCTGGGTCGCGCGATGCCGAGCTTGCCCATGCGGGCTTCGAGCGTGGTCCGCTTCAGCCCGAGGATGCTCGCGGCCCCGCTCTCACCACTCACGCGCCAGCCCACCTTCTCGAGAACCGACAGGATGTGATTCCTCTCGATCTCCTCGAGGGTCGCGGCCGCTGTCGTTCGCGCGTCTGCGACGGGCGCTGCGAGCTGGTCGTCGAGCTCGATCCGGCCCCGGGTCGCGAGGATGACCGCGCGTTCCATGACGTTCTGGAGCTCGCGGACGTTTCCGGGCCAGCGATACGCCACGAGCTTGCCCATGACCTGCTCGCCGATCGTAATGATGGGCCTGCCCATCTTTCCGGCGTAGATCATCGAGAAGTGGCGGACGAGGCGGGGGATGTCCTCCACGCGATCGCGCAGTGGCGGGATCGCGATCGGGAAAACGTTGAGACGGTAGAAGAGGTCCGCGCGGAAACGTCCGTCGTGAACCGCGCTCGCCAGATCCCTGTTGGTCGCTGCGACCAGGCGGACGTTGACCTTGAGGGTTTGCGTTCCCCCGACGCGCTCGAACTCACCCTCCTGGAGAACTCGCAGGAGCTTCGCCTGAAGCTCCTGCGGGAGATCGCCGACCTCGTCGAGGAACAGCGTGCCGCCGTTCGCCAGCTCGAAGCGGCCGACCCTTCGGGTGAGAGCGCCCGTGAACGCGCCCTTCTCGTGACCGAACAGCTCGCTTTCGATCACGCCGCTCGGAAGGGCGGCGCAGTTCACCTTGACGAGGATCTTGTGCTTGCGCGTGCTCAACTCGTGGATCGCACGGACGACGAGCTCTTTCCCCGTCCCCGTTTCCCCCGTCACGAGCACGGTGGAGTCGGTCTTCGCGACCATCCGGATCTTCCCCAAGACCTTCCGGATGCCGGCGGACTCGCCCACCACGTCCGCAAACGGCGCCTCGGCCCGGCTTTCCTCCTGCAGATAGAGATTCTCCTGCTCGAGCCGCTGCTTGAGCGCCGCGACCTCTTCGTACGCGAGCATGTTCTGGATCGCGAGGACGACCTGGTCCGCGATCGCCAGCAGGAGCTCGGAGTGACTCCCGTCGTACCTTCCGAGCTCTCGACTCCCCACGTTCAGCGTGCCGATGATCTGGCCCTTGGATCTCAGCGGCACCGAAAGCGCGGAAAGCAGTCCCTCCCGGATCAGCGGGACGTGCTCGACGAATCGTGAATCCTCCCGGAGGTCCGCAGTCAGAACGGGGAGCCCGCTCTCGGCGATCCAACCGGCACGGCTGCCGTGTCGCGGCCAGGTCGATGGGATGGGAATGGCCGTAGGCGATGGCACGGGGCCTGAAATGGCCAATGCCTTGAACCCACCTTCGACGGGGTCGTCCAGCACGAGCGCGATGCGATCGTAGGGAATCACACCGCGCAGCGCTCCGGCGATCGCGTCCAGCAGGGTCTGCCGGTCGAGGCATGTCACGAGGGCGTTGTTCACCGTAAGAAGAACTCGCCAGCGCTCCTCCGCATGGCTCAGCTGGCAGGTTCGTTCCGTAACAAGGCGCTGTAGGTCATTGCTGAGCTCTCGCAGATCCTTGGCCATTTGGCGTACCGCGATCTCGGTCATCACCGAGGAAGCCAGGATTCGAAGGGTCTCGATCTCCTCGTCGGTCCACTCACGGGGTGCGGTGTCCACGACGCAGAAGGAGCCCAAGGCATGCCCTTCCGTCGTGGTGAGCGGGACTCCCGTATACGCCATCTCCCCGAGCCCGAAGACCGACGGATCGTCCTTGAAGCTCGATGTCCCGATGTCCGAAAGGATGAGGGGCTCGCCCGATGCGACCACGTGCTTGCAGAAGGAGTGCGTCAGAGGGGTTTGCCTGAGCGAAGCCAGCGGTTCCGGCAAGCCGACGCTGCTTTTGAAGAACTGGCGATCCCGGTCGACCAAGGACACGAGCGCGACGGGCACACGCAGGAAGGTGGTCGCAAGGCGCGTCAGACGATCGAAAGCTTCCTCGGGAGGCGTGTCCAACAGGGCGGTTCGCCGAAGGGTCGCGAGCCGTTCCGCGTCTTGGATTGTCTCGTCGATCTTGCGCTGCACAGGGAGAGCCCTCCGCTATCCCTGCATTCGCTCGGCCAAGACGGATCTTTCACGCCGGTCAGGGAAAAAAACGGCGCCGAGGCTACCAATCCAGACCGAGCTCGCGGAGCTTCCGACGCAGCTTCCCGAAATCCCAGATCAGGACGCGATGATCCGAGCTGGTGGCGGCGAGGAATCGATCGTTGGGGTCGAAGGCGACGCTCCAGAGGATGCAGGAGGAGGCCGGCAGCGTGGCGAGCTCGGCGCCCGTTTTCGTATCGACGATCAAGATCTCATCGGGAGGGAGGGCGACCGCGCAGAGGCTCGACCCGCGCATGAACGCGAACTCAGGGCGCAAGGGCCGGCTCGGGTGGCGGGGGATCGAATGCACGAGGCGCAGCGTGTCCACCTCGTAGAACCGGAGCTCCTCGGCTCCGCCGACGGCGAGCAGCCTGCTGTCCGGACTGAACGCCACCGATGCCGAACCTTCGATCGGCAGCACGACCGGCGGATCGTGCGAGCCGAGGCGTGTGATCGCGACGTCGCGCGCCTGCCAGTTGCCCCACGCCAGCCAGCGGCCGTCCGGGCTCACACGGGGCTCGTTGCCGCCGGAATCGATCTCTCTTCGTGACTCAATCTCGAGGGAATCGAACCGCCCCTGCATCCACGACGGGCGACGCGCCCCCGGTTCCGTCGAGATCGAGAGCCATCGCTGGCCCCCGTCGAAAATCTCCGCCGAGCTGGAATTCCGGAAGTGACGGTCGCCACGCGCCGGAAGCGTGAGCTCCTCGGCACGCAGTCGGCTCGTCGCGGGATCCGTCCGCAGCTCCCAGGCACGCAGCCGGTCCTGTGTGATCGAATAGAGCCGCGTCGAGTTTGCGTTGAAAGCGAGGCGCATCGACGGTTCGTCGTCCATCACTTTGAGCACGTCGCGCGTCGTCCGGTCCAGGATCCGGATGCCGTCGGGCCCTCCCGTGGCAAGCCAGCGCCCCGTGGCGCTGAATACCGCTTCGCGCGGGCCCTTGCCTCGTTCGTGCAGGGGAACCTCTTCGCGAGCAAACGACGGTTGAAGCTCGACCAGTTTCCAGTCGGCTTCGTTGGTCAGGAGAAAACCGGGGCGGTCGACCGCCGCGTAGACCGCCTGCGCCGCCTGGTTCATCAGGAGACGACCGTCGCGCAGATCCACGACGAACGCCTGGTTGTCCCATCCGACGGTCACGAGCCAGCGTCCGGTGGGATCCGTCGCCAAGAAAACCGGCTCGGCTCGTTGAAGTCGGAGGACCAGCCTCGGGGCACCCATCGACGGCCAGTCCCAGACACGGACCGAGAAGTCGCCGTGCGCGGTGATGAGGCTCCTCCCGTCGGCGCTCCATGCGGCGGCGATACCCATCTCCGGAACGTCCACCCGTCGCACCAGAGAGCCGTCGGCCACGCGTCGGATCTCGATCCCCCTGCGCCCATAACCAGAGATGAGGAGCACGGGCTCTTTGGGGTGGACGGCGAGTGCGCCCGGCGACCCGCCGATCGCTCGACGGGCAACCTCGCGTCCCGACGCCAGATCGAAGAGCTCGAGATGGCCTTCGGAGCGGCTCGCGATCAGACGCCCGCTATCGGGAGTGAAGGCGAACAACGCGACGTTGCCGACCACCAGTCGTTGCGTGCGGGAGAGCAGGCTCCAGACACGCACCTCGCCGTCGTGGTACTTGACGGCCAGCCACGACCCGTCGGGGCTGAAGGCGCCGAAGTCGGCAGCGGTGGGGACGGGGGGCAGCCGTAGAAGCGCCGCGTCGTCGTCGAGCGAATGGACCGAGACGGTGTGGTCGGAGTTCCATCGCATGTAGCGCCGCAGCTGACGGTCCGGCCGTGATGCCAGAACGTCCGTCGCGGGGAGCCTCCAGAGCCGCACGACGCGCAGGTCCGGGGCGGCCAGCGCGGCGATGGCGGCGTTCCGCAAGTCGATTCCGGGACGAATCTTGGCGGCGTCTTTGAGCGCGGCGAGCGCGCGCGTCCGACGATCCGTTTCACCGCTGCTCGTGAGGGCCAGGGCCTGGTTCAAGAGCGATGCGCGCAGCTCCTCACGGGCAAGGCCCTCCGCCGCCTCCGCGCGCCCGCGTAACGCGGCCTCCTGCGCGGCCCGCTCCTCCGCCCGGTGGCGCTGCGTCCGTTGAAACCAGGAAGCTGCAAGAGCCAGCAGCGCCGTAAGAACGGCGATCCCGACGATCTGGGTCGCACGCCGCGAGCGGTGCTCGATCCCGTAGGCGCGACGGATCGACCGGCCTGCGAGGAGGACGTTCAGGTCCCCTGCGAGTTCGGCGGCGTTGGCGTGCCGTTGCGACGCCTTGGGGGCGCACGCGCGGGCAAGGATCTCGTTCAGCTCCAGGAGGCCGCTGCGCTCGGAGTCCGACCACGAATCGAGGTCGACGGGTAGTTCCGGGAAATCGCAGCGATCCTTGCCTGTCGCCGCCTCGTAGAGAAGCCTCCCCAGGCCGAAGATGTCGGCCTGCGTCGAGCCGGGCCCTTCCGGCGGAATGAATCCCTCCGTTCCGACGAACGACTTGGCCTCGTCGGCGCCGGTGACCAATCCGATGTCGGCAAGCTTGGCCTGTCCGTCGACGAAGATCACGTTCGACGGCTTGACGTCGCGATGGACGAGACGATGGCGATGGATGTGGCCCAGCGCGCCGGCGAGCTGGACGCCGAGCGCTAACACCTCGATCAGAGGCAACCGCCCCCGAGTCTTCAATTCAGAGGCGAGTGTGCGC
>Ga0137436_1000482_pt1 | contig 11614 bp, 17 predicted proteins | sample EasRivERMGT119_2_FD_102328 | JGI IMG/M metagenome (GOLD analysis project Ga0137436, IMG submission 102328) | Soil microbial communities from meander-bound floodplain in the East River, Colorado, USA - East River MetaG ERMGT119_2 | ecosystem: Environmental > Terrestrial > Soil > Floodplain ...
CGCCCGCCGACGACGGCAGACTACTACTCACGTCAAAGGTGAACGTGGTGCCGCCAGAGGTGCCGGACCCAATGTAGGTGCCCGCGAACGCGCCGCTGTCGATGGTGACGTACGCGCGATTGTCGATCCCGTGCGTGCCGGAAACGGTCGCGGTGGCCGTCGTCCCGCTGCGCGTGATGCCGGTGATTGACTTCGGCGTGCAATGCCCCCACGTATAGACGCCGCGCGGGTCGCCGCCACTGCGATACGTCTGCAGATCGAAGGCTTGATTGACCCCGCTCCCCGCCGCCGCCGTGATCGTGTTCCCCCAGACGATCCCACTGCCCCCGCGCGTCGAATAACTGGAGGCAAAAAAGAGCCCGCCGGTCACATTGGTCGTGTTTTTGTAAAACTCAAACTGCTTGATCCCGCGAATCCGTCCGGTGGTTTCCGTGCCGTGCGACCCGAGAAATTCATTGTTCAGCGTGGTAAAGCGCACAACGACCCGCGCGCCGGCCTTCGCATCGAGACAAAAGACCCACGACCCGATATTGCCCTGGCAGAGCCCGTCCTCGAAATAGAGCGCGTCTGTCGTGCCGACCGACGACGGCAACGCCCAGGACTGGTCGCCGTTCCAGCCCGTCGCCCCCCAAAAATCGTGGCGTATCCCGATGCACTCCGCAAAGGTATTTGCGATACACGCCCAATGGTCGACGACGCCGCGCACGTAATCGGCGAACACGAAGCACCCCGTCGAGCCCCGGTGCATTGTGCACTCCACATGATCCATGCGAAGGTTGGGAGCGGTGCCACCAAAGCGCACAAGCATCGTGTCGACATCGCCTTGCGGGCCGCTGCTATTGGTATCGAACGAGAGGCCGGTCAGCCGCGGAAGGCCCGTGCTCGGCGTGCTCCAGTTCAGAATATTGACGATCCCCGTGCCCGCCGTGATGATGGTATTTCCCGTGCCCGCGCCTTGAATCGTGATCGCCGCTGACACGGTCAGCGTGCCATTCCAGGTGCACGACCCGGCCGGGACGATGACGGTATCGCCCGCGCTCGACGCGTTCACCTGCGTCTGGACGCTCGTCAGATTACAGTCCGCCGCCGTGCGGGTTGTCGCCGCGACCGGCGTCGCCCATGCGACCCCGAGCAGGAGCGCCAGCAGCACGCGCCTCATTGGCCGATGCCCATCGTTGTCGCCCGACGGACGCCCGACGGAGCGGCGATATTGTTCGCGCCGATCCAGTCGTCGACCGACACGTTTCCGTCGCCGCCTTGCGACGAGTCAAAGATCGTAAAGCTAGGCTGTCCGGTAGCGATGGAACTGTCGGTGTCCGTCGACAGCGTCGACCCGTTCCGAAAAGCCGTAAGCGTCGTACCTTGAACACAGAGCTTGATGATGTCGCCCGCGACGAAATTCGTCGCCGCGAGACTCCGAATCTGCGATCCCACGTTCGAGACGATCTTGTCGAGCGTGGAACCTTTTCCGCCGTCCGCCGTGAGCAGATACATACTGAGCGTCGACCCGAACTGACCGGACGTGCGGACGCCCGCCGAGGCAGAATCCGCATTCGAGAGCGTCGGGATGGTGATTTGCGAGCATTGGTCGGCGTTGAAGGTATCCGCCGCCCAGCTGGCGATACAGAAGTCATCGACGCCCGTCAACCGGACGGCGTTGCTCACAATCGAGAGTGTGCAGGTCGAATTGGCGTTCCAGTTCGCGCCGAGCGCCCCATCGGCGCGCGTGAAGCTATCAGAGGCGGGAATTGCCCCGTGCACCAGCACAAGAGCTGCCGCGAAGAGTACGGAGACTGTCAGCCAAAATCGTCGCATCCATACCTACCGCTGCACGTATGTCAGCATGCCCGCAATGGCAATCGCCGCCGAGTTTTTGATACAGACGGCGCTCGACGGAGCGCTCTTCACTTGGGCCGCGCCCGCATTCCCGAGCGCGATGCCGGTCTGCGCGATGAACGGATAGGCACCCGTGAGCGCGGTTTCCCCGGTCGCGCACGCTGACCCGGTCCCGGTAATGAGGCTGACATTCGTCGTGCCGCCAGCAAAGACCTGGAACCCGCACACGTAGACCGTCTGCGAGGCCGCAAGCGCGACAAGCTGTGTATTGCCTGACGACGAGGTCGAAATCGCCACGGACGAGACGAGCGACGAATTGCCGCACAGGTCGCCCACTTGCACGATGGCGCCGTTGAGCGTCGTCCAGAAGCGCTTCGTCTGCTGCGCCGCGACGGCGGTCGGCGGCAGGGTCGAGGCTTCCCCCATGATGATGGGGCCGGGCGAGACACCCACGGCGGTCCCTTGCGCGATGTCGACATTGGCCCCGGCGACGACGTTGACGCGGAGCGCGTCGTTCGCATCGTCCATCGCGGACCCGCCGGTTGAGTCGCGGATAATCATATTCTGCGCGCCGAACAGCGACATCCACGGACGAACCACGTCACCATTCGTCGAGACCGACGACGGGGTCGCGGATGACGCGCGCCCGCCGATCTGGACGGGGTTTCCGGCCACTGGCGAATCTTCCGCCACGGTGCCGACGACTTGCGCGTTCAGGTTCCCGGCGGTCGACTGCCGTACGTCGGCGTTCTGCACGACGCTCGTCACCGTAATCGGTCCCGAAATGGTCACCGGCTGCGGGCCGACTTGCGCCTCTGTTTTCCAGTCGATCGCAACCAACCAACAGACGACCGCCGTGCCGAGCAAGAGATGAAACCGTAGTTTGGTCATCGGTTAGATCCAGTCGATGTCAACCACGCCGTCATTCGCGGACACGGTGCCCGTGCTCGAATCCTGCACGCCCGACACAATCGTGATGCCGATGCCGGTCGAGAACGCGAGTCCATGCGCAAACTCGGCCCGGCCGCGCGTGCCCGCTTGCACTCCAAAAGACCGCACGACGCCTGACCCTGGTGTCGGCGCCACAATCACGTTGTGGAACTTCACGAAAAACGCGGTCCCGCTCGCGTTGAACACGTCAATCCCATAGACCATGCCTGGACTGGCCTTGATGTTCGCGGCGTTCGTGCCGCCCGCGAGGACCGTGTGGTACGTACTGAGTCCGCCAGTGGTCGCCGGGACCAACCGCGCGGGCAGCGGCGCGGCCGTCGAGAGCGGGGCCGTAGCGCCATCTGCGCCCACGTCCAGCTTGACGACCTGCAACTGCTGGCCGGCGACCGTGTCGACGGCGATGTTTGTGCCGCTTCCGGCGGTGATCGCGACTGATTCGTAGGCCATGTCAGTTCAGCAGCGTCGTGGCCGGGAACATCCCGCCCAAGTTGCTTCGCTCGTACGATTGCCCGCCGGGCACCATCAGTTCATCAGGCGGATTGTTGACGATGGCCTTCAGCCGCGCGAGCGTCGCGTTGCCGTCCGACACCGCCGCCGCATAGCGGTCGGCTTCCCGCTTGTCTTCCCAGTACCGCCGACGCGCGCCGCACGAGAGCAGTCGGTGGAACGCCGTCGGGAGCCACACCGGGCTATCCTGCGGCGTCACAAGGTCCGTGACTTCGCGCTCGTGCTCGATGGTGTAGACCCGCGCATCGGACGGCGTCGGCAGGAGCGCAATCCCGCGATAGCTGGTGCGCGTGGTTCCGATGCCGATGCGCCCCAGTTCGGTCCCGGTCCCCGAGCCTTGGAGCAGCGTCACCACGCCGAGGGCGGGCGTTTCGAGATACCAATCCGTGACGGCTTCGATGTTCAGTAGGCCGAGACTGACCGCCGTCGCGCCGGTCATGGTCACGGTGCGCGTCCGCGTGAACCCGCCGGTTGTGACGAGTTCGACGTGCAGCGTGCCGGTATCGCCCGTGTCCGTGCTCACGACGAAGAGCTCACTCGGCGTCGTTGGCTGAATCGCGACTGCGAGCGGCCCGAGCATCACGTACCCGTCGGCCGTTCCGTTGAACTGCGCGGGCGACGGCGCGAGCCGCCGATACGCATCGCGCGAGATAGCCGTCAGTCGCCGCCGGTTGCCCAAGTCGCGGAGACTCAGGATGCGCGTCACGGTCGGCGGCAAGCCGTACTCGGCCTGCCCCGAGACGCTGGTGAACGTCGTCACGCCCCGCAAGAGGCTTTGCAGCCCCGGCTCGCCCGCGAGTTCCTGTTGCGCGTCGTTGAGATGCCCGGTAAAGAGCGCCTGAATCTCCGACGGCGGATCGGGCGCATAACCGCACCGTCGATAGCACTCCGCGAGCAGGTCCGCGAGCGTCACGCGGCGGCGCCTTGCAGCTTCGCAAGTTCGGACTTGACGAACGCCAGCTCCGCAAGAATGTCGTCCGGCGTGGCGACTTTCTCGCCGCGCGCCAGCTCGGTCACGATGGTCAAGAGCGCCGGGAGGTCCGCCCGGTCGTCCATTGTCTTCATGGGATGCTGAATCACCAGCGTCTTGTCGTCGTCGCTGACGATGGCCTTCCACTTCCCGTCGTGTGCGAGCCGCGTCTGCCCGCGCGAGAGCGTGTCGGACAGCACGTTGAGAGCTTCGATTTCGTACGGCGTGAGCGCGTCCGCGCGCAGCATGAACCCGCCCTGCCAGCACTCCCGTTTGAGTGTCGGATTCGGCCGCTCGATGCCGCCTTCGGGATAGTTGAAGGGGCCGAGATGGCGATGGTCCGCGTTCTCGGGCTTCATCTTCGACGCGAGCAGTTCGGAGCCCGCCGTCGCGGCCTTCGTCGTGCGCGCAAGGATGGCCTCCAGCGTCGCCGCGTCGATGCCTGTCGCGGCGGGCGTGACGAGCGAGGCTTTCAGCGCGGCGATCTCTTCGAGCTGACGCTTGAGTTCAGCCGCGTCCCGCTCCATGTCCGCCTTGAGGTCTTGAATGCTTCTGTCGGCCATTACGTGACTGACTCCTTGAGAATTTCCAGCGTGTCGTCGCGTACCTGCGTCGAGGCGTGCAGCAATTCCGCCGCGATGCGGTCGTACCGAACGTTGCCCTGCCCGGTCTGGACCCACACGTCCCGGCCGTTGACGATTGCGCGGAAGTAGAACCCTTCCCGTTCGATATGCACGCCGAACTGCGCGACGTGCGCTCCGAGCTTCTTTAGCTCGTGAACGATGTGCCGCGAGAGCGCGTGCGCGTCTTTCTCGTCGAGATGTGGCCCCATCAATTCTTGCGGTCGTTCCGATAGATCCAGACGCCGTCCGCGTCCGTGTTGCAGTGCGTGTACGGCTTGCCAGCGATGGTCACTTCGAGGTCGCGCGGCGCGTCGTGCCATGCGTCCGTCGTGGTGTCGCCTTCGTTCCAGATCCGAATCAAATGGTCTTTCGGGCCTTCGCCGTCGGTGACGGACTTCACGGGCGGCGCCGATTCCTGCATGGGTGGAGGCGCCGTCCTCTTCGCTGGCTCTGATTTCTTCGCTGCTTTCTTCGCCACGGCACCTCCTAGAGAGAGAATCCGACCGGCCGGGCAAGGTGTTCCCAATGCCCGGCCGGGTATGAACGTCGTCAGTCGATCGTCGCGAAGATCATGTTGTTCTTGCCGCTCACGCCTACCTGCATCATGTAGCCGACAGGCGTGATGGTGACGGCCGCTGCCGCCGTCGTCCAGACATCGACCGCGCCCGCCGTCGTGGCCGAGTTCGCCACGGGCGACGTAACCGCAGGCGTGCCGTTGATGAGCGCCGAGATCGGCCCGCGCGTCTGGAGCCAACCATACTGCGTCGCCGTGATGATGCACGGCGCGAACCCAGCGACCCTGGCCGTGATCGCCGTCGGGCACACAACCACGTTCTTGTACGCGTTCGGCATAAGGCCGACCCGCGAGGACGTGGTCAATGCGACCTGAATCGGGTCCTTGAGATACAGCGTGAACGCCGTCGAGGACGCGATGGCTTCGTGACCGGCGACTACGTAGGTGTAGCCGTTGCCGGGCGTGGTGTCTACTTGTAGATACCCTTCTGCGTAGAGGTTCGCGGCGCCGGTCGCGGCGCCGGGGGTGTAGACGAACGAGGTCGCGCCGATGGCGACCGCCGGAGGCGTGTTCGCCAAGTGCGCCGTGGCGACAACCACTTGCTGATAGAGCGAGCCCGCGACCGTGTCGACCGCGCCCGCGACGGCGTAGCGGAACACGCGCCCGTCCTTCGTCATCGCCCGCGTGCCGAGCGGATGCTTCTGCGTCGAGCTACTGTCAAAGGTGCCGCCGCCCGTGATGATGAGGTCTTGGAAAAGTGCCATGTGTCTGTATCCTTCGTTAGTGGGTGAACGGGGCGACCGCCGCCCCGATGCTTCCCCTCGATGATTAGGTTGCGGCCTTGAAGACGACGCCCAGATGCCGGGAGCCGCTCGTGTTCAGGTTGCCGAACGTGGCGACCAGATTGACGCTGGAGAGCTGGTTCGCCGGGGACACGGCGGGCTTCATCTTCATCCACCCGCCCTTGAGGTACGTGAACTTCAGGACTTCGGGATTGAGGAAGTACACGACGCCCGCGTTGGACCCGCCGCCCGCGTTCGACGGCGCATCTTCGTCGTAGAACACGGGGATATCCTTGAACATGAGCGCGTCGTTCAGGATGCCCGCATCGGCCCCGTTCTTCTTGTCGCTCGTGACGATCCGCTCGTTCGCGATGAGCAGACCTTCAAAGCCCTGGAACGTGGTCTGATCCATGACCGCGACCTTCGGCTTCATCTTCAGCCCGCCCAACGAACAGTTGTTGTAAACCGTTCGCATCGAGGACCGGAGGTTGTCGAAGAGGGTCGTCGTCTTGACGCCGTCCGTCGCCCTGGAGCGCCAGAACGCGAACGTGGCCCGGTTGATGCCCCCGACGGTGCCCGTGGTCGGCGTGGTCGGAATGAGCTTCTGAATGCCGTCGATGTCGTTCGAGCCCGTGCCCGCGCCCCAGCACTGCCGATTGAGCAATGCGATGTGCGAGTCGCGCCCGTTCTCCATCTTCTCGGCCGTCAGATCGACCTTGCCCGATGCCGCCGCGGCGCGGAGCTGTTCGAGGTCGGAGAAGACCACGGACCCGGCCGCGACCTTCCAGTCGAACCGCGCCACGTCGAACACGTCAATGCGCGTGGTGTCGACGGTGTCGAGTTCGCCAATCATCTGATTGGTCGTGTTCTCCGCGTATTCCAGCGTCGACTCGATGAGTCGCCCGCCGTCCGCTTGCTGCTTGAACCCCTTCTCGCCCAAGGCGTAGAAGAGGGCGCGACTCGTGAAAATGTTGTCCCGAGGCTTGCCCCCGAGCTTATTTTCCCAAACGGTCGCGACCACTTGCCCGAGATTAGGATCGGCCATGCTCTAACTCCGCGGCTACCCTGCGGCCTTCGATAGCTCGTAACTCAGCGCCTCTGAGACGGACATTTCTTCCATCGTCTTCGGCGCCGAGGTACGGGCTCGCGAGGGGTCCACAGTGTTCGCCTGTGCCTTCTGTTCAATTTGGGTGAGCACGGCCCGGTTGGCGTTGGTCAGGAGCTTGGGGAGCACAATCGAGTTGTAGGCGCGCAGCGCCACCGCCTCGACTTCGGCCGGGTGGTCGGACGTGAAAGGATGGTTCTTGACGAACGCGGCGATCTCCGCTTTGTTCTCCTCGAACCCCTGCATCTTCGCCAGATTCCCGTAGAGCGAGCCTGCGAACGTGTCCGCCGCGCGCATCTGTTGCGCTTCGGCTTCGCGTGCCTGCATCTGTTCGACCGACTTGAAGGCCGGTGCGTACTTCTGCTCTAACTGCGCGAGCAATCGTTGCTCACGCCACGCGTCACGTCTCGCCTGCTGCTCGGCCGAATACAGGTACCGCCCGTCTTCCAGCGGAATGTCGGGCTGTGGTTCCTGGTCCTGTGCCTGTCCCTGTTGTCCCCTTGCCGCTGCCAGTGCCCGCCCCGCGAGACTGCGGAGCGCGGCTCCATGTATCGGGTGAGCTTGCAGACTTTGGATGTATTCCTGAACGTAGCCGACAGGGTCCGTGCGCGACCGCTGGACGATGCCGAGAAGCTCTAGGAATTGCTCCTGATCAACCTGTTTCGCCCACTCATACGGCTTCCACTCGGCTTCGTATTCCTCACGCGCCTTCGTCCGCGCGTTTTCGAGCGCGGTCTTGTGGACATCGAAGGGAATCGGGCCGGTGGGCTTCGCCGGGGTCGTGCTCGTGGCCGTCTCGGTTCCTGTCGGCTGTGTGGTCGCCGCGCCCGGTTGAACAGGAGTCTCGACGGGGGCCGACGACTCGACAGGCGTCTCCGCAGCGGATGCCTCTGTGGCACTCGCGGCGAGGGCGCTCGACAATTCGGCGGCGAAATCATCTGACATACGTCCTCGATTCCCCGTATGGTGGGGTTCCCGCTATTGCGCGCGTATGGTGCGTCGCCTTCCCACGAAAACGTGAGGCCCCACAAAGAAAAACGCCGCGACCCGTTCCCCTAAAGGAACAAATCACGGCGCTTCGATCCGTGTGCCTCTTGTCCGCTCACGCCCTGAAGCAACGGGCTTGTCGGCGCGAGGATCAGTCGCGCCCGAGTGAGACGGCCAAACGCCTACAGCCGCAGTGCTCCAGTCGGGATCAACCCGATGTGGCTTAGAAACAACACCAAGCACGCCAGCACCACGACCACGAAGATCACGGTCGCCAACGGGTCCGGTACGGCGAAGGCGCTCAAGAGCCGCTGCGTCGCCCAACAGACGGCGCCAATCAGCAGCACGAGCGCGAGCAAGCTCAGTAACACCAGTATCGACATTTGCGCCAGCAGTATAGACCTAGTTCGTCGGCTACTTGCCTTCGGGCCGCTTGTCCAGCCCTTCGCCTGCGAGGATTTCCGCCACGTCGTCAACGTGGAGGCAGTCGACCATGCAGGCGTAATCGCTCAGCGGGTGCACGGCGGCGATGTTGCCGTTGCAGTAGTCATTCCCCGGCGTCGCGCTATGCAAGACGCCGAATGACACGATTGTTCCGCCTTCCAGCTTCACGATCTTGTCGCCGTTTTTTGCTTCACGCCCGTTTCGGTAATGCATATATGTCTCGTCTCCTAGTCCTGTTTCGCTAGCGGCGCGTTCGCCGCGACGACCGCCGCCGCGATGGCTGCAATTGCCGCGTTGATGTCCGTGATGTTCTGCGCCGTGATGGAGTTCGCGGACACGGTCGCCATCGTCGCGGTCAGTATCGCGTTGTTCGTCCGATGCGCCGCCGCCAGTGTCCGCCACGCGGCGATCCGTTCATCATACGTGCTTAATTGACGCTCCCCTGCCGTTCAAGAATCCGGCATCGACACTCGATATGCACCAGTGCCGTCAGCCCGCTCTGTGTCACCGACACGCGACAGCCATCGGGTCGGCTCGCCTGATCGCAGCGGTCGCAATACAGCTTCTCCGCGATGCCCCACGGCTTCAGGAAGCGGCGCTCGTATTCGGCAAAGAGGCCCAATTCCGCATCGCTGAGGCCAGCTCTTTCAACGAGATCGTCCCGTAGAATGCTCGACAGCGACACACCATCAACATCTTCCACGTCGCCTCCGCGTCGTCGACTTCCGAATCGACATCGAAATCTTCGCCGCACCTGTTGCAGTGCAGCACGCGCCGGTACTCGTGTTCTCGGCACCAGCGGTGATACTTCGCCTGGAGCATCATGTCGGCCCGCCCGAGGTCCGTGTAGGGCAGCGTGTGCAGCACGCCGTCCGGCGTCGCGATGGTCGCCGTGCCGTCTTTCGTTACGACGAGCATCGCGTCACCAGCTCCTTCGCCTTCTCCAGCGTGTCGCGCGACATCCAGCCCCACGTCCCCTCTTCGCCGTCGCCGCGCACTTTGAGCCCGCGTTCCGCGAGCGCCTTGTGATACTCGCTCGGGCTGTAGAAGGTTCGCGGCTTATCAAAGCCGTTCTCGAACGTCTTCCCGCCGGCCCATTCGTCACTCTTGACAGCGGCGGGCTTCCCGATCCAGACACGTTCTGTCGGCGCTCCGCATTCCAAGCATCCGACGGTGGGTGCTTCCGTCGGTTCCCAGCTATCGACACGGAGCGCCGAACAGGCCGTGCAGCGACGATCGTAATAGGGCATCAGCGGTTGATAAACTTCGCGAATAAGGTCGTCAGGTCCGTCGTGGCTGCGAGCCCGGTCGCCGTGACGAGCGCGACCTTGCACTTGATGTGCTTCTCGATGCCGTCGGCATTGGCCTTGATCCAGATGGTCAACTGCGTCGTCGTGTCACCGGCAGCAAGGACCGCCATACCTACCGTCCGATATACTTCGCCATAAGCATAGAGATGTCTCCGGCGACCGCGAGGCCGGTCGAGGACGCGAGCGCCGCGCGAAGTTTCGGCATCACATCCGCGCCCGCCGCGTTTGCGTTGATGTAGGCGCGGAATCCCGTGGTCACATCGCCAGCCGGCAGCGTCGTCGCAAAGCTGTACGTCGGGTCGGGCGCGTACGTCTGGACCGTACTGTCGTTCGTCTGGTTCGCGCCCCACGCGATAATCGAACCCGTCGTGGACGAATCCGACCCCCCAATCGTTCCCGCCCGCGCCGGAAAGATCCCCATACGAAGCGACGTGTTCCCGCTCGCGTTGTTCGCCTTCCGCAACCACACGCGCCACCAGAGCGCATCGAAATCAACGACGCCCTTCGCATCGGGGGCGCCATCCAATGAATTGGCGATCGCGCCCGTCGACGTGTTGATCTGGACGCCGCAGTACAGGCCGACGCCGTCGATCATCTGCATGGTGATTTCTGGAAACCGCGTCGTCGTCGCATCCTTTCGGATGAAGACACTCGTCATCCAGTCGGTCGCATTATTCGCAATCGCGCGGTACGTACTAAAGAGACTCCCTTGCACGACCGCACTGTTATCGGCCAGGGTATCCGCCAGCCCGGCCGATCCGCCGGCGAAGGTCGGCGCGGCCGTCGTGTTGGCCGTGACGGTGACCGTGTCATTCGACCAATCCGCGTGGCTAAAGTCTTCCGTTTTGGTGACGAGATTGGTCGCCATGTGTTATTTGCCAGCGACCGTCCAGTTGGTCCCGTTATAGACCGCCAGCACGAAATTCGCGCCGCCGCCTGCGATGGTGGAGCCCCACGTCGCGATGTTCGAGTCCGAGAAACACGCCAGCATGCCCGCCGTCGCCCACGTGTTCCGGTTCGCGTAGGTCGTCACTTCGAGCTTTAACCCGCGCATCGAAAATAGGTCGCTATCGACGAAATGCCGCACGCCTTCGTACGACGAATCCTTGCCGCGGCCCCAGAGCACAAGGCCGGTGCGATAGCCGAGAAACGGCCACCGTCGCGCATCGGGGATATTGCCGCCAAACATGCGGACCTCACCCGTCGCCGAACTATCCGCAGACCCGAACGAGTTGAGGCCGCTCCCGCCCAGCAGCAGCACGGTCGCGCAGCGCGAGGCGGCGTCCGCCGTGCCAGACGTGGACGTGATCTGGAAGAAGCAATGCGACTGCGTAACCCCGACGTTATGCACCAGACCCAGGACAGTCAGCGCGTGCTGGAGACTCCCGGAAGCTGGCGCCACGCCCAGACGTATCACGCCGAACCGATCGGAGGGAAAGACCCCAGCGCCATAGGTTGACAGCAGGCTCTGATTAATCTCGACGTGCAACCCCTGAATGACCACTTCCGACGACCCATAACTGCCGGTCGCGCTTTCCCCATCGAGGAACATAAAGCCGCTCCCCTGGACCGCGCCGCCGCCGAC
>Ga0137436_1000483_pt1 | contig 11614 bp, 6 predicted proteins | sample EasRivERMGT119_2_FD_102328 | JGI IMG/M metagenome (GOLD analysis project Ga0137436, IMG submission 102328) | Soil microbial communities from meander-bound floodplain in the East River, Colorado, USA - East River MetaG ERMGT119_2 | ecosystem: Environmental > Terrestrial > Soil > Floodplain ...
GAACGCGGCGATGTCCGGTGCCGCGATCCGGGAGGAAAATGCTGCAATGTCCGGAGCAGCTCTTCGAATCCCGCAGGACAGCCACAACAGCCCGGCGCGAGCCGTTGCCATGGCTGGCTGAATGCCGCATAAGATTTTCCAACAGCGAGACGGCCAAGGCCGGAGCAATCCGGCCTTTACCCTTATTCCCGGCGAGGATGGACGGAATCAAGGAATTGGCTCCCATTTGATTGTTGCATAATGGGTATCGGGCTAAGAGCGCAAACGATCCTCGTGGGAAAATCGGCAGGATGAAGATGGAGACGATGACCGCAGCAACGAATGGGGTAACTCGGCGAGGGTTCCATTCGACTGTGCTCCCGTGGCTGGTGTTGGCCTTGGGGATTGCGGGCTCCTTTTTTCTGTTCAAATTTATCCAGGATTCTGTCGAAAACGTCGCGCGGCTGCGGTTTGAGCGCGAGGCAAAAGATGCAAATGGCACTATTGAAGACCGTCTGCGTTCCTACAGTGACGTCTTGTACGCGTTACGGGCGCTGTTCGCTGGCGAAGACCCGGTTGACCGGCTTCGATTTCACCGTTTTATCGAATCTCTTGAGTTGAAGCATCGTTACCCTGGCTTCATTTCTCTGAATTACGCTGCCTACATTCCCGCCCGGGACAAGAAGCGCTTTGAAGAAGCGGTGCGGCGCGACACCAGCCTTAGCCGACGAGGCTATCCAGAGTTCGCGATTAAGCCTCCCGGGGAGCGTCCTGAATATTACGCGATCGTGTACCTCGAGCCGATGGCTGGTTACGAGTTTGCCTTTGGTCTTGACCTCGGCGTGAATCGGGCAGCCGCAAATCCGGAAAAGATAGCGGCGGCCATGCGTTCAGGGCGGGATAGCGGAAAGCTAATCAGTTCTGCACAGCCACTCCGCGTAAAGCGTCCGAAGGAAGCCATCTATTTGGCGATGCGACTGGCGGTTTACAGGAAAGGGATGCCTGTTGAGACGGTAGAACAGCGTGGGAGCGCCTATCTCGGTTCAGTCGGCGCCGGCTTCGATGTTGAAAACCTGATGAAAGAGGCGCTCAACGTAGAAAAGCTGCGGTACATGCAGATCAGGTTATACGACGTCGGGTCTGCCGACGAACGCAATTCCGACCCCTCTGAAAGAAAGCAGCTGCTGTTTGATAGTAACCAGCTGACTAAGGGATCCCCCGCACAGTCTGCGGTCGATGCTTCCAGTACCTTTGTACAGGTACTGCCGGTCGAAATCGCGAGCCGAGTCTGGGAATTCCATTACAGCGCGCGCAAAGACGCCATCATGAGCCGCCTCGACAGCCTCTGGCCGGCATGGGTGCTGGCCGGCGGCCTGCTCTCGAGCCTGCTCCTTTTCGGCGTGCTTTATTCCCTGTCCTCGTCGCGCAATCGCGCGCTGAAGCTCGCTGCGCAGATGACGAAGGACTTGCGCGAGAGCGAGGAGCGGTTCCGAGCGATCGCGGAGAACGCTTCCGACCTGATCGCGCTGCGCGATCCCGAGGGCCGCCGGGTCTACGTCAATCCGGCCTTCGGCCGGATTTTCGGCGACAAGGCGATGATCGGCACCGATTCGTTCCAGGACATCCATCCCGAGGACAGGGAGTGTGTGCGGCAGCGCTTTCTCGACACGGTGAAAAGCGGCGAAGCGCGGCGCAGCGAGTTCCGATTCCTGCTCCCGGACGGCCAGGTGCGGCACATCGAAAGCCAGCTCAGCACGGTGTCCAATGCGCAGGGCGGCGTCGGGTTGGTGGTGGCGGTGTCGCGCGACGTCACGGAACGGCGCCAGACCGAGGAAGCGTTACGGGCACGTGATCTTCAGCTCCAGGAAGCGCAGGAACTGGCCAATCTGGGAAGCTGGGAGTGGGACCTTCGTACGAGCACGCGCACGTGGTCCGAGCAGCTATCGAGGATATTCGGTGTGACCGCGGATCAGGTGCCGCCGACCCTCGATGGATTCTATCCGCTCGTCCATCCGGAAGATCGGGAACGCACGGCCAGGATGGCGGAAGAGGCGCTGCGCACCGGACACGCGTATGAAAATCAGTTTCGCATCGTGCGGCCCGATGGATCCGTGAGGACGATCCACAGCCAGGCTCGTGTGGACCGTGACGATTCCGGCAGTCCGGTGCGGGTCATCGGCGTTTGCCAGGACATCACCGAGAGGAAACTGGCCGAAGAGCAGGTGCGCGTTTCCCAGGAGCGGTTTCGCATGATGGTGGAGAACGTCCGCGACTACGCCATTTACATGCTGGACATGAACGGCTACGTTACCAGCTGGAACCTCGGCGCCGAGAGCATCGATGGATATCGCGCCGAAGATATCATCGGCAAGCATTACTCCCGCTTTTTCCTGCCCGATCACGCCGCCCGGGGCGATCCCGGAATGCAGCTCCAGTTCGCCGCGATCCAGGGACGATACGAAAGCGAGGGCTGGCGCGTGCGCAAGAACGGGTCGCAATTCTGGGCCCACGTCATCGTCACGCCCCTGCTGGACGAGACCGGGAAATCGCGCGGCTTCTCCGAGATCACGCACGACATCACCGAGCGCAAGCGCGCCGAAGAAGACCTCCACAGCTACGCCGAGCGCCTGAAAACCACCTCCAGGCGCCTGGTCGAGGTCCAGGAGGCGGAACGCAGGCTCCTTGCAAGAGAATTGCACGACCGGGTCGGGCAGAATCTCACCGCGCTCGGGATAAACCTGAGCATCGTCGCAAGCGGCCTGCCCGCGGGTTCGAAGCCCGAGCTCGCCGGACGGCTCGAGGAATGCAGCTCGCTCGTCGAAGGCACGGTCGACGCGATGCGCAACGTCATGGCGGAGCTGCGGCCCCACGCGCTGGACGACTACGGGCTTCCGGCCGCTCTGCGCTCGCTCGCCACGGGCTTTTCGCGCAGAACGGGCATCAAAGTCGCTTTCAAGGGGGACGCTCCGGGGGCCGATCTGCCCAAGCCGGTGGACCTCGCCATGTTCCGGATCGCCCAGGAGGCGCTCAACAACGTCGCCAAGCACGCGAACGCGCAACGCGTCGAAATCGCGATCCGGCGCGCCAACGGGTTGGCGACCCTGTCGGTCCGTGACAACGGCATCGGCTTCGATCCAAATCGAATCGAGAGCTCGAACCGGGAGGCCGGCTGGGGGCTGCTGATCATGCGGGAGCGGGCCGAGGCCGTCGGGGCCCAGTTCTCGCTCAAGGCCGGCCTCAACACCGGTGTGCAGGTGCTCGTGGAATACCACGTCTGACAGGGGGTGTGACATGACGGTCACGGTACTGCTTGCCGACGACCACGCGGTCGTCCGGGACGGTCTTCGGGCCTTGCTCGAAGCGGGCGACCTGCAGGTGGTTGCCGTCGCGGGCAACGGTCGCGAGGCGGTCGCCGAGGCGATCCGTCTGCGCCCGGACATCGTCATCATGGACATCGCCATGCCGGAGCTCGACGGCGTGGAGGCGACGCGGCGCATCGTCGAGAAGTGTCCGGAGACGCGCGTGCTGGTCCTCTCCATGTATCTGAGCGCCGAGCACATCTTCCGCGCGCTGCAGGCGGGCGCGCAGGGCTACGTGCTGAAAGAATCGGCGGGCGACGAAGTGGTGGAGGCGATCCGCGCGCTGCGGGCGGGCAAGCGCTACCTGAGCCATCGGATCACCGAAACGGTGATCGACGACTACCTTCGCGAAGGCGCGAACCTGAGCCCGCTCGACAGCCTCTCCCTGCGCGAGAGGGACGTGCTGCAGCTGGTCGTCGAGGGGCGCACCAACGCCGCGATCGCGCAGGCCCTGTCGCTTTCGCCCAAGACCGTGGAAACCTACCGCGCGCGCATCATGAAGAAGCTCAAAGTCCGCGATACCGTCGAGCTCGTGAAGTTCTCCATGAGGCACGGACTTATCAGCTGATTTCACCCTATTTAGAGGGTATTTCCGACACGATGTGTCTGGTTTACCCCATGGACTCCACCGTGCCGTCTGCTTAGGCTCGAATCGTCAGGACAAACGATACGGGGCCGGCAGGATGGTCCGCACTGAAATTTCAAGGACTTGCTCGACGGTCATGCCCGCCGGCACGACACGCTCGCTGCGGGCGTTCGCTCTTTCAATTCGGGTGGCAGGGCGCCTGCCCGGAGTCGCGCGCAAAGTCGTGCCTATTGATCTTTACCAAAGCTCGTGACATGGACCGCCGCCTTGGTGCCGTCATTCCCGCGAAAGCGGGAATCCAGAGCGTGCAACGACAGCCACTGGATCCCCGCTTCCGCGGGGACGACGAAGGTATGTCATGCCGTTGCGTAATTCTCAATAAATCGCCATGAAGCTGCCCTCATCGCGCTCGTTGCGGCACAAGCTGCTCGGGATGATGCTCCTCACCACGCTGGTGGCATTGGTCGTCGCCCTGGCCGCGATGATCGGTTACGACCTGAGCTTCTACCACCGGATCCTGGTGTCGGACATGACCACTCAGGCGGAGTTGCTCGGACGCACGAGCGCACCGGCGCTGGCCTCCGACGATCCCAAGGTGGCGAAGGAAAATCTGAGCCTGTTCCGGTTCCGGCCGCTGGTGAGCTCCGCCGCCCTCTATAACGCGCGGGGGGCGCTTTTCGCGACCTATGCGCGAGGGGACGACCGGCACGTATTTCCGGACCTGCCCGATCCCGACGGCGCGCGCGTCGATGACCGGGACCTGGTTCTGTTCAAACGCATCGTCAAGGGCGGAGAAATCCTCGGGACGGTGTACTTGCGCGCCGACTACGAGCTTTTCGACCGGGTCCTCGATTATCTCGGGATCGCCGTCGTCGTTCTGTCCGCCGCGATGCTGGTCGCGCTGCTCATGTCCTCGTGGATGCAGAACATCGTGACGCGGCCGATTCTCGCGATCGCCCGGATCGCCCGCGAGGTGGTCGGGCAGCGCGACTATTCCCGCCGCGCCGTGAAGATGAGCTCCGACGAGGTGGGAATGCTGGCCGATTCGTTCAACGACATGATGACGGAGATCGATCGGCGCACACGGGAGCTGGAGGCTTCGAACGGGAGGCTCGCGCAGGAGGTGGAGGAGCGCGGCCGCGCCGAGCGGGAGATCCTGCGCCTCAATGCGGAGCTCGAGATCAGGGTGCGCGAACGCACCGCGCAGCTGGAGACCGCCATGCGGGAGCTCGAGTCGTTTTCCTATTCGGTGTCGCACGACCTGCGCGCGCCGTTGCGCGCGATCGACGGGTTCGGCCAGGCGCTGGTCGAGGATTTTCCCGAGCACCTTCCCGGCGACGCAAAGCGCTACCTGTCGCGAATACGCACCTCGACGCAGCACATGGCCCGGCTGATCGAGGATCTGCTCAACCTGGCCCGCGTGTCGCGCGGGACGCTCGAGCGCCGCACGGTGGACCTGAGCCAGGTTGCGCGACAGGTGGCCGGTGAACTGCAACAGCGCGAGCCCGGCCGCGCGGTGGAAGTCTCGGTTTCGGACGGGATGCTCGCCGAGGCCGACCCGCATCTGTTGCGGGTCGCCCTCGAGAACCTCATCGGGAACGCGTGGAAGTTCACCTCGAAGGCGGCGGAATCCCGCATCGAGATCGGCGCCCTGAAGGAACGCGGGCGCACGACCTTTTTTGTCCGCGACAACGGGGCGGGCTTCGAGATGGCTTATGCCCACAGGCTTTTCGGCGCGTTCCAGCGCCTGCATTCCGCAACCGAGTACGCCGGCACCGGCATCGGGCTTGCGACCGTACAGCGCATCGTGCACCGCCATGGCGGGCGCATCTGGGCCGAAGCGGAAGTCGGCACGGGGGCCGTGTTCTTCTTCACGCTGGCGATCGCCGGGGAGGAGGCTGCCGATGCCGGACCGGTCGGAGAAATGGCCCATGGATAGAACGCCGATCCGGGTGCTGTTCATCGAGGACTCCGAAGCCGACGTGGAGCTCGCGCTGCGCTCGCTCGAGCAGGGCGGGTTCGAGGTGTCGTCGGAACGCGTCGAACTCGAAGAGGATCTGAAACGCTCCCTGGGTTCGTCGAAACCGCAGGCGATTCTTTCCGATTTCACGATGCCGGGCTTCGACGGCGTCGATGCGCTGCGCTTGTCGAAGAGACTCGCCCCGGGCGTTCCGTTCATCTTCCTCTCGGGCACGATCGGCGAGGAGCAGGCGATCGAGGCGATCCGGCTTGGCGCGACCGATTATGTCCTGAAGAACAACATGCGGCGCCTGAGCACGGCCGTAAGACGCGCCCTGTCGGAGGTGGGAGAACACGAACGCATCCGCATCGCGGAGGAGGAGCGCGCGCGCCTGGTGCAGATCCTCGAGGCGACCAGCGACTACGTCTGCATGACCGATCCCGCGGGAGCGATCACCTACCTGAACGCCGCCGGGCGCAAATTGATCGGCGCGCCGGAATCGGGAGGCGCGGGCAAGTCGGCGGGCGAGATCTATCCCGCGTGGGCGCGCGAGCTGATCGAGCGCGAAGGAACGCCGGCCGCTTCGCGTGCGGGCGTGTGGAACGGCGAAACGGCGATCCTGGGCGCCGACGGGACGGAGATCCCGGTCTCGCAGGTGATCATCGCCCACCGGGGACCGGACGGGGAGATACGCTTCTTCTCGACGATCGCGCGCGACATAAGGGAGCGAAAAGCCTACGAAGCGCGCCTGCTGTATCTGGCGAATTACGATCCGCTGACCGGGCTGCCGAACCGCGCCCTGCTCGGCGATCGCACCTTGCAGGCGGTGGCGCACGCCCGGCGCGCGAGCCGGCCGGCGGCGCTGCTGGTCCTGAATCTGGATCGCTTCAAGCTTATCAACGAGGGCTACAGCCACGGAGCGGGCGATACGCTGCTGCAAAGGGTCGCCGACCGCCTGCGCAGCGCCTTGCGCGAAGGCGATACCGTGGCCCGGCTCGGCGCCGACGCCTTCGCGGTGCTCGCGACCGACCTCGCGCGTCCGGACGATGTTCTCTCCGTGGCGCGCAAGATCCGCGAGACGATGCACTCGCCGTTCCGGCTCGAGGGGCGCGACCTCCACGTCACGCTGAGCATCGGGGCGAGCGTCTATCCGCGCGACGGCGAAGAGTTCGACATCCTGCTGCGCAACGCCGAGGCCGCGATGCACCGCGTCAAGACCGACGGCCGCGACGGCTTCCAGTTCTACGCCGCCGCCATGACCCGACAGGCCACCGACCGGGTCGAAATGGAGAACGAATTGCGGCTCGCGCTGGAGAAGAGCCAGTTGGAAATGCACTACCAGCCTCAGGTCGTGCTCGCCACCGGGCGCGTCGTCGGGGTCGAAGCCCTGATGCGCTGGAACCACCCGCAGCTCGGATGGATACCTCCCGCGCGGTTCATCCCCGTCGCGGAGGACTCCGATCTGATCCATCCGCTCGGAGAATTCGCGCTTGCGGAGAGCTGCCGGCAGATCCGGGTCTGGGGCGAGGCCGGGCTCGCCGTGCCGCGGCTTGCCGTGAACGTTTCGGCGCAGCAGTTCCGCAGTCCCGGTTTCGTGCAGGCGGTGGAGCGCGCTTTGCGCGCATCGCAGCTCGAGCCGCGCAATCTCGAGCTCGAGCTCACCGAAGGCGTGCTGGTCGAGAGCCGCGACCGGACGGTCGCCATCCTCGATAGTCTGAAAGAGCTGGGCGTGCAGATCGCCGTGGACGACTTCGGTACGGGCTATTCGAGCTTGAGCTATCTTTCGCGGCTGCCGATCGATTGCCTGAAGATCGACCGCTCGTTCGTAAGCAAGGCCCACGAACACGGGCACGACGCGGCGATCGCGCAGGCGGTGATCTCGCTCGGGCATTCGCTCGGGCTGCGGGTGATCGCGGAGGGAGTCGAGATCGTGGAGCAGCTGGAATTCCTGCGCATGCACCGTTGCGATCAGGCCCAGGGGACTCTCTTCTCCCCTGCCGTCCACCCCGGGGCGATGGCGCAGCTTCTGGCGGCCGGGTCGCTCGATCCGACCGGAGCGAAATCCAACTGAAGGCGCTGCCGGCCGCGCCGGGGAGACGATGATGGAAAAAACGATCATGCTCGTCGAAGACAACCCGGACGACGAGGAGCTGACGCTGCGCGCGCTGCGAAAGGCCAGCATCGCCAACAACGTTTTCGTGGCGAGGGACGGCCAGGAAGCGCTCGACTTTCTGTTCGGCACGGGTCAACACGCGGGGCGCGAGCCGCTGACCATGCCCGCCGTGGTCCTGCTCGATCTGAAGCTTCCAAAACTCGACGGCATCGACGTGCTGCAAAGAATGCGCGCCGACCCGCGCACCCGGCTCGTCCCCGTGGTGGTCCTCACCTCCTCGAGCGAGGACGAAGACATGCTGCGAAGCTACCAGTCCGGCGCAAACAGCTACGTGCGCAAGCCGATCGAGTTCTCCGAGTTCGCCCACGCGGTCACGCAGCTCGGGATGTACTGGATGCTGATCAACCAGACCCCGCCGAGCCGCGACTGAATCCCGGCGCGCGGGCCGCGCGCGCGCTAACATGGCGCAATGACCCGCTACGCGGTCCGCCGCAGTCTCCTGCTCGCGCCGCTCTCGCAACACAAGGGCAGGCTCGCTCTGTCGGTCCTCGCCATCGCGCTCGGCGTCGCTCTCGGCTACGCCGTCCAGCTCATCAACCAGGCGGCACTCAACGAATTCGCCGCCGCCGTGCAGACGCTCTCCGGAGAGGCCGATCTCGCGGTGCGGGGCTCCCGGGCGGGTTTCGACGAGTCGCTCTACCCGCGTCTTGCAAAGCTGCCCGAAGTGGCGGTGGCCAGTCCCGTGCTCGAAGTGGAGGCGCGGCTTCCCGGGCGCCGCGAGCCGCTCAAGATCCTGGGGCTCGATCTGTTTCGCGCCGCCCGCATCCAGCCGTTCCTCGCGGCCGGGGAAGGGGGGGACCGCCTGGATTTTCTGCGTCCGGACCGGATTTTTCTTTCCGCCGCGGCCTCCGAGTCGCTCGGCCTGAAAAAAGGCGACGCGCTTTCCGTCCAGGTGGGCCTGCGCGTGCTTTCGCTGCAGGTCGCCGGGGTGCTGGGCGAGGCTCGCCGGCAGCGATTCGCGATCATCGACATCGGCGCGGCGCAGGCGATCTTCCTGCGGCCGGGTTTGCTGAACCGCATCGACCTGCGGCTGCGCCCGGGAGCCGACCCGGAGCGCCTGGCGGGGCGTCTGCGCGCCGAGATGCCGCCGGGCATTCTGGTCGAGCGGCCGGACGCCGACCTCGAGCGGAGCGGCGCCCTGTCGCGCGCCTACCGCGTCAATCTCAACGTGCTGGCGCTGGTCGCGCTCTTCACCGGCGGGCTGCTCGTTTTTTCGGCGCAGGTCCTCGCCGTGGTGCGCCGGCGCCCGCAGCTCGCGCTGCTTCGCGTTCTGGGCATGACGCAAAGGGCGCTGATTGCAATGCTCCTCGTCGAGGCCGCGGTGATCGGCGCGGCGGGCGCGCTGGGCGGAATTGCGCTCGGCCATGCGAGCGCCGCCTTCGTGCTTCAGCGCTTCGGCGCAGAGCTCGGGGGGGGATATTTTCGCGGCCTGGAGCCGACGCTCGTGCTCGACTGGCCGGCGCTCGCGCTGTTCTTCTCGCTCGGGATCCTCGCAGCGGTGCTCGGCAGTCTCGCGCCGGCTCTGGAAGCCGCCGGTGCGGCGCCGGCGCCCGCGTTGAAGGCGGGCGACGAAGAGCGCGCTCTGCGACGGCTGCAGCCGGTGTGGCCGGGACTTGCGGTGCTTCTCGCCGGCGCAGCCCTCACCCAGGCGGGACCGGTGCGCGGGCTGCCCTTCTTCGGCTATGGCGCCATCGCGCTCCTTCTCATCGGTACGGTGATGCTGATGCCGCGCATCGCCGTGCTCGCCTTCCGCGCTGCGCCGCTTCTCGGGCCGGTGTCGGCGCGCATCGGGCTTGCGCAGCTTCGCGGCGCTCCGGGACAGGCGGGGGTGAGCCTCGCGGCGATCGTCGCCAGCGTCAGCCTCATGGTGTCGATGGCGATCATGGTCGCTTCCTTCCGCCAGTCGCTGGACGAATGGCTGGAGCGCATGCTGCCCGCGGATCTGTATCTGCGCGCGGGACCGGGCTCCGACACGGCCTTCCTCTCGCCCGCGGACCAGAAGACGATCGCGGCGCTGCCCGGGGCCCGCCGCGTCGAGTTCCTGCGCAGCCAGCGCCTGATCGTCGCTCCGGACAGGCCGCCTCTCACGCTCCTCGCCCGTGCGGTCGAAGCCGAAGGCAGGGCGCCGCCGCTCCTGGGCGCGGCGCACGCGCTGAAAGCCGGTGACCCGCCCGCGGCATGGGTGAGCGAGGTCGCCTCCGATCTATACGGGTGGCGTCCGGGTGATGTCATCGAGCTCCCGCTGGGCGGGCGGCACGCGCGCTTCACCGTCGCCGGCATCTGGCGCGATTACGCGCGCCAGCAGGGCGCGGTGCTGATCGAGCGCTACGAGTACCTTCGCCATACGGGCGACGCCTATGCCAACGACGCGGCGCTGTGGCTCGCCCCGGGCGCGGACCCGGCGAGTCTGACGCGCGAAATCCAGGCGCGCGTCGCGGGCGGAACGAACCTCGAGATCGCCGGCCCCGGGGAGATCCGTGAAGCCTCGTTGAGTGTCTTCGACCGCACCTTCGCCGTGACCTATGCGCTCGAGGCGGTGGCCGTCGTGATCGGCCTCTTCGGACTTTCCTCGAGCTTCGGCGCGCTGGTGCTGGCGCGGCGGCGCGAGTTCGGCGTGCTGCGCCACATCGGAATGACGCGGCGGCAGATCGGCGCCATGCTCGCCGCGCAGGGGCTGCTGGTGAGCGCCCTCGGTCTCGCGGTCGGAATCGCGCTCGGCTGGGTGATCAGCCTGGTGCTTATCCACGTCGTGAACCTGCAATCATTCCACTGGGGCATGGAGCTGCATCTGCCCTGGCGGCTTCTGGCCGAATTCGTGGCGGTGATGCTCGCGCTGGCGACATTCACGGCGATCGCGAGCGGGCGGCAGGCGATGAGCGGCGACGCCGTGCGCGCGGTGAAGGAGGACTGGTGAGCACGCCCGGGGACCGGGGGCGAATGAGGAGGATTTGCGTACTGCTGTCGGCGGTTGCGGCGCTCGTTCCTGCTCGTGTGCTCGCGGCGGATGACTATCCCCCGGTGCGCCAGGGCGTGGCGCTGCAGTTCCCCCGCGACCACGGCAGCCATCCGCAGTTCCGCAGCGAATGGTGGTACATCACCGGCTGGCTCAAGGCGGACGGCGGCAGGGAGCTCGGCGTGCAGATCACCTTTTTTCGCAACCGGCCGCGTGTCGCCGAAGACGTTTCGAGCCGGTTCGCGCCGCGGCAGCTGCTCTTCGCGCATGCGGCGCTCGCCGATCCGAGTGCAGGACAGCTGCTGCACGATCAGCGCGCCGCGCGCGCGGGGTTCGGGCTCGCCGAGGCCCAGGAGGGCCGCACCGAGGTCGCGATCGAAGACTGGTCGCTCAGGCAAACCGGGAGCGGCTACGCGGCGGAGGTCGCGGCGCGCGATTTTCGCTACAGGCTCCGGTTCGAGGCGAAACAGGCGGTGCTGCTCCAGGGCGAGCGCGGCTTCAGCCGCAAGGGGCCGAACCCGGCGCAGGCGAGCTACTACTACAGCCTGCCGCATCTCGCGGTCACGGGCAGCGTCGTGATCGGCGGCCGCGAGCTCGAGGTCTC
>Ga0137436_1000485_pt1 | contig 11609 bp, 8 predicted proteins | sample EasRivERMGT119_2_FD_102328 | JGI IMG/M metagenome (GOLD analysis project Ga0137436, IMG submission 102328) | Soil microbial communities from meander-bound floodplain in the East River, Colorado, USA - East River MetaG ERMGT119_2 | ecosystem: Environmental > Terrestrial > Soil > Floodplain ...
GTTCACGGAGATCTTCCAGAACTGCAACATCTTCAACGACGGCGCGTGGGAGCCCTACCGAGAGAAGGAGCTCCGCGACGACAACCTCCTCCACCTCCGCCACGGCGAGCCGCTGATCTTCGGGAAGAACAAGGACAAGGGCATCCGGATGAAGGGCCTGTTCGAGCCCGAGGTCGTCACGCTCGGGAACGGCATCTCCGAGCAGGAGCTCGTCGTGCACGACGAGCGCGCGCCGCTCGCGTATCCGTTCATGCTCGCGCAGATGGAAGCTCCGGCCTTCCCGGTGCCGGTCGGCATCTACCGCAGCGTCGAGGCGCCGGTCTTCGACGCGGCGATGCGCGCGCAGGTGGCCGACGTCACCGCGAAGAAGGGCCCGGGCGACCTCGCGGCGCTGCTCTCGGGCGGCGAGACCTGGGTGGTGTGACCGCCCCGTCCCGGGGCCGGGCGCTCGCCGCGCTCCTGCTCGTCACCTTCATCTGGGGATTCGCCTTCCTCTGGATGAAGCAGAACCTCTCGGCCGCCGAGCGGGTGCTCGGCCGGCCGGGCGGGACCTCGGTCGTCGCGCTCTACCTGGCCGCGCGCTTCGCGATCGCGGCCGCGGTGCTCGCTCTCTGGCCCGCGGCGCGCAGGGGTGCCGACGCCGGCGCGTGGAAGGCGGGCGCGGTCATCGGGACGCTCCTCGCCGGCGGCTTCTTCCTCCAGATGTCGGGGCTCCAGCACGTGACGCCCCCCGTGTCGGCGTTTCTGACCAGCCTCTACGTCGTCTTCGCCGCGATCCTGACCGCGATTCTCCACCGGAGGCACCCGCGCCCGACGCTTCTGATCGGCGTGATCCTGGCGACGCTCGGCGCGGGCTTCATCGAGGGGCCGCCCCACCTGACCTTCGGCGTCGCCGAGTGGCTGACCGTCGGGTGCGCGGCGATCTTCGGCGGCCACATCCTCGCGACCGACCGGCTGACGCGCGCTCACTCCCCGGCGGCCGTCTCGTTGACGTCATTCGTCGTCACGGCGGCGATCGGGGCGGTGGTCCTGCTCGCGGCATCGGTCCGGCAAGACGCTCCGACGACCAGGGAGCTCGCCGCGGTTCTCGCCGACCGCGAGTTCCTGACCGCGCTCCTACTCGGCTCGCTGCTGGCGACCGTGCTCGCCCTGACCTTCATGAACCTCTTCCAGCGCGGTCTCGATCCGGTCCGCGCCGCGATCGTCTACGCGCTCGAGCCGGTATGGACGACTCTCATCGCGTGGGCGTACGGCTTCGGATCGCCCTCCACCTGGCTCCTCGCCGGCGGAAGCGCGCTCCTGCTAGGAAACCTGATCGCGGAGTGGGGCGCGGCGTCAGATCAGCCGGCGCCGAGCGCGGTGACGACGGACTGACCGGTTCTTGAGCGCCTCGCGCTGCTCGGGGGTGAGCACCGACATCACCTCGGCGCGCGCCTTCATCCGCAACACGGCGGCATCTTCTCCGGCCTTGGCGGCGCGCCGGTAGGCCTCGCGCATGGCCGTCTCGTCCGGCGAGGACTCCCGCATCAGCCGCCGCACCTCGCCTCGCGCATCGCGAGCGCGCTGAGCTGCGTCGGCAAGCCCCTCGGCGCGGTGGCGCTCCACGATCGAGCGGACCTGCTCGCGCTGCTCGGGGGTCAGCTGCGCGGCCGGGTAGTGGGCCAGCGCCAGGCCCGCGGCGAGCGCGGCTCCGTCGGCCAGGACGAAGGTGCGGGGGAAGGTCATGCTCCGTCTCCTTTCGAGAGTTGGACGGAGCGGGGGCCGCAAGGGTTTAGTGCTTGGCAAGCCCGTCCTCCAGGATTGCCGCCCGGCGGGCCACGTTCGAGGACGGAAACTCCACCGCGACGCGGTGCAGCGCATCCGACGCTTCCCGGTGGTTTCCGAGCTTGATCTGGGAGTCCGCGAATCCGACCAAGGCGTCGTCCGCCAGCGCCTGAGGACCGCTGGTCGCCACCGCCCAGAAGTGAGCGGCCGCGCGCGTGTAATCCGGCGGCGCATCTCCGATGCCGAGTCGGTACGACTCGCCCAGGTTATAGCGGACGAACGGGGTGAAGACGGAGCGCGGCATGGAGGCGACGATCTGCTCCCACCTCGGCACCGCTTCCGCCAGGTCGGCGTCGGCATCCGCCCCGATCGCCGCAGCCAGGTCCTCGACGCTCGCGAACCGCTTCAGATCCTCCGAGGCAGGTCGGGACGGCCTCACGCTGATCGAGATCTCGCCGACGAGCTGGCGGCCCGAACCCTGGTCGGGCGGGCGCTCGAGCGGGAACGTCACGCGAAGCGTGTAACGCCCCGGATTGGCGAACGGGAAGTACGGCGGCGTATCGGTGACCGCAGGTGGGCTTCCGCCGCCGCGCCCGAGGGAGTTCGTCAGGATGATCCATTGATCCGAGCGCCGCTCCCCAGGCTTCAGCGTCACGTCCTTTCCGATGGCGGTTCCAAAGACGCCGGTGTGGTAAGGGCGCAGCCGCCCATCTTCACCGCTGACCTCGAGGTTGACCCAGCCCAGGGCCGGGTCGGTCAGGGAGGAGACAACTTGCGGCTCCTTCGAGACATTTTCGATCTCGTACGTGACGATGACCGGTTCGAATGGCGCGATCACGGACTTGCTCGAACGGACCACGAGCTTGACGCCTTCATCAGCCGCCGATGCGCACGACACGAACAGCGCCGCCAAGGCGACTGCCATGAAACGGGTGATCGATCGCATTGCGTTCTCCTCGGCCTGAGTGCGGCTCATGGCTTGCTCGGATGCGACTGGGTCCGGATGGTCCGAATGTGCGCCGGGCACAGAACAGGCGACAGGTAGGGGGCGCTCGCCATGATGCATACCATGGGGATGTCTGGCACGGTGAACTGATGCGTGATCTCGTGAAGAGCGACCGAGGAAAGCAGGTACTGCTGATCCACCCCGAAGGTGGCGTTGGCGTCCCGGATGGTCTCCCAGTACGTGAAGGAGTTGCGATTTGATGAGGTCCCCCCGATCCATGCGTCGCCGGTGTCCGGGGGGACCGGGTCGAGGTCGAGCGCCGTGTCGCCTTCATAGCCTCCTTGGACGTAGGCTACCCAGCGACCTTCCGTCGATGTGGATCCACGACCCAAGTTGGCCTGCTGATTCATCTTCGCGGCGTTGTTGTCGAGGTTGTACTTGAACGCCACGTTCGGAGAATCTTGGCCCGTATCAGGAGGAAGCGCAACGTCGATGTAGGCCGGCTTGAATGCCGTGCTGAGGTATTCGAGGATGGGGTCGGGAACGTCTCCAGGATTCACATCGTCGGCATTGAAGGCCCCGGCGTACGACCCCATCGAGTCACGCTCGATGTGAAGCTTGCGCCAGACCGTGACCGTATCCGACACGCCCTCGATGTTTCCGTAGACGGGAACGGTGACGATGGCGTGGAAGCGATAGTTGTCGCCCGCGAAGCATGACGGGTGAAACTTGATCTTGGACACGTTCCCGACGATCTCGGTGAACACGCTGTTGTCGTTCTTCTTGCCGGTCATCGTGAAACCGCTGACGCCCTCCCACTGGTTGTAGCTGCCGATCGGGAGCACGTTGTCCGGCAGCGGACCGGTCGGATCCGTCGGGTCCACCATAGAATCGGGAGAGGGATCGTCCGGATCCTCGATCGTCCATTTGATCTTCTGCTTCGGCGTCGTATCCGGCACCAATGCAAAAGGCGTGAAGCCGACCGACAGCGTGATCGACGTGTTCGCCGTGCAGGCCGTGTTGGCGCTGGGGAAGTCGATCAAGAGCTTCGCCGGCAGCGCGCCCCCGTTGCCGTCTCGGACGCGCACGATCGGCTTGAAGATGCGATACGCGAGCGTCCCGTCCGACGTTGCAATGAAAGGCCCGTTGGCATCGGAGCCTATCGCGACGCTGGGATGCGGCGTGACGGGCCAGTTCATGGACCAGTAGTTCCAGTATTCCTGGTTGGAGATGGCCGGATCCAACGCCGAAACGCATCCGCCCCGGCCGACGAGGAGCTTTCCGTCGCTCGTCTTCGCGAGGCCGCGTGCGCCGCCGGAGCCCCCGCCGCAGGCACCGGTCACGTCTCGCACCTGCGTCGCCGAACCTCCGGCCGGGATCGGAATGCGCTTGATGTTCTCGCCGTTCACTCCCGACGTGAAGTAGAGGTTGCTGCCCAAGACCGTCATGCCCGTCGTCGAGCCCAGCGTGAGGCCGCTCGCGATGCCGAGCGCCTTTCTGTCGACGAGGTTCCCGACAGGGTCGATGCGCTTGATCTTTCCGTTGAAGCTGTCGGCGGTGTAGATCGTGTTCCCCGAAGAGGCCACTCCGTCCGATAGCGCAGCCGTCTCCGTGTAGGAACAGAGACCGGGCGCGCACTGTTCGTGCCGGTTGCACTTGACATTCGGGTCAATCTCGCAGGCGCCCAACCGGGTGGTCTCCATGAAGGTTTCGCAGGTCGTGCTGCCGGGGACAGCGCGAAGCAGGAAGCCCTGTTTCACGAAAGCGGTGCTCACTTGACCCACGTATACATTCCCGCTCGAGTCCAGGGGCAGCCCGGCGGAGGGAAGGTTTTCAGGCGCGTCGCACAATCCGACGATCGATCCGTCGTCCTGCGTCTCTTGAAGGAACTTGTTGTTCACCCCGGCGGTGTACAACAGGTGGCCGCCCGGCAGCGGGCTCACGGCGATCGACGAGGGGGCCCCCTGATTGATCTCGCCGAGGATAACCACGGGATAGTCGGCGCTGGTGCGACCGTCCACGGTCAGGGTGACCGGGCCGCTCGTGGCACCGTTGGGAATGGTGAAGCTGATCGAGGTTGCCGTGACCTGGGTTACGACCGCGGGCACGCCGGAGACTTTGACTTGGTTGCTTCCGGCCGTGGGATGGAACCCCGTCCCGTCAAGAGTCACCGTGCTACCGATCGTCCAGTAGTAGACGAACCACGGCGCGAGCACGGGCGGACTCAACGTGACGTGCGCCGACGCGGTGGAGCTATAGCCGCCGGGAGCGCCGACGGGCGAATCCTGAACGGAGGCCCAAACGAAGTTGTTTCCGGCCGACCAACCCGTCGACACCTGGCAAGTCGCCTGGGTCGCCGTCTTGCCACAGATCCCCGTAGAGGCAGAGTCGGTGCCATTGATCCAGATTTTCACCTTCGCCGGATCGATCACCCCGGGTGGAGCCTCGTTGTCGTCGTTGTAATCAATCACGATCTCCGGCGTCGGGTCGTAGATCGTTGCGCCGTCGGCAGGGACGCTGGCGGCGCCGTGATCCTTGATCGAGATCGTAATGTTCGGCGGCTGATTCGCCAGCGCGGCTCCAGCCGAGATTGCTGCCGACAGGACGAGGCAGACGGCCCAAGCGGTCGATCGCAACGCCATGGATCCCTCCTAGCCGATGCGTGACGGTTTGTCGTGCCGAGCTTCGGTGGACCCCCGAGGCACCCCGTCGTTGCCGGCGACGATACTCCGACGCGGATCGAGTTCAAGCGAAAACTTCACGCGTCCGGGGTGAATGCCCTAAGGGTCGAGCTTACCAATTCCCCTGCGTCGCTCGCGCCGCATCCGTCATTCGTACACCCCGAGTCGGATCGGCCACGTCGTTCGGTCGACCGTTCAAGAGCTCACCCATCGATCCGCGTGGCTCACGCTCATCGCGCGAGACCACCGCGTTGGAATCTCGTAGCTCCTCACGACTGGCACACGTCTGGCAACGCACTCGTGAGTTCCCAAACCCCCATGGAGGACAGTCGCATGAGAAAGTCCGTACGTGTCCCCGGCACGACCTCCCTCGCACTCGCGGCTCTCGTCGCCGCGAGCCTCGCCGGCCCCGCCGTCCTCGCGGCACCGCGCGACACCTACCACGTCAACGCGCTCGTCTCCGACGGATCGTCGCAGACGGAGAGCACCGATCCCAACCTCAAGAACGCGTGGGGAATCGCGGCCACGGCGACGTCGCCCTGGTGGGTTTCCGCCAACCTTACGAACGTCTCGACCCTCTACAACGGCGCCGGCGAAGCGCAACAGCTCGTCGTGCAGATCCTCGGGTCGCCCACCGGGGTCGTCGCGAATCCGGGCACCGCGTTCCCCGTCACCGATGGGACGAATACCGGTTCCGCGCGCTTCATCTTCGCGACGCTCGAAGGGCGGATCGTCGGCTGGAACCCCGGCGTGCCACCGAACAACCCTTCGACGGAAACGTTCATCCTCGCTGACCGCTCCTCGGTCGGGGCGGTGTACACGGGAATCGCGGCCGCGACGACCGTCGCGGGCGACCGGCTCTACGCCGCCGACTTCCATAACGCCCGCATCGACGTGTTCGACGGGACGAACACCGCCATCGTGGTGGAGGGCGCCTTCGTCGACCCGAAGCTCCCGGCGGGATACGCGCCGTTCAACGTCCAGGCGCTGAACGGCCGCATTTTCGTCGCCTACGCCAAGGTGGACCCCGGCACAGGGGAAGAAACGAAGGGAAACGGCTTGGGAGTCGTCGACGTCTTCGACACCGACGGCCAGTTCGTCGCCCGGGTCGGCGCCCACGGGCAGCTCAACGCCCCTTGGGGGTTGGCGATCGCGCCGGCGGAGTTCGGAAAGTACTCGGGGAACCTCCTCGTCGGGAACTTCGGCGACGGGCGGATTCAGGCGTTCAGGATGAGCGACGACATGCGCGCCTTTAGCCCGGCGGGTGTGCTGCGCGACGACACGAACAAGCAGATCGTGATCGACGGCCTGTGGGGGATCGGGTTCGGGAACGGCGCGGCGTCGGGCCTGCCGAATACCCTCTACTTTGCCGCCGGTCCCAACGACGAGAGCGCCGGCCTCTTCGGAAGCATCGTGCTGGCGCCCTAGTGGAGCGACGGGGACGGCGGGCGAGGCTCCTCGCCGTCTCCCGTCACCCGCGCGCTACTTGCAGGTCTGGCGACCCGGCTTGCCGCTGCACTGCGTCGAGCAGCACTGGGAATCCGCGGTGCAGGTTGCCCCTCGGGAGCGGCACGCCGCGGTGCACGCGTAGGTGTTGAACGCGCACGACGCCGTGCAGCTCAGCGCACCGCCGCCGAATCCCAGGCTCTGGCACGTCTGCCCGCCCAGGTTGCTCCCGTCGCAACTCTCCCCCGCCTCCTTGATCCCGTTGTTGCAGACCGCGGTGCTGCCACCGCCCGCGCAGGCACCGAGGAGCGAGGAGATCTGCGGGTAGATCAGGTCCATCCGGGCGCCGGAGTTGTAGCAGCCGCCGAAGTGGTGGAGGGCGACGACCTTGTCGGTGACCCCCGAGAAGACCGGCGACCCGGACGAGCCGCCCTCGGTGTCGCACGAGTAGCAGACGTCGGTTCCGGCGGCGTTCCCGGTGCACGAGTTCGAGGCGACCGTGCACTTCCCGCCCGCGTCGAGGTCCGAGTCGATCGACAACCGCTTCGGGCCCGCGGCGGGATGGCCGGGGATGTAAATCGGCTCGCCGTTGTTCGGCCGGCGGTTCTCGAGCTGGGCGCAGGGCACGCTGCTCGTGTCGGAGTTGGTCGAGAAGAGCGTGTAGTCGAGGGTGGCGTCGGTCTTGAGCAGCAACGCCCCGTGCGTCGTGCCGTTGACCACCGCCGTCCCGCTGCCGCAGCCGGGTCGCTGGTAGTAAAAGCGCAGCTCGATCGACTGGACGCCGCTCTGGGTCGACGCGCAGTGATTGTTCGTCAAGAACTGGCCCGAATCCGAGACTTTGAACGCCGTGCAGGCGCTGCAGCATCCGACGTACTCGAGGACGGCGGTCTTGGCCTCGTCGTACTCCGGCGTGCCGGCATAGCACGCGACGTCGCGCTCGTCGTTGACCCCGCAGATGCTCTCGGGCGCGGCCGGCTCGTCGCCGCCGGGCTCCAAAACACCGGCCAGAGGCACCGTGCCGCGGCCGTACGAGTCGACCTCGAACCCGAAGCCGGCGCCGTCGACCGACTGCAGGCGAAGCTTCGCGGCGTCGCCGCCGACGATCGCGGCCCAGAACTCTCCGGTCCCATGCGGACCCTTGCCCGTGTAGACGTACGACTCGGTCCCGTCGGCGTTGGCGAGCTGCAGCGAATCGCCGGGCGCCAGATCAAAGCGCGAGAAATGAAGACGTATGTACGTCGCGCCCGGGTGGCGGACCGTCCACGTCCGCGCGTTGGCGCCGGCGCCACTACCGTGCGGGTGCGGCGTTCCCAGCGAGATCGTCTCGAGCTCTCCGATCTTCTTCGGCCCGCGCGGGCCGGCCCAGGCTGCGGCCGCCGCGAGCGTCGCGGCGCAGACGATGACCCCCATCTTCGGTATCGTTTTCACCCCCGCCCCCCCTATTTGGGGCGCACCCCACGCGGCGGCCCCGCGTGAGGCTACGTGGAGGCGGTGAGCGTTACTAGCGCCGTAATGACGAGGCGCAGCGCGATCGCGTCACCCGTGGCCGCGTGCAGCCGTTGCCACGCGACCACGCCCCTCGTATGCGTAGAGACAGGCGCGGCCCACGTGCTGGAGCCGGGCCAAACGAGGAGGCTCTATGCGAGAGAGGACATGGGGGCTCGTGGGTATTGGCGCGGTGCTGTTCGTCGCCTCGTGGAGTGTCGCCGGTGACCGGTCCGGGCGGCCGATCCAAGTCGCGGCGGAGAGTGGCGAGACGGGGACGTCGAGACCGCCAGCAGGTCCGGATCAAGGCGTCCTGTTCGGGTCGTATTCATGCCGCGTGGCGCCGGGCGTCTCGATCAACCTCCTCGTGGACTTCAGCTCCACGGGGGGTTTGGCTCCGGCTCCCGCCGCAGGCGTGAACGGCGACACGACGTTCTTCTTCCCAACGCTCAAGACAGAGAACCAGATCCTCGGAGATGCGACGTTTGCACGCTGCGAGCCTGCGCGCGGGGGGAAGTTCAGCTCATGTGGTGGATAGTAGGTGCAATAGGTCTATTCCTCTTGCGGCGATTCGCCTGGCGAGCGTACACGTCCCCAGCGCATGTGCTCGCCCGCCAAGCCGCCAACATGAACTGGCGGGCATCCTTGGAACAGATCCGCCGGAGGGGCGGTGGGAATACGTACCTCACGCGAGATGGTCTCGAAGTGATGATCACGTACAAGCGTGCAACCGTCGTCTTGTTGACGCCACCGCACGAGACTCCGTTCGCCGACTTCATTGAGTTGGAGCGTTGGCTGGCGAAGTCCGAAGAAAATGCAGCTGTCTCTCCTGAGCAATTCGAGAACCTTGTCGGGTGGGAGTCGTTCTTGTCTCAGCCTGATGTACCGGACGACGTCAAGACGGCCGCTCGAACCGTATTGATACCGGAGGCGGTGAGGGTGTTGCCGTTCCTGGATAACTACGTGTTTCTGAACTCGGGAGGGATGGTCACCTTGACCGGCGAGCCACCTCCGACCCCAACGGAATCCGCGAAGTCCTTTCGTAGGGTGATGGACCGTCCTCCGGGCATGCCGCTCTGGTTTCTCGCAGCCTTCCCGGATGTTGCAAACTGGGCGTCTGAAACAATGGGACAGGCGCAACTATGGCGTGAGCCGGCGGCAATTGCACTCGTGGAGCGTCTAAACGAGATGCGCATCAATTTGGGGGAAACGGAACTTGGCGACGTCAACGGACAGCTCGGACCGAAACACGCAGCAGTGCTGGTGCGTTGGTTTCGTGAGACGACGAACCGAGAGTTGGAGTGCGGTAGATGGAGGGCTTGAGCTCATCGAAGATTCGGCCGGCTCTCCGAACCGCCTGGAGAGCGGGAGAGCCCGCCGACGCGACTTCGTCGCCCAGCAGACGTTTGTGACCCTGGCTCGCCCCTCCAGATGACCTCCAGGGGCGGGCGCTTCGCGCGAATCCGCGCGCAGGTGCCCCTCCGGCTGTTAACCAGAGAGCCAAAAGTTGTATTCGGTGGGTTTTGGCTCCCCAAGCGAGACGCATCTCGAACCCGAAGTGGAGAACTAGGAATTGCGGAACGGCAACGGATTTCGACCGTCGGCCAGACTCGCCAGCGAGCGCGAGTTCGGCGTGAGTGCTACGGGGGCGGCCGCATCTGCCCATCGTGTCGCTCCGTCGCGTCGCGTAGCCCCGGCTCGCCTTTCGTCGCGGGCGCGGCGAAGCCTCGGACGAGTGTGCCTGCACCGCGATCATGCGCCTGACAACGTGTCGGCGAAGTGTTGATCGAGGCGTCGTTCGACTCAATCGTGAGCTTCGACGTGCCGACAGCGGTCGTTCCGCCGCCTCAATCCCGGCCTGTTTTGCCGCGATGCTTTCGCTGGCGCAGTTCACACGTCATCGCACCACAGTGGCGCGCTACACTCAACTAGGCAGGCGCTGTGGGATCGCAATGGCCCGGTTCCAATCAGGAAGCTGAATCGGAATGAAGTACCACTCCCCGTGTTCGCATTCCCAGAATTGCACCTCCGCAGCATCGGGTTGTGTTCCGTCCGGCGTCTCAGCCTGAACAACTACAGACACTCGGGCTCGGTTGCCCATCGTCTCAACAGAAACAATAGACCACCGGACAACGCGTACAGTTCTTCCCATCCGAGATACATGATCGATCCACTCCTGCCGATCAGTCCCTCCCTTGCGCCACTGTGACGCGAGCATTTCGTAGGCATCACCGTACGCTTGCCTCTGAAAGGCCGCGTGGTAAAGGCCTACCCGCGCTAGGAGCACCTTCACCGAACTATCCGAAATCTCACAACTGGCCTTGATGTCGCAACCGAGCGTTATCGCCAGCAACACCAATGCGCCTAATCCAAACGTCGCTTTCAGAGGGCTGGAAGTAAGCCTCACGGCCACACCTCTACTTTGTCTTGACCGTTACTTTAATGCCCATCGCCTTCGCCTTTTCCGCGAACTGCCTTGCTTTTTCAGGATCGTCTATTTCAAGCGTTAGACTCTTGGTGTTCGGGTTGTAGTCCAATACATCCGCGTCGCTCTCCGCCATTGCGTGCAATAGATCCTCGCTCGGCGCCCCAAAACTCTGCATTCCGTGTTCGGCAGCCTTCTGAGACAGTATGTCAAACGTGCCCATAGCCATCCGGACCGCCTTTGTTGGGTCACTGCTTGTTTTGTCCGGGGCCGACCCCGTCAACGCTTGACCCAAGACCGAGCCAAGGCCCTCGTGGGAATATGAATCCTGGAAGAAATGAAGACGTTGGCCCAGACTACCCGGACTCTGAGCTGCTATCGCCCGATCTTTCCCTGCCCCGGGAACGGTGCCAAATGCATGGAATGTCGCCCGCATGGCGGCTGATCCGTAGGGTTCCGTTTGACCGGAATCAACATCATTATCGGCCTTGGCGATGGCCCGGGCCCTGCTCTCACTGAATCCAGCCTGCCTCGCCAAGAAGTATGTCCACCCGGCATGCACGTTTTGTTCGTATCGGCCGTTTGGATCGGAGTACGCAAGCGGATTGTTGAGCACGTATGTGTATCGATTCCACTTTTGGGGGTCGCCGCTCGGCCTCAGCGCAGGATCGACGCTCATGAACCGCGACACACTCGATGTGTAGTATCTCGCCATCATGTAGTCCATCCCGCTTTCGGCGTCTCGCTCATGCCCCGTGAACTGATGCGTGTTGAAACTCGCGAACCCCTTCATCGATTCGCCGAATGGGTAGTAATCGTGAGTGCTCACAACGGTCCCGGCGTTGTCGGTGATCACGCGAAC
>Ga0137436_1000486_pt1 | contig 11603 bp, 10 predicted proteins | sample EasRivERMGT119_2_FD_102328 | JGI IMG/M metagenome (GOLD analysis project Ga0137436, IMG submission 102328) | Soil microbial communities from meander-bound floodplain in the East River, Colorado, USA - East River MetaG ERMGT119_2 | ecosystem: Environmental > Terrestrial > Soil > Floodplain ...
AGGCCGGCCTCGAGCGCCAGCTTCTCCGGCGTATGCGATTGCAGCTCGGCGGAGTAGAAGCAGAATCCGTTGCGGCCGCGTTCCTTGGCGCGGTACATGGCGATGTCCGCTCCCGCGAGCAGCGTTTTCGCGTCATGGCCGTCGGCCGGGTAGGTGCAGATCCCGATGCTCAGCGTGACGTTGAGCTCCTGCCCGTCGATCCTGCCGAGATCGGACACGGCAGCGAGGAGCTTGCGGGCGATCTCGGTGAGCGTGGCCGGGTCGCCCTGCTCCTCGACCAGCAGCACGAACTCGTCTCCGCCCAGGCGCGCGATGATGTCGCCCTCGCGCACGCAGCCGCCCAGGCGCTTGGCGGCATCCTGCAGCACCCGGTCGCCGAACTGGTGGCCGAGCGTGTCGTTGATGTTCTTGAAACGGTCGAGGTCCATGAAGAACAGCGCGACCGGCCTCGAGTGACGTTCCGCCCTGGCGAGCGCGCGCTGGAGCTCCTCGTTGAACAATACCCGGTTGGGAAGGCCCGTGAGATGGTCGTGCGTGGCCATCTGGCGCACGGCGCCGAGAGCCGAGCGAAGCTCCTCGTTGCTCGCGCGCAGGCGCTGCCGCAGGCGGCTGATTCTGCCGCCGATGACCGCGAACAGGGGCAGCACGGCGGCCAGGCCCGCCCACTGGAACCATTCGTGATAGACGTTCACCGACTGCGGCTTGAAATACATCAGCAGGTTGATCACCGCCGCGTAGCCGGCGAGGATCTGCAGCGCGGTCTTGACGAACTCGCGGGTGGTGAAGCGAAACATGCCGAAAGTCAGCACGACCAGGGTCAGGTTGAGCACGATGGCGCGTCCCTGGTCGAAGCTGAAGACGGCGTACATCACCAGGGCGTTGCCTATGAACACCTGCAACCAGGTCAGGCTCGGCTCGCTGAACTTCCGGTTCAGGCCTGAACGAAACACCGCGAAGAGCCCGACGTTGACCGCGACCATCGCCGCGACGAGGATCCACGCGGGCTCCGGCGCGATCAGATCGAACGTGCAGGCAAGCCAAACCAGGGGAATGCAGCTCGCGTAGGCGAACGAGGCGAGCAGAAAACGGCGCAGCCGCACCGCCTGTCCGGGATCCCCTCCCGACATGGACAAGTACTTGATCACGGTTGATTCATCGAGTCGGTTCGCCGGCCTGAGTTGAGCGGAGCAAGACTGTTCCAGCCTGGAACCCGGGGAGAATACCCGTCCTGCGCGCGCTGGAAGCGCCCCCGCCGCCTGCGCGGGACAGCTTTGTTGAAAGGCTGGCGCGATTCTAACGCACCGGGCGTCGATGCCGCGGGTCGATAGAGCAATCGGCTGCTCGGCGAAAGAGCCGCCGCGCGAGGCGGTGTACCGGATCGGCGCGTCAGGCTGTGCGCACCTCTCCGGAAGGCTTCCCTGCCGCTTCCAACTGCTACAGAATAGGACTCGCGCAGAAGAATGCCGGGCGCGGAGGCCTGGATCCGCTGAGTACGCGGCGCATCCGGGGATACAAGGAGCACCTGAAGGAACAATTCTTGCGTCTTTCCGTCCCTGGGAATATCCCGAAAGCGAAACCTGACGGCGCGCCATGACCCTGCAGATGGAAGACGAAAGCACAATACAGAAGAACATCGCCGACAAGCTGATTTCGGCGTTGAAGACGGGCGGCTTCCTGCTTTACGCCCAGAAAATCCTGCCGCTCGCCGCCTCCACCGGAAGCGAGCGACCGTTCCAGGAGATCCTGGTGCGCTTCAAGGAGGAAGAAGAGAACCTGCTTCCGCCGGGAACGTTCTTTCCCATGCTGCAGGAGTACCGGCTGCTGCCGTATCTCGACCGCTGGGTGGTGAGCCGCCTTGCGAGCTGGATTCAGGAATCCCGCACCCGGACGCCCGGCTGGCCCGTGCCCGTAAACGGCGTCAACCTTTCGGAGGACACGCTGCGCGAACCGAAATTCGCGGACTTCGTCGCCAAGCATATCGAGAACGCAAAGCTGCCCCGAGAGGTCTTCACTTTCGAGCTGGGCTGGGACACGGCCCTGCTGCACGCCGAGCAGGTGAAGATTATCCAGGCGCGGCTCGAACCGCTTGGCTGCCGCTTCACCTTCGCCGGCTTCGACGGCAGCGAGGGCTCGTTCAACTTCCTCAAGGTGCTCAGGCCCGATTTCGTGAAGCTCACCTACGGCATCGTGAAGGACATCGACCGCGGTCTCGCGGCTTGCGAGAAGGTCGAATCGATCAATAACAAGTGCCACGCCATGGGAATCAGGACCATCGCGGAATTCGTCGAGAGCCATGAAGTGCTCGAGCAGCTGCGCCTGATCGAGGTGGATTTCGCGCAAGGACTCATCATCGGCGGGCCGCAGAAGCTCACCTAGCGCCCGCGTAGGGTGCGCGGGGCTTGCGCTATCATGCCCGGTAAAACGGACATCCTGAAAGGCCACGAACGATGAACAACTGGCGCACCCCCGGGGTCGTGCTTCTTTGCGGCGGCATCATCCTCACCCTCGCCATGGGCACGCGGCAGGGATTTGGCCTCTTCCTGCAGCCCATGACCTTCGACCACGGCTGGAGCCGCGAGACTTTCGCGTTCGCGCTGGCGCTGCAGAACCTGATCTGGGGCGCTTCGCAGCCTTTCTTCGGCATGATCGCCGACCGCAAAGGCGCCGGACGCGTGCTCGTCGTGGGAGCGGCGCTCTACACGACCGGCCTCGTGCTGATGGCCCTGTCGGGCACCGGCTGGCAATTCGGCCTCGCGACGGGCCTCTTCGTCGGCCTCGCGCAGGGCTGCACCACCTTCAGCATCGTCTTCGGCGTGGTGAGCCGCATCTTTCCTCCCGAGCGCCGCAGCATGGCGCTGGGGCTTTGCAGCGCCGCGGGCTCGTTCGGCCAGTTCGCCATGCTGCCCTACACGGGAACGCTCATTTCGCAGTTCGGCTGGTTCAACACTCTCCTCGTACTCTCGGTGAGCGCCGCCCTGATCGCGCCGCTCGCCTCGGCGCTCGTGGAAAAACGGGGCCGGGACGCAGGCGGCCCGGCACAGAGCGTCGGCGAGGCGGTGCGCGAGGCCTTCGGTCACAAGAGTTTCCTGCTGCTCACCGCGGGCTACTTCGTGTGCGGTTTTCAGCTCGCTTTCATCACCGTGCACTTCCCGGCGTACCTGGTGGACAAGGGACTTTCGGCCAACGTCGGCATGTTCGCGCTCGCTCTGGTGGGCCTTTTCAACATCTTCGGCTCCTTCGCCTCCGGAGCGCTCGGCGCGAGATATACCAAGAAATACCTGCTCTCCTCGATCTACTTCCTGCGCAGCATCGTCATCACGCTTTTCATCCTCGCGCCGGTGAGCGAGGCCTCGGTGTATCTCTTTTCCGCCGCGATCGGCCTGTTGTGGCTCTCCACCGTGCCGCTCACCAACGGCGTGATCGGAGGGATCTTCGGCGTCGCCTATATGTCCACGCTGTCGGGCTTCGTGTTCTTCAGCCACCAGATCGGCAGCTTCATCGGCGTATGGCTGGGCGGCTATCTGTTCGATCACACGGGCTCGTACCGCGTGGTGTGGCTGATCTCGATCGCGCTCGGCATCTTCGCCGCGCTCGTCAACCTGCCGATCGAAGAGCGCCTGATCGAGCGCGCTCCGGCACCGCGCCCGGCGGGTTAGTTCCCGGCGCCGGCGTGAGCGCGACCTCTAGCCTCGTCGTTGCGGCATTGCTGCTTGCTTCGAGCGCAAAGGCGTTCGCTCAAGGCGCCGCCCAGGACTACCCGAACCGTCCAATCCGCATCATCGTGCCGTTCACCGCCGCGGGCCCCACCGACAACAACGCGCGCCTGGTCGGGCAGAAACTCACCGAGGCCTGGGGCCAGCCCGTCGTGATCGAGAACCGCCCTGCCGCCGGCGGCGTGCCCGGCACCGAACTCGTCGCGAAGGCCCCACCCGACGGCTACACGCTGCTCGCGGCCAATCCCGGGCCGCTCACCATCGCGCCCTCGCTCGTCCCGAATCTCCCCTACGACACGCTGCGCGATTTTGCGCCGGTGATCCTGGTGACGATTACTTCGAGCGTGATCGCGCTGCATCCCTCGGCGCCGATAGGCTCGGTCCGGGAATTGATCGCCTACGCGAAAGCCCACCCGGGGAAACTGAACTACGGCTCGCCCGGCGTGGGCACGGTCGGCCATCTCACCATCGAGCTTTTCGGCAACATGGCCGGAATCCGCATGACGCACGTGCCTTACAAGGGCATTGCGCCCGCCACCGCCGATTTCCTCGCGGGGCGGCTCGACGTCCTGCAACTCTCGGTTCCGACCTCGCTGCCGCTCTTGAAGGCGGGCAAGATCAAGGCGCTGGGCGTGACGGGCAAAAGGCGCTCGCCGCTCCTGCCCGACCTGCCCACCGTCGACGAAGCCGGGCTTTCCGGCTTCGAGGCATTCAACTGGAACGGCATCTTGGCACCCGCAGGAACACCGCGCGAGATCGTGGCGAAGCTCCACAACGAGATCGCCAAGCGCGTCCTCAACCCCGAGATGCGCGAGCAACTCCTCGCCCAGGGGTTCGAGATCGCCGGCTACGGCCCGGACGAATACGCCGCCTTCATCCGCGCCGAGATCGCGAAGTGGGCGAACGTCATCAGGACGGCAGGCGTGAAGGCCGAATAGGAGCACTCAGATGCCCGAGGGATCGATGAAACCGCCGAGCTACTTCATGTATTTCCCGGAGGACTACCGCTGGTCGGCGGCGGTGATCAACGTGCTCGGCGCGGGTTCCTACGGAGCGGCGGACATCGGCGAAGTGGACCGCATCGGCCGGGTGCTGCGCGGCAAGGAAGGCGACGACGCGGCCTGGTTCGACGCCTGGTGCGAAGGCGCGGCTCGCGTGCGCGCGCTCGCGCAGAAAGCGGACTCCGCCCGGCACGGCGTGACCGCGGCGGCCGCCTACCTGCGCGCCTGCGTGTACTACCAGATGGCCGAGCGCTTCCGCACGCCGAAGGACAAGCGCGCGCTCGACGCGTTTCGCGCGGGCGTGGATTGCTTCCACCGCTTCACCGCGCTCAATACGGCCCAGCGCATCGAAGTCGTGGAAGTGCCTTTCGAAGGCAAGAGCCTCCCCGGCTACTTTGTGCACGCGCAGAACACGGACACGCAGCGCGCGCCCTCCGTGGTTTTTTTCGACGGGCTCGACGTCACCAAGGAATTGCAGTTCACGCGCGGCGTGGCGGATCTGGTGAAGCGCGGGTTTTCGGTGCTCGTGATGGACGGGCCCGGCACGGGCGAGGCGATCCGCTTTCGCGGCAATTTCCTTCGTCACGACTACGAAGCGGCAGGGAGCGCCTGCTTCGACTATCTCGCAAAACGCGCCGACGTCGACCCAAAGCGCATCGGCATCATAGCGATCAGCCTGGGCGGCTACTACGCGCCGCGCTGCGCGGCGATGGACGCGCGCTTCGCGGCGTGCGTCGCCTGGGGCGCGATCTGGGACTATCACGCCACCTGGAAAAAGCGCATCGACGCCGGCTTCAGGACTTCGCTCTCGGTCCCGGGTCACCACATCATGTGGATTCTGGGTGTCGATTCGCTCGACGCCGCGCTGAAAAAGCTGGAACCCTTCCGCCTCGACGGCGTGGTGCAGAAGATGCGCTGCCCCTTCCTCATCGTGCACGGGGCGGAAGACGAACAGGTGCCGCTCGCCCACGCGCAGGCCCTGCACGACGCCTCCGGCTCGCGCGACAAGACGCTGCGCGTCTTCACCGCCGAGGAAGGCGGCGCCCAGCACTGCCAGCGCGATTACCTGACGCTGGTCGTCGCCACCATCGGCGACTGGCTGGAGGACAAGCTCGTCAGGATCTGATTTGCGCCCTCAGCGTCGGGCACCTCAGAACGCGAAGGTAATACCGAGTTCCGGGTAGGTGTCAGAACAACTCTTGTAGACGGTCTTGTCGCAATCGAGGTAGGACTCGTACACGACCCCGGCACTCAGGTAGGTGTTGCGCCCGGCGGCGAAGTAGACACCGGCGCGGCCGCCGGCCGAATCGAGGTTTGGCAGGTTGTCGACGTAGGTGCGGCGATAGAACACACCGACGTAGGGCGACACACGCGGCACCTGGTAGAACACGTATTGCACCGACGGCGTGAGCTTGTACATGCCGGGATCGCCGCCGGTCCAGGATTCGGCGGACAGACCGATGTTGAGACCGTCCGCCAGATAATAGCTGGCGCCCACGCCGAGAACGACGTAGCTGTTATCGAAGGCATAGCCGTTGCCGGCGACCACCGCCAGATGGGTGCGCCCCCGGCTGAATACGCCGGCGACATCGGCGGCCGCGGCCGGCGCGCTGGCCGCCGTGGCGAGGGCGGCGGCGACGAGGGTGGCGCCGATCCGGGTCATCAGCGGATCGCGGCCGGAGCCACCGACGAACCGGACGCGCCCTGGATTTTCAGCGGCTGCATCGTGAACGCGAACTCATAGACGCGCTTGGCCGCCAGCTCGTCGAGTTTGAGGTTCTCCAGGATGTGGATGCCGTTCACCACCAGGAAGATCTGGTGCACCGGCAGGCTCAGGTCCTTGTCGGGGTTGGGCGAGACTTCCACCGGCCAGTTGTCCGAGCCGACGAGCAGCGGATCCTGCTTCGCAATCCATTCGGCCGCGGCCACGCCCACGCCGGGGGTCGATTTCACGAAGCGCGCGTTGTCCTTGCCCCAGAGCTTGCCCCAGCCGGTGTGGATGATGACCGCGTCGCCGGGCTGCAGCTTCAGGTTTCCCTGCTTCGCGAGCGCCTGCTGCAGGTCGGCTACGGTGATCTCGTAGGTGTCGCCGAGCATCTCCACGCCTTTGAACGCCGCGACGTCGATCAGCACGCCGCGCGCGAAGAAGCTGCCCGCGTTCTGCACTCCGAGCTTGGTGAAGCCGCCGCGCGTCGCCGTTTCGCTCACCTTGAAGCAGTTGTAGAGCGAATCGCCGTGCGTCTGGTGCGCGAAGCCGTCGAACTGCGTGCCGACCTGGCCGATTTCCGAGGTCACGACCTCCTCGTTGCTGCCGCGCGTGTTCCTTCCGGTATTCATGAAGGTGCGCTTGGTGTGCAGATTGAAGATGCGCGTTCCGAAGAACGGCATGCCGGCCCCGAGCACATGGCCGAGCTCGATCACCTCGCCCGTCTTGATGAGCCGCGCGCCGCGCAGCACGGTCTCGGGATTCTTCATGTGATTGCCCGAACCGCGTTCGTCGCCCGCGCCCCACTTGGAGGGGCAACGCTGGCTTTCGGCGGGCACGTTCCAGCCTTGCGCGCCGGCGGCGAGCGGAACGGAGAGCAAGGTGACTGCGGCTGCGATGGCGATGCGGTTCATGTGTTTTCCCCTAGTTGAGAATTTCGTACAGGCGTTCGTCGTAGAGCGCGCCGGTCATCCCGGCGAGCTTGTCGCGGAACTCGCGCTGGTGCGCGGACACGCCGTTCGCGTCGAAGGCCTCGCGCGAGCGCCACATCTCGAACACCGTGAAATGGTTCGGGCGGTTGGTCTGCTGCACCACCTCGTAGCGGAGGTTGCCGCCGGCGCCGCGGCTTGCCTCGCCCAGGACCTTCAGCGCGGCAACGGCGTTTTCCCGCTGCGGCGGGATCACATCGACGTGGGTGACCGCGTAGACGGCTCCAGAATTCTGCGGAACGTCCATCGGCCCGACGGAGAGCGAATTGTGGAAGCGGTCGTCGGCCGGGGCGTTGCGCAGCGCGTTGAGCTTGTCGCGCAATTCCTTCGCGCCCGCGGCCGCCATGTGGGCGTCCCACGCAGCCTTGTCTTTCCAGGCGGCAACGACGACGAACTGGCCGGGCCGGACGACGCTCCGCACCACCACCGAGCGCATGTTTCCCGACGCGGCTCGGCTCGCGTCGCGATAGGACTTGAGCAGCGCGGCGGCTTCATCCCGGGCGGCCGGCCTCGCCTCCACGTAGGTGACCACGTAGAGCGGGGTCACGTCGGCAGGAACGGCGGGCGGTGCGGCGGCGGGCGCCTGGGCCATGGAGTGGACTGGGTAAAGACCTAGCAGGGCCGACAGCGTGAGGGCTGCCCCATTGCAGAATGTCATGTTTTCTCCCGGGTCAGTCGAGCGGCAGCCGGGTATCGTACACCCGGGATGTGAATTGTAGTCCACGCCCCGGTTTGGCGGCGCAAGCCGGACAAAGCGCTTTCGCGGAACGCCGTCTAGTTCTTGCGGGTTTGTCCCCTGGAGCCTGACACAAGGCGCCTTACGCGCGACTTCCGCCGACTGCCGCGAGAAGGGATGAGCGCGAGCGCTCCCAGCAGGAGCCACTCGGCAAAGCGCGCGGCGGCGCGGCGGATACGATGTTGCAGCGGCTCCTCTCCCGTCGCGCGCGAGATCATGCGATCCGCCGAGCGCAGCACGCGCCGGCTCTTCTCCAGGTCGAGCGCTTCGATCGCTTCGTCGTAGGTGAGCCAGCGGATCCTCCGCTTGTCGAGCGGCGTCGCGCGGCCGGCGTAAGCCATGAGGAAGTACACGATGGAGATCCAATCCCCTTCCTGCTTCTGCTCGACGCGTCGCAGGCGCCGGATCGGCCGCGCACGCACGCCCGCCTCCTCGGTGACCTCGCGCAGCGCGGTGGCGGCGGCGGTCTCCCCGTCCTCGACGTGCCCCTTCGGAAAGACCCACCGGTCGCGCGTTCCGCTGGCCTCGACGAGGAGGTAGCGGGGTCCTTCGCCCGTCAGCTTGAAGACGACAGCGCCTCCGTGCGTCGAGCGGCTCAATGCGGCGGCTCCTCGACCGCGCGCTGCGCCTCGTCCCAGAGAGGCTCGAGCTTGTCCGCGAGCGAGAACGCCTTGCGCAACGCGACGCGGCGCCCGCGGATCACCTTCACCGAGAGGCCCTCCCACCCGCGCCGCTCGGCCTTGGACGCGCCGGCCATGGAGGTCTCGAGCATCACCGCCATCGAATCCGCGTCGTGGAGATCGCCGAGCACGTCGTGGAATCGCGACGCGCTCCGGTAGAGCCGCCGGACCTCCTTGCCGAGCATGCGCGAGAAGGGTTCGATCGCGTAGCGCAGGCGCTTGTTCCCGATGCGTACGCGGTGCAGGGACTCGGGTGTCGCCTCCTGCCGCGCGGCCGTCCAGCGCGCGCGCACGTCGAGCAGGCGCTCGCGCACCCGCTCGCGCGCGAACTCGTATGTGGGCTGGCCGGATGCCGCCTCCAGCTCGAGCGACTCGATACGCGCAGCGAGCTGCGCGGGTACACCCTCGAGCCGGAGGCGATCGAGCATCGCCCCCAGCGCGTGTGCCGAGCCGAGCCGCTCCGATTCGAGGCGCGCCTGGAGGCCGACCACGCTGCTTGGCGGCTCCGCGAGCCCGGCGGTCAGCTTGCGCAGCTGGACCAGGGCCACGTCGCGATCGCGCACCTCCCCGAGAGCGTCGTTCAGGTCTTCGATCCACTCGCGATGCTTGCGGAACGTCTTCTTCCGCAGGACCGGCCGGAAGAGCCGGAAGGCCTCGCGGAAGCGTTTCACCGCGACGCGCAGGTCGTGGATTCCCTTCTTCGAGTCGCCGCTGCGCGCCTCAGGAACCTTCTCCAGGAAATCCTGGAGGATCGCCCGCAAGACGTTCGATGCCGTGCGCGCGACCGGCATGCGACGCGAGAGCCCGGCGATCCGGATCGGCTTGGCCATCCGTGGGTAGGATACTTCATGGGCAGGCGCGCGGGCGTAAGGAGCGTTGAAGCTTCTCCGGTACTGCGATCCGGATCGTCACGCCCTCGCGCCGGACCTGCCGATCGACGAACGCGCGGCAACTGATGGGCCCGGCAACCCGGGTGCTAATTTCCCGGGGCCAGTTTCCAGTTGAGGGGCAGCCCTTGAGCCCGCATGAGAACGTGATCCAGGCCGTAGAAGAACGCCAGGGTCACGGCCAGCACCAGAATCCAGCGGACCATCGCTTTTCGAGCATCAAATCTCACGCGTCGCCTCCACCCGTTGGCTGCTTGCCTCGTTGACTCCGGCGGGTCCGCACCGTTGCATCGGGCCGGTCAAAGCTTGAGAGAAACATCCGTTTTCGCGGTTTCCCCCTTCTTGACCACGATCTTTTGCTGGGACTCTCCCAGTTTTTCATGCCAGATCTTGAGCGTGTAGCTTCCCGCAGGAACGTTGGTAAGGGAGAAATTACCGTCCTTGTCGGAGACGACCGTATAGGGAGTTTCGGCCACGATCCACCATCCGCCCATCCACGAATGGATGTCGCATTTCGCGCGGACCTTGCCCGATCTCCTGATCTGGTCTTTGGTCACGACCAACTTGGCACTGGGCTGGATTTTCTTGTTGACGTTAAAGACGCCCGTGCTGATCGTGTGGAAGTTGTGTCCGATGCTGTCGCTGTTCAACACCGCCCCCGCCATGTTGGGCTTGATCAGCATGATGCGCGGAACGAATGCGCACTTCTTCTGATCGTAGGTGAATTCCTCGGGGAAATTCCAGTCCTTTCCCGACGCAATCGTCTCGATGCTGAGTACCACGTTCTGTATCCCGCCGCTTCCGCCGACGAGAAGCTCGTCCGAAGGCCGGTCGCCCCCGCATGCCTGGACGTCCTCATCGACCTTCTGCATCACCGGAGCAGGCGCGGTTCCGCTGAAGGTGACACGACCGCTGACGGTTCCGCCGTCCTTGACGCCACCGCTCACCACCGCATACTCGGCGGCGGATACCGAACCTGCAGCAAAGACAAACAGACTACCCAGAACAAGAGTGACCCATTGCAGTGTTTTCATGTGAATTTCTCCTGGTTGTGCGGTGATGTTAACTGGTCCGGTGACATTCTGGTGACATGAGCCGGTAAATCAACCTCGGGTCCGGCCGGCCCCCAGGCGTTTTCGGCGTTCGCTCCGGACCAGCGCGAACCCTGCCAGCAGGAAAGCCAGCGTGGTCCCAAGCGACGAGCCATAGACCCAGGCGTAGTTCGTATCGGGCGGCAGCAGCAACCAGAACCACGGGGTCAGGGTATGCCTGGAACCGACCTCGGCATTGTTCCCATCCCAGTTCGCAAACGACACCGGGATGAATTGTCCCTTGCGGAAGATGAGGTCCGTCGGGCCTGCGGCGGCGCCCCCGGGCGGCGCTTCCGCGGAATTGGCAGGGATCCCGCGCGGGCGCTTCATCAGCACGCGCCAGCGACCGTCCTGCCACTCGCCCTGAGCTGCAAGGTCGGTCCCGCTTGCGCGCTTCGTCAGTTTTGCGTCGGGACCCGTGGCATCGAGCAACATTGCGAGGGGCTCGACGGGGGGCTCGATTGAACCGGCGTTCCAGTACCAGATGGTGGTGGGATGGTCCGCGTCGCCGTGGCGATAGAGCGGCTTGTCGACCGGCGCCGTGGCATACGCACCCTCTTTCGGGAACTGAAGCGCAACAGCGTCGGAAAACATCTTCTCGGTCTTGTTCGGGAGTTGCGCAAGCACCGGCCCGCCGGGACGGCTCTCGGTGCGGTCGTTGACTTCCAGCAGAAACGCGATTTCACGGTCGTTGTACACCACCCGTACGGTGATCGCATCGTTGAGCGGAGTGAACAGGCGCTTCTCCTTGACGACGTTGGGCACCAGCCTGAACGTGCTGGCCGGGACTTTTTCCCACGC
>Ga0137436_1000488_pt1 | contig 11545 bp, 12 predicted proteins | sample EasRivERMGT119_2_FD_102328 | JGI IMG/M metagenome (GOLD analysis project Ga0137436, IMG submission 102328) | Soil microbial communities from meander-bound floodplain in the East River, Colorado, USA - East River MetaG ERMGT119_2 | ecosystem: Environmental > Terrestrial > Soil > Floodplain ...
GAGCGGTGGTTCATGACGAACACCACCGTTGCGTCCGATTCGACGCGCGCCAGGTTCTCGGAGTCGACGTAGCCCAGGCGCACGCGGTAGAGGAGCTGCGCGAGGTGCTTGCCGATCCAGTAGCCGATGCGGAAGTAGAGGTAGGCGTTGAACGCCGGCACCGTCTCGCGGGCGTAGCGTTCGACCCGCTTCAACGCTTCCTTCAAGGAAACGTTGTGTTGAGCTGCATAGTGCTCGGCGGCCTGCTGCACCTTGGGGTCGGTGAGCAGGCGGTGGATCAGCGCCTGGCGGCGCGTGCGCTGGAACGGGCGGATGCCGATGCGCAGCCGTTTGCCGACCTCGTCGATCACCTGGTTCGCCGGCTGGTTCACGATCCAGCGCAGCGCCGGCATCAGCACGTGCTCGTAGAGCGCCCACACGGCGAAGAGCGCCGCTACCGCGGCCAGCCAGTACGGCACCGCAACCGTCTCGCTCATCCCCGCCGGCTCTCCCTTGAAAACAGGTACAGACCGCTGCCGATGACGATCGCCGCCCCGATCCAGACCGTCGCCCCCGGCACGTCGCCGAACACAATGTAGCCGAACAGCGCCATGTAGAGCACCTGCTGGTAGACGAACGGCGCGATCACGCTCGAGGGCGCGTAGCGGTGGGCGAGCGCGAGCAGATAGTGGCCGAGGCCGCCGAACACGCCGAGCAGGCAGGCAACGGTCCACTCCACCCAGGTGTCGGGCCACTCCCAGCCGGCGAAGGCGAGGGGAGCGAGCACGATGGTGGCGCCGAGGGCCGGAAGAAACTGGATCGTCTCGGGCGGGTCGTAGGCGGCAAGGTGGCGGGTCAGCATCATGAAGCCCGCGTACAGGAAGGCGTTGAGGACCGACAGGATCATCGCCGGGTGGAAATCGGCCGACCAGGGATGGACGATCACCAGCACGCCGCAGAAGCCGACCAGGATGGCGCTCAGACGGCCGAAATCGAGCCTCTCGCCGAGCAGCGGCGCGCTGATCAGCGCGATGATCAGCGGCGCGGAGAAAAAGATCGAGGAGGTGACGGTGAGCTGCAGGTACTGCAGCGACCAGAAGTTGAGCCCCGTCATCACCGTGACCATCGCGGTGCGCAGCAGGTGCCAGCGCAGGTGGCGGGTCCTGACCAGGGCGAGGCCCTTGAGCGGCAGCAGCACCGCGCCGGCGGCGACCACCTGGCTGAGGAAACGCAGCCATACCACCATGACCACCGGCATGCCCTGCACCAGCCACTTCGCGCTGCCGTCGAGGAAGCTGAAGACGAGGTAGGTAAGCGAGACGAGCCCGATGCCGATCAGCCGGTTGCGCGGGCTATCGGCGTGCAGCACCTACAGCGCGCGCTTCACGGCGTTGGTCACCGCGCGAGTGTCGTGAACCCCGCCCAGGTCCGGCGTCAGCACCTGTTCCTCGGTGGTGCGCTCGATCGCCTTCATCAGCCGCGCCGCGGCCTTGGGCTCGCCGAGGTGCTCGAGCATCATCGCCGCGGTCCAGAAGGTGGCGACCGGGTTGGCGATGCCCTTGCCGGTGATGTCGAAGGCAGAGCCGTGGATCGGCTCGAACATGGAGGGAAAGCTGCGCTCGGGATTCAGGTTGGCGGTCGGCGCGATGCCGAGCGAGCCTGAAAGCGCGGCGGCGAGGTCGGACAGGATGTCGGCGTGCAGGTTGCTCGCGACGATGGTATCGAGCGAGCCGGGCTTGAGCACCATCAGCGTGGTCATCGCGTCGACCAGGACGCGCTGGGTCTTCACGTCGGGGTACTTTGCCGCGACCTCATAGAAGATCTCGTCCCACAGCACCATGCCGTGGCGCTGGGCGTTCGACTTGGTCACCAGCGTGAGGTGCTTGCGCTTCCTTTTCCTCGCCAGCTCGAAGGCGAAGCGGTGGATGCGCTCGACGCCATTGCGGGTGAATACCGAGGTCTCGGTCGCGACTTCCTCCGGCAGGCCGCGGTGCACCCGCCCGCCGGAGCCCGAATATTCGCCTTCGGAGTTCTCCCGGATGATCACCCAGTCGATCTCTGCGGCATTTTTCAGAACTGAGGAAATTCCCGGAAGAAGCCTGGTGGGCCTGACGTTCGCGTACTGGTCGAAGCCCTGGCAGATCGGCAGGCGCAGGCCCCACAGCGAGATATGGTCGGGCACGTCCGGGGCGCCGACCGCGCCGAACAGGATGGCATCGAAGGTCTTCAGCTTCTCCAGGCCGCCTTGCGGGATGTAGGCGCCGGTCTTCTTGTAGCGCTCCGAGCTCCAGTCGAAGGACTCGAACTTCAGGTCGAAGCCTTCCTTGCCGGCGAGCGCCGCCAGCACGTCCATGCCGGCGGGAATGACTTCATTGCCGATGCCGTCACCCGCAATCGACGCGATCCGATAGGATTTCATCGCCTGAATCTACCAAATAGGAGGCTGCAATGAGGAAGGCCGTCATTCTGGGGCTAACGCTGCTTGCCTGCCATGCCGGCGCAGCCGAGATCGACCGCAGCATCGCCGACTTCCGCACCCCGGCGGAGATCCGCTGGGTGCGCAACCCCGCCGGCACCAACGAGCAGGCAATCTTGTATGGGGATCCTTCGAAGCCGGGTCCGTACGTGGTGCGCCTGAAGTGGCTGGCGGGCAACATGAGCCGGCCGCACTTCCACCCCAACGACCGCTTCTTCGTCGTCATCTCCGGCACCTGGTGGGTCGGCACCGGCGACAAGTTCGACGCGGAGAACACGGTGCCGGTGCCGGCCGGCAGCTATGTCATCCACTACGCCAACAAGGTGCACTACGACGGCGCGAAGGGCGAGGAGTGCGTGATCCAGGTCTGGGGCATGGGCCCGGCCACCTCCACGCCCGCCGAAAAGAAATAGCCGGCCGATCGCCGGCCGGCGGCTACTTCTTGCCCAGGTTCAGGCGCGCGGCGCCCTCGGTGTAGAGCCGGGTCTTTTCCTTCATGAAGGCGTCCATCTCGGCGACGCCGATGTTGACCAGCTCGAAGCCGCTCTTCGCGGCGAGGGCCTGCATCTCGGGGTCGGCGTTGAGCGCCGCCCACAGGTCCGAGACGCGCTTGCGCACCTCCGGCGAGGTCGACTTCGGCACGCCGATGCCGCGATAGGCGCCGTCCACCCAGTCGACGCCGAGCTCGCGGAAGGTCGGCACCTCGGGCAGCAGCGGATGGCGCTTGTCCATCGCCACCGCCAGCGCGCGCACCTTGCCCTTGTTGTTGATGGCGAACGCGGTGTAGGACATCGCGCCGCCGACGTGGCCGCCGAGCACTGCGGTGGTCATGTCGCCGGTGCCCTTGAACGGCACGTAGGTGGTCTTCACGCCAAACGCCGCGTTGAGCCGCTCGTGCGCCGCGTGGTTGGCGGAGTTGAGGCCCGAGCCGCCGAGCGAGATCTTGCCCGGGTCGGCCTTCGCCGCCTTCACCCAGTCCTGGAAGCTGCGCGCCGGGTTGGAGTCGAGCACGACCAGCGCGTCGGGCGTGTAGTGGAACCAGAACGCCGGCACCACGTCCTCGGTCTTGTACTGCACCTGGCCCTCGATCGGCTGGAACACGATGTGCGGCAGGTTGATGCCGACGATGTTGCTGCCGTCGCCGGCGAGCTGGTTCATCTGCATCCACATCAGGCCGCCGCCGGCGCCGGGCTTGTACTGGATGATGGTCTCGATCGCCGGGCAGCGCTTCTTCAGCACCACCTGCTGGTGGCGGGCGGACAGGTCCGACTCGCCGCCGGCGGGAAACGCCTGCCAGTAGTTGACGTTTTTCTCGGGGCAGGACTGGGCCGCGGCAGCTTGCGCGACGGCCAGCCCGAGGATGGCTAGAAGATTCTTCATGTCATGCCGCCTTGCGTGAAGCGCTGCGCACGGCCTCGGCTACCGCGGCGCCGACCTCTGCGGTGCCGGCCTTGCCCTTCATGTCGGGCGTGTGCGGGCCCTCGAGGATGACGCGCTCGATCGCGCGCACGATGTCGGCGGCGGCCTCGGCATGGCCGAGGTGCTCGAGCATCAGCGCGCCCGACCAGATGGCGGCGATCGGGTTGGCGATCTTCCTGCCCGCGATGTCGGGCGCCGAGCCGTGCACCGGCTCGAAGATCGACGGGTAGAGGCGCTCCGGGTTGATGTTGCCGGAGGCGGCGATGCCGATCGTGCCGGCGGTCGCCGGGCCGAGGTCGGAGAGGATGTCGCCAAACAGGTTGCTCGCCACGATGACGTCGAAGCGGTCGGGGTTGAGCACCAGCTGGATCGTCAGGCCGTCGACGTGATACTGGTCCGTCCTGATGTCCGCGTAATTCTTCTTCATCTCGGCGAAGCGCTCGTCCCAGTACGGCATGGTGATGGTGATGCCGTTGGACTTGGTGCACGAGGTGAGGTGCCTGCCGCGCTTGCGCGCGAGCTCGAACGAGTACTTCATGATGCGGTCGACGCCCTTGCGCGTGAAGATCGACTGCTGCATGACGAGCTCGTTAGGCGTGCCCTCGTTGAAGCGCCCGCCGACGTTGCCGTACTCGCCCTCGGTGTTCTCGCGCACCACCACGTAGTCGATGTCGCCGGGCTTGCGGCCGGCGAGCGGGCAGGGCAGCCCCTCGAACAGGCGCACCGGGCGCAGGTTGACGTAGAGGTCGAACCAGCGGCGGAAGTTGATCAGCAGGCCCCAGGCCGAGATGTGGTCGGGCACGATCGCCGGGTCGCCGACGGCGCCGAAGTAGACGGCGTCGAACTTCTTCAGGATGGCCGGCGCGTCCTCCGGGCACATGCGGCCGTGCGCCTTGTACCAGTCGCAGCTCCACGGGAACTCCTGCCACTTGAAGCGCAGGCCGTGCTTTGCGCCGACCGCCTCGAGAACGCGCACGCCTTCGGGGATCACCTCGCGCCCGATGCCGTCGCCGGGAATGACCGCTATCGAATGTTCTTTCATAGCCCCCGAGTATATAGAATCGGCCATGCGCTTCGCCGCTATCGAGACTTCGACCGAGTGGTGCTCGGTCGCCGTGTCAGTCGACGGCGAAATCGCCGCCGCCGAGCGGCGCGCCGGCAACCGGCATTCCGAGCTCGCCCTGCCGATGCTCGAAGAATTGTTCAGGAAAACAAATACCCAACCCGAAATGCTGGATGCCGTCGCCTTCGGCGCGGGCCCGGGGTCGTTCACCGGGCTGCGCATCGCCTGCGGCCTGGCCCAGGGACTCGCGCTGGCCCGCAGCCTGCCGGTGATCGGCATCCCTACCCTGGAGGCGCTGGCCGAGGAATCCGGCGCCGCGCGCGTGCTCGCCTGCCTCGACGCGCGGATGAGCGAGGTGTACTACGCGGCGCTCGAGAGGCGCGACGGGCGCTGGCACGAGGTGGTGCCGCTGCAGTGCGTCGCGCCGCATGCCGCGCCGCCGCCGCCCGGCGACGGCTGGCTCGGCTGCGGCAGCGGATTTGCCGCTTTCCCCGCGTTTCTGCAGAATAAAGTCACCGCAGTGAGAGCCGAAATCCATCCCAGCGCCCTGGCCGTGGCGCGCCTCGCCGCACCGCGCCTGGCGGCCGGCGAAGGCGTCGACGCCGCCGAGGCCGCGCCGCTCTATGTGCGCGACAAGGTCGCGTTCACATCCAAGGAGCTCGCGAGCGGGGTCAAATCCCTATGAGCGCGGTCCTCAAGCCGCAGCCGGCGCTGGCGCCGATGCGCGAGCCCGACCTCGGCGAGGTGATGGCGATCGAGGACGCCATCTACACGCATCCCTGGACGCGCGGCAACTTCGCCGATTCGCTGGTGGCGGGCTACGAGTGCCGCACCTGGCGCCTGGACAACTTGGGAAATGCCCCGCTGCTCGGTTATTTCGTGCTGATGGTGGCCGCCGGCGAGGCGCACCTGCTCAACCTTTCGATCGCCCCGGCGCACCAGCGCAGGGGGCACGGCAGCACGCTGCTGCGCGAGGCCTCGGCCATCGCGCGCGCGCGCGGCGCGCGCGGCATCTTCCTGGAAGTGCGACCGAGCAACGCCGGCGCGCAGGCGCTCTATACGCGCTTCGGCTTCCGCAAGATTGCGGTGCGGCGCGGCTACTACCCGGCGCAATCCGGCCGCGAGGACGCCCTGGTGCTGACGCTCGCGCTGCAATGAGCCGGCGCGACGCGATGCTGGCGGAGATGGGGTTGTCGCCCATCTGGAAGCTTCGTACCCCGGCGGCTCGAAGTGAAGAATCCGCAGGACAACCGCAGGGAACCTGGATCGAGCTGAAGCAAGCCGTCCCGGCGTGCACCGCCTGCGGCCTGCACAAGTCGCGCACCCAGACCGTGTTCGGCGTCGGCGACGAGCAGGCCGATTGGCTGCTGGTGGGCGAGGCGCCGGGCGCGGAGGAGGACCGGCTCGGCGACCCGTTCGTCGGCCAGGCGGGCAAGCTGCTCGACAGCATGCTCGCCGCGATCGGCCTGGCGCGCGACGACAACGTCTACATCTGCAACGTGCTCAAGTGCCGGCCGCCGGGCAACCGCAACCCGGAGCCCGACGAGGTGGCGAAGTGCACGCCGTTCCTGCTGCGCCAGATCGAGCTGATCCAGCCCAAGCTGATCGTGGCGATGGGGCGCTTCGCGGCGCAGACGTTGCTCAACACCGATGCCAGCATCGCCAGCCTGCGCGGCCGCGTGCACCAGTACGCGGGACGCCCGCTGATCGTGACCTACCACCCTGCCTATCTGCTGCGCACCCTGCCGGACAAGTCGAAGGCCTGGGCCGACCTGGTGTTCGCCCGCAGGACGATGGCAGGCTTGTAGCTTTTTCTGAACGTCGCCTTGCCTTCGTTGGTTTTTTAGTTCTTGCCGGGCACTTCCGAGCGGGCGAACGCCAGCAGGCGCTCGATTTCCTCGGCGTGCACGCGGCGGTTGCGCATGTACCACCACTGCACGATGGTCATGGCGCCGGCCACGAACAGGCCGTAAGCGATGATGACCAGGTAGATCGAGTGCCCGACGTGCAGCAGCCACGAGTAGAGCGCGATCATCACCAGGATCGAGGTGTTCTCGTTGAAGTTCTGCACCGCGATCGAGCGCCCGGCGCCCACCAGGTGGTGGCCGCGGTGCTGCAGCAGGGCGTTCATCGGCACGACGAAGAAGCCGGCGAGGGCGCCGATCAGCACCATCAGGATCACCGCCAGCCAGACCTGGTGCACGAAGATCATCACGATCACCACGACGCCCATCGCGATGCCGAGCGGGATCACCTTCACCGAGCGGTCGAGCGACACCCACAGCGAGGCGAGCACCGCGCCGATGGCGATGCCGATGGCGGTGATGCCCTGCAGGATCGCGGCGCGCGACAGGTCGAAGCCGAGCGCGACCCGCGCCCACTCGATGACGATGAACTGCAGCGTCGCGCCGGCGCCCCAGAACAGCGTGGTCACGGCGAGCGAGATCTGGCCCAGCCGGTCGCGCCACAGGTGCCTGACGCAGCGCCAGAAGTCGGTGATGGTGTCGAGCGGGCGCACCGGCAGGGGCTTGAGCGCCACGCCGGTGTTGGGGACGTGCAGGTTGAACACCGCGGCGATGGCGTAGACGGCGACGATCAGCGCGATCGCCGCCTCGGCCGGGGTGTCGATCGCCGTGTCGACCAGCGGCAGGTCGATCGACAGCAGCACGCCGGAGGTGCGCGCGTGGATCAGGATCCCGCCCAGCACCGTGCCGAGCAGGATCGAGGCCACCGTCAGGCCCTCGATCCAGCCGTTGGCGATCACCAGCTTGCGGTGCGGCAGGTACTCGGTGAGGATGCCGTACTTCGCCGGCGAGTAGGCGGCGGCGCCCAGGCCGACCAGGGCGTAGGCGAGCATCGGGTTGGTGCCGAACAGCATCGCGACGCAGCCGAGGATCTTGATGCTGTTGGCGATGAACATGATCTGCCCCTTGGGCAGACGGTCGGCGAAGGCGCCGACGTAGGGCGCCAGCGCCACGTAGGAGATGACGAAGAAGAACTTCAGGTACGGCGTCAGCCAGGACGGGGCATCGGCCTGCATCAGCAGCGCGATCGCCGCGACCAGCAGGGCATTATCGGCGAGCGAGGAGAAAAACTGCGCCGCCATGATGATGTAGAAGCCTGCGTTCATGCAGCGGCGGGTTATAGCACAATAGACTTCCCTTATTGCGCTCCATGAAGCTAATTAACGCCTGATGCCTCGCCCCATCCGCGCCACGGTCTCGGCGGGCGCGCTAGCGCACAACCTGCTCATCGCCAAGGCCTACGCCGGGCGTGCGAAGGTCTGGGCGGTGCTGAAGGCGAACGCCTACGGCCACGGCCTCGAGCGCGCCGCGCGCGCGCTCCAAGCCGCCGACGGCTTCGCGGTGCTCGACTTCCAGGAGGCCGCCCGGCTGCGCGTCGCCGGCGTCGGCAAGCCGATCCTGATGCTGGAGGGCTTCTTCAAGCCGGTCGACCTGCCGCTGCTCGCCAAGTACGGGCTGACGCCGGTGATCCACAACCCGGAGCAGGTCGAGCTGCTCAAGGCCGCCGACCTCGGCGGCGAGATCGAGGTCTACCTGAAGATCAACAGCGGGATGAACCGCCTCGGCTTCCCGGTCGAGGGCTTGCGCGCCGCTTACAACACGGTGCGCATGCACCGCCAGGTGCGAAAAGTATCGCTGATGACCCACTTCGCCGACGCCGACGGGCCGGGCGGGGTCAAGGCGCAGCTCGGCTGGCTGGAGGAGATGGTGCGGCCGATCGAGGGCCTGGCGCATGCCACGCGCTCGCTCGCCAACTCGGCGGCGCTGATCCGCTTTGCCGAGGCGCGCGGCGACTGGGTGCGGCCGGGAATCATGCTCTACGGCTGCTCGCCGTTCGCCGACGAGACCGCGGCGCAGCTCGACCTGCAGCCGGCGATGACGCTCACCTCCGAGCTGATCGGCACGCAGCAGCTCGCGCCCGGCGAGCGCATCGGCTACGGCTTTTCGTACGAGGCGGTGGGCGAGATGACCATCGGCGTGGTCGCCTGCGGCTACGCCGACGGCTACCCGCGCCACGCCCCGAGCGGCACGCCGGTGCTGGTCAACGGCAAGCGCACGCGCACCGTTGGACGGGTATCGATGGACATGATCTGCGTCGACATCAGCGACATCCACGACGCCTACATCGGCAGCTTGGTGACGCTGTGGGGCGAGGGCCTTTCGGCCGACGAGGTGGCGGCCGCGGCGGGGACCGTAAGCTATGAATTGCTGTGCGCGCTCGCGTCGCGCGTCCCCGTGACGGAAACTGCATAGATGGCACGGGTCAAGACCGCATACGTGTGCTCCGACTGCGGCGCTTCGGCGCTGCAGTGGTTCGGCAGCTGTCCTTCCTGCGGCGCGGCCGGGACGCTGAGCGAGCAGCTGGCGGAGAAGAAGCGCCCGTCGTTCAAGGTCGACCCGGTGGTGCTGTCGAGCGTCGCGGCGAAGGATCTCGAGCGGCTGCCGACGGGGGTGGAGGAGCTCGACCGCGCGCTGGGCGGCGGGCTGGTGGGCGGCCAGGTGGTGCTGCTCGGCGGCGACCCGGGAATTGGCAAGTCGACGCTGCTCCTGCAGGTCGTGTCGGGCATCGAGAACACGCTCTACGTCTCGGGCGAGGAGTCGGGCGAGCAGGTGGCGCTACGCGCGCGGCGCCTGGCGCTCGACGCCGGCGGCGTGCGGCTGCTCGCCGAGACGCAGCTCGAGCGCATCCTCGGCGCGCTCGAAGATGCGCGGCCGCGAGTCGCGGTGATCGACTCGATCCAGACGGTGTGGAGCGAGACGCTGCAGTCGGCGCCGGGCTCGGTAGCGCAGGTGCGCGAATGCGCCGCGCAGCTCACGCGCCACGCCAAGCGCTCCGGCGCGGTGCTGCTGCTGATCGGCCACGTCACCAAGGAGGGCGCCATTGCCGGCCCGCGCGTGCTGGAGCACATCGTCGACACGGTGCTGTATTTCGAAGGCGACCCGAGCTCGAGCTTTCGCCTGGTGCGCGCGCAGAAGAACCGCTTCGGCGCAGTGAACGAGCTGGGCGTGTTCGCGATGACCGAGAAAGGGCTGCGCGGCGTCAGCAATCCGTCGCGGCTGTTCCTTTCCAACCATGAGAAGTCGGTGGCGGGCTCCTGCGTGCTCGCCACCATCGAAGGCACCCGGCCGCTGCTGGTCGAGATCCAGGCGCTGGTCGACGCCGCGCACTCGCCCAACCCGCGCCGCCTCTCGGTCGGCCTGGAGCAGAACCGCCTCGCGCTGCTGCTCGCGGTGCTGCACCGCCACGCCGGCATCGCCACCTGGGAGCAGGACGTGTTCGTTAACGCAGTGGGCGGCGTGCGCATCGGCGAGCCGGCCGCCGACCTCGCGGTATCCCTCGCCATCGTTTCTTCGCTGACCGACCGGCCCATACCGGAGAAGGTGGCGGTATTCGGCGAGATCGGCCTGGCCGGCGAGGTGCGCCCCGCGCCGCGCGGGCAGGAACGCCTGAAGGAGATCGCCAAGCTCGGCTTCGAGCGCGCCATCGTGCCGCGGGCGAATGCGCCGAAAGCGAAGATCCCCGGCTTGGAGGTGATCGCCGTGCAGCGGATTGATCAAGCGGTGCAGGTGCTGCGTGATCTTTGATACAGGAGAGGGCCAGTGCACATGAGCCGAGTCTTCCTGATTTGCACGGGGTCGCTTCTGTTCGCGCTGGCCGCAACCGCGCAGCCGCAGAGCTACCCGGTGAAGACGATCAAGATCGTGGTTCCGACCGTCCCCGGCGGCGCAACGGATCTCACGGGGCGGCTGGTCGGCCAGAAGATGGCCGAGCGCTTCGGGCAGCCGGTGGTGGTCGAGAACCGCCCCGGCGGCAACGAGATTATCGGCGCCGACATCGTGGCGAAATCGGCTGCCGATGGCTATACCGTGCTGGTTTCGGCGCCCGCGGCGCTCGTGGTGCTGCCGCACCTGCAGAAGCTGCCGTATGACCCGGAGAAGGACCTGGCGCCGATAGCGCTTGCGGCAGTGACGCCGCTCATCCTCGTCGTGCCCGCGTCGCTGCCGGCGCAAACGGTGCAGGAGTTGATCGCGCTTGCCAGGGCAAAGCCCGGCCAGCTTGCCTACGCCTCGACCGGCAACGGCGGCGTGCAGCACCTCGCCGGCGAGCTGCTCAAGATCTCCGCCAAGATCGACTTGGTCCACGTGCCCTACAAGGGGGCCGGGCAGGTGATGCAGGATCTGATCGGCGGGCAGGTGCCGATGTTCTTTTCCGGCATGCCGCCCGCGATGCCACACGTGCGCTCCGGCAAGCTGCGGGCGCTTGCGGTTACCAGCGCCCGCCGCTCGCCATCGGCTCCGGAGGTCCCCACCATGGCGGAGGCAGGCGTATCCGGTTTCGACATCAGCAACTGGTTTGCCTTCTTCGCCCCCGCTGGCACGCCGCCCGAGGTGATCGCCAGGCTCAACGCGGAGATCAACTACGCGCTCAAGCAGCAGGACGTCAGGGAGAAGCTTGCCAGCGCGGGAGCGGAGGTCGTAGGCACGTCGCCCGACGAGCTTGCCAGATTCATGCGCGCCGAGAGCGCGAAGTTCGCCAATCTCATCAAGGTCTCCGGCGCCAAAGCGGCGGACTAGACCGGCGGC
>Ga0137436_1000491_pt1 | contig 11530 bp, 10 predicted proteins | sample EasRivERMGT119_2_FD_102328 | JGI IMG/M metagenome (GOLD analysis project Ga0137436, IMG submission 102328) | Soil microbial communities from meander-bound floodplain in the East River, Colorado, USA - East River MetaG ERMGT119_2 | ecosystem: Environmental > Terrestrial > Soil > Floodplain ...
CGCCGAGCGCGAGGCGCGCCAGGAGCTTTCCCAGGGCCTGGCGACTTTCAGCCAGACCCTGACCGCGCAGATGGGCTCGATCGCCGGCGTGCAGAACGCGCAGTTCGAGACGCTGCGCGGCGCGGTCGAGCAGCGCCTGGCGAGCATCCAGCAGGACAACACTACCAAGCTCGACCAGATGCGCCAGACCGTGGACGAGAAGCTGCACGCCACGCTCGAGAAGCGCCTGTCCGAGTCGTTCAAGCAGGTGTCCGAGCGGCTCGAGCTGGTGCACAAGGGGCTGGGCGAGATGCAGACCCTCGCCGCCGGGGTGGGCGACCTCAAGCGCGTGCTGTCCAACGTCAAGACGCGCGGCGTGTTCGGCGAAACGCAGCTCGCCGCGCTGCTCGAGCAGGTGATGGCGCCGGAGCAGTACGAGAGGAACGTCGCCACGCGCCCCGGCTCGAGCGCGCGGGTGGAGTTCGCCATCAAGCTGCCCGGCAGGGACAGCGGCAGCCCGGTGCTGCTGCCGATCGACGCGAAGTTTCCCCTGGAGGACTACCAGCGGCTGCAGGCCGCGCTGGAGTCGGGCGACCTGCTGGCGGCGGAAGTGGCCGGCAAGGCGCTCGAGGCGCGGGTCAAGCTCGAAGCCAGGAGCATCGCCGAAAAATACGTCGAGCCGCCGCATACCACCGATTTCGCCCTCCTCTACCTGCCGTTCGAGGGACTGTTCGCCGAGGTGCTGCGCCGCCCGGGGCTGTTCGATCATATCCAGCGCGAGTCGCGCATCACGGTGTGCGGGCCGACCAACCTGCTGGCCTACCTGAACAGCCTGCAGATGGGATTCCGCACGCTCGCCATCCAGCAGCGCTCGTCGGAAGTCTGGAAGGTGCTCGGCACGGTCAAGTCCGAGTTCGGCAAGTTCGCCGAGGTGCTGGCGAACACCAAGCGGCAGCTGCAGACGGTGGCCAACACCATCGACCAGGCCGAAGTACGCACGCGCCAGATCGAGCGCAAGCTGAAGGACGTCGAGGTGCTGCCGGGCGCCGAGGCGACGCAGGAGGACTTGCCGCTCGAGGAGAGAGCAGTCGGCGATCTGGTTCGCCTGCCGAAGCAGTAGTCCGTTCGGACTAGCGCCTCTCGCCGACGAAAATTAATTCGTCGAACCGGGAATAAGTTTCAGGAACCGGGCCTCTAGTTTGCTGCCTGTATCTAGGCGGCACTATGCCCCTCTCTCTCCGATTCGTGGTTCCTCTCGCGCTGGCGCTGGCGGCCATCGCCTACGCCGTCGTTCCCCTCGTCGACCGCTTCACCTTCCAGTGGTTCGTGCGCGACCTCGACGCGCGCGGCGCGGTGATCGCGAAGACCGCGCAGGAGCCGCTGGTCGAGCTGCTGCGCGAGCCGCGCGGCGCGCGCGGCCGGCTGCAGCGCTACTTCGACCGCATCCTGCAGGGCGAGCGCGTCTACGCGCTCGGCTACTGCGAGCGCTCGGGCCGGCTCGCCTACGCCACCGCCGGCTTCCCGGCCGAGGTGCGCTGCGCGCAGGTGGTAAGCGCCGAGGAGCGCAACTGGGTGCTGCAGCTCGCCGACGGCCCGCTGCACATCTCGGCCAACCCGATCGCGGTCGACAACGTGGTGCTCGGCACGCTGGTAGTGGTGCACGACATGAGCATCGCGCAGCGGCGCAGCGCCGAAACGCGCAAGTACATTCTCTATCTCTTCGCCGCCATCGCCACGGTGGTGGCGCTGATCACGGTGGTGATCGCCGAGATCAGCTGGCGCGGCTGGGTGGCCGGCATGCGCGCGCTGCTCAAGGGCGAGACGCTGCTGCGCTCGCCGCTGGGCAGCCGTGGAAAAGCCGAGCTGGCGACCACCCCGGAGCTGCGCCCCATCGCGCGCGACCTGCAGGCGCTGGTGCGCGACCTCGAGACCGAGCGCCGCGCGCGCGACGAGAGCCAGACCACCTGGGGGCCCGACGCGCTGCGCCACATCCTGCGCCAGGACCTGAAGGGCGACGAGGTGCTGATCGTCTCCAACCGCGAGCCCTACATCCACACGCGGCGCAAGGACAACGTGATCGAGATCCAGCGTCCCGCGAGCGGCCTGGTGACCGCGCTGGAGCCGATCGTGCGCGCCACCTCGGGCACCTGGATCGCGCACGGCGCGGGGAGCGCCGACCGCGACACGGTGGACCGCAACGACCATGTCATGGTGCCGCCCGACCATCCCTCGTACCGCATCCGCCGCGTCTGGCTGTCCAAGGAGGAGGAGCAGGGCTACTACTTCGGCTTCGCCAACGAAGGCCTGTGGCCGCTGTGCCACATCGCGCACACGCGGCCGATCTTCCGCGCGCCCGACTGGGAGCACTACCGCAACGTCAACCAGCGCTTCGCCGACGTCGTCGCCGCCGAGGCGCGCAGCGAGGATCCGATCATCCTGGTGCAGGATTACCACTTCGCGCTGCTGCCGAAGATGGTGCGCGAGCGGCTGCCGCGCGCCACCATCATCACCTTCTGGCACATCCCCTGGCCCAACCCCGAGGCCTTCGGCATCCTGCCGTGGCGCGAGGAGATCCTCGAGGGCATGCTCGGCTCCTCGATCCTCGGCTTCCACACGCAGTTCCACTGCAACAACTTCTTCGACACCGTCGACCGCTTCCTCGAGGCGCGCGTCGACCGCGAGACCTTCTCCATCTCGCACGGCGGCGAGACCACGGAAGTGCGCCGCTACCCGATCTCGATCGAGTGGCCGCCCACGGCGCTGCAGGTGCAGCCGCCGGTGGCCGAGTGCCGCGCGCGGGTGCGCGAGCGCCTGGGCGTGCCGCCCGACGTGCTGCTCGGCGTCGGCGTCGACCGGCTCGACTACACCAAGGGGATCCTCGAGCGCTTTCTGGCGATCGAGCGCCTGCTCGAGCTCGAGCCGCGCTGGCTGGGCAAGTTCTCGTTCCTGCAGGTGGCGGCGCCGTCGCGCTCCTCGATCGACGAGTACCAGAACCTCGACGCGCGGGTGCGCGCGCTCGCCGAGCGCATCAATGCGCGCTTCGGCAAGGATGGCTACCTGCCGATCATCCTGAAGATCGAGCACCACGACGCGGCGCAGGTCTACGAGCTCTACCGCGCCGCCGAGCTGTGCTACGTCTCCAGCCTGCACGACGGCATGAACCTGGTGGCAAAAGAATATGTCGCTGCGCGGGACGACGAGCAGGGCGTGCTGATCCTGTCGCAGTTCACCGGCGCGGCGCGCGAGCTGGCGGAGGCGCTGATCGTCAACCCCTACGACATCGAGCAGAGCGCCGCCGCCATACACCTGGCGCTCACCATGTCGGCCGACGAGCAGCGCGCGCGCATGCGCAGCATGCGCAACCTGGTGCAGGAGTTCAACGTCTACCGCTGGGCTGGCCGCATGCTGCTCGACGCGGCGCGCATGCGCCACCGCCGGCGCGTGCTGTCGCCGGCGCGCACGGCCGCGGCGCGCCGCCAGGCCGGGGCGGGCAAGTGATGCCGCCCTTCGCCAGCAACTGGGCCTTCTTCCTCGATATCGACGGCACGCTGTTGGACATCGCCGCGCTGCCGGCGGCGGTGCACGCCGGCGCGGCCGACTTCGAGCTGCTCACCGCGCTCTACGAAGCTGCCGGCGGCGCCGCCGCGCTGGTGAGCGGGCGGCCGATCGCCGGCATCGACAAGATGTTCGCGCCGCTCAAGCTGCCGGCCGCCGGCCAGCACGGCGTCGAGCGGCGCGATGCGCGAGGCAAGGTCCGCCGCCATGCGTTGGCGAGCGAAACCTGGCGCGCCGCGATCCTGCCGCTGCGCCGCTATGCCGCGCAGCACGAGGGGCTGATCTTCGAGGACAAGGGGCTGAGCATCGCGCTGCACTACCGCCTTGCGCCCGAGCTGGAGGAGGACGTGCGGGCCGCCGTGCGCAAGGCCGCGGCGCAGCTCGGCGAGCGCTACGAGGTGCAGCCCGGCAAGATGGTGCTCGAGCTGCGGCCGGGCGGCCGCAACAAGGGCATCGCCATCGAGGAGTTCATGCGCGAGCGGCCGTTCGCGCGCCGCGTGCCGGTGTTCCTCGGCGACGATGTCTCCGACGAGTACGGCTTCACGGTGGTCAACCGCCTCGGCGGCCACTCGGTGAAAGTGGGCGACGGGCCGACCGTCGCGCGCTGGAAGCTGAGCGATCCCTCGGCGGCGCGGGCATGGCTCGCGCAGTGGATCGCGGCGGCGCCGGTAGAATCGGGGCCTTGAGGAAGATTGCAGTCCTGACCAGCGGCGGCGACGCACCGGGCATGAACGCCGCGGTGCGCGCGGTCACGCGCGGCGCGCTCGCCAAGGGGTGGGAAGCCTTCGGGGTGCGCAACGGCTACGCCGGCCTGTTGGCGGGCACCATCGAGCCGCTCGCCGCGCGCAACGTCGGCGGCATCGTGCAGCAGGGCGGCACCGTGCTCGGCAGCGCGCGCTGCCCGGAATTCATCGAGCCGGCAGGGCGCAAGAAAGCTCTTTCAAACTTGAACAAATTAGGGATAGAAGCGCTCGTGGTCGTCGGCGGCAACGGCTCGCAGACCGGCTCGGCCAGCCTCGCGCGCGAGGGCTACCCGGTGGTCGGCGTGCCTTCCACCATCGACAACGACCTGTTCGGCACCGACGTCAGCATCGGCGCCGACACCGCGATCAACGTCACGCTCGAGGCGATCGACCGCCTGCGCACCACCGCCTCGTCGCACCAGCGCGCTTTCGCCGTGGAAACAATGGGGCGCGACTGCGGCTACATCGCGCTGATGGCCGGCATCGCCGGCGGCGCCGAGGTGATCGCGCTGCCCGAGAGCGAGATCACGCCGGCGCAGCTCGCCGAGCGGCTGCGCGACGCCTACCGCCGCGGCAAGACCCACGCCCTCGCCGTCATCGCCGAGGGCGCCAGCTGCGGCGTGCACGAGCTGATGGAGTACTACGGCGCGCACCGCGACTCGATCGGCTTCGAGCTGCGAGTAACGCGCCTCGGCCATGTCGTGCGCGGCGGCGCGCCCGGCGCCGCCGACCGCATCCTGGCCACGCGCCTTGGCGCGGCGGCGGTCGACGCGCTCGCCAGGGGAAAGCACGGCGTGCTGGTCGGCATCGTGCGCAACGAGGTGATGCAGACGCCGCTGGCCGAGATCGCGGGCCGCACGCGCCCGGTCGACACCGCGCTGCTCGAGCTCGCGCGGGTGATGGCTATTTGAAGTAGCGGTTGATGCCGGTGGTCAGCTTGTCGGCCGAGACGCCGTAGAGGTGCAGCGAGACGAGCGGCTGCGAGCCGCGGTTCGCGACTCGGTGAATGATTTCTCCCTTCAGGTCGCGATCGGCCAGGTCGCCGGCCTTGCATACGGTTGCCTTCAGGGGCCGCAGGTCCTTGTCGAACTGCTCCTCGGTCAGCTCGCCCTCCGCCACGCCGAAAGCGCACCACACCCTGTGGCCGTGGAGCGGGCTGACCTGGCCGGGCAGCCAGGTGATCGCGGTCATGCAGAAGTCGCCGTGCGGATCGACGTAGATCAGGTGGCGCATGTAGCCGGTCGGGTCGCCGACGCGGTGCTCGGGCCGCAGCCAGGCGGGATTGCGCAGAGCCGATTCGAGCTGCTTCTGCAGCCCGCTCCAGTTCTTGCGCTTCGCCGCGCCGGCCAGCAGCGCGAGACTGGGGTGGATCGGGCTCATGCCAGCGCCTCCATAAGTTGGACCTGGACCGGCTCGCCGGCGGCCACCGCGCCGCGCTCGTGCTCGAGCACGATGAAGCAGTTCGCCTCCGACATCGAGCGCAGCACGCCCGAGCCCTGCTGGCCGGTGACGCGCACGCGCCATTCGTCTTTTTCCCTGTAAAGAATGCCCCGCTGGTATTCCGTGCGGCCGGGGACTTTCCTGATTTTTTCCGGCGAGACCACCCGTAAGAGCGGAATGGCGAAGTCATCCGTCCGTCCGGACAGGTGGAGCAGGGCATCGCGCACGAACTGGTAGAAGGTCACCATCACCGCCACGGGGTTGCCCGGCAGGCCGAAGAGGAAGGCATTTCCAATCTTGCCGAAGGCCATCGGCCGGCCCGGGCGCATGGCGATCTTCCAGAACAGCACCTCGCCGAGCTCGGCCATCAGCTGCTTGACGAAGTCGGCCTCGCCGACCGAGACGCCGCCGGTGGTGATGACCACGTCGGCGCCGGCGGCGGCTTTCTGGAACGCCTTCTTCAGCGCCGCCGGGTCGTCGCGCACCACGCCCAGGTCGATCAGCTCGACGCCAAGGCGCGCGAGCATGCCGTGCAGCGTGTAGCGGTTCGAGTCGTAGACCTCGCCCTCCTTGAGCTTTTCGCCGATCGAGGCGAGCTCGTCGCCGGTGGCGAAGAAGGCTACCCGCAGTTTTCTCTTGACTCTTATCTCAGGAATTCCAAGCGACGCGATCAGGCCGAGCTCGGCCGGGCGGAGCCACGCGCCGGGCTGCAGCACCGGCACGCCGACCTTGAGGTCCTCGCCGGCGTATCTCACATTCTGTTTGTGTTTTTGACCCGTAGGAATAATCACGCTGGAACCCTGCTGCTTGACCACCTCCTGAATGACAACCGTGTCGGTTCCTTCGGGCATCACTGCGCCGGTCATCACGCGCACGCATTGCCCGCGCCCTACGGCGCCCTTGAACGGGCGCCCGGCGAGTGCCGTACCGAGTTCCTCCAGAGGCGTCTCAGCCGGTCCCAGATCCGAGAAGCGAACCGCATAACCGTCCATCGCGGTGTTGTCGTGGGCGGGGACGTTGATGGCGGGGATGATTTCCTGCGCGAGGACGCGGCCGAGGGATTCACGAACTGGAACGGTTTGCAGGTCCTTGATCGGGGAGAGGCAGCTGAGGATCGCCTGGCGCGCCTTGTCCACGCGCAGCGCGTTGGGGTCGTAGCCGTCGAGGCAGCTGACGGTGTCGAGGAGGCTCATGCCTTGCCGAGCTCCTCGAGCGTGTTGATGTTGCGGAAGGCGTCGGCCTCGTCGTCGAACGGCACTTCGACCACCTTCAGCGAGGCGTACCAGGCGTCGATCTTCCTGCCGCCGCCTTGCAGGAACGCTTCGAGGTTTCTCTTCAGCGAGGTCTTGAGCAGCACGAATACCGGATGCGGCTGGTCGCCGGTCTTGGCAACGGCCAGGTCATTTTCTTCCAGCGAGCTCGAGAGCCTGGATACAAGGTCTCCCGGCAGGAACGGCGAGTCGCAGGGTACGGTGGCGGCGAGCGGGTGGGTCGCCGCGCTCAGTCCGGCGTGCAGGCCGGCGAGCGGGCCGGCGAAGCCGCCGATCTCGTCGCTCACCACGCGGTAGCCGAACGCGGCGTAGATCTCGAGGTTCTGGTTGGCGTTGATCACGATCTCGTCGACCTGCGGCTTGAGCCGCGCGATCGCCCACGCCGCCATCGGCTTGCCGCGCAGCGGCTGCAGCCCCTTGTCGACGCCGCCCATGCGGCTGCCCTTGCCGCCGGCGAGCACGATGCCGGTGACTTTCATGGCGCGGCCGCGCTGCGGAAATGCGACGGCGGCGCGCCGAGCTCGCGGCGGAACATGGCGCTGAAAGCGGACGGGCTATCGTAGCCGAGGTCGAGCGCCACGGCGAGGATCGGCCGCCCCTCGGCGATCCAGCCCAGCGCGCGCAGCAGCCGCGCGCGGCGGCGCCACTCGGCGAAGCTCATGCCGGTCTGGCGGCGGAAGTGGCGCGCCAGCGTGCGCGCGGTGGTGCCGTGGCGCGCGGCCAGGTCGTCGAGGGTCGCCGCTTCCTCCGGCGCCTCCATCAGGTGCGCGCAGATCGGCGCGAGCGGCGCGCCCTTCGGCATCGGCAGGCTGTAGGGCAGGCGCGGCAGCGCGGCGAGCTCGTCCAGCATCAGGCGCATGACGCGGCCGGCCACGCCGCGCTCCTCGTACTCGATCGGCAGCTCGGTGGCGCGCACGATCAGCTCGCGCAGCAGCGGCGTCACCTCGAGCACCTCGCAGGTCTTCGGCATCCGCTTCACCGCGCCCGCCCGGATGTAGAGCGTGCGCATTTGCACCGCGGTCGAGGTACGCACGCGGTGCGCCGTCTTCGGCGGCATCCACACCGCGCGCTGCGGCGGCACCAGCCAGGTAGCGTCGCGCGTGTCGATCATCATCACGCCGCGCACCGCGTAGATGAGCTGGAAGCGCGGATGGCTGTGCCAGGGGATCTCGTGCGCGGGCGGCAGGTCGTGCGCCATCGCGCCGACCGGGCGCGGCACGCCCTGGTAGGCGTCGGCATAGGTCGGCTTGGGGCGGGAAGCGGCTTGTCCCATTCTCGACAGGAATTGTCCGATGGTCGCGTGACGGACGCAAGGCGGAACGCTAGGATGTGGTCCATGAAACGCGACTACCTGGTGCCGTTCATCAACCTGGGCCACCTGCTCGACCACCTGGTCATGCTGGTCTTCCCGACCGTGGTGCTGGCGCTGGCGCTGGAATGGAACCGGCCGTACTCCGAGCTGCTGCCGCTCGCGCTCGGCGGCTTCATCGCCTTCGGCGCCTTCGCCATCCCGGCCGGCTGGCTGGCCGATCACTGGAGCCGCTACAAGATGATGGCGGTGTTCTTCTTCGGCATCGGCGGCGCGCTGTTCCTCACCGGCTTCGCCACCTCGTCCTGGCAGATCGCCGCCGGGCTCACCCTCACCGGCATGTTCGCCGCGATCTACCACCCGGTGGGCATCGCCATGCTGGTCGCCTCGCCGAAGAACCTCGGCATGGCGCTGGGCTGGAACGGCCTGTGGGGCAACCTCGGCCTCGCCTTCGCCGCCATCGTCTCCGGCGCGCTGATGGACCTGTGGGGCTGGCGCATGGCGTTCTTCATCCCGGGGCTGCTGTCGATCGCAGTCGGAGTCGGCTTCCTCCTGCTGGTGCCGGATCCGGGCCCGGTGGCGAAGAAGTCGAAGACCATCGGCCTGCACATCGACCGCGCCACCATGACGCAGATCTTCGTCATCCTGCTGGTCGCCACCGCCTGCGGCGGGGTGATCTTCAACTCCACCACCGTGGCGATGCCGAAGATCTTCGACGAGCGGCTGCGCGCCCTCACCGATACCAACGTCGGCATCGGCGCGCTGGTCGCCGTCGTCTACTCGGTGGCCGCGTTCGCGCAGGTGCTGATGGGCACGCTGATGAGCCGCTTCGACATGAAGCACCTGATGATTGGCGTCGGCTTGATCCAGATCCCGCTGCTCGCCGCCGCGGCCACGCTCGACGGCTGGCCGATGCTGGTGGTCGCGCTGCTCATGATGATGGCGATCTTCGGCCAGATCCCGCTCAACGACGGCATCGTCGGCAAGTACGTCGCCGACGAGTATCGCGCGCGGGTGCTGTCGGTGCGCTACGTCGTCTCGCTCGGCGTCGCCTCGCTGGCGGTGCCGATGATCGCGGTCCTGCACCGCACCGAGGGCGGCTTCCGCAACGTCTTCATGGTGCTGGCCGCGCTGGCGTGCGCGGTGTTCGTCTCGGCGCTGTTCTTCCCCTCGCGCCAGAGGATGCAGACGGCGCAGGCCGCCGCGACCTAGGCCGGCTTGTAGGTATCGAGCTTGGTGCGCTCGCGCTCGAGCGCGGCGGCGAGCGGCGCGGTCTTCATCGCCGCTTCGACGCGGCTCTTCAGGCCGGGCAGGGAAGCGGGATCGATTCCGGCATAGCCGCCCCAGCGCAGCAGCGTGAACGCGTAGGCGTCGCTGAGCACGCCGAAGCCGGATTGCTTCTGCAGCTGCTCGAGATAGCCGCGGAAGGTCTCAGCGGCCTTCTTCTTCACCTCGGCCCTGGCGCCTTCGCTCTCGGCGAAGCGCTCGGGGAAGAACACGCGCGTGAAGGTGGTGTGCGGCGTGCTGTTCATCCAGGCGAGCTGCGAGAGCGCCTGCGAGCGTGCCCAGGGGTCCTTCGGCAGCAGGCCGGCCTGCGGGAAGCTGCGGTCGAGAAAGTCGGCGATGGCCACGATCTGCGTCAGCGGCTTGCCGTCGGCCAGCAGAACCGGCACCTGGCCGTTGGGGTTCATCTGCAGGTACTCGGGCGTCTTGTGCTCGCCCTTGTGCAGCTTGACCAGCTTGGGCGTGAACTCCTGGCCGCTCGCCGCCTTGATCGCCTCCAGGCCGGCGTGCGGCACGAACGAGCAGGCGCCGGGCGCGAAGTACAGCTCCAGGTTCATGCCACAGCCGTCGGCTGCGCTGCGGTTTTCAGAATTCTCTCTTTTCCGGAGAACACCAGGTAGTGACGGCCGCTCGCCCGGCCCAGCATGGTGATGCCGACCTTGTTCGCGATCGAATGGCCCATCTGCGTCAGGCCCGAGCGCGAGACGAGGAACGGGATGCGCATCTGCGCGCACTTGATCACCATCTCCGAGGTCAGGCGCCCGGTGGTGTAGAACACCTTGTCGGAGCCGTCGATGGCGTCGAGCCACATGAAGCCGGCGATGGCGTCGACCGCGTTGTGGCGGCCGACGTCCTCGACGAACATCAGGATCTCGCCGGCGGTGGTGGCGAGCGCGCAGCCGTGCACCGCGCCGGCCTGCTTGTAGATGGTCTCGTGCTTGCGCACCTTCTCGATCAGGGCGAAGAGATTCGTGTCCTCAAGGAAGACATCTTTTCTTAAAACAATGCTTTCTATTTCTTCCATCAGGTTGCCGAACATCGTTCCCTGTCCGCAACCCGAGGTGACGGTCTTCTTCGTGAGATCCACGTCTTTCTGCTTCAGGGTGGTGACGGCGGCGGAGTCGGTTTCCCAGTCCACCTGAACCGCGGCGATGTCGTCGATCGAGTCGGCCAGGCGCTGGTTGCGCAGGTAGCCGAGCACCAGCGCCTCGGGCGCGTGGCCGAGCGTCATCAGGGTGACGATCTCGCGCTTGTCGAGGTAGACGGTCAGCGGGTGCTCGCCGGCGATCGACGTCGGCACCATCTCGCCGCGCTCGTTGTAGGCCTCGACCTCGAAGGTGGCGGGCCGGGCTGCATTGGTGAGCTTGGGCTTAGCCACCGATGTACGACATCTCCACTTTCTTCGCTTTCGCCGTTTCTGCCGTTCTGATTTCCGAATAGTTGTCGGAACGGACCTTCCATATCGCGGCGATCAGATTGCGGATCTCGTCGTCCGCGGCGCCGCCGCGCAGCAGGGACTTCAGGTCATGCCCGGACTGCGCGAACAGGCAGGTGTAGAGCGAGCCTTCGGTGGACAGGCGCATGCGGTTGCAGCTCGAGCAGAACGCCTGCGTCACCGAGGAGATGACGCCGATCTCGCCGCCGCCGTCGACATAGCGCCAGCGCTCGGCCACCTCGCCGGCGTAGTTCGCGCCGACCGGCTCGAGCTTCCAGCGCTCGCCGATGCGCCGCACGATCTCGGCGGAAGGCACCACGTCGTCCATGCGCCAGCCGTTGGTGCTGCCGACGTCCATGAACTCGATGAACCTCACGGCGTGGCCGGTTCCGCGGAAGCGGCGCGCGATGTCGAGGATCGATGCCTCGTTCAGGCCGCGCTTCACGACGACGTTGACCTTGACCGGGAGCCCCGCCTCTGCTGCTGCGTCGATCCCCGCGAGTACGCGAGCCAC
>Ga0137436_1000492_pt1 | contig 11514 bp, 10 predicted proteins | sample EasRivERMGT119_2_FD_102328 | JGI IMG/M metagenome (GOLD analysis project Ga0137436, IMG submission 102328) | Soil microbial communities from meander-bound floodplain in the East River, Colorado, USA - East River MetaG ERMGT119_2 | ecosystem: Environmental > Terrestrial > Soil > Floodplain ...
GTGAACTTGTCGAACTCCGCCTCGAGCCCCTTCCTCAGGTACTCGGTGGTGCGCAGCTCGCGGCTCGCCCGCAGGTCCTCGTAGCAGGTGACTGCCGGGTTGCGGTAGAGGATTCCCACCGGGATCAGGTCGGTGTTCGATGCGATCTCGCGCGCGCGGTCGAGGTTGGACGGGTCGTGCTGCGCCTGGTTCTTGTACACCTTGCCGAGCCCCTCGCTCAGCTGCATGCCGTCCTTGTGCTTCAGCATCAGGATGCGCTGCGGATCGTGCAGCCAAGGGTCCCACATCTTGGGCAGCCACTCCGGGCAGCGCTGCACGATGCGCACGAAGGAAAAGCCCTTGTGATGGTAGGCGGCCTTGACGATGTCGAAGAGCGTCTCCGGGATCCAGTCCACCGCCTGCGCCACGAACGAGACGTTCTGCACCCCGAGCGTGACGCTGAGCGGCTGCAGCGGCTCCAGGGTGGAGCCGCGCGGGGTGGTGTTGCTCTTCAGGCCGCGCGGCGAAGTCGGCGAGGCCTGCATCTTGGTGAGGCCGTAGATCTGGTTGTCGTGCAGGAACACCGTCATGTTCATGTTGTAGCGGATGGCGTGGATCCAGTGCGCCGCGCCGATGCTGCAGCAATCGCCGTCGCCGGTGTTCACGAACACGGTCAGGTCCGGGCGAGCCAGGCGCACGCCCTCGGCCACGGGCAGCGCGCGGCCGTGGATGCCGTGAAAGCCGTAGGTCCGCATGTAATGCGGGAACCGGCTCGAGCAGCCGATGCCCGACACGAACACGGTCTTCTCCGGCCGCAGTCCCTCGTCGCGGCACAGCCGCTGCACCGCCGCGAGGATCGCGTTGTCGCCGCAGCCGGTGCACCAGCGCGGCACGCCGCTCTGGTAATCCTCGAGCTCGTAGCGCTGCTCGCACAGCTGCAGCAGGCATTCGGTGGCCATCATCGTCATCGCGAAGTCTCCTTCATCGCGGCCGGCAGCCGCTCGAGCAGCACGCGCCGGATGGCGCCCGGCTTGATCGGCTGGCCCTTGACTTCGCTCCAGCAATCGACGTCGATCAGGGTGCGCGAGCGCAACAGCAGGGCGAGCGCCGAGTAGCGCCGGTTGTCTTCGTCGATGATCGCGTCCCCGGGGCGGTCGCTCCAGTTGCCCTCGATGGTCATCACCTGGCCGAAGCGCTGCATGATCTGCTTCAGGCCCCCCGGCAGCGGCTGCAGGAAGCGCACGTGCAGCGAGGACACCCTGCGGCCCTCTTCGCGCAACGACGCCACTGCCTCCTCGATCGCCCCTTGCGTGCTGCCCCAGCCGATGACCAGGAGATCGCCCTCGGGCGCGCCGAACACCGGCGGGGTCTTCAGCGTGCGCTGCAGGGCCGCGAGCTTGAGGCTGCGGAAGTGGATGCTTTCCTCGTTGCTCTCGGCGTCGTAGGCGACGTGGCTCTCGCGGTCGTGCGCCAGCCCGGTCAGCGTGTGCATGCCGTTCGCCTGGCCGGGGATGAAGCGCCGCGCCAGGCCGGTCGCGGCGTTCCAGTCGTAGGGCTTCATGCCCTCGGGGATCGCGCTCTGGTCCACCGGCGGCGCGATCCAGGACTCGCTGAACGCGGGACGCGGGAAGGGCTGCTGCGAGGTCGCCAGGCTCGCATCGGAGAGCACCACCACCACCATGTTGAAGGTCTCGGCGATCCTGCGCGCGGTGATGATCGAGTAGAAGCAGTCCTCGATGGTGCTGGGCGCCATCACCACCTTGGGCGCGTCGCCGTGGCTGCCGAAGATCGCGGCGAGCAGGTCGCCCTGCTCGACCTTGGTCGGCTGACCGGTGCTCGGCCCGCCGCGCTGCACGTTCACCACCACCAGCGGGATCTCGCCCATCACGGCCAGGCCGATCGCCTCCTGCTTGAGCGAATAGCCGGGCCCGGAAGTGATGGTGACGGTGCACTTGCCGGCGTAGGAGGCGCCGATGGCGAAGGCGCAGGCCGCGATTTCGTCCTCGGCCTGGTGCACCACGCCGCCGACCTTCTCGAACACGTCGGAGAGGTAGTGCGACGCCGAGGTGGCGGGCGTGATCGGGTACATGGCGCAGATCTCCATGCCCGAGGCGAGCACGCCGAGCGCGATCGCGGTGTTGCCGTTGATCACGACCTGCGGCTCCTTGGAGCGCTCGGCCGGGATGCGGAACCTGAAATCGAGGTGCGCCTCGGCCCAGGCGTGGCCCGCCTCGAGGAGCTTCACGTTCTGCGCCACCACGCCCTGGTCCTTCTTGCCGAAGGCGAGCGCGATCTGCTCGCGCGCCAGCTGCAGCTCGAGGCTGTACAGGTTGCACAGCATGCCGAGCGCGAACATGTTCTTGCCGCGGCGCGGGTCGGCGACGATGGCGCGGCATTCCTGCTCCATTGGGATCTCCAGCACGCGGTAGCCGGCGTCCACCAGGCGCCGGTGCGTCTCGGCGTAGGAGGCGGCGATCACCGGGTCGGCATTGCTGCGCCACATGTTTTCCAGCAGGATGATGCAGCCGGGCTGCAACTCGCCCGCGCGCACGCGGCCGAGCAGCACCTGCTCGTTGAAGGCGACCACCAGGTCGGTTTCGTCGCCGCCGTTGGTCACCCGCCCCGAGCCGATGCGGATGCGATTGCCGCTGGCGCCGGCGACGCTGCGCGCCGGCGGCCGGATTTCGGCCGGGATGATCTCCTCCGTCCAGATGCCGTTGCCCATGCGCGCGGCGATCGCGCCGAGCGACTGGCCGCAGCGCTGGGCGCCTTCGCCCGAGTCGCTGATGATCTCGACGATATGCTGCTTGAGCGTGGTGGTGGTTTTCTGTGCGGTTTGCATGCTTGCCTAGGCAACGCGGATGCGGGCGAAATTGCGCTCGCGCAAGTCGATTCCGAACAATGTGCCGCCCGGTTCGGCACGTTCCGCATCGCGGATGCCGAGGTAGGCCTTCATGCTGCGCGCCGCCTTGCGGCCCGCACCCATCGCCTCGATCACGGTCGCGGCGCCGGTGACGATGTCGCCGCCGGCATACACGCCGGCCATCGAGGTGGCCAGGTCGCCGTCGGTTTCGAGGTAGCCGCGCTTGTTCAGCTTGAGCCGCGAGGTCTGGCCGATGATCGGGTTGGCGTTGGTGCCGATCGCGTACACCACCTGGTCGGCCTCGAAGTCGAATTCGCTGCCCTTCACCGGCACCGGGCGGCGCCGTCCCGAGTCGTCGGGCTCGCCCAGTTCCATGCGGATGCAGCGCATGCCGCGCACGCCGCCCTTGCCGTCATCCAGGATCTCGAGCGGTGCGGTGAGCCAGTGGAATTCGATGCCTTCCTGCTCGGCGTGATGCACTTCCTCCGCGCGCGCGGGGCATTCGGTGCGCGAGCGCCGGTAGACGCAGTGCACCTTTTGCGCGCCCAGGCGCAGGCAGACGCGCATCGCGTCCATGGCGGTGTTGCCGGCGCCGATCACCGCGACCTGCCGGCCGAGCGGCACCGGCGTGTCGAACTCGGGAAAGTAGCGCGCGCGCAGCAGGTTGCAGCGCGTGAGCAGTTCGTTGGCCGAGAGCACGCCGTTGAGGGAATCGCCCGGCACGCCGAGCATCGACGGGTAGCCGGCGCCGGTGCCGATGAACACGGCGTGAAACCCCATCTCGTCGATCATCTGCTCGATGGTGAACAGGCGCCCGACCAGGGTGTTGCACTCGAACGTGACGCCGAGCTTGCGCAGGTTCTCGATTTCGGCGTCGACCACCTCGTTCGGCAGCCTGAAGTCCGGAATGCCGTACTTCAGCACCCCGCCGGGCTGGTGGAACGCCTCGAACACCGTGACCTCGCAGCCGGCCTTGGCCATGTCCGCCGCGCACGCCATGCCGGCGGGTCCCGAGCCGACGATGCCGATGCGAAACCCGTTCGGCTCGACGCTGGGGACCCTGCCCCAGGCGTTCTGGATCGCCGCATCGCCGACGAAGCGCTCCAGCCGCCCGATCGCCACCGGCTCGAGCGAATCGCCTACGGTGCAGACCTCCTCGCACTGGGTCTCCTGGGGGCAGACGCGGCCGCACACGGCCGCGAGCAGATTGGTCTCGGCGATGACGTCGTACGCGCCGCGCAAGTCCTTCTCGCCGATCTTGCGGATGAACCCGGGAATGTCGATGTTGACCGGGCAGCCCTTGATGCAGGGCTCATCCGGGCACAGCAGGCAGCGCTCGGCCTCGCGCAGCGCCTCCTCGAGGCTGTAGCCGCAGGCCACTTCGGTGAAATTCTTCGCCCGCGCGCGTGCATCCTGCTCGCGCATCGGCGTGCGTTCCTGCGGAATGGTGCGGATCGTCTTCTTCTTCGCCATCGGCGCTAGCCGCCTTTCACGTCCTCGAACGGGTCGGGCAGCTCGAGCAACTCGACCGCGGGCGCCACCGCATCCGCCAGGTCCTTCATGCGGCAGTTTTCCGACCAGCGCTGTGCCGCGGCGCGCTCTTCCTGCGCATAGCGCCGCAGCCGCGACATCAGGTCGTCGAAATCCACCTTGTGGCCGTCGAAATCCGGCCCGTCGACGCAGGCGAACTTCACCTCGCCGCCGATCTTGACGCGGCAGCCGCCGCACATGCCGGTGCCGTCCACCATGATCGGATTGAGGCTGACCACGGTCTTGATCTTGTGCGCGCGCGTGGCTTCGGCGCAGCCCTTCATCATCACCGGCGGGCCGATCGCCACGACCTCCTCGATGTCGGGGTGCTTTGCGATCGCACGCCGGATGCCCTCGGTGACCAGACCCTTGATGCCGGCGGAGCCGTCGTCGGTGCACAGGATGAATTCGTCGCAGCAGGAGCGGAACTTGTCCTCCCAGAACACCAGGCTCCTGGTCCTGAAGCCGACGATGCCGATCACGTAGGCGCCGTTCTCCTTGAAGCCGCGCGCCTGCGGAAACATCGGCGCCACGCCGAGCCCGCCGCCGACGCACACCACCTTCTTGGCGCGTCCGATCGGGCTCGGGATGCCCATCGGGCCGACCATCGCGTACAGCGCCGTGCCCGCCTTGCAGGTCTGCTGCATCTGCCGCGTGGTCTTGCCCACTGCCTGGATGACCAGGGTGATGGTTCCCCTGGAGCGGTCGAAGTCGGCGATGGTGAGCGGGATGCGCTCGCCGTGCTCGTGCGACATGACGATCACGAACTGGCCCGGCCGGGCAGCCCTGGCCATCATCGGATGGCGGACTTCCAATAGGTAGGTGGCGTCCGAGAAGTCCTGCCTCGAAACGATTTCGAATCGGGACAGGTCGCCGGGGTGCATGGCTTCGTTCTTCCCTCGCTACACCCTAATTGCAGGCTCGATCCGGGACTTGATCTAGCGCAAACGGAGCGGGAAAAGGGCGCTCCCGGCGTTGCGGCGGGCTGGGTGTAGGCTTGCTGCCGGCCGTGGCCGCGCGAGCTTTTCGCCCGCCGATCCCGTTGCCTGCGCTGTTGCATGAAGATCCGAGGGGAACCGCGATGATCGATCCGAGCCTCATCGCCCGACTGAAGGAGGCGCTGCCCCCCGACGCGCTGCTCGCGGGTGAAGGCCTTGCGGGGCGCACCGAGGACTGGATGCACCTGCGGCCGATGCGCTCCACGCTGCTGCTGCGCCCTGCGAGCACGGGGGAGGTGTCCACCGCGTTGGCATTGTGCAATGCTGCCGGCCAGCCGGTGATCGTGCACGGCGGTCTCACCGGGCTCGTGCACGGCACCGATACCGCGCGCACCGACGTGGTTCTTTCGCTGGAACGGATGCGCAGGATCGAGTCGATCGATCCGCTGCAGCGCGTGGCGGTGGTCCAAGCCGGCGTTACGCTGCAGCAACTGCAGGAAGCCGCCGACGAACACGGATTGGCGTTCCCGCTGGACCTGGGTGCACGCGGCAGCGCCACGCTGGGAGGAAACGCGTCCACCAACGCGGGTGGCAATCGCGTGCTGCGTTTCGGCATGACGCGCGAGATGGTGCTGGGCCTGGAGGCGGTGCTGGCCAACGGCACGGTGATCCCGGCGATGAACCGGTTGATCAAGAACAACTCGGGCTACGACCTCAAGCAGATGTTCATAGGTTCCGAGGGCACGCTGGGCGTGATCACCCGGCTGGTGCTGCGGCTGCGCGAGAAGCCCGCGCGGCAGGACGTGGCGTTCGTCGCGGTGCCCGGCTTCGATGCGCTGGCCGCGCTGCTCAAGCACATGGATCGCTCGCTGGGGGGCGGGCTGTCGGCCTTCGAGGTGATGTGGCCGGAGTTCTACGCGCTGGTCACCACGCCGCCGTCCAAAGGGCGCGCCCCGCTGCCGCACGGTTCGCCCTTCTACGTGCTGATCGAGTCAATGGGCGGCGACGCGGCGGGCGACGCCGGGCGGTTCCAGTCCGCGTTCGAGAAGGCGGTGGCGCAAGGGTTGGTCGCCGACGCCGTGCTCGCGCAGTCGCAGGCCGAGGTCGCCGCGATCTGGGCGCTGCGCGACGATGTCATGCAGACGGCGCGCTGGGGCATGCCGTTCGCGTTCGACGTGTCGGTGCCCATCGCGGACATGCAGGGGTACGTCGAGCGCGTGAAGGCCGAACTGCGGGCAAGCTGGCCGAAGGTGCGCGCCTTCGTCTTCGGGCACATGGGCGATGCCAACCTGCACCTGGTCATCAGCCCCGACGGCCTGCCGGCGGATGCGCGTGCCGTGGTCGAGCGCATCGTCTACGCACCGCTGCAGCAGATGGGCGGGGCGATCTCCGCCGAGCACGGCATCGGGTTGGAGAAGAAGGCCTGGCTGCCGGTCTCGCGCAGCCAGGCCGAGATCGCCCTGATGCGCACGCTCAAGCAGGCGATGGACCCCAAGGGCATCCTCAACCCCGGGCGCGTGGTATGAGCCCGGCATGCTAGGATTTTCGGATGCAGAACGGCCAAGCCCCGGTATGCGATTTCGGCTGGCGGGCGCGCGAGTTCGATCTCGCGGGAGTCGACGGCAGGCGCCATAGCCTCGCCTCGACGCGCGGAGCGAAGGGCGCGCTGGTGATGTTCCTCTGCAACCACTGCCCCTACGTCAAGGCGGTGCTCGACCGGATCGTGCGCGACAGCGCCGAACTTGCTCCGCACGGCATCGGCTCGGTGGCCATCATGTCGAACGACCCTGCGCACTACCCTGAGGATTCATTCGATAACATGCGGCGCGTTGCGCGCGAGCGCGGTTTCGGCTTTCCCTATCTGCTGGACGAGACGCAGGAGGTGGCGCAGGCCTATGGGGCCGTATGCACGCCGGAATTCTTCGGTTTCGACGCCGGGCTCGAACTGCAGTACCACGGCCGGCTGGACGCCTCGAAGACGGCGCCGCTGCCGGGTGCGCGCCGCGAGCTGTTCGAGGCGATGCTGGCGATCGCCAGGGGCGGGCCGGGGCCGCTGGACCAGGTCGCCGGCCTGGGCTGCTCGATCAAGTGGCGCAGGCCGTGATGCAAGAAGGAGTACCCTTGGCGACCCGCAGTCAAACCGCAGGACAGAGGAAGGAGGAAGCATGAAACCCGAACTGACGCTGCTCGCCTGGTCCGTGATCCTCGCAATCGTACATATGCTGATCGCGGTGCACGCACTGGTGAGCACCAAGGGACTCATGGCCGCCATCGGCAACCGGGAGAACCTGCCCGAGCTGCCCGGCTGGGCCGGGCGCGCGGTGCGCGCGAACCGCAACATGGCGGAGAACCTGGCGCTGTTCGCCGCCGTGGTGCTGATCGCGGCGGTGATCGGCAAGAACAACAGCATGACGCTCCTCGGCGCGCAGCTCTTCTTCTGGGGCCGCATTGCCTATGCGGTGTGCTACCTCGGCGGCTTGAAGTGGCTGCGCACGCTGAGCTGGACCGTTTCCATCGCCGGCATCCTGCTCATCCTCTGGCAGATGATGTAGCCGGGCCGCGGGCCTGGCCTACGCAGCGATGTACAAATACACCTTCAGGATCCGCGCGCGCTCCGGCATGGTGGTGGAGAACCTGACGGTGCACGCGCGCGACCGCCTGGAGGCCGAGAAGAAGCTCGCCCAGATCTACCGCGACTGCGAGTTCCTCGATTGCCGCGAGGTGGCGGCCCCGGCGGCGGCGGACGGCGTGGATTTCGAGAGCGTGCTCTCGATGATCAACCGGCAGGAAAAGTAGGGTGGGCCTGCGGCCCACCGTACGGCGTAGGGTGGGCCTCTGGCCCACCGTACAGCAAAGCAGGGTGGGCCTGCGGCCCACCGTACGGACCTGGCAAAGTAGGGTGGGCCTGCGGCCCACCGTGCGGGCCTGAGGTAGGGTGGGCCTCTGGCCCACCCTACAGCGTCAGCGCATGAAGCCGGAAGCGCTCAGTTCCTCGAGCAGCGCCGTGTAGTCGGCCGCGCCGCGGCTCTCCGGCGCGTGCACGAACACGTCGCGCAGGTGCGCCGGGCTCTCCGCGAGGCTCACGTTCTCCGCGATGCGCGTCTCGCACAGTTCGGCGCCGAAGCGCTCGCGCAGCTTCTGCTCCACGTCGAAGGACATCTTGCGCCGCGCATCGAACCGCGTGAGCACGTAGCGGCGCTCCACGCGCTTCTTCAGCACGTGCTCGAGCGCGCGCAGCGTGCGCTCCATCTGCCCCGCGCCCTTCAGCGCCAGGTAATCGGCCGAGATCGGCACCAGCACCCGGTCGGCGGCGAACACCCCGTTAAGTGAGAGCACGCCGAGCATCGGGCAGGCGTCCATCAGGATCGGGCGGTCGGTGTTGAGGTTCTCCTTCGCGATGCCGGTGGCAAGGCGGCTCAGCGCCTGCGGCCCCTTGCCCAGCTGCGCATCCACCTTGGAGAGGTCGAGGTGCGACGGGATGATCTTCCAGCCGCCGGGGGCGAACTTGATCAGCCCGGCAAGCGACGCGCCGCGGCCGTAGAAGCCGTACAGGCTGCGCTCGGACGCCTCGACCGAGGCGTTGCAGATGCCGGTGAGGTGGGCCTGCGGGTCGAGGTCGATGACCAGGGGATCCGCGCCGCGCTTGGCGAGCAGGGCGGCAAGGTTCAGCGTCGTCGTGGTCTTGCCGACGCCGCCCTTCTGGTTGAATACCGCGATGCGTGCCATGTGTCCCGAACCGCTGCGAGGGCAAACAGGGTAGTGCGCGCATCAACCCCTTGGCAAGGTCAAAGGCGCAGCAAATCGCCGGCGGCGTGAATTTGTGCCGCATTGGACAATCCGTGCACGCCGACGCCAAGCAAACGCACCGGGCGACGCGCAGCTTCGGTGCGCTCGAGGAGCAACAGCGCCCGCTGCACGATTATCCCCGTGTCCCGCGTCGCGGGCTCCTCGGTGTGGCTGCGCGTGACCGTCGTGAAGTTCGCGTAGCGCACCTTGATCGTCACGGTGCGCGCGACAAGGTCCTTCTTCGCCACCGACGCCGCCACCCGGCGCGCCAGCCGCTCGATCTCGGCGCGCATCTCCTTGAGATCCACGAGGTCCTCGGGATACGTGTCTTCCGCGGAAATGGATTTCCACGGACGGTCCGGCGTCACCTGGCGCGGATCGTCGCCGTGCGAAAGGCGCTTGAGCCAGTCTGCCAGGCTCCCCACCGAGCGCCGCAACTTCTCCTCGTCCACCTCGCGCACGTCCACCAGGCGCTCGACGCCGATCGCGCGCAGCTTCTTCGCCGTCACCGGCCCTACGCCCCACAGAGCCTCCACCGGCAGCTTCTGCAGGAAAGATTCCACCCGCTCTGGCGCAATGACGGTCAGGCCGTCGGGCTTCTTCCAGCCGGAGGCGATCTTGGCGAGGAACTTGTTCGGCGCGACGCCGGCGGAGGCGGTGAGGCGTGTCTCGTCGCGGATGCGCGCCTTCAGGTGCTTCGCCACCTCCATCGCGAGCGGCTGGTTGAGCGAATTCTCGGTGACATCGAGATAGGCCTCGTCGAGCGACAATGGCTCCACCAGCGGCGTCACCGAACGAAGGATCGCCATCACCGTCTGCGAGGCCTCGCGGTACCTGGTGAAGTCGGGCCGCACGATGACCAGATCGGGGCAGGCGCGCAGCGCGCGTGCCATCGGCATCGCGGAGTGGATGCCGAACTTGCGCGCCTCGTAACTGCAGGCGGCGACCACGCCGCGGCCCTGCGGCGAGCCGCCCACGGCGACGGGCTTTCCCTGCAACGACGGGTCGTCGCGCTGCTCGACGGAGGCGTAGAACGCGTCCATGTCGAGGTGGATGATCTTTCGGTAGGGCGGGCCCATGGCCCACCCTACGTTACACGTTTTGCGCCCGGCACTCTCTTCTCACGCCCTCGCGGATGATCTGGGCGAGGCGCAGCGTGCCCGGCCCGGCCGCCTCGCGGTCGGCGAAGGTCAGGTAGAGGGTCCCCGACTTCTCCGCGCCCTCGCGCAGGGGCAGCGGCTTCAGCGCCCCGCGCTCGAGCTCGGCGCGCACGCTGTCCTCCGGATACCAGGCGTAGCCCAGCCCCAGGCCCGCCGCCTGGATCGAGGTCGCCTTGTTCGACACGGTCCAGCGCAAATCATTGATCCACCCCGCCGAGCGCACGCGCTGCTCGCCGGAATCGCGGATCACGATGTGCCGGTGCCGGCGCAGGTCCTCCAGGGTGAGCGTGCGCCCCAGCTGGTGCAAGGGGTGCGAGGGCGCCGCCATGCACACGGCGCGGATCGGCATCAGGATGTCGCCCACGAATCCCTGCGGCACGCTGCCGCCGATGGCGAATTCCACGCTGCGCTTGGCGAGCGCTTCCTCAGTGCCACCGAGCACGGTCTCGTAGAGCTCGAGGTGCGTCTCCGGGCGCTCCCTGGCGAAGTCCGCGAAGCACTTGAGCAGCAGCCAGGTCGGGAAGACGATGTCCACGGCGACGCGGACCTGCGGCTCCCAGCCTTTGGCGAGCTCCGCCGCCGCGTGCTCTAGCCGCGCCGCTTCTTCGGTCAGCGTCTTGCCGCGCCGGTAGAGCAGCTCGCCGGTGGGGGTCAGCACTGCCTTGCGGCCGCGCAGTTCGAACACCTTTACGGCCAACAAGGACTCCAGCTTCTTGATCGCGTAAGTGAGTGTGGACTGACTTCTGTGAATCCGCTCGGCGGCCTTAGAGTAGCTCCCTGATTCAACAACTGAAACAAGGACATTCCACTGGTCGAGGGTGATCTTGGAGGAGGCCATAAGTATCTATTAAATAGAACGATAGTGCCGATATTATCAACTTTTCAATCTACTGGATAAATACAAGAATGGCTCCACCTCACCAATAACTAAGGAACGAGCCATGAAAACCCTCCTGCACCTCAACTCCAGCATTTACGGCGAAGGTGGCCAGTCGAGCCGCCTGGCGCATGCGTTCGTCGCTCAGTTTCCCGCAGCAAGGGTCATCACCCGCGACCTCGGCAAGAACCCGCTGCCGCACCTCGACGCGGAGCGCTTCGGCGCCTTCCTGGCGAAGCCGGAAACCCGCACACCGGAGCAGCAACAAGTGCTGAACGAGTCCGACGAACTGGTCGCGGAACTCAAGCAAGCCGACACCCTCGTGCTGGGCCTGCCGATGTACAACTTCGGCGTGCCCTCGCAGCTCAAGGCCTATTTCGA
>Ga0137436_1000494_pt1 | contig 11457 bp, 9 predicted proteins | sample EasRivERMGT119_2_FD_102328 | JGI IMG/M metagenome (GOLD analysis project Ga0137436, IMG submission 102328) | Soil microbial communities from meander-bound floodplain in the East River, Colorado, USA - East River MetaG ERMGT119_2 | ecosystem: Environmental > Terrestrial > Soil > Floodplain ...
CGGAGGGCCACCCCTTGGCGATCGACTCGCGCAGGCGCTCGAGGACGACACCGCCCCAGGGGCCCGCGGGTGCCGCCGCCATCAGAACCCCTCCGTGATCGAGTTCACGAGCGTCTGGGCCGCGCCGCGCGCGAGCGTATCGAGCGCCGTCGTCTCGAGATCGAAATAGTTCGCGTCGGTCTGCTGGACGTCGTATTGCTCGCGGAACAGGAGGTTCGACTGGTCCCACAGGACCGTGCCCTTGGCGAGGTCGCGCAGGCTCGCGCGGACGACGACCGTGATCTCCACCCGAGTCGCCCGTCCCTGCGCGTTGAACTGGACCGGCGTGGTCTCGAAGCGCGTCACGGCCCCCTCGAGCATCGCGTCCGCGCCGGCGCGGTCGCTGACGACCTTGTATCCCCCACGGCGCGACAGCTCGCGCGCGACGGCCTCGGTCGTCCTGACGTCGATCTCGGGCCGCGCGCTGCGATTCTCGAACGAGGCCACGGCGATCGTCCGGATCTCCGGGGGGAGGAACGTTCCGGTCCCCGACAGCCGGTAGCCGCAACCGGAGGCCGACAGGAAAAGCGCGGCCACAATCGCGCGCCCCCTCACGACGCCACCACGTTGAGCAGCCGGTCCGCCACGTAGACGGTCTTGCGCACGGCCTTCCCCTCGAGATGGGCCGCGACGTTGCGGTCCGCGCGGGCCGCCGCCAAGGCCGCGGACTCGTCCAGGCCCCGAGGAACCTCGACCTTCCCCCGCACCTTGCCGTTGACCTGGACGACGAGGAGCGCGACGTCCTCCTCGAGCAGGAGCGGATCGGCCTCGGGCCACGACGCGAGCGCGACGAACGGCGCGTGACCGAGCATCTCCCACAGCTCCTCGGCCACGTGGGGCGCGAGCGGCGACAGCACGCGCGCGATGACCTCGAACGCCTCGCGCAGCGACCACGCCTCCCCCGGCGACGGAGCGTCCGATTGCACGATCGGGGCGGCCTCGTTCAGGAGCTCCATGACCGCCGCGACCGGGGTGTTCAGGTGCATGCGCGGGCCGAGGTCGTCGGTGACGCGCCGCACCGTCTGATGCGTCTTCCGCCGCAGCGCGCGGGCCCGCCCCTGAGACGCCTCGGGAGGAGCCGGGGCGTCCGGCCCCGGGAGATGCCCCAGCGCGCGCGCGAACGCGCGCCACAGCCGGCCGAGGAACCGGAAGCACCCCTCGATGCCGGCGTCGCTCCAGTCGAGGTCCCGCTCCGGCGGCGCGGCGAACAGAGAGAAGAGCCGCGTCGTATCGGCGCCGTAGCGGTCGATCATGGCGTCGGGATCCACGACGTTCCCCTTCGACTTCGACATCTTCGCGCCGTCCTTGATCACCATGCCCTGCGTGAACAGGCGTGCGACCGGCTCGTCGATTCCGACCAGGCCGAGATCGCGCATGACCCGCGTCCAGAAGCGCGTGTAGATCAGGTGCATGGTCGCGTGCTCGATCCCGCCGATGTAGAGCGCGACCGGGAACCACGGCGCCGCCTTCTCCCACGAGAACGGTGCCTCGCCGTTTGCGGGATCGCAGTAGCGGAAGTAGTACCAGCACGAGTCCACGAAGGTGTCCATCGTGTCGGTCTCGCGCCGCGCCGGGCCGCCGCACGCGGGGCAGGTCGTCGCGACGAAGGACGGGAGGCGCGCGAGCGGCGACCCCCCTTCCCCGGTGAGCGGAGCCTCGTCAGGGAGGAGCACCGGAAGCTCCGCCTCGGGAACCGGGACGATGCCGTCCCGCTCGCAGTGCACCACCGGGATCGGCGTCCCCCAATACCGCTGCCGGGAGATCCCCCAGTCCTTGAGGCGGTAGGCGACCGTCGCCTCGCCGAGCCCCGCGGCTCCGGCGTGCGCGGCCAGGCGCTTTCGGGCCTCGGTGCTCGAAAGGCCGCTCCACTCCCCCGAGTCGTGGAGCACGCCGTCCTCGGGGAACGCGGCCGTCATCGCCGCCGCATCGAGCGGCCGTCCGTCCTCGGGCCGGATGACCGGCCGGACGGGCAGGCCGTACCGTCGCGCGAAGGCGAAATCCCGCTCGTCGTGCGCCGGAACGCTCATGATCGCGCCGGTCCCGACGTCCATGAGGACGAAGTTCGCGGCCCAGATCGGGAGGCGCTCGCCGCTGAAGGGGTTGATCGCGTGGCGCCCGGTGAAGACGCCGACTTTCTCGGCCGCGTCCTCGAAGCGATCCTCGACGGATCGCGCGGCCTGCTCCTCGACGAAGCCGCGCACCGCCCCGTCTTCGGGCGTCCCCGCGGCGAGTGCCGCAAGCTGCGGGTGCTCGACGGCAAGCGCGAGGTAGGTCGCGCCGAAGATCGTGTCGATGCGCGTCGTGAAGACCTCGATCGCGAGGTCGAGCCCCTCCACCGGGAACCTCACCCGCGCGCCCTCGCTGCGGCCGATCCAGTGGCGCTGCATCGTGCGGACGCGCTCGGGCCACGCCGGGAGCTCGTCGATGCCGTCCAGAAGCTCCTGCGCGTAGTCGGTGATCCGCAGGAACCACTGATCGAACTCGCGGCGCGTCACCGGGTTGTCGCAGCGCCAGCAGCGTCCCGCCACCACCTGCTCGTTCGCGAGGACCGTGCCGCACGACGCGCACCAGTTCAGGTTGCGCCGCGCCCGGTACGCGATGCCGCGCTCGAGCATCTTGAGGAACATCCACTGGTTCCACCGGTAGTACTCCGGCGCGCAGGTCGCGATCTCGCGCTCCCAGTCGTAGCCGATCCCCAGCCGCTGGAGCTGGCCCCGCATCGCGTCGATGTTCCGAAGCGTCCACGCGCGCGGCGGCTCGCCGTTTTGGATCGCCGCGTTCTCGGCCGGGAGCCCGAACGCGTCCCACCCGAGCACGTGAAGCACGGTCGCACCCCGCATCCGCTGGAACCGCGCGACCGCGTCGCCGATCGAGTAGTTCCTCACGTGGCCCATGTGGATCCGGCCGGAGGGGTAAGGGAGCATCTCGAGCGCGTAGAAGCGGCCGCCGGCGGGCGGCGCGTCCCCGACGCGGAACACCCCCGCCTCCGCCCAGCGCGCCTGCCACTTGGCCTCGATGCGCTTCGGGTCGTAGTCGCTCATGCCCGGCCCGTCAGCTCGCGGCGCACCGCGTCGAGGACACCGTTGATGAAGCCGCCCGACTGCTCGGTGCCGAAGCGCTTTCCCACCTCGATCGCCTCGTCGAGGATGACGGCCGCGGGCGTGTCCGGAAGGTGGGACAGCTCATACACCGCCATCCGGAGGATGTTCCGGTCGACGACGGCCATGCGCTCCACCCGCCAGTTCGACGCCGCCGCGGCGATCAGGGCGTCGAGCCGCTCGCGCTCGCGCGTCACGCCGGCGACGAGCTGCTCGGCGAACGAGCGGACCTCGTCCTCGACCTCGTGCTCGCGCCAGAACTCCGGGTAGATCTCGACCGGAGCTCCGCCGGCCACGTCGATCTGAAAGAGCATCTGGAGCGCGCACTCGCGAGCGCGCCGTCGCTGGCCCACCGATGTCTCCCGAGCTTCAGTCCAGCCGCTTGTAGAGGCCGGCCATCTCGATCGCGGCCAAGGCCGCGTCCCAACCCTTGTTGCCCGCCTTCCCGCCGGCGCGATCCAGCGCCTGCTCGAGCGTGTCGCACGTCAGCACGCCGAAGATGACCGGGATCCCCGCGGCCATGCCCGCCTGCGCGAGCCCCTTCGCCGCCGCCGCGGCGAGCACGTCGAAGTGCGGCGTTTCACCCCGCACGAGCGCTCCGAGCGCCACGATCGCGTCGAACCGGCGGGTCGCGGCGAGCCGCGACGCCGCGAGCGCCAACTCCCACGAGCCGGGCACCCGGACGATCGTCAGCGTGTCGGGGTCGGCGCCGTGCCGAAGCAGCGCGTCTTCCGCCCCGGAAAGGAGCCGGGACGTGACGGATTCGTTCCACCGCGCCACGACGAGCGCGAACCGGATCCCCTTCGCGTCGAGGTGTCCTTCGAGGATCCGGGCCACCCTGCCTCCTCGCGGGAAAGATCGAAAGTATAGCAGTTCAGGGGAGGGGCTCGAAGGTCGTCAGCTCGCGGAAACGGTCGTAGCGTTCGCGGATCTCGGCCTGCGTCAGACGGTCGAGGCGTTCGAGCGAGAACGCCTCCACCTGAAAGGACGCCATCACCGAGCCGACGACCGCAGCCCGCCGCGCATCGAGCGGCGCGCCCGGCCCGCGCGCCGCGAGATAGCCGAGGAAGCCGCCGGCAAACGCGTCGCCGGCTCCCGTCGGGTCGAGCACCTCGTCGAGCGGGAACCCCGGGAGCGCGAACGCGCGGTCGCGGCCGAACACGAGCACGCCGTGCTCCCCCCGCTTGACGACGACCATCGAGGGTCCCCAGCCGCGGATCTCCGAGGCGGCGCGCACGAGGTTCGGAATCCCGGTGAGCTGACGGACCTCCGCATCGTTCATGAGCACGACGTCCACGCGCGCGAGCAGGCGCTTCAGCGCGTCGGGCTTGGAATCGATCCAGTAGTTCATCGTGTCGGCGGCCACGAGCTTCGGCCCGCGGACCTGGTCGAGCACGTCGGCCTGCAGCTCGGGGTCGATGTTCGCGAGGAACACCACCGGCGTGTCCCGCCACGCGTCCGGCACGACCGGGCGGAACGTGCCGAAGACGCCGAGCTGCGTGTCGAGGGTCTTCGCGACGTTGAGATCGTAGCCGTACGTCCCGACCCACCGGAAGGTCTTGCCCGGGGCGGTGACGAGGCCGCCGAGGTCGACGTCATGGTCGACGAGAGGTTTGCGGTGGGCCTCGGTGAAGTCCTCGCCCACGACGGCCACGAGCCTCACGGGGGCCCAGAAGGACGCCGAGACCGAAAAGTGCGTCGCGGATCCGCCGAGCACCTCCCGCCCCTCGCCGAAGGGCGTGGTGACGGTGTCGAGCGCGACCGAGCCGACCACGAGTATGGACATGACGTTCTCCCGGGAAAGGAGCGACAGGATAAACTCCCGCGCCATGTCCCGCCCCTCGCGAGCCCGCGACCTCGCCGTCGCGACCCTTCTGTTCCTGCTGGCGTTCGCGGTCCGCTGCCTCCCCTGGTCTCACGTCTTCGACGCCGGCAACGTGTACTACTACGACGCCGACGTCTACATGCGCTTCCGGCGGGTCCTCGTCTATCTCAACGCGTTTCCCGCCACGGCCGTTCACGATTACTTCCAGGGCTTTCCCCAGGGCACCGGCGTCATCTCTCCGCCGACGATGGAATTCCTGCTCGCGGCTTTCCTCCGCCCGCTGCGATCCTGGCCGGGCCTGGCTCCGGCGCTACGGGCAGCAGTCGCCTTCCTTCCGCCGCTGTGCGGCGCGGCGACGGTCCTCGTTCTCGGCGCGTTCGTCCGCCGATGGTTCGGCGCCGTCGCCGGGGTCGTCGCGGCGCTGGCGCTCGCGCTCATGCCCGCCCACGTGGACGTCACCGTGCTGGGACGCTTCGACAACGAGATGCTCGAGCCGCTCCTCCTGCTCCTGCTCGCGGCGGCCTATGCGCGCACCTACGCCGCGCCCGCGTCGATTTCGGCCTGGGCGAAAGCGGGAGGCGCTGCGACCGCCTACCTGCTGGTCTGGCGAGGCGCCTTGTTCCCGCTCGCGATCGTCGGGGCGGACGCGGCCCGGCGCGTCGTCGTGCGGATCGGCTCGGACGAGGCGCGCGTCGTCGCCCGCGGCGCTGCGGCCTTCGCCGCGGTCCCTGCGGCGGTGCTCCTCGTCGTGTGCGGCACGAACGCGTGGGGGACGCGGGACGCGTTCCTCTTCAACGTGCCGTCGCTCTTCCATCTCGCGCTGTTCTCGTGGGCCTCGGTCGTGGCGCTGGTCGCCTCGCGCCTGCTCCCGCCCGACGATCGCCTGACTGCCTCGCGCGCCGCGGGGCTCGGTGGCTGGCTCGCGCTGGCGCTCGTGGGGCTCGCGCTGATGGGACTCCAGCTGCGCAGCGGCTTGACCGTGCTCCAGGGCGGGGACCCGTGGCTCGACTCCATCGTGCAGTACGAGCGGGGCTCGCTACGGGAGGCGCCGGTGCAGTTCGGCTTGCTCGCCGTGCTCACGCCCGCCGTGCTCCTCTGGCTCACGCGTCCGCGCTTCGCGAGCGCAACACCCCGCGCCTTCCTCATCGGCTGGTCGATCGTGATGCTCGTCGCCGCCGCGCTGCGCCTCCGCTTCGCGATGTACCTCGCGCTCAACGTCGCCCTGCTCGGCGGCGTCGGGATCGCGGCGATCGCCGAACGGTTCGCGCCGCGGCGGGCGCTCCTCGCCTCGATCGTCCTGCTCCTCCTGCTGCAGGCCCCGACCTATCCCGACCTGCTGACGTTCTTCCGGTACGGTCCGACTTTTTCGATCCGCGGCGACGTCGAGGACACGCTGCTGTGGCTCCGCGATCACACGCCACGGGCCGGCGATCCGACGCGACCGACGACGCCCCCGGCGTACGGCGTGCTGGCACCTTGGGACTGGGGCGGGTGGATCGAGACGATCGCCGAGCGGCCGTCCGTCGCGACGAGCTTCGGCCGCGAGGCGTACGGGATGGAGGAGCTCTCCCACTTCCTGCTCGCGCCGGATCCGGAAGTCGCGGCGGCGGTGGTCGCCAAGAACCGGGTGCGCTACGTCGTGCTCGCGAGCGTCTTCCGCAGCCTCGCCACCCACGCGCGCCTGTTGCGCGACCCGGTCGTCTACATCCAGGAGATCCACCGCGGGAAGGCCACGGGGTATCTCCCTACCCGCGCGGCCCTCGCCCTGCCGAGCGTGCGCCTGTTCTTCGCCGACGGGCGCCTCGCGGAGATCCCCGGGGTGACCTTCGCCCCCGTCGACGGGTTCCGCCTGGCGTACGAGTCCGGCGGGAACGAGCCCGTCCCCGACATCCCGTGGGACGTCAAGCGCGTGAAGGTGTTCGAGGTCGTCGAGGGTGCGCGCGTCAGGGTCCACGCCGTGCCCGGGGCCGCCGTGACCGTCTCGCAGCCGATCGAGACGAACCAGGGGCGCACCTTCCCGTTCGAGAGCCGCAAGGTCAGCGGAGCGGACGGGACGGCCACGTTCGTGCTCCCCTACGCACCCAAGGCCGGAACGGCGAGCACCGGCTCCGTGGGCCCGGTGTCGGTCGCCTGCGGGCCCCGGATCGCCTCGCTCACGCTCACCGCGGAGGACGTGGACGCCCGGCGGACGATCGAGGTCCGCCTCAGCGACTGACGTACTTGTCGAGGAGGATGCCCAGCCGCGCGCGCGCGTCCGTTCCGATCGCGTCGCGCGAGGAGATGAGCGCGCCCTGGAGCGCTTCGGCGCAACCGCACGACCTCTCGGGAAGGGTCGCGAGCGTCGCGACGGCGCGGCGGATCGTCTCGGCCGCGAGGCGAGCGTTCGCGGCCAAGTTCTCGATCACGGCGCCCACGCTGACGTCGTCTTCCGTCTCGTGCCAGCAGTCGTAGTCGGTCACGAGGGCGAGCGTCGCGTAGCACAGCTCCGCCTCGCGGGCGAGCTTCGCCTCCGTGGCGTTGGTCATCCCGATGACGTCCACACCCCAGCTCCGGTGCAGGAGGGATTCGGCACGCGTCGAGAACGCGGGGCCTTCCATGCAGAGATAGGTGCCGCCGTCGTGCACGGTGGCACCCGCGCCGCGCGCCGCGTCGCGGAGCGCCTCGCGCGCCTCCGGGCAGACCGGGTCCGCGAAGGCGACGTGCGCGGCGACCCCCTCCCCGAAGAACGTCGAGACGCGCGCGTGCGTCCGATCGATGAACTGGTCGGGCACGACGACGTCGCGCGGCCGGACCTCCTCCTTCAAGGAGCCCACGGCGGAGGCCGACAGCACGCGCGTCACCCCGAGGTACTTCAGCGCGTACACGTTGGCGCGATAGTTGATCTCGCCGGGGAGCAGCCGGTGGCCCCGGCCGTGGCGCGCCAGGAACGCGACCTCGACGCCGTCGAGCGTGCCGACGACGAGAGCGTCGGACGGCTCCCCGTACGGCGTGTCGACCGGGACTTCGCGGGGTGCTTCGAGCCCCGCCAAGGCGTACAGGCCGCTGCCGCCGATGATCCCGACGCGCGCCGCGGCGCTCAAGGTGCGCCGACCGAGGCTTCGACGAGGGCGCCGAGCTCGAGCGGCAGCCGCTTCGGGTCCGAGGTCTTGCGGGTCTTCCCGCCCCACGACAACGTCGCGGCGGGCGAGGCGCCCGTGCCCGTCGTCACGATCGTGAACGCGCGCGGGAGCGTGATGGCGGCGCGCCTCAACGCGCGCGTCGCGGGCGCCGATGGGGGGCCGTCGATGCGGATGAGAACGGGCTCGGAGAGCGTCTCCTCCATCGCAAGCGCGGGCTCGATCCCGCGGGCGCCGTAGGCGGTGAAATCGCCGGCGAAGTTCACGAGGACCTTCTCCGCGCGGTCGCGTCCTTCGGGGAAAGCGCCCAGGCGGTCGAGCCGGTTCAGGACGCGCGCGAACCGCGCATTGGCCGCGACGGGCCGGATCGCCATGCTCATGATCCCCGCCGCGTTCGCGGACGCCAGGACGTCCCGGTAGGCGGTCTCGTCGCCGACCTTCAGGTTCGCCGTGACGAAGGCGGCGATGTCGGAAGCCGCCGACAGGTAGCGCGCGTCCCCCGTGCTCTCGTAGGCGTCGATCAGCGCGAAGGCGACGTCGGCTTGCGTGACGAGGAAGCGCTCGTGCTCGGGGTCGGGCTCCACGACGTGGCTCGCCCCGCGGCCTCCCTCCACGGCCCGCGCGAGCACCAGGTCGACCGCCGCGCGCCCCGAGGCCTCGAGCGCGGCGTCGCCGAGGACCGCGCCCGCCCGCAGCAGCGCGGCGCCCGCGAGCGCGTTGGGTCCCGCGAGGACGAGCCGGTCCAAAGGCGGGGCCTCGCCGCCGGCGCCGGTCCAGTAGCCGCCGCCGTCGGGCGACTTCGGGTCCGCGACCTGCGCGTTGTAGAAGCCCCCTCCCGGGCGTGCGAGGACGGTCGTCAGGAAGCGCGCCGTGTCCACCGCCGCCGCGCGAAGCGCGGGGTCGTCGGACGTGCGCAGCGCGAAGGTCAGCTCGCGCAGGACGTCGGCGTTGCCGAGGAGCATCTTCTCGTACTGGATGGCGCCCCACTCCGGTGCGGCGGCCATGCGATGGAATCCGCCGTCCTTCGCGTCATGGAGCGGGCCCGCCGCGATCTTGACGAGGGTGTTCCTCGCGACCTCGACGAGCCCGAGCTGGCCGCGTCCCGCGCGCGTCAGCGCGAGCTCCAGGAGCGCGGGGATCACGTACTTGGGCGCGGCGCCGAACCCGCCGAGCTTCGCATCCGCGTTTCCGACAAGCCAACGCGCTTCCTGGTCGGCCACCTTCACCGACGCGTCGCCGGGCTTCGCCTCCTCGATGTCCACGCGCTGCTCGTACACCTCGGACACGCCGTGGAGCACCTGCTCCCACTTGTCGAAGTAGAGCCGGCCCTGGGTGAGGAAGTTCATCACGCCCGTGACCTCGGAGTAGCCGAGCGTGATCGGGAGCGCGACGCCCCGCGGGTTCGCCTGGCTGAGGATCGGGGCGCCGTCGGGGAGCAGGAGGGCGAACGACGGCCATTCGCCGCTGCCGTAGCGCGCGGTCACGTCGGGTCGCCGGTCCGCGCGCACCGCGATCGACACGAAGTCCTGGTTGAGCGTCCGCAACACCTTGGGATCGGTCAGCGCGCCCTTCGTCATGCGCTGCGCGGGCCGGCTCCAGGGGACGGTGAGCATGAGGAAGATCGGCTGACGCGTCACCGAGGCTCGCTGGAGAGACAGCCCGCTCCACGGGAGCCAGTACGGTCGCTCCTCGAGCTCCTTCGGGGGCCAGTGCCGGAATGCGACCTGGGCGGGCTGATCCATGTTCACGCCCCGCAGATAAGGGGGCGGCGGAGGCGCCGCCGGCGCCTCCGCGGGAGGAGCGTCCTGGGCGCGGGCGGGAAGAAGCAGCAGGATCACCGCCCAGGCTCCGATGCGCTTCATCGCTCTCCCCGGAATTCCGGATCGTGACAAAGGCGTCATTATAGCGAGCGCTCGAAGCCTTGCATCCCGCGAAAACGGGCGTAGGTTTGTGCCCGGTCGGGGTTCAGGACGGTCCCATTCTCTCCCCCATCGATTCGATGTTCCTGGGCGCGGCGCTCGCCGCGATCCTCGCCGTGCTCCTCGTCCTGTCCGTGCGCCGGCAGCGGCGGCTCGGCACCGCGCTGCGCGTCGCCGAAGATGCGCTCGAGCGGCGCACGACCGAGCTGGCCACGCTGCACGCCCTCGGGCGCGAGATCCTCGCCACCCTCGACCCCGCGAAGATCGCCCCCATCGTCGAGCGCGAGTGCCGCAAGGTGCTCGAGGTCGACCGATTCTTCCTCGGGGTCGTCGATCGCGACACGCGCGAGCTGACGCCCCCCGGCGACGCGCTCGTCCGCTCCGTGCTCCGCGATCGCCGCGAGCTGCTCGTCGACGACCTTCCCGGGTCGCCGGACGGCCTGCGCTCGGCGCTCGCGGCGCCGCTGATCTTCGAGGACACGGTGATCGGGGTCCTGGCCGTCCAGAGCCGTGCCCCCGGGGCCTACGACCCCGCGAACCTGGTGCTCCTCGCGACGATGGCGCAGCAGGTGGCCGTCGCCGTCGAGAACGCGCGCCACCATGCGCTGGCGACGACCGACTCCCTGACCGGGCTCTACCTCCGCGACGCGTTTTTCCGGCGGCTCAAGGAAGAGCATGCCCGCGCGAGGCGCTACGACGGCGTCTACGCCGTGCTGATGATCGATCTCGACGGCTTCAAGGGGATCAACGATCGCGACGGGCACCTCGCGGGAGATCGCACGCTCCGGGCCGCGGGAGCCGCGATCCGCGCGCGCCTGAGGGGCGCGGATCTCGCCTGCCGCTACGGCGGGGACGAGTTCTGCGTCCTCCTCCCGGAGACCGACCTCCCCGGCGCGCGTCCGATCGCCGAGCGGCTCCGCGAGGCGATCGCGGAGCTCGTGGTGGACGTGGACGGGAGCGCCGTGCGCACGAGCGCGTCCATCGGGATCTCCGCCTACCCGGATCACGGGGGCGCGGACCCGCGCACGCTCCTCCTGCGCGCGGACCAGGCGCTCTATGAAGCGAAGCGCGCGGGACGGGACCGCGTCGCCGCCGCGCCCGGCTCACACTCCCAAGACGTCCTGAACGTGCCGGCCCGTGCGCGCACGGAAGGTCTCGGATAGCGACGGAAGGCCCGGCGTCCCGCGGTCGAGCAGGATCCGCTCGACGCGAGCCATCGGGAAGAACAGCACGGAAGGGACGATTCCCTCCTCACCGCGCTCGACCTGCTTCGTCCAGGCATCCACCGACGCGAGGTCCATCCCCTCGATCGTGACCCCGGAGGCGTCCCTCTCGCGCAGGACGCCCCACATCTTCTCCTGCGGCTCACGGAGGTAGACGAGGAGCGGGTCCCCCGCTCCGAGCCCCGCCCGGGCCTTCGCCGGGGTGGCGGGCCGCTCGACGAGCTCGACGAGGACGCC